>WNGA01011639.1_pt1 | contig 13138 bp, 5 predicted proteins | sample 5400061 | NCBI WGS metagenome assembly WNGA01 (sample SAMN13153366, study PRJNA577476) | soil metagenome | isolation source: 100 cm soil or saprolite under grassland replicate 2 | place: USA:California | collected 2016-06-15
TGACGGCGTTCCTGAGGAACTGGGGCAAGCGAAGTACGAAGCGGTACTCGGTTCACAATTTCAGTAAAGGTTATCTTCATACAGCTAGTGACAGTGGGGGTCAAGCAATCTGCCGGTTTTGAGCAAACCCCAACGGGAGCTTCGAACAACGTTTATTCGATGTCTTTTGGGTATCGAGGTGCGGCCAGCTGCAAGCCAGCGACTATCTGGGAGAAGACTTAAGTCCAAACTGCGTAAATTCAAAGTAAGCTACTCATTCGCCGTAAGTTAACTGATAATCGCAAGCGGTCCCCAGGCTGGCAAGGTCAGATTGGTTCCGAGACAGCGCCGTCACGCCCTCAAGGCAAGATCAATTGTCTAGTAGAAAAATACTAGTTTTTTCTTGACTAGTGAATATCAGTTGTTTTAGCGTACACGCCGCTGGCAAACGCTTACTCAAATTGAATAAATCGGACGTTTCGTTCGGTCGAATATTTTCCATGAAATCGCAGCATGCCGAAGAGGATTGACGAGCCGCTGCGGAGAAAATCAGGAGGGCGCATGGTCTCAAGTAGCTTCTCTCAATCCGGTTTCCGTACCGTCTTTGCACTCGCGGTTTTTGGCGCAAGCCTCTGCTACGCGCAATTCAGCAGCAACGTGCAAGGCGTTGTGCAAGACCCGTCCGGCGCAGTAATTCCCAAGGCAACTGTAACGCTTGTGAATGTGGCAACGCAGGTCACTCGAACCACAACCAGCGATGAAAATGGCAACTATCGCTTCGTGAGCCTTGCTCCCGGCGCGTACAAGATCACAGTCGAAGCGCCGGGCTACTCGAAATCACAATCCGACGTCACTCTTTTGACGGAGCAAAATTTGAACGTTCCCATCACCTTGAAAGTCGGCGCGGTGACGGAGGCCGTCAGCGTGACTTCTACCTCGGCGGTGGTCGATACTGCCGACAGCCGGAACCAGTTGACTCTGGAGAACTCCGGTGTCGCGGAACTTCCTGTTGCCGGTCGGAACCTGGTGACGTTAACAACCCTGGCACCGGGAGTTTCCGGTTTGGGAACCACTGGCGGCGGACAACCAGGCAGAGCGGGAACTCCGGGATCGGGCGTGGACAATTTCTCGACAGAGACCCAAGTGGATGCTAGCGCCAATGGTCAGGGCCAAATGTCGAATATGTACGTTATTGACGGACTGGACGTGACCAGCGGAATTCGTCAGGGAGTCCTCAATCTCACTCCAAATCCCGAATCGATTCAAGAAACGAGTATTCAGGTCAACACCTATTCGTCCGAGTACAGCCGCGCGACGGGCGTGCAGGAAGTATTGACGACAAAATCCGGCTCGGAGCAGTTTCACGGGTCGGCTGCGGACTGGTTCTACTATCAGAACTGGTTTGCAAAAACACACTTTACGAATCCAAAAGGGTATTTGCCATTTCACGGCAACAACATGTCATTTGCGATTGGCGGACCCGTAATTCCGCACCGCCAGTTCTTCTTCTACTTTGCGGTAGAGCCGCTGCGATCATCACTCGCCACAAACGGAACTATTCAATTTGCGAATCCCGCATTTATCACTTGGGCCCAGCAAAACTATCCAAACACCGTAGGCACTCACATACTTTCCACTTATCTCCCTACCAATGTCGGCGGTGTTGCGCCGATTGCGAGTTCGGCCAATGCCCCCGGATGCGGCACCGCTGCGTCAAACAATCTTCCTTGCTCCTTGCCACTCGAGGCCTCGGGTTCTTTTAGTGCCCCTCAAATTCGGAACGGGACACAATACTTTGTTCGTATTGATAAAGATTGTGCCTTTCAAGTGAACTGGAACCATAGCTTCTCCCCAACCACAATGAACGAAGCCATCTTTGCCGCTAACCGGGTGGAAGGCGTCCTAGGTAGCGGCGCAAAGGACTACACGGTCCCGTCAATCGCCGTCACTGGCGTGAATACTGAGTCCGGTCAAGCTTTCGGCGTGGGCTTCGCACAGGGAGACTTCATTCAGCACAACTACCATTGGCGAGATGTCCTCACCCATGTGCGTGGCGCGCACGCGCTCAAGTTTGGATACGAGGGTTGGTTCGGTGATGATGTGGAGCCGTTCCAGGGACCTTGGTCGCAGCCGACTTTCAACTTCGATAATTTTCTGGAGCTCGCCCAAGATGCGCCAACCGGCGAAAACCACGTCATGTACGACCCGATTACCGGGCAACCGGTCTTGTGGTCATGGAATGCAGCTTCCAAAACCTGGGGACTATTTGTCGAAGATACCTGGAAAGCGCGTCGTAACTTAACATTAACCCTCGGGTTCAGGTGGGATGATGAAGGCAATCCGTATTCCCGCAGCGCTACAACTGTGTTCGGCAACTTTTACCTAGGACCTGGCCAGACATTCGATCAGCAAGTCGCCAACGGCTTCGCCAAGGCGACTCACCATGCGCTGAATCACACGTTGAACAATCTACTCAGTCCTCGACTCGGCTTTGCATGGGACGTGACAGGCAGTGGCAACACCGTCTTACGCGGCGGTTGGGGATTGTTTAACAACTGGCTCACGCAGGCCAACGTGCAAGAAGAATTCCGTGGCAGTCCTCCAGGGCCCATTCTCCCGGGATTTCCTGGTTCGGTGGCTGCACAGTTTTTCAAACTTGGCACTAGCAATAAGCCCCCGTTCGGCTTCACCTTCCCGCCACTTGCGGGTTCAGCGACTTGTCCGACGCTTGGAGCAAACGGGTGTTTGGACTCGCAAGGTGGAATCGTTGGTGGGAACTTCGGTATCGGCGCCATTAATCCCAATTTGAAGTCGCCCAGAGCCCATATTTGGTCGCTCACCCTTGAACGAAAACTCGCGGCTAACTACTCGGTCGCGGTCGGCTATTCGGGCTCGCATGGATACAACCTGGTTGGCGGCGGTGATCAGGCTGGCATTGTCAGTTACGGGCAGGACATTAATGCGTTTACCGGCGACCTGATTATCAACAACATCTCAAACAACGTACCCACGCGCTTTAATCACAGCTTTGGATCCATTGGCTATACCGACAACACGCGCCGCAGTAATTACGAGAGCGTTTTCTTTCAATTCAAAGGAAGGTTGGCGCGCCGAGGCTTTATCGACGCGTCATATACTCGTTCCAGTTCGAAAGACAACGCCTCAGCGTACCCTGCCGAGGCGAATCCAAATCAGTACTACGGGCCTTCTCCCTGGGACGTACCCAATCGGTTCTCACTCACTCTCAATTACGAGCTGGCAGGCTTGAATAATGGGCAGGGATTTCTGGGCCGCGTTACTGCGGGCTGGGGAATCAGCGGAACCAGTATTTTCCAGAGCGGATATCCGGCGATGGTCTGGACTACCGGACGCTTCATCGGGGTGTGTGCCAGCGCAACAAATTGCCCGTCACTGGGAAATCCGTACACCGGTTACGCGGCGGCAAGTGGGGATTTCAACGCTGACGGGGACACCGCGGGAGCTGGCGGCGTTGGTCTGGACTACCCGGATGTCAGCAGCTATAGCCAGGGCACGTCCAGGAACGCATTCCTGAACGGAGTGTTCTCGTCCTCACAATTTTCGGCTCCGGCGTTTGGAACAGAGGGTAACGAAAAACCCAATGCATTCCGTACGCCCAACTTCGCTGAAACGGATGTCAACCTTTACAAAAACACTCACGTCGGGGAACGGGTAAACTTTCAGCTAAGGTTCGAGTTTTTCAACATTTTCAATCGTCCGAATCTGACGAATTTCGATACCAACCTCGCCGATAGTGGTTTTGGAAAAGCAAATGCGCAGCAACTGCCTCGCAATTGGCAGGTCGGCGCCAGGATTACGTTCTGACGAACTTCGTGATCTCTCTTGCCCTAGCCGCAGCAATGCGGGAGGGCTTTTTTATTGAGTACCGATCACGCGAGTCACGCTGGAACTGTTAGGAGCAGTGCAGTCGAGGGCTGCCATTCCTCGCAGTTCGTCTGCAGACTCAGAGGTAGAATTTCTTAGGTCCTCGGCTAAATCGTCCTTGGCTAAGTAAAGGAGGCATAGAGCGAGCCGCGAAATTCATCATGAGAGTAGCTCGCCCAATTTGCCGTGCATGTAGAGTACTCATCGTGTCTGTTTCGTGTGGCCTGCTTGCTCACCCACAAGATGCGGTTGACGCGATCAGTAATGCACTGAGAGCCAAGCAATACCAGCAAGCATTAGGGGCGGCACACACTGCGCTCGGACGATCTCCCGCTGACCCGCAGCTTTGGACTCTGCAAGGCGTGGCGTACTCGGCGCAGGGCAAAAAACAAGAGGCGCTCGCCTCATTTCGCAATGCGTTAAAGCTGGCGCCAGATCATCTCCCAGCGCTTCAGCAGGAGGCCCAGCTTCAGTACGAAGAGAACAGCATGGCGGCTATCCCCGTCCTGCAGCACATTCTGCGACTACGTCCGGGAGACCCGATGAGCCACGCCATGATTGCGGTGCTTGACTACAGGCACGGAAACTGTAAACCTGCCATAGTTCACTTCGAACGCTCAGGCAATCTTCTGGATTCTCAGCTTGACGCTCTTCATGCATATGCAACCTGCTTGGTCCGGCTGAAGCAACTAAATGCGGCGGCGAAAGTGTTCGAACGCGCCGTTGCGCTTGAACCCGAGAATCCGCACGAAAGAAATGTGCTGGCATCCATCCAATTAATGAATCACAGGCCGGAGGCCGCTCTAGCAACGTTGAAACCACCCTTAGAGAGCAATCCGAATTCTGAAACACTGGAATTGGCTTCTAATGCTTACGAAGACTCATCCGACACGGAAAACGCGGTTAATGCGTTGCGCCAGGCGGTTCTGCTTGACCCGCAGAATGTAAGTCTTTACCTGGAGTTCGCCTACCTGGCGTTTAGCCATCAGTCGTTTCAGGTGGGTATAAACATTCTGAACGATGGCATCGGCCAGCAGCCGAACTCGTCCCAACTCTACTTTGCGCGCGGCGTTCTTTATGTACAGCTCGCGGATTACGAAAAGGCCGAAGCGGATCTTGAAAAAGCATATGAGCTCGATCCCAGCCAGTCGCTAACCGCCGCCGCTCAGGGATTGCTTGCCGTGCAGCAGAATGATCTCGAACGGGCGCTGGCAAACGTGAATGAGAGGCTGGAGAGGAAACCGGGCGATGCCATTCTCCTTTATCTGAAGGCCGACATTCTCGCCCAGAAAGGCGCCGAACCGGGAACAGCTGAGTTCCAGAGCGCAATGCGCGCCGCGAAAAAAGCCATCTCGCTACATCCTTCTCTTGCCCCTGCCCGTGTTGTGCTGGCCAAACTCTACATGGCAGCAGGTCAAAATGTGGAAGCCGTCGAACAGTGCCGCAAAGCGCTCAAGATCAATTCGAAAGACCAGACGTCGCTTTATCGATTAATTCAAGCTCTGCGCAAGACAGGCAAGACCGGAGAAGTCCCTGAGTTGCTGAAGCGTTTGGCAGGGCTTCGTGAAGGGTCCGCCAAAGAACAAAGGCAACGTTCTCGCTACAAACTGGTCGAGGGAGCGGATGGGCGTTAGCGATTGTGGCAGGCTCCCAAGGCTAGAAGGCCGCCCTTACCTGCTCTGCTGCGCCGCGTTGGCATTTTGAGGTTCGAGCTCGTATAGCTTGTACTTGGTTCCAGAGGCTTCGGCTTTCCGTGATTCCTGGCGGAGTTCCGCCAATCGTTTCACCAGAGCGGGAAGTTCTTGTCTGTTGTCCCCCGACTTTCTTAACGCCTGGATGAGGTGATAAACGGCTTCCTGATCGGACGGGTTCTCTTGCAGTGCCCGACGGGACTGCTCAATCGCCTTCTCAACCTGCCCTGATTTCAGATACAAATTTCCCAGCAGGTCGCGAACCAGAACAAAATCAGGCTTCAACTGCACAGCGCGTTCGGCTTCCGCTAGGGCCTGCTTGAACTCCACCGTATCCGGGTCTGCGCCCTTCTGGAACAGCGTTTGGGCCTGCAGGTAATGCAGGAACGAGTCCTCTGGATGCTTCTTGAGCTCCGATCGCACGGTGGTCAGCGCCTGATCTAGATTGCTTTGCTGAATTTGCGCGAGTCCTTCAGCCACAGCGCCCGAAGTTTCGCGAGGATCAAGCCGGATCGCATCTGCAAAATCGGTTTCTCCTTTTTCATACTGCCCAAGCTGAATATAGAGAATGCCTCTTGCCACGTAGAGCGGCGCAGCCGATGGGATCTGCTTCAATCCGGCATTGATCATGTCGATCCCAACCTGAAACGACTGGTGGGTGAATGATAATGTCGCGAAATCGATGTAGTACCAGACCTTGGTGGGGTCGAGCACAATCGCACGGCGAAGCAGATTCACCGCCTGCGGGGTGTCACCAGTCTCCTCGTAAGCGGATGAGGCGAGATCCAATACGTCTGGATCTTCTTGTGTGATCTGAAGTAGGGGTTGCACGGTGCTAATCGCATCACTCGCGTGCCCGACCGCCAGCTGAACAACTGCGAGGTTGTACCGCGCGTGCAAATCATCAGGTCGCAACGTGAGAATCTGCTGGAATACGGGAAGCGCATCTTGCGTCTGCTGCAACTCCATGAGACATGAACCGTATTCAGCGAGAGCAACCGGCTGGGAGGAAATCAAAGCTTTGCTTGCGCGAAAGTGTTTTGTCGCAGCAGTGCAATCGTGCTCCTTATACGCTAGCACACCCAGCATTGCGTGTGTGGTCGGCTCCTCGGGGCGAATTTTTAAGATTCGCTCCAGCAGAGGCCGCGCACGAGCGCTTCCTGCTTTGTAGTCGAGTTCAGCGGCACCTTCGAGTGCAGCCAGATATTTCGGCGAAATGCGCAGAGCTCGATCGTAAGCGTTCAGGGCCTCCTTGTCGCGCCCCAGTTTCGAAAGAGCAATTCCCTCAAACGTCCAAACCTTCGCATTATTTGGCGATTTGCGGAGCTGGTTGTGCGCAAGTTGCAATGCCTGCTCGAAGTCGTGGGCGCGCAGAGCAGCCTCAATTGCGATAGTTCCAGATGAGTCTGCGGCAGCTTGGCCCAAGCCGAAGGTACAAAATATTAGGCTGAAGCAAAAAGTAAGTGATGTCCAGTATGGCATGAATCTGGGCAGACGATTCTCAGGAACCGCGATCAGCAACATCGACGTCATAATATCTTGCATTCGCAGACCTGCGCATTTTCTATCAGATTCATACGCCCCCAGTGTTGCGATGAAAGCTTCTCGCGTGAGGTTTGACCTATATGCGGTAGATGGTCGAAACTCTGGTTTGAACCCATGAAAATTGGCCGTCGTGGCTTCATCATCATCTCCGCAGCATTCGCAGCACAACGTCTCCTGGGCCAGGGTGTAGCGCCACGAGCCGTAAAGCCACAGGCTAAGCCCGCACCTTCAGGACGTCCGTTTGACGCTCATTTTACAGATGTTGCGCGCGAAGCAGGACTCGTCTCTCCCGTAATCTATGGCAATCCCGATTCTAAGGACTACATTCTCGAAGCGGTCGGCTGCGGCTGTGCCTTCATCGATTACGACAACGACGGCTGGATGGATATTTTCATTCTGAGCGGCACCCGCGTTGAAGGTGATCCGCCGGGCGCGACCAACCGTTTGTACAAAAACAACCGTGATGGAACCTTCAGCGACGTTACCGAAAAATCCGGTTTGCGCGATGTGGGCTGGGCATCAGGCGTCTGCGTTGGCGATTACAACAACGATGGCTTCGAGGACTTGTTTTGTACTTACTTCGGACAAAACAGGCTCTATCGCAACAACGGTGATGGGACGTTCACCGACGTTAGCAAACAGGCAGGTTTGTGGAACGAGGTTCCGCGATGGGGCGCGGGGTGCACTTTCATCGACTACAACCGTGACGGGCATCTCGATTTGTTTGTCTCCAACTACACTCAATTTGATTTCAAGCGTGTCCCAAAGCCCGGAGCGAACAGTAACTGCAATTGGAAAGGTATTCCCGTTGAGTGCGGTCCGCGCGGACTGCCACCCGGGGAGCACTCCCTGTATCGCAACAACGGCGATGGCACTTTCACTGATGTCAGCCGCGCTGCCGGTATTTCCGAGCTGCGGGAGAGCTACGGAATGACCGCGGTAGCCGCCGACCTGAATGAAGATGGTTGGCCCGATCTCTACGTGGCGTGTGATTCGACACCGAGTCTGCTCCTCATGAATAACGGCAAAGGCGCCTTCAGCGAAGAGGGAGTGTTACGAGGAGTGGCGCTCAGTGAGGACGGCATGGAACAGGCTGGCATGGGTATTGGAGTCGGCGATTACGACCTTGACGGTCACCTTGATCTCTTCAAGACACACTTCACCGAGGACACGAACGGCCTCTATCACAACGACGGAAAAGGAAACTTTGAAGACCTAACTCGCGCCGCCAAAATTGGCGTGGAGACGCGCTATATCTGTTGGGGAGCGGGCATGGTTGATCTTGATAACGACGGCTTACCCGACTTGTTCATGACAACTGGCAGTGTGTACCCGCAAATCGAGAAGGCCCTTCCCCAATATCCGAGCAAAGGGCCACGCGTGGTGTTTCGAAATCTGGGCAACGGCACGTTTGAAGAGCTGATTGACGAGGCGGGTCCCGGAATTGCAGCCCCACATTGCAGTCGCGGGTGCGCATTCGGGGACTTCGATAATGATGGCGACATCGATATCCTTGTCGTGAACCTGAACGAACCCCCTTCCCTGCTCCGCAACGATCTTCGTGGGAGCCATCACTGGCTGAAGATCAAATTGATTGGGACCAAGTCAAACCGCAGCGCGATCGGGGCTCGAGTTGTCGTCCACTACGGCGGTAAGAAGCAGGCACAAGCAGTGCTGAGCCAGTCGAGTTTCTACTCGTCAAACGATCCGCGACTGCATTTCGGGCTCGGTGCGGAGAAGACGGTTGACATCGAAGTCCAGTGGCCTAGTGGTCTTGCTGAGAAATTCAAAGCCGTCACTGTTGACCAGTCATTAATAATAAAAGAGGCAGTAGGAATAATTCCCGGCGCGCGGTCGACTTAGATACCGGCTTACGCTTCCAAAAACGATTCTGGTGCAGCAATCTCGCTGTAGAAAAGTTTTCTCATGGGCAGAAGCTGTTTCTCAGGCTGCGGATGCCCTTGCCTTCCCGATAGTTACAGAGCTTTTCCGTGCCGCGCGTCGGTGAAAACGCTAGCCTAACATTTAGATCGCAATTGCAACTGCGAGATTACCACTGGATGTCCAACGGACCTCCGTCAAACTCCGCTTGGCGCTTCGCTTCCCCGAGCTTCATCTCGATTCTTCTACGCAGCGGTGGTAGCATCGTCGAACCATCCGCAAGGCGTAACGTCAGCACGCGTCGCACATCGTTCCACGACAGCCTTATACCCAGCCACTCGCCTTTGCGGTAATTGAAGGACTTACCGTCGTCCTCGTACAGCAGAAAAGACCCATTGGCTCCTGGATAAATTGAAATGGAGAGCGGCTGGTCTGACTTCTCGCCGGTGTGTTGCTTCACTGGCCCCAGGGGGAGAATCGATCCCGAGCGCACGTAAATTGGCATAGTTTCAAGATCAACTTGGCGAGTGATCTCCCGTCCGCCCTCGGTTCGATCTCCGGTCCAAAAGTCGTACCACAGGCCCCGCGGAAGATAGACCTTGCGCACGGTGGCGCCCTTTTCCACTACGGGCGCGACCAGCACATCTCTTCCCCACAAATACTCGTCGCCACGCATCGCTGCCAGCGGATCGTCGGGATAGTGGAGCCACAGGGCGCGGATAATCGGCATTCCCGTGGTCGCGCAGTCATGCACCGCGCTGTATAGATAAGGAATCATGCGGTAACGCAGTTCGAGGTACTTGCGGCAGATGGCCTCTACCTGTGCGTTGTGTAACTCGCTTGCATCCGGAATTGCGGCTCCCTCGTAGTTTCTGATCTCAATTGGCCCTGGATCACCCATGTTCCAACCCCAGGGTAGGCGCAGCTTCCAGTTACGCCCGTGACAGCGGAACAGCGTGCAGAATGTTCCAAACTGAAACCAACGCAAGTAAAGCTCGGCGGTGAACTCCTTTGTCGGAACAAACCCTCCAATGTCAGTTCCCCAGTACGGAATACCGCTCAGCGCAGTGTTGATCGCGATGGGAACGTGAGTCTTGAGCGTCTCCCAAGTCGAGTAAACGTCGCCGGACCAGAGAAACGATGCGTAACGCTGCATCCCGGCGTAGCCATTGCGATGCAACGCATACGGGCGCTCGTTAGGCCGGTCAATCTGCGGACCTTCCCAGTACATCCGGTTTCGAACCAGCCGGGAGGCAATGTCCAGCGGATCGCCTTCATCCGCCCACCAGCCATCTACTCCCATCGCAAAATCCTTGCGATGCGCATCCCAATAGCAGCTTGCTTGTTCCTCGTCGAATTGTGATAGATCGCAACCGTCGCGGACAGTGCCGCGAAGTTTGTCCGAAAGGATGACCGCATGCAGCACAACGTGGAAGTTGTCGTTCTGCAGTTGGCGGAGCATCTCTGGCGGGTCCGTAAATACATTGGCATTCCAGGCAAACGATCCGTTCTCGGTGTTCCAACCAGAGGGACAGAAGCCGGTGCCCAAATAGATCAGAGCGTCACACGGCAATTTCTTGGCGCGGAAGGTCTTCGCCTCGGCAAGCACTTCTTCGCGGCCGGCCAGTGTGCGATGCGACTGCTGATAGGCCAAACTCCACAGCGGAGGCATTTCTGCACGGCCGGTGAGACGCGCGTACTCTGTCATGATCGTTGCAGGTTCTTTTGCGCCTACAAGAAACAAATCAAGCGGCAGCGCGCTCTCCCGTCCAGACGGACGGAACTTGCTTTCGACCCCTGTGAAGTCAAAGGTTCCGAATGGTTGGTGAATGAACATGGCCCAACCGGAAGTCCCGATCAGCCATGGAACCGGAACCCGTCCGCCATGGGTGGCCAGCTTGTATCCACCCTGACCACCGTGCATCGCGTCGGTTGAGCCCCGACGATCGAATTGTTGGCCTCCTTCGCCGAGTCCCAACAGCGGTGCATCTCCCGTGAGGAAGGAGAGAGAGCCACTTGCGCGATCCATCGATAATCGCTGAATGACTTGATTTTTGGAATTTGTGATAGTGAACTTGAGCGGATCAGAAGCAATTGTGACGCTGAAATCGCCGCACTGAATGTTCCGAACGGCAGGATGATCACGAAGCCGAGCAACCGGCGCTCCCCAGTCGGCTTGAACCAGCGATCCATTATGGGGAACGGAAGCGAGCTGGCCAGCTGTGATCGGAACAATTGTGAGTCGAAGAGTGTAGGTGCTGATTGAACTGAGTTGAATCTCCACTGCGTGTCCGACGATCTGAATTCCGGGAGAACTCGCCATCAGCTTCGCAGGGATCACGGCTGCCGCAGACACCGTGCCCATCGCCTTTAGTGCTTGCCTGCGGTTGAATTGAGCGCTCAATCCTGTATCCCAATTTAGGCTCTCATAATCGGCAGTTCCCTGGTGGAATATCCTACTGCGCCGCGTCGCCGATGGTGCATTGAATCTTGCTCTCTTTACCCCTCGCTGCTTGTTCCGACTCATCGTTATGGCGTAGCGGTATCCGGCAATAGACCGACGGCGTTACCTTCCCCGGCGAGATTCGGACGGAGATAGTTCTTCTTCCTTAATCGAAAAACCCGCAGGTGGAGTGACCCCCAGCAAATACTGCACGAAGTAATCCCATCGCCGCCGTACCAGATAGCCTGCGTGAGGCCACTTTCGCCGTGATATATATTGGGAACCAACAGCATGTCGAAATTCTTGTTAGCATTCATCAACGCACTAAGGCAGGTTGCTTCATCACAAATTAGCTGAATGCCAAACCGGCGGAAGCAATAAAGTTGTCCCTCTTTTACCCTACGCACAGGCATTGATTTTGCTTGACAGCGTTCAGCAGCCAGTATAGTTTTTCCCCGGGAGTAAACGTTTGCTGATGATTACCGCGCGGTTCAGAAAGGAGCCACAAACACTCCTTATTCAGTGAGGCCCGGCGGACCCGATCAATCAGCCAAACGATCAAAGAGCGCACGATTTTCGGATTTGTACAAAACTTTTCGCAGATGTGTCCAGCCATTCCGTCATCATGATTGCAATTCCGGCATGGCCGGTTCTATTGGCAAGAATCTGAGGAGTGGTTCATGAGTTCTTCCCCATATGTATCCCGCCGCCAGTTTCTTTCGACCGTAGCTTCTTCTATGGCCGCTTCCGTTCTGGCACGGCCAGCGCTCTCTTTCGCGCTCAGCAAAGCTATGCATTCCTCTGGGCTGGGCTGGTTTGACGCGAGTTCGCCAACGGGATCGCTATTGTCATGGCAGGACCAAGGCGTGCTCAACCTGGCAAGCTCTCCTTACGCCAAGCTACAAAACGTGCCGGTTCGGGCTGTGACTATCGAACCAGGGTTCTGGTCGAAGCGCCGCAAGACCAACGTAGAGCGCAGCATTCCCTCCATGCGCGAGCAACTCGAAGAGCACGGCCGCTTGGACAACTTCCGTCGTCTGGTCGGCAAGAGCTCTGCTGCTCAGAAAGGCCCGTACTTTTCCGATTCTGACATTTACAAATGGATTGATGCGGTGGGATGGGCATTGCAATCGGATGCATTGCCCGAACTCCGCCGCACCACGGATTCCATGATCCGCGAAGTGGGCGCCGTGCAGGAGCCCAGCGGATACCTCAACACTTACTATCAAGGGGAGCACGTTTCGGAACGGATGCTCCCACATAGTCAGGAAGTGGGCCATGAGCTCTATTGTTTGGGACATATGTTGCAAGGTGCAATCGCCTACTATCGCGCGACCGGTGATTCCACGCTGATGGATGCAGGCGCTAGATTCACTGACAATTTCTTGCTTCCGAACTATGGCCCTGGCGCAAATCAGAAACCAATCATTTCTGGTCACCCGGAAATCGAGATGGCGCTGATTGAGCTTTACCGCACCACTGGTAAGCGCCAATATGTGGAATTGGCCGGCTACATATTGCATGGCGATGAACGAGCGTCCATCGAACCGCAGCGAATTATCTATATGTACTGCGGGATTCCGTTCACCTCGCGCACAAAACTCGAAGGCCACGCGGTTCGCGCCATGTACGCATGTTGCGGCGCAACCGATTATTACCTCGAAACCGGCGACCAGTCGTATTGGAAGACTCTGAA
>WNGA01014872.1_pt1 | contig 13138 bp, 10 predicted proteins | sample 5400061 | NCBI WGS metagenome assembly WNGA01 (sample SAMN13153366, study PRJNA577476) | soil metagenome | isolation source: 100 cm soil or saprolite under grassland replicate 2 | place: USA:California | collected 2016-06-15
GGCGGCAAACATGGCCAGCAGGAGGAGCTCGAGCTCCCTGGTCCTGACGCCGAGCGGAGCGAGGCGGAAGGACCCCCTAGGCACTCGTTGCTCCTGATCCACTCGCAACGCGCGCAGGGGATCCTTCGCTTCGCTCAGGATTTGACCTGACGGTGAAGACCATGGCATTTCGATCGATGGCCATGACCACCGGTTCGTACGAGGGCTCGAGCACCGCCAGCGCGCGGAAAATCTGCGCCGCCGATTCGCCGGGCCGCGCGCGCAAGGTCATCCGCGGCAACGAGAGCAGCACGTCGATGTTTCTGCGCAGCGCATCGAAGATGAACGTCGCCGCCTCGCTGATCATGCGCTCGAAATCGTCTTCCGTGACGCTGCGCGGCTTGAATGGATCGACCACCACCTGCACTGCGCGCGACGCCTCCGCCTCGGTCTGTTTCATGATCCAGCGGCCGAGGCTCGCAGATTTTTTCCAGTAGATATGGCGGTACGAATCGCCGCGCACGTACTCGCGGAAGGAATAGATGTCCGTTCCCATGCCCGCGCGATTCGACGGATGCAGCTCGCCGTCAACGGCGCGGAAACGATCGCGCGGCGTCTCCTCGTCCAGCAAGCGTGGAAAGACGACCACTTCTCCGCTGATTCGCGCCCGGCGTTTCTTGAAGAAGAAACCGAAAGGATATCGTGTATATAAATCTATTACTTTAAATTGTACAATTCCGCGCCGCCGAAAGAGAAACGCAGTCTCCACTCTGACTTCGCTGCGCCGGGCGAGAATCGGGATGAAAACGGCATTGGCCAGCTCGGGTGAGGTGACGATCACATCGCGAACGTTCCAAACCGTCGAGCGATTGCCGATGCGCAGTCTTCCATTCGACGGCCGCCCCGCCCAGGTCTCGTCGATGGTTTCGAACTGCACGTCGAGCTTTTGCAGCCCACCCTTGGAGGCGATGCCCGACAACAGAAGGCAGCCCAGCATGAACGAGAGGCCGATGTAGAGCGCGTTGTTGCCGGTGTTGATCGCAGCGAATCCGACGACGATGGTGAAGATGACGAACGACACGCCGATTTTCGTCAGGCGGACAACGCCCTCGAATGTGAATGATGGCTGGAGATTCGCTGACATGGTTGCCAGGTCTCGTGGTTGCGCGGTCTCGCGGTTCTTCACCCCGAGACCGCGCAACCGCGAGACCGCGAAACCATCACCGCGGTACGGGAATCTCGGTCAGGATCCTGGCGATGAACTTCTGCTCGGGCGTCGAATCGCCGCGCAATCCGCGGCGGTCCTTCATCAGAATGCGGTGCGACAGCACTGGGCCGGCGAGGCGCTTGATGTCTTCGGGGATGACGAAGTCGCGTCCGCTGACCATCGCCAGCGCCTGACAAGCCTTGAAATACGTGAGCGCGCCGCGTGTGGAGACGCCGAGGGCCACTTCGGGGTGGTTGCGCGTGGTGTGCACGATGTGCATCAGATAGTCGACCAGCGACTCATTGACGTGAATGGTGGTCACGCGCTCCTGCAAATCGCTCACTTCCTGCGCGTCGAGGACCGGCTCGAGATGTTCCAGCGCTTCCTGTGCGCCGCCGGCGCGAAGCAGCTTCTTCTCGTCTGTAGTATTCGGATAACCGATGGTCAGCTTCATCAGGAATCGATCGAGCTGCGATTCCGGCAGCGGAAAGGTTCCCACGTGCTCCACCGGATTCTGCGTGGCGATGACCAGGAAAGGCTCCGGGAGCGGAAGGCGCCGCTTCTCGATGCTGATCATTCCTTCGCTCATCGCTTCGAGCAGCGCCGACTGCGATTTCGGCGTGGCGCGATTGATTTCGTCGGCCAGGAGAACGTTGGTGAAGATCGGGCCGGAAACGAATTCGAATTCCTGCTGATCCTGGTTGTAAATCGTCACGCCGACGATATCCGCCGGCAGAAGATCGCTCGTGAACTGGATGCGCTGAAACGAGAGCGAGAGCGAACGGGCCAGCGCGTGCGCGAGCGTGGTCTTGCCGACGCCGGGGACGTCCTCGAGAAGGATGTGGCCTTTCGACAGCAGCGCGGCGATGCAGAACTGCACCACCTCCGACTTGCCTCGAATGACACGCTCGACGTTCGCCTGAAGTCCGGCGATCTTGTCGAACGTAGGATTGACTGGAATGGGTTGTGTGGTCACTTTATCTCGTTGTGTCATCCTGAGCGCCGCGAAGGATCTCAAACAACGATTCTGCCCCTTGAGATCCTTCGCCGTCTTCGCGGCTCAGGATGACATTCTGCATTCTGCGTTCTTCATTCGATGAGACGCAGATCACGGCATCACAGTTTCTTGTAATTCGGACCTCCGCCACCTTCCGGCGGGACCCATGTGATCACCTGGTAGGGATCCATGATGTCGCACGTCTTGCAGTGGTAACAGTTCGTGAAATTCAAAAACGGGATGCGGCCGTGGCCATCCGCGGCCGGTTGGGGCTCGTACACGTTTGCTGGACAGAAGTGGAAGCAGGGGTTTCCATATTCCTCCGTACAGCGCGTCGCGCAGACCTCGGTATCCAGAATGAGCAGGTGCGCCGGCTGATCCTCTTCGTGCACCACCCCGCCGTAGTAGACGTCCGTCACCTTGTCGAAGGTGTATGTATTGTCGAATTTCATTTTCTCCGGCGGATGCGGATGCTCGTCTCCGAAGTAGCGCTGGATGCGCACCATCCGCTCGTGTCCGGCATGTCCTTCGAGGCGATTCATGACACCGAATCCGCGCCCTTTCGTGACCAGACCCAGACCGGCATTGAGCATGCCAAGGGTGACGCCGTATTCGAACGCTTGATGGAAGTTGCGCTGCAGCCAGAGCTCGTCGCGAACCCACGAGTTTTCGAAAAGCGCTTCGTACTCCTGAAGCTGCGACGCGGAGTAGTTTTCGTTCAGCAGCGCGTGAAATGCCGCTGCAGCCGCGAGCATCCCCGATTTGATGCCCAAGTGAATGCCTTTGAGGCGAGCGCCGTTGAGGTTCTCGCCGGCGGAGATCATCTTGCCGCCCTCGAGAAGCGCGCGAATCGATGGATGGAGTTTGTAGCGCTGGAACTCATGATGCGGATCGAGCGTCGGGTTTCGGTAATCGAGACCGACCACCAATCCGATGTCCACGATCCGATCTTTCATCCCGTAAATGAAGCCGCCGCCGAACGTGTCCTGATCGAGCGGCCAGCCCATCGTGTGAATGACCGTTCCCGGCGGGAAGCGATCGTCCGGCAGTTGCCACAGCTCTTTCACGCCGACGGAGTAGACCTGCGGATTCTTTCCGGCGAAGAGATCGAACATTCCGGCGAGCTGTTTGGTGAGAGTGCCGCGCGGTCCTTCAGCAAGAATGGTGATTTTCGCGCGCACGTCGACGCCCGGCTCGTAGTTCGCTTTGCGCTGTCCGTTCTTGTCGATTCCTTTGTCGCCCGTGCGCACGCCGGCGACGCGTCCCTCATCGATCAGCACGCGTGACGCCGAAAACTCCGGAAACACATCGATGCCGGACTCGGTGACGATCGGCGCGAGCCAGCGAACGAATTCGCCGAGGGAGATGACGTAATTGCCAAGGTTCTGCAGCGGCGCAGGGAGAAGCGGCGCGGCGAGCTTCCAGTTTTCGGTCATGAACCAGAAGCCGTCATCGGTGACCGGCGATTCGACCGGACATCCGCGCTCGATCCAATCGGGCATCAGCTCGGCGATGCCGCGCGGATCCATCACCGCGCCGGAGATGCCGTGCGATCCGATCTCTTTGCCTTTTTCGAGAACGGCGATGGAGATCGGCTCGAACTTCTTCTCCGAGGTCTCGTTGTGCGCTTTGATCAGCCGGGCGAGCTCGTACGCAGCGGCGAGGCCCGCGGGACCGGCTCCGACAATGACCACATCGACATCTAACGTCTCCCGTTCGATGCCGGGAAGTTCCGCCATTTCACGCTCCTAGCGCCGAAAATTGGACCGGCATTGTATAACCCGTCCGCTACACTGAACGTACACAACACCAGATATGAACGTCTCGCGCCGGCGTGTGATCGGAGTTTACACAGTCATTGTCATTCTGGCGTTGATGAGCGTCTACACGGGATGGCGGATCCAGTCGGCAGCACGGCGAGGTTGGACGGGACTGAGCTACATCCCCGAGAGCTCGCACCGAGGACGGGGAACCGTTCGCGTGACAAACACGGCGGGCGTGTTCCAGGCGGGCTCGGTCACTTTCCTTTATCCTGGAGCGCCTGCTGATCGCGCGGGCATCGAATGGCAGGACCGAATCGTCGCGCTGAACGGCATCCCCACAAGCGATCAAGCGCGCCTGCGCGCTCTCGATGCAACGGTTCATGTGGGAGACGTTGTCACCTATCGAGTGCTGCGAAACCGCACTGAGCGCGACGTTCGCGTCCGATTTCAGTCGCCCGTGACGGCGACCTTTTTTCTGATCAGTTTTGCCGTCACGATGATTGTTGCTCTGACGTTTGTTCTGATCGGCACATTCGTCTTCTGGCGGCGTCCGGTCGATTCGCGTGCGGTCGTTTTCTTTGTGATGACGGTCATCGGCGCGGTATCGATGATGAACGGGGCGATGGCGCAGGTCGACCTGGCGAACTCGCGTGGCATTGCCGTGCAGCAGTCGGTCGGCGATCTCAGCCGGTTCTTGGCCATTGCCGGCGTCGGTCTCTTCTTCGCGCCGCTTCTCCTTCACCTTTCACTGATCTTTCCCAACGATCGGCCGGTGATGATCCGGCATCGACGCATCGCGCTGACCTGGATTTACGGTTACCCGGTCTACGTCTGCGTGTTTCTCGTGGGCGCGATGGCGTTCTTCGCGGCGCTCGCAAAGGCGTCGGCGGCGCAAGAAAAAACCTTCGCCAAAGGGGTCGGTCTGACACTCCTCGGCGTCGTCGTCGGGCTGGCGCTCATCGCGCTCGTGCGTCTCGTGCCGCGCGCGCGTCGGAACGGGAGTCGAAAAGCAATTGCAGAATCGCCGATCGCCACAATGATGCTGGTGCCGGCGCTATTGGCAGTGATCATCGCGATTGGTGGGGTGGTCATGATTCAGACGCACTCCATGACTTCGGTCGTCATCGCCGGAGCTGCCGCGGCCGGTCTCGTCTTCCTGAGCTTCGCCGCCTATCCGCTCGCCACGGTCATCACGCTTTATCGCAGCTATCGCGACAGCGGAGTGGAAGAGCGGCGTCAGGTGAAGTGGCCGGTGTGGGGAACGATGCTTGCTGTTGGCGGCAGACTGATTCTCGCTTTGTTGGGCTTCACATTCGGCTTTCTCATGAGCACCGGCCAATTGGCGAAGCTGCGGCTCACGCCGCTGCTGCTCATCTCTCCCGATCTCGCGTCGAAACTTCTGTACGTTCTGATTCCGCTCTCGTTCGCATTCGCAATTCTCAAGTACCGGCTGATGAACATCGACGTGATCATCCGCCGCACCGTTCTGTACTCGATCCTCACGTTCGTGGTTTTCGCGCTCTACGCGGTTCTCGTGGCCGGCGTGGGAACGGCGCTGGTGAAATTCGCGGGACTGACGAGCCAGACGATGCTCGTCGCCTCGACCGTCGTCATTGCGCTCGCTGCGGTGCCCATTCGTAACCGGCTGCAGCGGATGGTGGATCGAAATCTTTTTCGCGAGCGGCGCGACTATCCGCTCGCTTTGCGCAATATCGCCAACGCGATCGGAACAAGTCGCGGCGTCGACGATCTGCTCCGCCACTCGGCTGAACAGATCCAGCAGGCGCTTCAAAACCGGCTGGTGATCATCGCCATTCGCCGCGATCGAGATTACGTGGCCGCAGCAAAGGTGGGCGTTCCCGACGAAGTTCTCGGCAGCGTTCGCGTGCCGGTTGACGTCGATCTCCCCTCCCTTCCCGAGCCATTCCGCAAACTCGGCGCCACCCTGGTTCTGCCGGTACGAACGCATCGCGGTGCTCTCGCCCTGCTTGCCCTCGGAACGAAGCTGTCGGATGAAGAGTTCAGCGCCGAAGACATCGAGTTCCTCAATTCTGCCGCCTCTCAGGTCGCCGTCGGGATCGAGAACCTTCGTCTTCGCGATGAGGAAGTCGAATTCGAGCAAGCGCGAGCGATGCAGCAGATCCTTCTGCCAACGCGCTTCCCGCAACTCGAGGGCTTCGACATCACCGGAATGTGGCAGCCGGCGCGGAGCGTCGGAGGCGACTATTACGACACGCTCACGTTAGGCGGCGGAAAGGCGGCCATTTGCATCGGCGACGTTGCCGGCAAAGGCATGCCTGCGGCGCTGCTGATGGCAAATCTGCAGGCGGCGGTCAAAGCCACTGCGTCCGCGACGGTCCAACCGGCTGTCGTCTGCGAACGTTTGAAGGAGATCGTCGGCGGCAATCTCGCAGGCGGAAAATTCATTTCCTTCTTCTACGGTGTTCTCGACGCCACCGCGCGGACGTTCACCTACAGCAACGCCGGCCACAATCCGCCGATTCTGGTCCGCGCGGCAGGCGAGGTCGAGCGTCTCTCGCGCGGCGGCCCGGCGATGTGCCGTCTCTTCAAAGACGTGCCTCACGAGCAGGACGTCGTTACGCTCGCGTCCGGTGATCGCGTCGTGCTCTTCACCGATGGCGCATCAGAAGCGCGACGCGGCGAAGAAGAATTCGGCGACGACCGTCTGATCGAACTGCTGATTGCGCACCGTCACCTCGGTGCGCGCGAACTGCAGGAGCGCATCATCGAACACCTCCGCGATTTCACCGCTGGAGACTTCGGCGACGACGTCACGCTGGTCGTCATCGCGGCCAATTGAGCGTATGATGACGCCGCAACCGGCAATCTTTCTCGTTGCGTCAGATCATCCGGACTAAGACGGCTCGTTCTGATTCCCTCCTCTTAGCGGATTCAAAGGATTCAGAATGCTGCCCTGGATGCTCGGCGGTCTCGGACTGGTTGTACTTCTCGCTTGGAAAGTTCTTCACAGCGCAATTGCAGACGACAAGCAACGGGCGCGGCCGCGCCGGAACGGCAGCAGCTAAGCGCTTTTCTTTGACGGAAACTCGATCACCGCGGCGAGCATCTCCGCCGTCACCAGACGCTCGTGGTGCGGATAACGCAATCGCGCCGCAGCGAATCCGCCGATAAATCCGAAGAAGTGCCCGCTCCAGGAGACGTGCTCTTCCGGGATGAGGGAGTACGTCATCGCGCTGCCGTACGCAATCGCAACCGCGAGCGTAATCACAGCCGAGCTGATTTTTCGATCGAAGGCGGTGCGGAAGACGAGATAGCCGAAGAGGCCGAACACGATTCCGCTCGCACCAATGTGCTGCGCATGGCCTTCGCCGAATAACCACGTTCCAAAGCCGGAAACAAAAGTGGTCACAAAAATGACGAATACAAATTCGATCACTCCGCGCGCCAGAACGAGCGCACCGAGAACGAGCAGCGGAATGGTGTTCGAGAGAAGGTGGTCGAAGTCTGCGTGGATGAACGGCGTAATCGGAATGTTGTAGAGACCACCCAATGTGCGAGGAACGATGCCCACTCCGGCGGCTGACATTCCCATGCCTTGCGGAAGGAACGAGTCGATGCCGCGCACGATCCACATCAATCCGATGAAGACCGCCAACAGCATCGCTCGAGCTTTGAGGCTCTCTTGTCCTGCAAACATCAGTAGTTCACCGTGACCAGTACCGTGTCGCTATAGCTGCCGATCGTCACATCCTGACCGGCAGGAATACGCCCGTAGGCGATGAATCCGCTGTTGATCGGAGTGTTCTTCGACGTCGACGTTCCGCTGTTCGTGTTCGTTGCGTTCCAGACCACGGTCCGCGTGGAATCTCTGTAAATCTCGTACGTCAAGAGATTCGCACCGGCGAGCATGCGCCGCGTGCTGCCGGATGCGTGAATGCCGAGGTCGAGAGCAACTGTGGCAAGGGTGCCGGGGGTGCAATAGACATTCACCGTACCCGTCGAGTCTCTCGGCGTCGTCGCATTCGCGGAGACCGGATCGTACGCCCCGAAGTTCACTGAGCTTGACGACACGGTGCATTCGGATCCCACAGTCGCCGTGACGGTGAAGAATCGGTTCGAGCTTCCTGTGCCCCAGTTCAGCGTCGCCTGAATCGTATCGGTGTACGTGCCCGGTGCCACATCGAGACCCGCAGGAATCGTGGCGTAGATTGTTGCGGACAGTTGTGTGCCGCCCGGCACAGGCGTGAAGGAGAGGTACTGCGTTCCCGATGTGCCGTTACCCCAGATGATCGTGTTCGCCGCGTCGCGATACAGGTTGTAGTTCATCTGATACAGCGGCGCAACCGTCCGGTTCATCTTCCGGGGGTTGTACGTCGCGGAACCGCCGGTCGACAGCGTGACGATGCCGGTCGCGGGCGGTGTGCACTGGATCGTGAACGTCGAAGTTGCAGTCACCGGTGAGGTGCTGAAGGCCGAGTAGTTCCCGAAGTTGATGTTCGTGGGAACGACTTGCCAGGAGCAGTTGACTGCAAAGGCTGAAAGCGGCGACAGAAGAATCGAAATCAGAAGAAGAAGTTTTTTCATGGCGAACACGTTTTCTGACCGAGTTTGACGACGGCATCATTGCCGGCGGGGATGTCGACGCGAAGCCGGCAAGTACCATCGTGATATTCGACGAGCGCGTCGTAAGTTCCTGACGGCAGGTTCTCGAAGTAGAACTCGCCGCCGCGGCCGAGAGGCGATTCGTAGCTCTTGCCGTTTGTGGTCAGTGTCAATTGGCCGAATGTGGGCACCACCTCGGCAGCCGCGGTGTGCACGCGCATGGATCCGGTGACCGTGCGGATCTGCTTCACGCCGAACGGAACGAATGCTCCGCCGCGATAGGGAGGTGCAATCGTTTTCTCCGTACCGACGACTTCGTAATTCATCGGAACGTCGCGATCATCGATGCTCAATCGATTGCCGTAGTACGGCAGAAGATTCGGCACGAGTACGTCGCCGTTCGAGTCGGTGCGGCCGACGAGATTGTTGCTCGAATACACGCGAACGCCGCTGACGCCGGGCACGCGCACGAGCGCGAAGCTGTCCTGAATCGGGCGCGCCGGAATCAGCGATCCGTTTTCGTAGACCACACCTCCGGCCGCAGTCAGAGTGGGACGGGTGTTCGCATGGAACGGATCGAAATCGATTTCATAGCGGCCGAATTCGGCCTGATACTGCAGAACGCCGCTCCCGGTGCGAGTTCCGCCGTCAGCCATCGCGCTCTGAAGGCGGTAGCCGAAGCCGGTGCCGACCGGAAGCGTCTTGTTCACTTCCGTCACCGTCTGCGTGCGACCGTCGCGATGATCGACGGTGATGCTTGCAGCCGTCGATCCGCCGAAGAAGTAACTGAGTCCGGCGAAAACCTGCGCCTTTCTTCCTTCTCCTTCGTTCACTCCTCCGACTGACAAAAAGAGACTCGCGCGCCGCGTGACCGGCACGTTGCTGAGCAGCGTGATGCTGTCACTGTCGAGCGAGTCGCGCATGTTGGTCTGCTTCCAGATGAGGCTGAAGTTTGCGAGCGAAGTGAGAAAGGTCACGAAGACATTCGCGTCGAGCAGCGGCCGGTCGGCATCGCGGCGCATGGATACGTTCGCGTACTGCCGGCTGAATGCGCGCGCGAATCCGCCGAAGCTCGCGAAGCGCGCGAGGTATTGATAGCCGAGACTGGCCGCCTCGCCGGCGCGGCCGCGATCGTCACTGCCAGCGATGGCGACGGCAAACTCACCGACCCATGTGCGCCAACTCGCGGTCGGCCCGCCGGAAACGAGATTACGCGACGCTTCGAACCGGCCGCCGGCAGTCAGCGTGTCGGTCAAACCCTGGCGGTGAAAACCGAAAAGCGCCGGAGAGCCGTAATCGAAGTTGTCCGCACCGAAATGGTTTCGAACAAATCCAGCCGAGTACACAAACTCGCTCAAGCCGCGCTCGAGCACGCCGGTCGAGTAGTAGTACGGCTGATTGGCCACCTGCTCGCGCCCGAAGACATCGCGCACGATGACCTGCGCGTTGCCGGCACCGGAAGCGACCGGAATGTTTCGCAACTCGAACGGTCCCGGTGGAACCTCCTGCTGCGACACCAGCGCGCCGTTGACGTACACCTCGACGCGCGAAGGCGTCAGTGCAGTTCCGCGCAAATTGAGCGGCGGGTAGCGCACAAAATAAGGATCGAGATTGAAATTGCGCTGCACCGTCACACCGCCCACGAGCGCAGAGCCGCCCAGGAGGTCGGTGATGACGCTGGCGTCACCGGCTGTCCAGCGACGCAGCGACTGCCGCTGATCGATCGTGTAGCTGCTCAGAAGGCGAACGAAATCGCCATTTGTCGCGCGTGAAACGCTGTTCAAAAGCAGGTTGCCGTTGATGCTCGTTCCGCTCTCGGCGAAGGCCGTCGGATGATGCCCCGACTGCCCGCTGATCGAATAGTTGAGAAACGTGCTCCTGTCTTTGGAGTAGATGATGTCCGGCGGCGGCCCCAGCTCGACGTTCAACCGCGTCGGCGCGAGAAGCTGCGGAGCGGCAGTGATCGAAAGGGAGAGGGTTGCCTGATCGAATTTAAAAGTCAGGTATGGCGCGAGCGACTTCAGCGAGATGAATTCGGTGTCGCCTGCCATCTTCCGCGAGCCGCTCATCAATCGAGCGAAATTCAGGAGACGCTTCCACATCGGTCCTGTGACGCCGAGGCGCTCGAGATCGGCGGGATTCATGAAGACGTCATCACCTTGAATGAGCACCGGGACATCGCCTTTTGCGACTTCGTTGAAGTTCAGAGGCAGAAGAATCGGAGGCGATTGCGCTTCAGCGGGTCGGGTGGTGAGCAAGGTAACGGCTGCCATGGCGAACGCCAGTAGAGAGATCAGCCGGCCGTTTGCGCGCACATTGTTCTCCCCTTTTTAAAAATCCACCGTCGCGGTCACGACATCGGAGTACATGCCGGAGGCGACTTCCTGACCCGGGGGGATGCGCCCGTATACCGTTAATTGCTGCGGTTTGTGAATTCCTTCGGAAACGAATTGCAGGCCGTCGTTCGTGCCGCCCCCCCACACCTGAGTCCGACCGGCATCGCGATAAAGCTGATAGGAGACGCGCTGACTGCTGCCGCTGAGAGCCCGGCTGCTGCCGATGGGATTGCGCCCGCTGTCGATGGAAACGGCCACGCGGGAGCTCCGTGTGCAGACCATCGAGACCTGGGCTGCAGCATCGAGTTCCTGTGTGGAGTTTTGCGCCAGAGGATCGTACTTGCCGAACGCCAGATTGGAAGTGGCGATCACGCAGTTCGAGGTCACTTCGACGCTGACGTTGAGCGCCGCCGTGTTTGTCGCCGCGTTGAGCGAGGTCGCGAGGACCAGGCAACCGGCGAGGGCGAATAGGAAACGTGACTGGCGCATTTTCCTGCTCATCGCCTGTTGCTCCTGCATCATCTGCAGAGAGCTGGCGAGACCTCGAACTCCTTGGTGATCGTGCTCTTCCCGGTGATGTCCGTCTGAGCCGCGATCACGATCTTTTTCAACTTCGAACAACTCGCTGCCGGAATCTCCACGCTGTACGTTCGCGGACTGCCCGCGAGCACGTACCAACCGTCCAACTGCCGGTCGAAGAGCGACTCGCCCTTCGATCCGACTCCGTGCAGTTTCACACCCTCGAGTGCGTAATGAACGTTGCCGCTGTTGCGCACCTCGAATGCGAGCGTCCCCTTCTCCAGCTTGACCGAATCGATGATCGCTTCGGCGTTCGCCTTTGTGGGGCTGACGAATATCGGGATTCCCATCTTCGTCAGGATCCGCACTTGAGCTCCCGAATTCTGGGGTTTGTCCAGCGGCGGTAGTTCTTCAAAGAATATCCGGTACGTCTTCTCCACATCCTTCGCCGCGACCGTGGCGGCGACGCGGACCTTCCGCTCTTCGCCCGGATTTAGGCTCAACAGAGCCGGGAAAAAAACGATGTCTTCCGTCGGATTCAACTGCATGACACCTTTGGGATCTTGAAGCCAGGCAAACGAGCTAATTTGGAACCTCAGGGGCTGTTCACTCTCGTTCTTCAGGGTCAGCAGAGTGCTCGAAGGACCAGAGAAGGTGACTCGAACCGGGGTGACCTTGAACGCGCTACCCGCCATGTTCCCGGCCTGGAGAGCCAGGCCGAGAACCATTGCAGTCAGCGCACTAGACCTTCTCATTCGACCGTCGGACATCCGCAGTCATGATGCGACTAATAGTTGATTGTGGCAACCACTGTGTCGCTGTATGCGCCCACCGTCACGTCCTGAGCCTGCGGCACCGTGCCGTAGACCGTAACCGCGGTCGAGTTCTTCGTTGCCGCAGTGTACGAAGCCGTGCTGCCGCCAGCCAGACCGCTGCCCCACACCTGAGTGCGAGCCGCGTCCTGGTAGAGGGCGTAGTTCATGAAATCGGTGCCGCTGCCCATGCGGCGCGAGCCGCCGGAAAGGTTGCCACCGTTGCCGAGGTCGATCGTCGCCACGGTGCCCTTGGTGCAGGCAACGTTAACGCTGCCGGACGCGGTGAGATCGGTGCTCGCATTCGCGACAACCGGATCGTACGCGCCGAAGGCAACCGGCGAGGTCGTGATGGTGCAATTCGCTGCAACAGATGAGGTGACATTCAGATTGGCCGTCGCCGAACCGGCGAACGCCGGAACTGAAACTGCGAGAGCCGTCAGGGCGATGAGGGAGAGGACTGTGCGCTTCATTTTAACCCACTTGGATCGCCTAGTCCGCTACGCGGCTTCGACGTGTGCACAAGGTAAGGTCGGGTGTGTGAGCGATTAGGAGATGGAAGATGAATTGTTCGTCAGCCCGACGTTTCCCTTGGGCTACCCGTCATTCATCCGTTCACCCGCTGTGAAAAACACGTCAAAGCGGTATTGAGCGTTTTTCCCTCTCTCTGCGGCGGGAAGAGAGGATAGTATTTGAGATGGAACTATGGAAATGTGACGAGTATCACATCTCTTGGTCTCTCTCGCAACCTCATCTTGAGCGTCAGCGAGGGACTGGAGGGGTGGCCATCCGGTTTACCACCGTTAGTGATCAGTCTGTGTAGGGCCGCCGCCCTCGGCGGCCAACGGCGCCGGCCGCCGAGGGCGGCGGCCCTACACAGCCGTCTTCGCGGCTCGGGCGGGTGGCGCGACAAACATGCTCAGTGCCGGGGTGACACCAAG
>WNGA01009455.1_pt1 | contig 13135 bp, 12 predicted proteins | sample 5400061 | NCBI WGS metagenome assembly WNGA01 (sample SAMN13153366, study PRJNA577476) | soil metagenome | isolation source: 100 cm soil or saprolite under grassland replicate 2 | place: USA:California | collected 2016-06-15
CCAACGGAACCCCCGTGCCTCGGATCGCGGTCACCATGCCCGCGGGCTGGACCGCGGACGGGGACCTTCTCCTCAAGAACTACGCGCCAGATCTCAACCCGGGCGAGCTCGACGCGAGCGACGCGGGGGCGGGGCCATCGTTGGTCGCGTGGCAGATCAGCGGCACGTTCGTCGATCCGTGCACCAACCACACCCTCGTCAAGCCCACCCCCGGCCCGGGCATCGATGCGCTCGCCGACGCGCTCGCCCACCAGCCCGGAACCACGGCCGGCCCGCTCACCGCGGTGACGGTTGACGGTTACAGCGGCAAGTTCGTCGAACTGACCGTGACAACCGACATCAGCAAGTGCGGCGACAATTTCATGATCTGGGCCTCGTCCGATGGCAACAGTCGATGGGTCCAGGGAACGAACGAGATGAACCGTATCTACATCCTCGACGTCGAGGGTCGCCGATTCACCTTCAGCGCCCGGATTCCGGCGCGCACGACGGCCGCGGATCGAGCGGAGCTCGAGGCGGTCATCGCCTCGATCGACATCCAGCCCTGACCCGCTGAGCATGAGCCCTGACCGCGCCGATCTCGCCGGCGGCGCGGTGGGGCTCGTTCGGCGGTACACGCCGCGGGCATGTCGGGAACCGCGCAGGCCAATCGAGCGTCACGGGCGAACACCGGCCACTCAAGCCGGACCCAACCTGGGAGCTCGAGCGATGCGGCGACTGATCACCCTCCTGACAGCCACGTTCGTGGCCCTGTTCATGACCGCGGGCACCACGCTCGCGTGCGGTGGACTCATCGGCCCCAACGGCGCCGTCAACCTCCTGCGGACCACGACGTTCGCGGGCTATCACGACGGCGTCGAGCACTACGTCACGGCCTTCGAGTTCGCGGGCGGGGGCGGCGCGTTCGGTTCCCTCATCCCCCTGCCCGGCGTCCCCAGCGACGTCGTGAAGGGCGGCGACTGGACGTTGCAACGGCTCGTCCGCGAGACGAACCCGCCGGTGCCCGAGGCCGTCTTCCTCCGCGCTGCCGCGGCCAATGACTCCGCCGAGGTCCTCATGGAGCGCAAGATCGACGCGCTCGACATCACCGTCCTGAAGGGCGGCGCCGACCAGGTCGGCACGTGGGCAAAAGACCATGGCTTCCGCCTGCCGCCCGACGCCCCCGAGGTCCTCGACTTCTACGCCCAGCGCAGCCCGATCTTCCTGGCCGCGGCGTTCGACCCGACCCGCGCGGCCGCCCGTGGTCAGGCAATCGGCGACGGAACGCCGGTCCACATCACGATCCCCACGCCAAACCCGTGGGTTCCACTCCGGATCCTCGGCCTGGGCAAGAACGGCCAGGAGCGCGTCGATGCCGACATCTTCCTGCTCACGGATCATAAGCCGGCGCTGCTGCCCAGCACGGACACGCCCGGCCTCCAGCTCGCCCACAGCGCTGCTGCCACGGATCTGCTCTTGTCCGACCTCCGCTCTGACAAGGGCATGGAATGGGTACCCTCGTCGGCCTGGCTGACGAAGGTCGCAGTGGGCGCCCAGGCGTCCAAGCTCACGTTCGACCTGGCCATCGATGCCAGCGGGCAGGAGGCGCCGTCCCGGGTCGCAGCGGGCCTCGCCGTTCCGGATCTCCCGGCCGCCTCTCCCACGGACCTGGCTCGTCTGGTCCTCGGCCTCGCGGTCATCGCCCTCGGCGTGCTCTTCATCGTCGGGCTGACCATGTGGCGGCCGGCGCGGGGCACGCTCAGCCAATGAGACTCAGGCGCCTGGCAGTCCTCCTCCTGGCCCTCGTCCCGGCGCTCGCCGGGTGCGGGGTCGGGAGCGCGGCCGGGCCACTGCGAGTCGAGATCGTGCTCCACTACTCGCACTACCAGCCGAGCACAATCTCGATCCCGGCCGGTCGTCCGGTCACGTTCGTCCTGCGCAACGCCGACCCCATCGACCACGAGTGGATCGTGGGCGACGCGGCGCTCCATGAGCGCCATCGGACCGGGACCGAGGCGCACCATGACGCCCGGCCGACAGAGGTCTCGATCGACGCCCTGTCGACCCGCGAGACGACCGTCGCGTTCAACGCCCCGGCGACGCTCACCTTCGTCTGCCATCTGCCCGGCCACGAGCAATACGGGATGGTGGGCACGTTGACCGTCACGCAATAGCAGCGGGTCGAGGGCTGACACCGCATCGGTGCCAACATTACCGGTACAGCTTCGACGGTCTGCGTCGGGGTAGAGCGGCCCTCAGGACGGCACCAGATCGATGGTGTCGATCTATCCGGCGATAGGCTCGACGGAAGCCCTCCGGGCCACCGAGGAGCGGCTCCGTAATGGTGGGGCCGATGCCGCACCCGGATGGCATGGAGCTGGTGGAAATCGCGAGGCCGGCCCGTGGGCCGGCCTCGACGCTCAGCCGATGGCGACCCGCTGACTCAGGAGCCGCCTGGCCTGAGCGTGATCGTCTGCTTCTGGAACGCCGCGCCCTTGGTGTCGACCGACGAGCCCAGCCCGTCGAGCGCCTTCTGGGCGAGGTCCGTCCGGAACGCGCCCTCGGGTGGGGCGGCCTTGAGGACCTTGTATGTCGTCGCGATCGTGATCGTCTGGTCCCAGAGCGTCTTGTCGAGCAGGCCGACGCCGCTCGGCGACGGCCAGATGAGCGCATTGATCTCGTTCATCTGCCAGGCCTGGTGGCTTGCGCCCAGCTGGGATCCGTTCTTGAGGACGATGTCGACGCACTTCTGGGCGTTGTCGCGGCAGTAGATCCAGCCCTTGAAGGATGCCTTCAGGAACTTCGTGGCCACGTCCGCGTTGCTGCCCGTCTTGAGCCACTTGTCGCTGGCGAAGATCTGGTCCTGGAGCATGGCCGTCCCGACCGACGGATCGTTGAAGTCGAGGACGTTCAGGTCGGTCGGCTGGTAGAGCTGGCCGGTGGTCGGGTTGTTGACCTCCAGCACCTGGGCGTACTCGTTGTAGATCATCGCCTGCGCGACGTCGAGGTCGCCTTTGAGCAGGCCCGACATGTCGAAGTTCTGCTTGATGACGTTTTCCTTGGCCGGGTCGAGACCCACCTTGGTCAGGGCGGCAAAGAGCTCGGGCTCGTTGCCCAGCAGCCAGCTGCCGATCTTCTTGCCACCCATGCTCTTCGGATCGGTGATGTTCTTGTCCTTGAAGGACACCATCCGCGTGCCCGAGCGCTGGAACATCTGGGCGATCGAGACGAGGTCCGTGCCGTTCTCGCGGGACTGGAGCATCTTGGGCAGCCAGGCCGTGCCGATCTCGGCCGTGCCGCTGGCGACGGCGTTGACGTTGTCGACGTTGGGACCGCCCAGCAGCAGGCTGACGTCGAGCCCCTCGTCCTTGTAATAGCCCTGGTCGAGGGCCGCGTAATAGCCGGCGAACTGCGCCTGCGCGACCCATTGCAGCTGGAAGCGGATCTTTGTGGTGCCGCCACCGGCCGGGCCGCAGGCCGTCGCGAGCAGCGCGACGCTGGCGGCGAGTGCGAACGCCTTGCGGGGAATTGTCCGAGGAACAGCTCGAGGAATTCTCATGCTTGGCAAGCCTCCTCCACCCTGTCTGCGCTCAGGAGCTCGGCCCGGCGCGTTAACCCTTCGGGCGCCGATGGTAGGTCAAGCGGCGGTCCCTCATCTGACGGTTTCGCGAGCCGCATTCCAGGGCAGGACCAACCGCTCGGCCGCCACCGCGAGGACGTAGAAGGCGATCCCCAGGGCGCACGCCAGCACGATCGCGGCCCACGCCTTGGGGTAGTCCGAGATGCTCGTCTGGTTCGTGATGTAGATGCCCAGCGAGTAGAGCGGCCCGCCGAAGAACTCGCCCACCACCGCGCCGATCACACTGAGGGTCGTGGCGATGCGGAGCGCCGTGAACCAGTACGGCAGGGCGTTGGGGATTCGGACCTTGCGCAGCGTGGCCGTCTCGCTGGCGGCATACGACGCCATGAGCTCGAGGGCCGCGGGATCCACCTGGGTGAGCCCCCGGATCGTATTGACCATCACCGGAAAGAAGACCATCGCCGCGACGATGATCACCCGCGGCAGCGCGCTCTCGGGACCGAACCAGTTGATCGTGATCGGCGCGAAGGCGATGATCGGCACCGTCGAGGCGGCGATGCCCACGGGCAGGAGCGTCTCCCGGGCCGTCTGCCAGCGGGCCGTGGCCAGTCCCGCGAGGGTACCCGTCACGAGCCCCGCGAGCAGGCCGCCGATCGCTTCGCTGGCGGTGAACGCAATGCCCCGGGCGAGCGTCGTCGGCCATAGCTCGATCAGCTGTCCCGCGATGAGCGTGGGGCGTGGCAGGAGGAACGACTGGACGTTCAGCAACCGCGAGAGCCCTTCCCAGGCACCGATGACGAGCACGAAGACGGCGGCGCTCGGTAACCACTCCCCGAAACGTCCCGCTCCGGCGGTCACCCCAGGCCCTCCGCTCGGATCCGGTCGGCCTCGACCTCCTCGATGGCGCCCTGCGGCTCGTGCCGGCGGAGCGTCTCGCGGACCTCGGTCACGAGCTCGAAGTATCGGCGGTCTTCCCGCGTGTCCACCGTTCGCGGCTGGGCCAGGTCGACATCGACGATCTTCGTGATCCGGCCCGGCCGGGCCGACATGACGGCGACCCGGGTCGACAGGAAGACCGCCTCCGGGATGGAGTGGGTGACGAACACGATCGTGGTGCCGGTCCGACCCCAGATCTTCATCAGCTCCAGGTTCATCCGTTCCCGGGTCATCTCGTCGAGCGCCCCGAACGGCTCGTCCATGAGCAGGAGCTTGGGGTCGAAGGCCAGCGCCCGGGCGATGGCGACCCGCTGCTGCATCCCGCCCGAGAGCTGCCACGGGTGCCTGGCCTCGAAGCCCTCCAGCTCGACGAGCCTGAGCAGCTCCGCCGACCGTCTCGTTCGCTCCTCCCGGGAAAAGCCCATGATCTCCAGTGGCAGCTCGATGTTCCGGGCGACTGACCGCCAGTCCATGAGCACCGGCGCCTGGAAGACCATTCCGTAGTCGCGGTCGAGCCGTGCCTGGCGGGCCGGCTTGCCGTTGACCCTGACGTCGCCCGCTGATGGCGCCGTGAGGTCGCCGATCAGGCGCAGCAGCGTCGACTTGCCACAGCCGGACGGTCCGATGAGGGAGACGAACTCCCCCTCGCGGATCGAGAGGTCGATCGTCTCGAGGGCGGCCACGGCCGCATCCCCCGAGCCGAAGATCTTCGTGACGCCGGCCGCCTCGACGACGGCCCGCGACGCCGCGGCCGGGCTGGCAGATCTGGGCTGCAGGTCGGTCATCGCTTCCGGTTCGAATCGTGTCTGTCGTGCTTCGCGTCGCCCGTCGTCAGGCGATCTCGAGGGTCCGGTACCGTCCTCGGGTCACCAGCGATTCCGCGACCCGGACGAGGCCGACGAAGCATAGGCCGACCAGCGAGCACGCGACGATCGTCGCCCACAGTCGCTCGGGCGCGGTGATGTAGTACTGGTTGTAGTTGAGGATCGCGCTGCCCAGACCGTCGGGAATCCCCGACGGCAGCTCGCCGATGATCGCCCCGATGACCGAGGCCGCGGCGGCCACCCGCAGCGAGGCGAACAGGTACGGGACGGACGCGGGCAATTGGAGTCGCCAGAGGATTTCGCGCGCCGAGGCAGCATACGATCGGAACAGCTCGAACGCCCGCGGATCGGCGGCGCGCAGGCCGCGCAGCGCCCCGATCGTGACGGGAAAGAACGTGAGGTAGGTCGAGATCACGGCGACGGACAGCCAGCCCGCCTGGGTGGCCACGACGATGATCGGCGAGATCGCCAGGATCGGGACCGCCTGCGACGCCACCACATACGGGACGAACGCCCGCTCCGCCAGCCTGGAGTGGACGAAGAGGATGGCCAGGAGCAGCCCCAGCAGCGCGCCGAACGCGAAGCCCGTCGCGGCTTCGCGGAAGGTGAACGCCGCCCGCCCGATCAGGTCGAGGCCGAGTGGCGTACCGCCGCGCTGGGCCGGGTCGATGAACGCCCGGATAACGTCCCAGACGTGCGGCAACGACAGGTCGTCGGCAATCCGCCAGCGAAAGGGCGGGAAATGCTCGTAGTCGACCGCCAGGCCGAGGACCGAGCCGTGGATCCGCCAGGGGTCGCCGCCCAGCCACTTGGCGCCCTCCCAGGCGAGCGCGACCACGACGAAAATGAGCACGAGCCCCGCCACGCGCCGGCGACCGCTCAGACGCCGCGTCCGACCCGGGCTGGCGCCGTCGCCGACGGCGGGCGGCAGCGCGGTCGACATTCAGGCGCCAGCGACTCCCCGGTCGGCGATGTCCAGGGCCCGATCGATGATCTGGTAGCCCTCCGCGAGCTGGTCCTCGGTGATGCAGAGCGGCGGGTTGGTGTGGATCATGTGGTTTGCGACGAACGTGTACAGCCCGTTCTCGCGGAAGAACTTGCCGATCGCCTTCATCTCATCGCTCGTCCCGTTGTACGCGGCCATCGGGGTGAACGGCTCGCGCCGGCGGACGAGCTCGAGGACGCCGAACAGGCCGATGCCGCGGAACGTGCCGACACTTGGGTGCTTTTCGAACAGCCGTCGGTGCCAGTCGCGCTGGACCATTCCCATCCGGGCGGCGTTCTCGATGAGCCCGTCCTCCTCGTAGACACGAATCGTCGCCAGCGCGGCGGCCAGGCTCACCGGGTGGCTGCTGTAGGTGAGCCCGCCGTAGTACATCGTCGACTCGAACTTCTCGGCGATGTGGTGGCGCATCGCCACCGCGCCAAGGGGCAGGTACGAGCTCGTCAGACCCTTGGCCATGGTCATCAGGTCCGGCACGACGCCCCAGTGGTCCACACCGAACCAGTGGCCGGTCCGCCCGAAGCCCGCCATCACCTCGTCGGCGACCATGAGGATGCCGTACCGGTCGCAGATCTCGCGCACGCCGGCGATGTAGCCGTCGGGCGGGATGAGGATCCCGTTCGTACCGACGATCGTCTCGAGAAAGACGGCCGCGATCGTATGCGGGCCCTCATACATGATCACGTCCTCGAGCCCGCGCAGGCTCTCCTCGACCGGCCGGGGTTCTTTCTCGCCCCAGCGGTGGGTGTCCGGGTAACGCACGACGCCGACCAGGCCGGGCTCGTTGGCCCAGCGCCGGGGGTCGCCGGTCAGGGTCATCGCACCGAAGGTCGCGCCGTGGTAGGCCCGGTATCGAGCGAGCACCTTGTAGCGGCCGGTGTAGTGGCGCGCGATCTTGATCGCGTTCTCGATCGCCTCGGCGCCACCGAGCGTGAAGAACACCTTGTCCATGTCGCCGGGCAGGATCTCGGCAAGCTTCTGGCCCAGCCTGGCCCTCGGCTCGGTCGCGAACGCCGGCTGGACGTACTGGAGCTTCAGCGCCTGCTCCGTGATGGCGTCGACGACGCGCCGGTCGCCGTGGCCGATGTTGACCGACATGAGCTGGCTGTTGAAGTCGAGGATGCGTTGCCCGTCGGGGGTGTAGAGGTAGACCCCTTCGGCGTGGTCGATGGCGATCGGATCGACCGCGCCCTGGATCGACCACGAGAAGAACGTGTGCTGGCGGGAGAGCCGGACGATCTCCTCGGCCGTCATGCCGGGTGCCGTGGTGGTGTCCATGCGCTCAACCTCGGTCTGCCGGCGGCTCGACCGGCCTGGCGCGCCCGTGACCCCGAACAGACGCATTGAACCACAACGCCGGGACCCAACGCCTCGGCCGTCAACGGGTTCCGTCGGCGAAGGCACGGCGGGTAAGACGTCGGCCAAAACCCCGTGCGTATGATCGCGCCGCGAACATGCCCAGCGCCGCTTCTGCGGAGGCATCGGTGGAGGTCAGTCACGAATGAGCGGATTGCGAGCGACGGCGGATGGAACCCGCGAGTCAGCCGGTCCGGGCGGATCAGCCAATCACCGACCCGCGTTCGATCCGGCGGGCGGCCGTCGCGCCCGGCTCGGGGCGGTTGCCGCGCTCGCCGTCGTCCTCGCGGCGGGCTGCGGACTCAGCGGCCTCGGTGCGGGCGGTGGCGGCGGCGGTGGTGCCGGGGGACCTGAATTCACGGGCGATCCCTGCTTGCTGATCACCGCTGCCGAGATCCAGTCGGTTCTTGGCTCGGCGCCGGACGGCAGCACGACGACGATGGCCGGCCCAGGCCGGGACGCACACTGCGAGTGGACGAATGAGGGTGACCTCACCGGTCCGGCGTTCGACTTCGGATGGGGCATGCAGCTCGACGTGAAGAGCCCCGGAGGCAGGCAGGACTTCCTCGAGACGAGACAGTTCATGAACCTCCTCAAGAACCCCTTGAACTCCGCTCGTGGCGCCGGCCGAATCGGGTGCTGCCAGCTTCGGCATCAAGGCCAACATCGGGATCTCGGGTCAGGCCATCCCGGCCCTCGGCGAGGATGCCTTCGTCGGCGCGGCAGGGGCGATCTACACGATCAAGGGTGACACGGAGGTCACCCTGCAGCTGATCGCCTTCTCTGATCCCAAGGCCCACGAGCACGCCGTGGCCCTGACGAAGCTCGTCCTCAACAAGCTGCCCTGAGGGTCAGCGCGGAGATGCCGTGCGGGTCGCCGTCTCGGGCGCGACCGCCGCTTGCGTCGCCGCCTCCGCGCAGCGGAGAATCGCGGCCGCGGACATGTCGATGTCCGCCTCGGTCGTTTGCCAGCCGCTGACCGAGACACGCATGGCCGCGAGGCCGTGCCATGTGGTGCCGCCCAGCCAGCACGTCCCGTCGGCCTGCACCCTGGCGACGACGTCGCGCGTGAGCCCGTCGGCCGCTGCCGGGTCGCCGCCCGCTGCCGGGTCGGCCGCGCCGGGCGGGCTGAACCGCACGAGCACCTGGTTCAGGACGACGTCGTTGAGAATCTCCACGCCGCTTCCCGCGGCGAGCCGGTCGGCCATCCTGCGGGCCAGGTCACAGCATCGGTCGATCAGGCCCGCTACACCGGTCCGGCCCATGGCCCGTAGCGCGGCATAGATCGCAAAGCCGCGGGCTCGCCGGGAGGACTCCGGGACCCAGTTGTAGCTGTCCCGCTCGCCTCCCGCAGTCTCGACGTAATAGGCCGCGCCGAGCGTCATGGCCGTGCGATGGGCGGCCGCATCGCGGACGAACACCAGCCCCGAGTCGTACGGCACGTTGAGCCACTTGTGGGCGTCCGTGGTCCACGAATCGGCCTGCTCGAGCCCGGCCAGCAGGTGGCGACGATTGGGAGAAGCTGCCGCCCACAGGCCGAATGCACCGTCCACGTGCACCCAGGCGCCTCGGTCGCGTGCCGCCGTGGCGATCTCGGGCAGCGGGTCGAACGCGCCCGTATTCACGTTCCCGGACTGGGCGCAGACGATCGTCGGCCCGTCGAGACTCGCGAGCGTGTCCCGAAGCGCGTCGGCGCGCATCCGGCCCTGCTCGTCCGCGGCGACCCGCTGCACGCGCCCACGGCCGAGCCCCAGCATCTGCAGCGAGGCGAAGATCGTCACGTGCGCCTCGTCGCCGACCACGACGTTGACCGGCGGGGCGCCGAACAGGCCCGTCTCTTCCACGTCCCAGCCGGCAGATCGCAGGACGGCGTGGCGGGCGGCCGCGAGCGCGGTGAAGTTCGCCATGGTGGCGCCTGTCGTGAACCCGCAGCTTGTGCCCGGTGGCAAGCCGAACAGCTCCACCAGCCACTGCCCGGCGACTTCCTCGACGACCGCCGCCGCCGGCGACAGGACGTACAGGCCGGCGTTCTGGTCCCACGCGCTCGTGAGCCAGTCGGCGGCAACGGCCGCCGGATGGTTGGCGCCCACCACAAAGCCGAAATAGCGGGGCCCGCCGAGCCGACCAGGCCCGGATTCACGGCGCCTGCCAGGCGCTCGATGACCGCCACTGCCTCCTTGCCTTGCTCGGGGAGCGGCCCGCCGATCGAGTCACGGAGGGCGGCCAGGTCGCCCGGTGGTCCGACCGGCCGCTCGGACAGGGTCGCCAGGTACTCCTTTGCCAGCTCCGCGGCTCGGTTCAGCACCCGATCGTCCATGGTCCCTGCTCCTCTCGTCGCCATCCTACGGCCGATGCCGGCGCGGTGACGTTCGCCGGTAGGTGCGGCGGTATGCTCGGAAGGACGATCTGAACGTTTCCCGGTTCCCGCCCACTCATAGGGAGTGATCGCGCCAAGACCGCGATCCAGAGGGAGCACCGGTGGAAGATCTCGTCGAGCGGGCACGGGATGGCGACCGTGATGCATTCGCGGCGCTGGTTGGCCTGACCAGCGACTGGATGTACTCGGTCGCCGCCCGGATCCTGCGCGACAGCGGGCTCGCCGAGGACGCCCTGCAGGGCGCCCTCATCACCGCCTGGCGCCAGCTCCCGACCCTGCGTGACCCGGCCCGCTTCGAGGCCTGGGTTCGGCGCCTGCTCGTCCATGCCTGCTACGCCGAGGCCCGGCGTCGGCGGTCGTGGACGACGAACGTCCGCGTCCTGCCGGTCGACGGACCGGCCGGGCCGGATGAGCTGATCTCGATCGTCGATCGCGACGCGCTCGACCGGGCGTTTCGGCGCCTGAAGGTCGAGCAGCGGGCGGTCTTCGTCCTGCACCACCACCAGGGGCTGTCCCTGGTCGAGATCGCCGACACGCTCGGCATCCCGGCCGGGACCGCCCGCTCGCGACTCCATTACGCGACCCGGGTCCTGCGGGCGGCCATCGAGGCCGACGCAGTCCCGGTCGTCCCCGAAGGACGGATGGCATGACCCACGAACGCGACTTCGATCGACTCGCCCGCGCCTGGCTCGACCTGATGCCGGACGAGGCGCCCGATCGGACGATTGCCGCCGTCCTCCAGGCCGTCGATGCGACGCCGCAGGTGCGGCGGCCGTTCCGGCGGCTCATGAGGAGATTTCCAACTATGAACCGACTTCCGGTCGTCGCCACGATGGCGGCGGCGCTCGTCCTGGCCGTCGGGGGCGGCCTCCTGTTGCTCAAACCCGGTGGAATCGGCAATCAGACGCCGACCGCGTCTCCATCGGTCGCGCCATCGCCGTCGATCTCGCCGCGCCCGTCCGTGACCCTCGTCCCGGACGCGCTCCGTGCCCGCTGGATGGGCGGCGAGCGGCCGGTACCACCCATCGTGGCCACGTCCGGCACGATCCTCAACTTCAATGACGACGGCAGCTTCTTCCTCACGCCGTCCAACCTGAATGACAACCACTACCTGCGGTCATCGGCATCCCCGACCGGCGACGGACAGTTCCGGCTCGAGTCGCTCGTCCTGGGCGATGGCGCTTGCGAGGTCGGTGACGTCGGCCTGTATCGATGGTCGGTGTCGCCGAGTGGCCGGATCCTCACGGTGGCCGCCAACAGCGACACGTGCTCGACGCGACTCGCGGCCGTGCCCGGGGTGTGGTGGCTCGAGGCGTGCAAGAACACCAACACGAACTGCCTGGGTGACCTCGACCCAGGCACGTACAAATCGCAATACATCACCCCACGCCTGGACAAGACCACTGATTGGGTCGCACCAGACTTCGGTGCCGTGACCTACACGGTTCCTGACGGCTGGGCCAACTCCGCCGATTTTCCGGAACGATTCACCTTGACGCCATCGGCAGACTTCGCCCTCGAGGGCCAGGTCGGGGCGGAAACCACCCAGGGGATCGAGGTATCGGTGCAGCCCGTCGCCAACGAACAGAACGCGGACTGCAAGAGCGCGGAAGTGAAGTCGGTCCCCCGGACGGCAAACGGGCTCATCGGGTGGATCCGCGGACGCCCCTCACTCACGTCGAGTGCGCCTACGGCGATCACCGTCGACGGGCATCGCGGACAGTGGGTGGACGTTCGCGTCAACCCGTCATGGAAGACTTCATGTGGCAGCGACACGGTCCCGATCGCGGCCTTCCTGACCATGGCCGGCCAACCCTCCGATGCAGACGTCTTGGCGATCGTGGCCGGCGTTCGCTTCCGACTCGTGCTGCTCGACCTGGGCGGCGGCGACCTGGTGCTGATCAACGTGTACAGCCCAGACACAGCCCGCTTCGACGAGCTCGTCCAGCAGGCGATGCCGATCATCCAGAGCCTCAAGTTCGAGTAAATCGCTCGATTCGATCGCGGCCGCGGCTGATCCAGCCGCGGCCGCATCGGTGTGCCCCGCGTTGCCGTTCCTCGGTGCGCGGCGGCGCCTATCGCGGTGTACGCTCTTGGCCTTCCCGACAGGCACTGAGCAGCAGGTGTAGAGATGCCGCGAAACGTACGAGGGGCCCTCCTGCAGGCGAGCTGGACCGGCGACAAGGAATCGATGATCCAGAAGCACGAGAAATACGCTCATGAAGCGGCAAAGCAGGGCGCCCAGGTCATGCTCTTCCAGGAGCTCTTCTACGGGCCGTACTTCTGCCAGGTCCAGGATCCCCAGTACTACTCGTACACGGAGCTGATCCCGGATGGGCCAACGACGGCGCGGATGCAGGACCTGGCCAAGGAGACCGGGATGGTCCTCGTCGTGCCCATGTACGAGGAGGACGAGACGGCCAGCGGCATCTACTACAACACCGCGGCCGTCATCGACGCGGACGGCCAGTACCTGGGCAAGTACCGCAAGACCCACATCCCGCACGTCAAGGGCTTCTGGGAGAAGTTCTACTTCCGGCCGGGCAATCTCGGCTACCCGGTCTTCGAGACCGCCGTGGGAAAGGTGGGCGTGTACATCTGCTACGACCGCCACTTCCCGGAGGGGGCGCGCGCCCTGGGCCTGAACGGCGCCGAGATGGTGTTCATTCCGAGCGCGACCTCGCGCGGGCTGAGTGAATACCTCTGGCGGATCGAGCAGGTGAGCCACGCCGTGGCCAATGGCTACTTCGTGGGGACGATCAACCGGGTCGGGGTCGAGGCCGACATCGGCGACGACGACTTCTACGGCCAGAGCTACTTCTGCGACCCGCGTGGGCAGTTCATCGGCGACCTGGGCGATGCTCACGAGGAGGAGCTCCTCGTACGCGACATGGACCTGGACAAGATCCAGGAGGTCCGTCAGACGTGGCAGTTCTACCGCGACCGGCGGCCGGACATGTACGAAGACCTGGTCATGCCCTGAGTCTTCCTGAATCACGCCCTGAGTCGGAGCGCGCTTCGATGCAGTTCGGCTTCACGCTCAAGCCCGACCACCAGCTTGAACGCACCCTGGCGCTGAC
>WNGA01016329.1_pt1 | contig 13135 bp, 8 predicted proteins | sample 5400061 | NCBI WGS metagenome assembly WNGA01 (sample SAMN13153366, study PRJNA577476) | soil metagenome | isolation source: 100 cm soil or saprolite under grassland replicate 2 | place: USA:California | collected 2016-06-15
AGCGCCGGCTATCAGCCGAAGGTCGGTGCCCAAGTTGTTGCCCGTGTGGTCCAGCCGCCGGTACCAAAACCGATCAGGCCCCCGGTTTTTTTTGATCAGAGTTCGTTCGGACTAGAAAACGACCTTGCCTCCGAACTGAAGGATCCGGCCGGGACGGGCTGCCGTAACAACACCGAAACCCGGGTTATTCGGGTTATTGCCCACCGGTGACGCGATTCCCGTACTGGTGAACGGGTCGGATCCGTACTGGTGGTGGTTAAACACATTAAACGCTTCGGTTCGAAACTGGAACGTGACCCTTTCGGTGAATCTGAAATCCTTACCGACGCCCATATCAAAGTTGTTGATTCCGGGACCGCGGAGTATGTCCCGCCCACTGCTGCCAAACTGCCCATTAAGAGTTTGGCAGAAAGAAACTCCGGACAGATTAGGGGCCACGCAGCTCGCTTTGAAGGGATCGTTGGGGTCCCCGGGGGTGGTTGAGTATGAGATAGCGTTGTTGAACCAATGATTGAGGTCCTTGTGGAACCCGCTCGGATTCGGATTGCCGATCTCGTTGCAACGGTTGTCGAAGCTGAACATGACCAGCAGATTGTTGTTGCACACAATCGAGAACGGGAAGCCGCGTTGGAAGGTAGCGATGGTTGTGACTTGCCATCCACCGAGAGCCAAATCAACTCCCTTGTTCATACCACTTCCAAAGCGTTTCCCGCGACCAAAGGGCAGTTGATAAACCAGGCTCGTCACGAACCTGTGGTCAACGTCGAAATCTGAACGGCCATAATCCAAACGTGGATTGAGTTCGTTCATGTGCCCTGAGAAGCCGCCACCATTTGAACCAACTCCGGCGGCAGCCGACTTGTCATCCAGGCTCTTCGCCCAGGTGTAAACCGCGAGCAGAGCAAGCGAACTCGATCTGCGCTCCAGTTTCAGATTTCCCGCGTTGTAGTTGGAATAACCGTTGTACTGGCTATCCAGAAAGCCAAGAATACTCGTGAAGTTGGCGTACGGACTTCTTGTTGAGAACAGGCACTTGTTGGGAACGTTAGTCGGATCACCTCCGGTCAGCGGGTCGCAGGCGGCAGGATTTGGCGGTGGAGGCTCTTGGCCGATGTTGGCTCGGTTCAGCAGATGTGTGCCTTTGTTGCCAACGTAGTTCGCCTCAAGAGTAGTGTTGCGGGCGAGTTCACGTTGCACTGACAGAGACCACTGCTGAACGTATGGATTGTGGGGACGCTCAGAGATAATCACAGCGAAGAATTGGCCGCCATCAGACGCCGGACTAACCTGATGCAACGGAACCAGCGGGAACATCTGGTCCGTCACCTTGGGAAGTGAAGAATTTGCGCCCGGAGTGTCATTCGCGCGCACCACGAAGGGGTAAATGTCACCCGAATCGTCAATCTCGCGTGTTTCGAAAGAATCGAAGAAGATGCCGTATCCTCCACGCAGGACAGTTTTATCACCTAGACGATAAGCAAGGCCTATACGCGGAGCGAAAGGCTTCTTCGAACCCTCCGCTGGATTGGGGCGTCCGCAGTAGTTGTAGAATCCGTTGCCTTGCGGGGCAATTGGACCGCCAAGGCTGGAGACCGTCTGTGTGCCCAAGGTCTTGTCGGCATAGCACAATCCGCCAAGCGGATTTGACTTATCGAACCAGAACATCTTGTTGTCTTTCTCGGTGGGTATCGAACGATAATCCCAGCGCAATCCCAAGTTCAGCGTCAGGCGGCTTGTGGCTTTCCAGTCATCCTGCACGAATGGCGCGAAATACATGAACCGATACTGGTTCAGGTTGCCAGCAACGTTGGTCGGGCTGAACGGCCCCGGCTGGAAGGTGGTGGCACCGCTGTAGTAGCCGAGCAAAAAGTCGGCGATGGTATTGCCCGTACCGCAAAACTGGCTTGCGCATCCGTTCGAGCCATTGCTGCCGTTGTTAGTAATATTGTCATTGGCATAGGTGAAATCGCCAAGAAAGTCCGCGGACAAATCGCGCTTCTGCAGCCAGCGGCGGTAATCGAATCCTGTACTGATCGTGTGCCGCCCCGTGATGATCGTTAGGGTGTCTGAGAATTGCCAGGTAGGAATGTCGCTCGTGGTTGCGTCATTCACCTGACTGCCCACATTCGTATAAGGCGCTCCCAAAGTAATCGTTGGGAATAGACGCGCATACGCCGGCAAATTCGGATACACGCCCGTGATGGCCAACGCCGATGCCTGCGACGCCGTTATTGGCGTTCCTCCCTGGACGGCAATGGGTTCCAAGTGGCCAAAGCGGAAGTTGTTGATCATGCGAGAACCGATGTCTTTGGTGTGAGAAATCATCCAGCTCTCAGCTTTCTCATTGAACACCCCAATCCCGAGCGGAGCGGAAATTGAGCCGTTTATGTTTGAGTTGTTGTAAGTTGCATTCGTATACCTGAAAAACACTTTGCCCAGGCGGCCCAATTCCTGATCTAAACGATAGGTCTGTTGGTCCGTGGTTTGTGGCAATGTGACCGCCAGGTGGTAGTTGAAACCGGCACCACCACAGCCGACACAGTTCGGAGCGGGAAAGATGTTAAGGCCAAGCGTTTGCTGCGCAAGAATCGAGAATCGGCTCGATGGGATTTGATTGCCCGAGAACGCAGCGCCGGTGAGCGGATCAATGGGCATGCAGGGGTTGGTCGCGGTGGGAGTACAAGTGCCACCTGCTTGGGTGGGCAGTGTCAATCCTGACGCGGAAAAATCACCGTTCAATTGCGCGGCGACGGGAACCGTGAAATTGCTCTGGTCGAAGCCGTTTCGGATTCTCCATCCTTCGTAGTTGACCAAGAAAAAGGTCTTGTTTCGGCCGTCGTAGACTTTGGGGATGTAGATCGGACCCCCGACAACGAAGCCAAATTGGTTCTGGCGCAATTCTGGGAGTTTTTGTTGGAATGGTGCTTTCGCATCGAAGGCGTCATTCCTGAGAAATTCGAATGCCGCACCGTGCAATTGGTTCGAACCACTCTTCGTAACGATGTTCACCTGGTTGGCACTGAATCCGTATTCTGCGGAGTAGGTTTCGCTCTGAATCTTGAACTCCTGAATGGCATCCTGGGACAGAATCACAGCGGGAGTATTGAGCGCCGTGTCCGTGTTGATCAAACCATCGAGCGTGTAATTGTTTGAAGTTGGCCGGCCGCCGTTGATGCTAATGGCATTGCCTTCACCCTGACGCATTTGACCTTGTTCTCCGTTGGTCTGCACCGCGCCGGCGCCGATGAACAAGAGGCTTACGAAATTGCGCCCATTCAGCGGCAGCTGATCTACTTGTCTTTGCGTCACGATTTGCGACACTGCCGAGCTGTCTGTGTCGAGGCTCACGGCACTGGCCTGAACCTCCACGGTTTCGGAAACCGCGCCAGGCTTCATCAATATGTTGACGCGCTCCTGCTGCGCTACTACCAGGGTCACACCCTCGGTTACCGATTTCTGGAAACCGGGTGCTTGAACTGTGATCCGGTAGGATCCAGGGGGCAAGAACGGTACTGTGAAATCTCCCGACGACGTTGTCTGTGTCTGGTTCGTGACGTTCGTTGCCGTGTTCGTCACATCAACACGAGCGTTAGTCAGAGCAGCGCCAGAATTGTCCGTCACTGTCCCGAGGATGGTTCCATTCGCTCCTCCCTGGGCATAAACCAGATTTGCGAAAGATAAAGTGACCGCTAACACAAAGAGACGTGTTCTTGCTGACATTGTTGCCTCCTCATCGCAGAGGGCGAATTCGACCTGGACGCAGCCGTTTTGTGCCTTGCAAAAAAGAATCGGCTGCCGCAAATCCCACGAGGTGTTTTGCGTGGCGCGATGCTCACATCGGTGAGCGAACAGTGTCAAGCTCAACCGACAAAACGCGTCTGTTCTGCATTGAAAAACGTCTCGGGGTACGTTTTAGTAGGCGCGAAAGGCGTGATAATACGCAGGAATAATGTAATGGCAGTTAGTTGAGGCGATTATTTCTTGGGGCCTACTCTATTTTGCAATGTGAACCAGCCATTTTGTGTGGAGCACATTCTGCCTCCTAACGGGGATTTCCGGACACAAAGGGGACAAATAGATGGAATTCAACTTAGATGAATTAGATCAAGCGGAGGGCAGGCCGAGATTCATCGGAGGCGGAGGCGGTCTGCATCAGGCAATCGTTGGCATAAAAATGGTCGATGGTCGCAGGAGTCACGAGCTTGTGATCGACGAAGACCGCGGGTGGGACGGGTCTCTTATTCAGAATATCCAGGCTCACCTTCACCAAGTCGGGGCCGTAACGTTCCGGAAAAAAAGCAACTGACCCGATGAACCTAGTGTTTGTTTTACGCATTTCGGCACGGCCCTCTGCGGAAGCGTTCTGACCCATGATGGCGCAAATATCGGAGCGACCGGCTTCTTCAAACGCTCGCAACGCACCAATCGCACTGACATCATTGATGGCTCCTACCAGTATGCGACGTGAACGGGAAACACGAAGATGCCTGCGAACAACCTCGAAGCTTGGGCCCATTTCTCCGTCCCCATTTAAGTGCGTTATGCGGCAATTCTTGGCGCTCGGAAGAGCTAGATTGATTCCCACCAGCATGCCGGTCAAACGCATCTGCGGCAAATTACCTGCTCGGGGCAATTCCAACATGATGATCTCGTCAGCCTCCGACTCCCAATGCTCCTTTGCCCAACGCCCAAGATAGCGACCACCGATCAATCCAGCCTCGTAGTTATTCGCGCCGTAATACGTCGCTCCCGGATGCGGAATATCGATCGCGATCATAGGAATTCCAGCCTCTCGGTACTTGGCGGCAACAATGGGCGCAATCGTTTCATCGGTTTGAAATTCGATAGCGAGATCGACCTTTTCACGAACCAAAAGATCCGCATTCCGCTGAGCGATCTTGGCGCTGTAACGATTGTCGAGCGCGATGAGCTCAATGCCTTCTTCTCTCGCCGCGCGTTCGAGGCTCAACGAAACTTCTCTCGAAAATTGATAGTTGGTCCCCTGTGCGGCGTACCCCAATCGGCAGAGACGCTGTTTGGCAGGGCGGACAATGGCCTGATATAGGTTAGTGCTCACTTTCTCGACCATCCCGCATTTTTCAAGGGTGTAGAGAAGACGAAAACACATGGTCTTCGGGAGTCCGCAGCGTTGCACGATTTCCTTCAACGAAAGGGCCTCTCCGGCAGAGCGAAAACTGGAGAGAATTCTTGACGAGTGGATTACCGACTTGACGAGATAAGGATCTCTAGCTCCAGTCTCGCGTTTCATGGCGCGAGTTACCATGAGGGCACCAGATGCGACACCCAATGCGGGTTTACCGGCATCCATGGTCAAAACCCCTTTCAAACAAAAAACGCTTTTACTCTCGCTTCGAGGAGCTTTCTCTCGATACCCATAAGGCGACAAACATTGGCAATACCAATTTGGTATTGCCAATATGCAGTTCACATATTGACATAATCGTTTTCTCCGTGCAACCTCTACCGTTCATGTTGGAGGCGCCGGGGCCGTTGGAAAGACTAGGACCGTGCATCATCAGCCCTGAACACCTTGGTCTTCGACCAAGCAACGCGCGTCGCAGTGAGAACTATCGATTTCTCGATTTAGCGGCCGTTCGCCTGCGACTCGCCCGAGAGGATAAGCGGCCTCGATTTTCTTTGTTGCCGCTGAAGTTATGATTCAACACCAGACCTGTCTGGTGTTGAAGCGCATCGCGGGTAAATTTCACAAAATCCAGCGCCGTCTTCGATTGTTCGTCTCTGCGCCAGACTAGATGCACGTCGGTCACAGCGGAGGGTTCGTTCAGCGGCAACACGATCAGTCGATCTGTGAACGAAGGGTGGATAGGATTTCGGCCAACGGCAATATAGATTCCTTTGCCGGAGTCCACCAAGATAGATCCCGCTTCCTCATAGGACATGGTTGCAGTCGAAATGGTTCTGGGTTTAATGCCCTGTTCGCGAAATAGCGCAAGTGTTCGGTCATAAACCCCGGGAGAGACTCGGCGGTCGATCAGCAAGAGGGTCTCATCCGCGAGATCGCGCAAGTGCAACGCCTTGCGCTTTGCCAACGGGCTGGCTCCACGCAGGACAACGGAAAATGGCTCTTGAAACAAAGACGCCGACACGAGTTGTGGGGCATCGACCGGCGGCCGCATAAAACCTACATCGATCTTCCGATCGATCAACGCCTCACCCTGGAATCCGGATGCTATGTCTCTAACGTCGATTTCTACCCTTGGGGCGAGCCGGAGATACTCGTTCATGACCCGTCCAACGACATCGCCCAACCCCTTTGCAATTCCCAGACGGACTGTTCCTGCCCCACCTCTACCTACTTGCCGGGCGGCTTCGACTGCCTGAGAAACATGTTGGAGGACAACCCGTACCTCATTTAAGAAACTGCGTCCGGCGTCAGTGAGAAATACTCTACTGCTGTTTCTTTCGAACAACTGAACGCCGAGCTCAGTTTCCAAGTCGTGAATATGTCGGCTTACCGGAGGCTGAGCGATCTGAAGACGTTTCGCTGCCTTGGTAAAGTTCAACTCTTCTGCAACGGCAATGAACGAATGAAAATGCCGAAGTTCCATTTACGCCCAGCCCCCGATGAGCTCATTTGCTCACTTGTGAACCGACTTTATACCAAGTGAGTATAGGCAAGTTTGCGAATATGTATCCATTTCATTGATCTATACCGACGGACTCCACAGCTCTTGACCCTTCAGTACGTTCAATGTGGAGCCAATAGAAGAGTTTCGCTATGCAAAAATAGCTGGGCGAGGGCAAGTCCTTACTTTTATGCACACCTACCCAGCAGCAGAGAAGGTGCTGACCGTGTTCTGCGAAAACGAGACCATTAGCATCTCACCAACAAAAACAATGCATAATGGGAATAATCTTGGCTGCGCTGCTTAGTCAGTCATTTCTGGCGCCGGCTGTGTTTCGCACTGCGAAAAATAACCGGGATCAATAAATGTCGTGACCACCGGCGAGCGAGATTGTTAATCTCCCCAGATAAAGGTATGGTTATGGACTCATCTGAAGCGAGACGAATCTTTGGAGCTTTGGACACGTTCCGCATTGAGATCCCATCTTGGGGATTCGCTAATACCGGGACTCGCTTCGGAAAATTCTTGCAACCAGCCGCAGCTTCAACAACGGAAGAGAAATTTAGCGATGCGGCCGAAGTGCACCGGGCGACCGGTATTTGCCCGATGATCGCGCTCCATGTCTTGTGGGACTTTCCCGATGGCATAGCAAGCGCGAAAGAGATCACGGCCTTAACGACTCGGTATGGGATTCAGGCTGGATCGATCAACCCGAATCTTTTTCAGGACCAAATCTACAAGTATGGCTCGTTTGGCAATCCAGATCCTGCAGTCCGCTCACATGCCTTGCAACATACGAAGGACAGTATTAAAATCGCGTGGCAGCTGCACAGCCGCGACATCTCGATGTGGTTTGCAGATGGTTCCAGCTATCCCGGAACTGCAAATATTCGGCAGCGCAAAGCGTGCTTCGAACACGGCCTGAAGGAAGTGCACTCGCATCTCTCTGCAGAGCAGCGATTACTGGTGGAATATAAACCTTTCGAGCCAGCGTTTTACCACACCGACATCGCCGATTGGGGAATGGCGTTGCATCTGGCCCGATGCGCAGGTCCACAGGCGAGAGTCTTAGTGGACACCGGCCATCATTATCATTCGCAGAATATCGAACAAATTGTGGCCTGGCTGCTGTCAGAACAGATGCTGGGAGGTTTTCATTTCAACGATCGCCGTTACGCCGATGATGATCTTACGATTGGTTCTATCGATCCCTACCAGGTGTTTCGAATTTTCCACGAGATCTTAAATTACGAGTGGGAAACAAACTGTAAAGCCGACATCGCATACATGATCGACCAGAGCCATAACCTGAAAGGCAAGATCGAGGAAACCATCCAAACGGTGACAATGGCGCAACAGCTGTTCGCGAAGGCAGCATTGGTGGATCATCAAGCGCTATCGCAGGCACAGAACCACTGTGATCTGATCCGCGCGGAATCGCTGTTGCAAGACGCATTCAACACCGACGTTCGTCCTGCGATTCAGGATTGGCGCGCTTCGAAAGGTCTGCCTCGCGATCCGCTGAAAGCGTTCCTGGAGAGTGGTTACATGCAGCGCATCACCAAAGAACGAAGCACGCGGAATCTGAACAATGTTTCTTCCTATGCCTGAAGGCGTCACATGCGACGCACTGGAGGACATCATGAGTGCCGCGCGGAACTGGCATATTTAACATTTCAATGCCCGAGTATCAGCAGAAACCGTTTTTAGCCTTCGACCTGGGCGCAGAGACCGGAAGGGCAGTTCTTGCGCACATCCACTCTGGTGTAATCACTACGGAAGAGGTGCACCGCTTCGCTAACGAACCGGTCGAGTATGCGGGCGCGCTGCATTGGGATACTCCTCGATTATGGTTCGAGCTTCGCAAAACATTTTCGCGTTTGGAAGAAACGGAGTTGGGTGGAATCGGCGTGGATGCCTGGGGCGTTGATTACGCGCTGCTCGGAGAACGTGGGGAGTTGTTGCAGAATCCCTATCACTACCGAGACAAGCGCACAGACGGAGTCATGGAACTCGTGTTCGCGAGGATTTCAAAAGACCAGATCTATCGCGAAACCGGAATTCAGTTCATGCAAATCAATACTCTGTATCAATTGTTCGCGGCAAAACGAGACACACCCAATTTGTTGCGTGCCGCACGAAAGCTCTTGACCATTCCAGATCTTTTTCACTATTGGCTGACAGGAAATGCAGTATGTGAGTTCACCAATGCGACCACAACTCAAATGGTGAACCCGCAGAAGCGCGCGTGGTCTCGCAAGCTGATGGAGAAACTCGAACTGCCCTCCGAGTTGCCTGGGGAAATCGTCGAGCCGGGAACAGTCGTGGGCACGCTATCGAAAAACGTGACTTCAAATTCGGCGCTCAGTGGAACGCCGGTTATCGCACCGGCCTCGCACGATACTGGTTCAGCGGTGGCGGCGGTTGTCGCACGCGATGGCACCGCATTTCTGAGCTCTGGCACGTGGTCTCTCGTCGGAACCGAGCTCGACAGCCCACTCATTACGGATGAGAGTTTGAGATTGAATTTCACGAATGAAGGCGGCGTCTGCGGGGGCGAACCGGAATTCGGCCATTTGGTCGATCCGGACGACGAATCCTTTTTGCACCCAGCCGACATGCAAACCGCGATTGACCGATTCTGCGCGAGAGCGCAACAGCCAAGTCCGAAAACACCCGGCGCATACGCGCGGACTGTGCTTGAGAGTCTCGCCTTCAAATATCGGCAGGTCATCGATGATTTGGAGCGCCTGATTCAAAGACCAATTCAGCAGATTCGCATCATCGGCGGAGGTTCCAAGAACCGCCTGCTGAACCAGTTCACAGCCGAAGCCACGGGCCGGCGTGTGTTGGCCGGCCCTGCCGAGGCTACGGCACTTGGCAATATAGCGATGCAGATTCTCGCGACCGGAGCCGCGAGCTCTCTTAGCGAAGTTCGCGCCATGGTTGATCGCTCTTTTCCAACCGAGATTTTCGAGCCGCGCGAAACCGATAAATGGGAGCGACATCTCACGCGCTTCCAGCACTACACGGAGATGGTTTATGCCTGAAATTCAGGAGATGCTTCACCTGAAAGACTTGTGGGATGAGCAACACGCGCGCAGCCTCGGCAACAATCGGTTGGCGCTGCTGCGGTATCGCTCGAACCTGCTTGGCGCGGACCTGCGAATCACCAACTTTGGCGGGGGGAACACCAGCTCGAAATTCGACTTGCCAGATCCCTTTACCGCAGAACCAGTTCGGGTGCTGGCGGTCAAAGGTAGTGGCGGAGATATTGGATCGATTACCGAAGCTGGATTCGCCATTCTTTACCTGGATCGCCTGGAGCAGTTGAAGAAGCTCAATCGCGGCGAAGAGTATGAGGACGAGATGGTCCGCTACTATCCGCTTTCGGCATTCGGCGAAAACCGGGTAGCAGCGTCAATTGACACGGCTCTGCATGCGTTCCTGCCGTTTGATCACGTGGATCACTTGCATCCTGATTGGGCCATAGCGCTCGCTGCCAGTGCCAATGGCAAACAAAAGCTCGACGAATTCAACCGGCAATTCGGCCGGAAAATTGGGTGGCTCGCCTGGCAGCGGCCCGGCTTCGAACTCGCGCTGATGCTGGAGCGGGCGGTAGCGGAGAATCCCGGTGTTGAAGGCCTCATCCTCGGCGGTCATGGCCTGTTCACCTGGGGCCGGACACCGCGCGAATGTTATTTGAATAGTGTTCGGACGATTGACGAAATGGGCGAGTTTGTCCTCGACCATCAAAAAAAGAAAGGGACATTGTTCGGGGGAGTCGCTGCTTTGGCAGCTCCCGATCGCTCCGAAATCGCCGCCAGCGTTCTGCCGGCGTTACGCGGCGCGGTTTCGTCCAACCGGCGCGTCATCGCACACTACGCCGATCACGAAGACGCCCTTGCATTCGCCAATTCAAACTGGGCACGCGAATTAAGCGCTCTGGGCACAAGCTGCCCTGATCACTTTCTGCGGACGCGTGTATGCCCGATGTTCATCCATTGGAACCCAGAGACAGAAGATGCGAAGACGCTCAAGGCAAAGGTTCAGGAACAGGTGGTTCGCTATCGCGAGGATTACAAGAAGTATTACGAGAGCTATTCAAACGCCGATTCTCCTAAGTTGCGCGACACCAATCCTTCCGTCGTGATCATTCCCGGCCTCGGCCTGTTTGGGTTCGGAAAGAACAAGAAAGAAGCGCGCATCACTACCGAATTCTTCATCAACGCCATTCACGTGATGGCGGGTGCGAACGCTCTCGAAGACGGGGCTGCGCCGGACCCCTTGCCGCAGGCCAAGACCACGGAGCAATCGAGGGAGTTCACACAGTTTCACAATTATGTGGCGCTACCGCGGTCGGAAGCATTTCGCATTGAATACTGGGCGCTCGAAGAAGCCAAGCTGCAGCGTATGCCTCCTGAGGCCGAATTCAGCCGCAAGATCGTGCTGGTGATCGGTGGCGCGAGCGGAATCGGTAGAGAAGTTGCGTTGCTGCTGGCGAGAAATGGTGCCCACATCACGGTCGCGGATTTCGATGAGGCCGGCGCTGAGAAGGTTGTTGCCGATGCCGCAGCGGTTTCATCCCAGGAGCAAGTGATACGCGCGAAGGTGAATCTCGCCTCTGCTCAAAGTCTCGCCGAAACGGTGAAGGTCGCGGTCAGTCAATTCGGAGGCATTGACAGCATCGTAAACACCGCGGCGATCTACCCTGTCCCAGGTCCAGACGGAGAACTCTCCGAGTCTCAGTGGGCGAACACTTTTCTTGTCAACGTATCCGGAAACTACCTGCTCGCGCGCGAAGCGCATTGGATTTTCAAGGACCAGAACCTGCCCTCATCCATGGTGCTGACGAGCTCGGCGAACGCGGCTGTTCCGAAGAAGGGCAGCGAAGCCTATGACACCAGCAAAGCTGCCCTGAATCATCTGGTTCGTGAGCTAGCTATCAAGCTCGGGCCGCAGGTGCGCGTAAACGGCATTGCGCCGGCAACTGTCGTGGCAGGATCGACGATGTTTCCGCGGGACCGCGTGGTGCAATCGCTGGAGAAGTACAAGATCGCCTTTTCCGAGGATGAAGGCACCGAGGCCTTGCGCTCAAAGCTGGCCAACTTCTACGCGCAACGCACACTCACGAAGCGGACAGTCCTGCCGCAAGACTGCGCCAACGCGATTGTGTGGCTGCTAAGCGATCAGAGCGCCAAGACCACCGGTCATATCATCCCGGTTGATGGGGGGCTTGCAGAAGCTTTCCTACGATGACTCAAAAGAACGGCGAAGCCGACAACTTCAACGCAAACATTAAGGGAGAGAACACCACTTCAATGAGTGATAACCGACATAAAAATATTCTTACGAAAAGGGTCCTACTGGCGCTTGTCGTCCTTGGGGTGTCCTTCGTCTGCGCTGCAGAAACTCAAACCTTACAAATTGATCCCAACCACACGGCTGCGCAATTTTCCGTGCGACATTTGGGGATTTCAACCGTTCGCGGCGTATTCGAAAAGACCACTGGAACGGTGGTTTTCGATCCGTCGGATACTGCGAAAACATCCATTGACGCCACCATAGATGCCACAACATTCAACAGCCGGGTTCAGATGCGCGATAACGATGTGCGCAGTCCGCACTTCCTGGACGTGGCGAAGTATCCAACGATCACATTCAAGTCAACGCGCACCGAAGTTGCCGGCGCCGGCAAGCTCAAAATCACCGGAGATCTGACAATTCATGGAGTAACCAAACAGGTTGTCCTTGATGTCGACGGCCCCTCGGAGGCGATTAAAGACCCGATGGGCAATCTGCGCATGGGAGCGGATGCCACAACGAAGATCAACCGCAACGATTTCGGCATTACGACGATGCCCGGAATAGTGGGAGACGAGATCCAGATCGTGCTCGATGTCGAACTGACGCGCCCAGCTAAATGAAATGGCCCTGCAACGGATTTGTTTTGTACTGCAAGTAAAACCGGAGCGGCTTGAGGAATACAAACGCCGGCATAGCAACGTCTGGCCAGAGATGTTGAATGCTCTGCGCGAAACAGGATGGAGCAACTACTCCCTTTTCCTTGGGGATGACGGAATGCTCGTAGGTTACTTGGAGACCGAGAGCTTTGAACGCGCTCGCGCGGGTATGGCGGGACGCGAGGCCAATGAGCGTTGGCAGCGCGAAATGGCAGACTTTTTTGTGCAGCCCGCCGGTTTACTACCAGACCGAGCCATGCAACCTCTGGAAGAAGTGTTTCACCTCGACTGAAGGACTGAACTCAATAATGGCAGCGAATCCTGCAGTTGGCGTTGTATATCACTGGTTGGGCGGCCTCGCCTCGGGCAGTTTCTATGTTCCCTATCGAGGCGTGAAACGGTGGGCATGGGAAACGTATTGGCTGGCCGGCGGATTCTTCAGTTGGATTATCGCGCCGTGGATTCTCGGGCTGCTAATCACGAAAGATTTGCTTGCTGTTCTTCATGAGGCACCCACCGGCGCTATTTTTTGGGCCTTCTTTTTCGGACTTCTTTGGGGAGTTG
>WNGA01011524.1_pt1 | contig 13134 bp, 14 predicted proteins | sample 5400061 | NCBI WGS metagenome assembly WNGA01 (sample SAMN13153366, study PRJNA577476) | soil metagenome | isolation source: 100 cm soil or saprolite under grassland replicate 2 | place: USA:California | collected 2016-06-15
CGGTTCTGCGCGCTTCGACGGACGGATGATCAACGGACGGGACAACTCGCGCCGCGCTTCGTTGAACAGGGCCGCGTCTCGCCGGCACGCGCAGGAACGCGGCGAGCTTCTCCGCACCGCGCAGCAAGGCGCGCGACGACGTACGCGAGGATTCCCAGCGGCAGCTGCAGGACGAGGCCGGGCAGGAACGTCGGCTCGACGAGGGCGTGCAACGGGAACTGCACCTGGTGTTCGAGCCGCTCGAGGTGCTCCTGCACGACGAAGGCCAGCGCGGGCAACAGCGCGATCGGCCACCCGAGCGCCGCGCTCCTCCGCTCGGTGACGACGACGCGCGCGACGAGGCCGAGCAGCGCAGTCGCCACCAGGAGCCCCCACACGAACGGGAGGTACGCGAAGTAGGAATGGCCGCTCTGTTCGAGGAGCTGCGCGCGGCGGTTCGCGTCCGGCGCAACGGCGGCATACGTGAGCGCGTGCGCAATCTGCGACCCGACGAACGCGAGAGACAAGCCCACGGACCACGCGGCAAAGCGGCCCATCGCCGCGACTACAGCCCCAGGTGCTTCGCGATCACCATCCGCTGCACCTCGTTCGTTCCCTCGCCGATCTCGAGGATCTTCTGGTCGCGATAGAGGCGCGAGATCGGGTACTCGTCCATGTACCCGTAGCCGCCGTGGATCTGGAGCGACCAGTTGACGGCGCGGTTGGAGAGCTCGCCCGTGTAGAGCTTCGCCATTGCGGCTTGGCGCGCGAACGGCTGCCCCTCGTCCTTCAGCCACGCCGCCTTGTAGACGAGGTTGCGCCCGGCCTCGATCTCGGTTGCCATGTCCACGAGCTTGAACTGAATCGCCTGGAAGCTCGCGATCGGCTTTCCGAACTGCTCGCGCTCCTGCGCGTAGGCGTAGGCGAGGTCGTACGCGCCCTGGGCGAGGCCGACGCCCATCGCCGCAACCGAGATCCGCCCCCCGTCGAGGATCTCGAGGAACTGCCTGAAGCCCTCGCCGCGCGGGCCGAGGAGGTTGCCTTCGGGAACGGCACAGTCCTTGAACGAGAGCTCCCGCGTATCGGAAGCGCGCCAGCCCAGCTTGTGCATCGGCGCCGAGATCGTGTAACCCTCGGTCCCGTTCGGCACGACGATGTTCGAGATCTCGTCCTCGCCGGTGCGCGCGGTGATCGTGACGCAGGACGTGATGTCGGTGCCGGCGTTGGTGATGAAGATCTTCGCGCCGTTGATCACCCACTGTCCGTCGCGCAGCTCGGCCGTCGTGCGTGTCGCGCCCGCGTCCGATCCGGCGCCGGGCTCCGTCAGGCCGAACGCCGCCAGCTTTCGCCCGGACGCGAGCTCAGGGAGCCATTGCCGCTTCTGCTCCTCGGTCCCGAAGTAGAAGATCGGCAGCGTCCCGAGCGAGTGGTGGCCCGCCACGGTGATCGCGACCGACGAGTCGACGCGCGTCAGCTCCTCGATCGCGACGGCGTAGGAAACGGTGTCGCCGCCGCCGCCGCCGTACTCCTCGGGGATCGTCATCCCCATCAACCCGAGCTCAGCGAGCTCGCCGACCAACTCGTACGGAAAGCGTGCCTCGCGGTCCAGCTCGGCGGCGACCGGCGCGACACGCTGTTGCGCGAATTCGCGGACGGTCGAGCGGACGAGTTGCTGCTCTTCCGTCAGATCAAAGTTCACGGCGCTTTCGTCCTTCGGACGAAAGCGCTAGTTGCGGCTGGTTGACCCACCGGAGAGTCGGGTTGCGAGCTCGGCAATCAGCTCGCCCGCGAACTCCTTCAGGAACGCGGCCGCGAGCGCCGGCGAGCCCTCCCTGAGAATCGACGCGTTCTTCATGTCGGCGAAGTCCGAGCTCACGTAGCGGCGGTAACGGGGGTGCAGCGGCAGCCGACAGAGATGGTCCCCGCTCACTTCGGCGGCGGCGAGGATCTGGTCTGCCCACTCGTCATCGTTCGCGTACATCCCGGCGTAGAGGTCGCCGAGTGCGAACTGCATCGCTCCGGTGAGCGTGGCGAAGTCCGCGATGTGCGTCGCGCCCTGCTCGCGTGCGTACCAGAGAGCGTCGGCGAGCACGAGCCGGCCTTCCGCATCGGTGTTGATCACCTCGATCGTCTTGCCGTTCATCGCGCGGAGGATGTCGCCCGGCCTGTACGCGCCGCCCCCCGGCATGTTCTCGGTGGCGGCGACGACGGCGATCGCACGGACGGGGAGGCCGAGATCGGTCAGGGCGCAGATCCCTGCGATCACTGCGGCGCCGCCCGACATGTCGCCCTTCATCGCCTCCATGAACATCCCGGGCTTGAGCGAGATCCCGCCGGTGTCGAAGGTGATCGCCTTGCCGACGAGGCCGAGCGTCAGCTCGGCGCGCGCATCGGCGGGCTCGTGGCGGAGGACGATCAGACGCGGCTCGTTGTGCGCGCCCTGCGCGACGGCTGCGAACGAGCCCATGCCGAGCTCCTCGATCTCGGCGCGGCCGAGCGCCTCGACCTGCAGATCACCCGCGTCCTGCGCGTATTGCTGCGCCCGCTCGGCGAGCTCCTCCGGCGTCAGCTCGTTGGGAGGGGCGTTCGCGAGATCTCGGGCGCGGTTGACCCAGCGGGCGATGCGCGCCGCGCGCTGACCCCGCTCGGCGTCGCCTCCGACGAGCACGAGCCGCTCGAACTCCGCGCGCTGCCGCTGCTTGCTGCGCCACTGCCCCGGGTCGTACGTGCCGAGGACGAATCCTTCGGCGGCGGCCGCCGACTGTTCCTCGGCGGAGACCGGCAGGGAGCCGCTGATCACGTAGGCGATCGTCCCTCCGACGCGACTCGCCTCGCGCGCTGCGCCGGCCACCGCGGTGCGAACGGCATCGGCGTCGACGCGGCGACCGAGTCCGGCGAGCGCGACGCGCTTCACGGGGCCGTCGGGATCGAGGTGAACGATCGTCGTCTTCGCGAACTCGCCCGTCGCCTCACCCGACGAAAGGAGCTCGGCACAGCGTGCGCGCACGCGCTCGTCCAGCCCTTCCGCGACTCCGTCCGCACCCTCGGCGACGGGAACGACGAGAACGTCTGCGCGTAGGTCCGACGGATCGCCCGCCTCGACGGTCACTCCCATCGCCGCGCGATGCTATCCGAGCCGTTCGCGCCCAGCGCCACTCCCGCACGGCGTCTGTCGCCGGCCGCGGTAGCCTGGCCGGATGCGTGCCGAGATCGACAAGCGCGCGATGTTGGCGCTGGCCGCGGGCCACCTCGGCACGGACTTCGCAAACGGCGCACTGCCCGCGCTGCTTCCGTTCCTCGTCGAGCGCTTCGACCTCTCGTACACGCTGGCCGCGACGCTTGTACTCGCGTCCGCAGTCTCGTCGTCGGTCGTGCAGCCGCTGTTCGGGCTCTGGTCGGACCGGCGAGGGGCGATCTGGCTTCTGCCGGGCGGCGTCGCGCTCGCCGGCGTCGGGATCGCGCTCGCCGCCGACGCCCCGTCCTACTGGCTCGTGCTGGTTCTCGTCGTCGTCTCGGGGCTCGGAGTGGCGGCGTTCCATCCCGAGGGCTCGAAGTTCGCCGCGTACGTCAGCGGAAGGAAGCGGGCGAGCGGGATGAGCGCGTTCTCGATCGGTGGCAACGTCGGCTTTGCGCTCGGGCCGATCGTCGCGACGCCGCTGGTCATCTGGTTCGGGCTTCGCGGCGGCTGGCTGCTCGCGCTGCCGTGTCTCGCGATCGCCGCGGCGCTGGTCGCAGTGACGCCGTATCTGCGTGGATTCGTCCCGGCGCGGGAGACGGCGCGCGCGGCCGTGGGGGAGGAGCGGCGCGGCGCGCTCGGCCTGTTGCTCGGCGTGATCGCGTTCCGGTCCTTCGCGTGGTTCGGGCTGATCACGTTCGTGCCGCTTTGGGAGGTGTCGCTCGGACATTCGGAGGCGCACGGCAATCGGCTGCTCGCGCTGATGCTCACAGCCGGCGGATTGGGAACGATCGCCGCCGGCCCGGCCGCGGACCGGATCGGGCGTCGGCCGGTGCTGATCGCGTCGCTTGCGGCGACCGCGCCGCTGATCCTGGCCTTCGTCGCGGTCGGCGGCGTGCTCGGCGCGGTCGCACTGGCCGGCGTCGGCGTCTGCGTGATCGGCACGTTCGGCGTGACGATGGTGTTGAGCCAGGAGTATCTCCCGCGCCACATCGGCATGGCCTCGGGGCTCTCGATCGGCTTGTCGATCGGGCTCGGCGGTGTCGCCGCGGTCGTGCTCGGCGCGGTCGCGGACGCCGTCGACCTGCGGACGGCGCTCTACGTGTGCGCCGCCGCACCGGTGGCCGGGCTCGCGCTCGCGCTCCGCCTTCCGCCGAGCGGCGCGCGTGCGCGGCTCGAGCCCGAGGTCGCCGTGCCGTAGTAGAGTCGCGCCATGGCCGACAGCACCCGCGAGTTCTTCGAAAGCCTCCCGACCCGCGTCTCCGCGGACAAGACGGCGGGCATGACCAACTCCTACCTGTTCGAGATCGAAGGTGCCGGCACCTGGCACGTTGCCGTCGACGACGGCGCAGTCAGTGTGCGCGAGGGCGAGGGCGACGCCGACGCGACGATCTCGACGAACGAGGAGACGTTCGAGAAGATCCGCAGCGGCGAGCAGAACCCGACCACCGCCTACATGACCGGGAAGCTGAAGATCAAAGGCGACATGGGTGCTGCGATGAAGCTCCAGAAGTTGTTCTAGCGCGGCGCTTTCGCTTCGCGAAAGCGCTAGTCCTCCAGCTCGACGAGCACCGCGCCGGCGACGACGCCGTCGCCTTCTGACACGTTCACGGCTCGCACGACTGCGTCGTAGGGGGCGACGACCGGCGTCTCCATCTTCATCGCCTCCAGCAGCAGGAGGGGCTGACGCGCGCGGACCTCGTCGCCCGCCTCGACGAGCACCTTGAGCACGGTCCCCGGCATCGGCGCGGTCAGCTCGCTCTCGCCGTGTTGCGCTTCTCCGCGGTGCGCGGGGGCGTCGACGTCGGGCGGCGGCGCGGGACGAGCAGCGGGCAGGTTGAGGCGCCAGGGGCCGTGCCAGACCGCGTCCGCGCGACGGGCGGGCGGCGCGCTCAGCGGGGGATGCTCTACGAGGAACGCCGTCGTCGTTCGCCCCGCGCGCACGTCGGGGTGCGAGACGAGCCAGCGCAGGAACGGGAGGTTCGTCACCACGCCTTCGACGCGCGTTTCCTCGAGCGCCTCCGCGAGCCGTTCGAGCGCGTCCTCGCGCGTCGTCGCGTGCGCGATCAGCTTGGCGAGCAGGGGGTCGTAGCGAAGCGCGACCTCGTCGCCCTCGGCGACGCCGGCGTCCACCCGGATCGACCGCGGCAGAACGAGCCGCTCGATGCGCCCGCCTTGTGGCAGGAACGTCCGCGGATCCTCCGCGTACAGACGCACCTCCACCGCATGGCCTTGTAACAAGGTGTTACTTGCCTCGAGCGGCGTGCCCTGTGCGATGTCGAGCTGAGCGCGCACGAGATCGACACCCGTGACCAGCTCTGTCACCGGGTGCTCGACCTGGATCCGCCCGTTGAGCTCGAGGAAGTGGTACTCGCGCCCATCGAGCATGAACTCGACGGTCCCGGCGCCGACGTAGCCGATCGCGCTCGCGAAGCGAATCGCTGCCTCGCCCATGGCTGTACGCAGGGCCGCATCGAGGGCGGCGGAGGGCGCCTCCTCGAGCACCTTCTGGTGCCGCCGCTGGATCGAGCACTCGCGCTCGCCGACCGCGAGGCACCGGCCGTTGGCGTCTGCGAGCACTTGGATCTCGACATGCCGCGGGCGCTCGAGGTAGCGCTCGGCGAACACGCGGTCGTCGCCGAACGCCGCCTGCGCCTCTCGTTTCGCGGCGGCGAGCGCGTCCTGCAGCTCGTCGGGCGCGCGAACGACCCGCATCCCGCGGCCGCCGCCGCCGGCCGCGGCCTTGAGCACGAGCGGAAAACCGATCTCGTCGGGCTCTCCGTGGGGGATGACCGGCACGCCCGCGTCCCGCGCGATCTGCTTCGCGGCGAGCTTGTCGCCTCCGGTGCGAAGCGCTTCGGCGGGCGGGCCGATCCACGTCAGCTCCGCGGCCGAGACGGCTTCTGCGAAGTCGGCGTTCTCGGCGAGGAACCCGTAGCCGGGATGGATCGAATCCGCGCCGGCGCGCTTGGCCGCGCGGATGTGCTCCTCGGAGTGGAGGTACGACGCGATCTCGATCGTCTCGTCGGCCGTGCGCGCATGCAGCGATCCAGCGTCGTCGGGCGCGACGACCGCGACCGTCGCGATCCCCGCGTCGCGGCAGGCACGGAACACGCGCAGCGCGATCTCGCCGCGGTTCGCTACCAGGAGCTTGCGGATCGCCACAGGGCCGCAAGCGTAAGCGCGCACAACGCGATGAGGGTGAGATAGGGAACGGCGTCACTCGTGGCGTCCGCCAGCGCGCCGCCGCCCGCGGAGCCTGCGATCTGCGCCGGTGCCCACGCGAGATTGACGAGCGCGAAGCCGAATGCGTAGTCGAGCCCCGTCCGCTCCGCCTCGTCGGAGAGGAGCGACATCGCGGGAGCCCAGAAGCTTCCGACGGCGAATCCGGTGACGACGACCGCTGCGGCGAGCAGCCACCAGCGCGAGTCGAGCAGGATCAGGCCGACGAGCGTCACCGACGTCGCGGCCAGACCCGCGCGCAGCGGGGGCAGGCGCCCGCGGCGGTCCGAGACGTGCCCGACAAGCGGCGCCGCCGCCGCCTCGAGCCCGGCGCTCACGAGCCAGGTACCGCCGATCACGGCCGTGGCCGCGCCGAGCGCGTGCAGCCGGAGCGGCGCGAGGACGTTGATGACTCCGAAGGTCACTGCGGGCAGCGTCACGAACCACACGGCCGCGAGCACGCGCTCGTTTCCGAGGGCACGGGCGAGGAGCTTCGGCGACTGGCGCTGCGGCTCGCGGAGCGACGGCGTCCTCACGGCCCAGGCCGCGAGCGCGAGGCCGAGCGAAGCGAGCGCCGCGAACGTGATCTCCGTTCCCGTGAACGACGCGACCGCTCCCACCACGGGGCCGAGCAGCGCGCCGAAGAGCGCAGCGCCCATCGCGCTGCCGATCAGGCGGCCCCGGGATTCGGCGGGCGAGTCGGCGACGAGCCACGCAAGCGCTGCCGTCCACGAACAGGAGCTGAAGAAGCCCTGCAGGAAGCGCGCCGCGTCGAGTGTCCAGACCTCGTCTGCGAAACCGAAGAGCGCGGTCGTCGCGACCATCCCGCCGAGGCCTGTGAGCACGGTCGGCTTCACGCCGAGCCACGAAGCTGCGAGGCCCGCGGGCACGCCGCCGGCAAGCGCGCCCAGCGCGTACATCGCCACGAGCAGTCCCGCACTCGACTTCGACAATCCGAGCTCGTCGGCGTAATGCGGCAGCAGCGGCGTCAGCGCCGCGTAGAAGATCGTGTCGACGAGAACGATCGCTCCGACGAGGAGCAGCAGCCGGCGCGAGCTCACTCGCCGAACGGCGGCCCGTCGATCGCGGCCTCGAGCGCACGCTTCGCGTCGCGAACGACCGGATCGCCGTGCGACGGCAGCACGAGCTCGACGTCGAGCTCGGCGATCGCCCGCAGCGTGCTCAGCAGCTGCTCGGCGCCGCCGCGCTCGGCCACCCATCCGTCGGGGCAGCGGCGGAGCTCGCCGATCCCGAGCAAGGCGTCGCCGGCGACGACGGCTCGGTGGCGCGGGAGCCAGAAGGCGACCTCGTCCTCGGCGACGGGATAGGAGACAACGCCCGGCGGCTGAGCCTCGGTCGCGCCGTACCGCTCGCGAAGCTCGTCGGCGCTGCGCGCATGCCAGGCGCACGTGAGCACGATCACGACAGGACGGTGCAACCGCTCGACGTCTCGGTCGAGCGCGCGCAGGAACCTGTCCCGCTCGCCCTCCTCCGCGGGAATCAGCGGATCGATCAGGACGACCGCGTCTTCGGTCTCGGCGTAGACGCAGCCGACGTCGGTGCCGAGCGCTGGATCGTCGAACGTCGGATGCCGCGCCGTCCAGCGCCACAACCCTGGAGCGAGCTGCTGCACCTGCACGCCGAGACGCTAGCGAGCTACGAGCGCCACGACGGCTCGCGCTTGTCGAGGAACGCGCGCAGCCCTTCTTGTCCCTCAGCTCCCGCACGCAGGCCCGCCGCGAGCCGCGCGAGCTCCCACGCTGTCGCCGGCGGTTCGCGCACGAGGCGCTTTGCCGCACGCGCCGCGTCTGGACCGGCCTGCAGCAGCTCGGCGAGGACCGCCTCGACAGCTGCATCGAGATGGTCCGCCACCTCGTCGACGAGGCCGATGCGGAGAGCCGTCTGGGCGTGGAAGCGCTCGCCGGTGAGGAAGAAGCGTCGCGCACGCGAGCCGATCCTGGCAAGCACGAACGGGGAGATGACCGCGGGAATGATCCCGAGCCGCACCTCGGTGAAACCGAACGTCGCGTCCGGCGCGGCGATCGCGAAATCCGCGCACGCGGCGAGGCCGGAGCCTCCGCCGAGCGCGTAGCCCTGGATGCGCGCGACGACCGGGGCCGGGCACGAGTCGATCGCCTCGAGCATCTGGTAGAGGCGGAGTGCGTCCTCGACGTTCTCGTCGAACGAGAGCTCGACGGCGCTTCGCTGCCAGTCGACGTCCGCGCCCGCGGAGAAGGAGGGGCCGTCTCCGGCGAGTACCACCGCGCGCGCATCGCCGACTCGGCGGAACGCGTCGTGCAGCTCGGCGATCAACGCGGCGTCGAACGCATTGCGGCGCTCGGGCTTCGCGATCGTGACGCGCCACACGGGCCCGTCCCGCTCGATTCGCAGCGACGGCATTGCGCGGGGGAGCCTAATGTGCGTCGGATGGCGCGCGTGTACGCAGCGGCGCTGACGCCGCTTCGCGACGAGGGCAATGCGCTCGACGAGGAGGTTGTGGCGCCGTACGCGGAGTTCCTGCAGCGGGGCGGTTGCGAAGGCGTGCTCGCGCTTGGGACCACCGGCGAGGGCGTTCTCCTGACCGTGGAGGAGCGCAAGCGCGTGACCGAGCTCTTCCTGGCGAGCCCGCTGCGCGTCTTCGCACACTGCGGCGCGCAGACGACGCGCGACACCGTCGCGCTAGCCGAGCAGGCGGCCGCGGCGGGCGCGCACGGAGTTGCGGTGATCGCGCCGCCGTACTTCCGGCTCGACGACGACGCGCTGCTCGCGCACTTCGCGGCGGCAGCGCGCGCCTGCACGCCGACGCCGTTCTACGTCTACGAGTTCGCGGGCGCGAGCGGCTACGCCGTCCCGCCGTCGCTGATCGAGCGGCTTCGCGAGCGTGCACCCAACCTGGCCGGAATGAAGGTCTCCGACGCGCCGTGGGAAGCATTCGCTCCGTACCTGCTCGAGGGGCTCGACGTCTTCGTCGGGCCGGAAGCGCTGATCGCGCAGGGTCTCGAGCACGGTGCGGTTGGAGCCGTGTCGGCGCTCGCGAGCGCGCTGCCTGAGCGCGTCGTCGCGGTCGATCCCGGCCTCGCTGAGACGCGCGCGACGATCGAGCGGTTCCCTCGCCACGCCGCGCTGAAGCACATCGCGTCGCGTCGCGGCGTTCCGCTGCGGGAGGACGTCCGACCGCCGCTGCGCGCGCTCTCCGCCGACGAGCGCCGCGAGCTGGACGAGTGGCTGGGCGCATCGTCGTAGCGGGTGCGGGCGCGATCGGCGCTTCGGTCGCGCTCCACCTCGGGGAGCTCCGCGCGCGTGACGTGGTTCTCTGCGACGCGGCCGAGATCGCGTCGGGAGCGACGGGGAAGGCGATGGGCGGTGTGCGGCAGCAGTTCTCGACGGCAGCGGAGGTTCGACTTGCACAAGAGTCGATCGCGTTCTTCTCCACCCTTCCGCGCGAGCTCTTCGACCAGGTGGGCTACCTCTTCCTCGCGACCACGGAAGCGGGGCTGGACGCGCTGCGCGAGCGGGCCGAGCTCCAGCGCGGGCTCGGCGTGCCGATCGAGGAGGTCGACGCCGCCGAGGTGCAAGGGCTCCGCGTGGACGACGTTGCCGGCGCTGTGACCTGCCGTGAGGACGGGGTGGCTGACCCCGCGGCCGTCACGCGGGAGCTCGTGCGGCGTGCGTCGGCGCTCGGCGTCGACGTGCGCGAGCGGACGGACGTGCACGACGTCTCGTTCGAGACGCTGGTGGTCGCATGCGGCTGGCGCTCGCCGGACGTCGTCCGCCGGTTCGGCGCCGACTTGCCGATCCGACCGCTGTGCCGCCAGCTCGTCGACGTCGGGCCGATCGCCGGCCTCCCGGACACGTTGCCGATGGTCGTCGAGGAGGAGACGGGTTTCCACTTCCGGCGTCGCGATTCGTTCCTCCGACTCGCGTGGCGCGAGCCGCACCCGCGCTGGACGAGCGACGAGGCGGTGGACGAGTCCCTCGTCTCGGCCTGGTGCGACCGGCTCGCCTACCGCTACCCGGCTGCGGCCGGCGCACCCGTTGCGCGCGCGTGGGCAGGGCTGTACGACATGACACCGGACGCACATCCGATCATCGGCCGCATCGCCGACGGCGTGTTCGTCGCGGCGGGGTTCAGCGGGCACGGATTCATGCAAGCGCCCGCGGTGGGACGAGCCGTCGCGCAGGAGGTGCTTGGGCTCGAGCCGGACGTCGATCTGGCGCCGTACCGACCGGAGCGCTTTGGGGGCGGCGAGCTCTTTCCCGAAGAGCTCGTGCTCTGATCGACACGATTTCGGCACGGTCGCGGCACCCACGCGTCCGGAAGTTCCGCGTACCGTTCAGGTAGGGGCGCGCGATCGCCCCCCATGGGGGGTGCCCGAGATCCGGTTCAAGCGCCGGCCGGAGGAAGCTTCGCGATCAGCTCCTTGATCCTGCGCAGGACGTCCGCCTCTTCGTGGCCGAAGTCGTTCAGGTACGCGTGGAGGGCGGACTGGAGGAGGTTCAGCTCCTCGTCGGTCAGCTCGATCGTGTGCATCTAGAACCTTCCTCTCGGCTCGTAACTCCCACGGCGCGCCCCGACCGCGATCATCGTCATGCCCTCCGGGCCTGCGACCGGCTGCCGCGTGGTCTCGGGATCGAAGCGGAAGATCGACCCGACCCGAACTGGAACCTCTTCGCCGTCGACGCGATAGACGCCGGAGCCGCGGATGCAGACGTTCACCTCTTCCTGCTGCGACTCGGCCTCGTCGTGCTCCCTTCCTTCGGCGTTCGCCGGGATCTCGAACCAGTTGATCCCGAAGGCCGAGACGCCGAGGCGACGGCGCACGAACCGGACGGCGCCTCCCGGGCCCTCCGGTTCGACCTCGTCCACGTTCACCATCGAGTAGCCCACGCAATCTCCTTCGGCCGGATGTCCGCGTCGAAGCCTACGGTGTCGCCGCTATTCGGCCGGCGGACGGTCGCCGCGGCCGCGGCGGCGCTCGAGCCGCTCGAGGAACGCCTGCCGCAGGAGCTCACCGGTCTCGAGCACCTTGCGGTCGCGCGGCCGCCGTGGCGGCTGCGGCGGCGGCCGCGGCGGCGGCTTGATCACCTTGACCATCTTCACGTCCTCGGAGCGGACGCCGTACGAGTGACGGTATGCCTCGACCTCTCCGATCGGATCCGGCTGCCGCTTTCGACGCCAGAACAGGAGACGCAGGAGGCGCATCGCTACATCCGGAAGATGCCGAAGGTCGTCTCAGGGATCGGCGCGTTCAGCGCCGCCGAGAGGCCGAGCGCGAGCACACGCCGCGTGTCGAGCGGGTCGATGATTCCGTCGTCCCAGAGCCGCGCGGTCGAGAAGTACGGGTTGCCTTCCTCCTCGTACATCGCGCGAATCTCGTCGGGGTCGGTGTCGCCGACCATCGTCAGCACCGTCGCCGCCTGATCGCCTCCCATCACGGAAATACGCGCGTTCGGCCACATCCACAGCTGGCGCGGCCCGTACGCGCGCCCGCACATGGCGTAGTTGCCGGCGCCGAACGAGCCGCCTGTGACAACCGTGAACTTCGGCACGGCCGCGTTCGCGACCGCCATCACCATCTTCGCGCCGTCGCGCGCGATCCCGCCGGCCTCGTACTCCTTGCCGACCATGAACCCGGTGATGTTCTGCAGGAAGACGAGCGGGATCCTGCGTTTGCAGGCCAGCTCGATGAAGTGCGCGCCCTTCTGCGACGACTCGGCGAACAGGACGCCGTTGTTCGCGAGGATCGCAACGGGGTACCCCTCGATCCGCGCGAAGCCACAGACGAGCGTCTCGCCGTAGAGCGCCTTGAACTCGTCGAAGCGCGAGCCGTCGACGAGCCGCGCGATCAGCTCGCGCGGGTCGACCTGGTGGCGGAAGTCCTTCGGAACGAGGCCGTACAGCTCCGCCGTGTCGAGGGCCGGCGGCTCGGGTCGCGTCACCTTCCACGGCACGTGCTTGCGCCGGTGGAGGTTGGCGACGATGCGCCGCGCGATCGCGAGTGCGTGCTCGTCGGAGGTCGCAGAGTGGTCGGCGACGCCGCTGTGGCGGGCGTGGACGTCGGCGCCCCCCAGCTCCTCGGCGCTCACATCCTGTCCCGTCGCCGCCTTCACGAGCGGCGGTCCGCCGATGAAGATCGTCCCCGTGCCGCGGACGATCACGGTCTCGTCGCTCATCGCCGGGACGTACGCGCCCCCGGCCGTGCACGAGCCCATGACGACGGCAATCTGTGGGATTCCCTTCGCCGACAGCTGCGCCTGGTTGAAGAAGATCCGGCCGAAGTGGTCGCGGTCAGGGAACACCTCCGCCTGCAGGGGCAGGAAGGCGCCGCCGGAGTCGACGAGATACAGGCACGGCAGGTGGTTCTGCTCGGCGACCTCCTGCGCGCGTAGGTGCTTCTTCACCGTGAGCGGGTAGTAGGAGCCACCCTTCACCGTCGCGTCGTTGGCGACGACGACGCACTCCTGTCCCTCGACCACGCCGATCCCGGTGACGATCCCGGCGCTCGGTGCGTCGCCGTCGTACAGATCCCACGCTGCGAGGGCGTTCAGCTCGAGGAAGGACGTGTCGGGATCGACGAGGCCGTCGATCCGTTCGCGTGCCGTCAGCTTGCCGCGGGAGCGATGGCGCTCGACCGCCTTCTCGCCGCCGCCGCGCGCAACCTGGGCCGTGCGCTCGCGCAGGTCGGCGACCAGTCGCTCCATCCGCTCCTTCCGGCGCGCAAACGTCTCGTCGCGCTGCGCCTGCGAGGTCAGCACCG
>WNGA01021859.1_pt1 | contig 13131 bp, 14 predicted proteins | sample 5400061 | NCBI WGS metagenome assembly WNGA01 (sample SAMN13153366, study PRJNA577476) | soil metagenome | isolation source: 100 cm soil or saprolite under grassland replicate 2 | place: USA:California | collected 2016-06-15
CAGACGAACGCCGAAGCTGATTATGTAATCAATGGGGAAAGCTTGCGCGTCTCCGCCCAGCTATATTTGGATAGTGCAGATCCTCGTGACCCACTCGCATCACCAGTGTACGCGAACTTAGCCGGTCTGCCACCCCTGCTTATTCAAGTTGGTTCCGACGAAATTCTGCTTTCAGATTCCACTCATCTGGCCGAACACGCCCGCCGCGCCGATGTGGATGTGACGCTAGAAATCTGGGACGGCATGCAACACGTTTGGCACTTCGCGGCGAATTTGGTCCCCGAAGCACGTCAAGCAATTGAGAAGATTGGAGAGTTTATTATGGCAAAAAAGAAAGACAAGCCTGATAACAGGAAGGAAAGTCAATCCAATTTATGGTCAAAACATGTTACTGAGACCAGTAACGCGCTCGATTTGGAACCCAAAGTCTTTGCTCAGGATGATCCGCGCCGCATTGCTCAATCTCTTAAACGCTCGGCTGAGAGAAGTAAACGGCGGAAAAGCGAACCATTCCGCTCGGCGATGTCCATGCTCAATTTATATATCAATCGGGCCGGTAAAAAACTACCCAAAGAGCGTCGTGACCGGTTAGAAGCGGCAAAGGATGAACTCCGCGCTCTATATGGAAGGCCACGCCAAAAGAGTTGAGTACTACCTATTGAGCTACACGGGTTAAGTAGCTTTTCCATCGAACTAAAATCTGCGCCATGTCGCAATTTATCGCCTTTCTTCGAGCTATCAATGTTGGGCATGGTCGCACGCTTAAGATGGCTTCCTTGCGACGATTCTTCGAGTCACTCGGCTTTTCGGAAGTTACAACACTTACTTCAAGCGGGAATGTCGTATTCGAGACGAGAGCGAAAAACGTCAAGAGGCTTGAAATAAAGATCGAGAAGAGACTGCGAGAAGCATTGGGGTATGATGTCGCCGTACTTATTAGGTCAGATGCGGAATTAGCCAAGATCGCAAATTACAAGCCTTTCCCAAAATCAAAGATCGATAGTGCTGCGGAATTCAACATCATTTTCCTTAAAAACCGACTTGACGATAAGCTTAAGCGGAAAATCATAGCGTTGAGAACGGATACGAATGAGTTTCGTGTTCACGGACGTGAGATTTATTGGTTGCGTCGCAAAAAACCGAATAGCTCTAACTTTTCCACTCCACCGCTTGAAAAAATGATCGGCAAGCCATTTACTATTCGCGGAGCGAAGACCGTCAAAAAGATGGCTAAGAAATATTCCGCTTCTGGGCCGTGATGCAATTTTATATCACACATGCTACACTGCCGCGCGAATGAGGTGTGACGCTCAAAATTTAAGACGGCATACAACACATTTAGAACTTAGCGGCAAAAATCGTTCCCGAAGCGAGGCAGATGGTTGAGAAGGTCTAAGAGAGTGTTTTGAAAATGGTCAGGTAAACTTGTTGGTGTGAACAGACAAGCCTACCCGACCGATCTCAATGATACACAATGGGCACTGATTGCGCCACTGCTGCTGAAAAGGCAAAGCACTCGTGGACGGCCACGGACCTGGACAGATCGCGATATTGTGGATGCGATTTTGTACATTGTTCGCAGCGGATGTGGATGGCGATTGATGCCGCATGATCTACCGCCTTGGCAAACTGTGTATGGCTACTACTGGCAATGGCGTAACAGTGGTTTGTGGGAGCAGATCAATGCGGTGCTGGTACAAAAGGTTCGAGTGCAGCAGGGCCGAGAGCCACAGCCGAGCGCAGGCATCATTGATAGCCAAAGCGTCAAAACTTCCGAAGGCGGTGAAGAACGAGGCGTAGATGTCTATAAACAGGTTTCTGGACGCAAACGCCACGTAATTGTCGATACTTTGGGCTTGCTCTTGCTGGTGTTCGTCCATCGGGCGAGTATTCCAGATGGCAACGGAGGCAAGCTGGTTTTGGCAAAATTGTTCGAGCGGATCAAACATAGTATTTACAATCGTTGGTGTCGTTTCAAACTGATTTGGGCCGATGGCGCTTACGAAGATATCATCGCCTGGGTCAAGCAACACTTCGGCTGGAAACTGGAAGTGGTGCGCCGTCCGCCTGACGCCAAAGGATTTCAAATCCTGCCGCGTCGCTGGGTGGTCGAACGCACCTTCGGCTGGTTTGGACGCTATCGCCGTTTGGCTCGCGACTACGAACATCAGACTCTTTCCAGCGAGTCTATGATGTATGTCGCCAGCATCCATCGCATGTTGAGATTGTTAACTTGCGAAACCTGAATTTCAAAACGCTCTCTAAGAGTTTATACGATCTGCTCAATGTTGTAGTAAATTGACAATGAAATTGGAAATTAAATCCCAGCCAATTGGCGCTAAATAAAGGCAAGGCTACTACCGCGTTATAACGTGAGATCACACCGAGGTTAATCGGCCAGGTGGGAGCGTTTTCGGTTAGTTCGCGCATCGCTTCGAGTGCTTGTAAGTGATCCGATTATTTCTTCCGAAGGGAAGCATCTTATAATTGCGAAGCAGACTCTTACTCACAAATTATTGAGTCCCAGATGAATTATTGGAGATAAATATGCGAGCATTAATCTTTGACTTGGATGGTACCCTCGTAGATACTGTCTATGCACATGTTTTTGCATGGCAACAAGCATTAGCAGAATCCGGCATGGCAATCGATGGTTGGCGTATTCATCGCCGCATCGGAATGAGCGGAGGCCTTTTCACCAGGGCAGTAGCTCGCGAACTTGGTCGTGATATCCATCCCGATGAAGTGAAGGCCCTTCAAAAGCGACATGGTGAATTATTTACCCAGCTCCTGCCTGAACGCAGGCCTCTACCGGGCGCGGTAGAACTCTTACAGTATCTTCCTTCGGCCCAAATTACGTATGGTATTGCAACCTCAGGGAACCGTCCCGTAATCAACGCATCACTGGAGGCGTTGAAGATAGGTGACGATGTTGTTGTGGTTGAACGCGGGGAAGTATTACGAGCCAAGCCGGAACCTGACCTATTTCTTGCCTGCCAGCAGCGTATGGGAGTGCGGGTCGAAGACTGTTACGTGGTAGGAGATGCAGTATGGGATCTTTTGGCCGCACAGTCTATCGGGATACATTAGAATTGCACCAATCTTTAGATGAGCTTGGGATAGTACCATAAGCATGTGGAGAGACCAAGAAGATTCATGAGTTCTACTCGGCCAAGCCGCACAGACCTAATTGCTGCGAAAGACAAGACCGTTCCAGATGTAATTGCTTCATGCTTACAGGTGTTGTTTTGCGGTATCAATCCTGGATTGTACTCAGGCGCAACTGGCCATCACTTCGCCCGCCCCGGCAATCGATTTTGGCCGACGCTTCACCGCGCCGGCTTCACCCAACGTTTACTAACACCTAGCGAAGAGCGAGAACTATTGCTATCTGGTTATGGCATTACAAATTTAGTCGCGCGAGCCACGGCGACAGCAGCTGAACTAGAGCCGGATGAACTAATTGCAGGTCGACAACACCTTTTAGCTAAGGTTAAGCGTTATCAACCTGGCGTTGTGGCTGTGCTGGGCATCGGTGCATATCGAATGGCTTTTGCCAGGCCAAAAGCTGCGCTTGGGAGGCAGGCCGAACGGTTGGCTAATGCTGTGCTGTGGGTTTTACCTAATCCCAGTGGCCTGAATGCACACTATCAACTGATGGATTTGGTTGACCAATTTCAGGCGCTACGATATTCTGTCCAGCGCAACGACGATTTATAACATTCTGTTTCCCCTTCGCAGACTATGTCTACAGGAAGTCTAAACCTCTGAGTAGGAGATTAGATTGTTAGAAACGACAAAACTACCTTTGTTTATGGTTGCATCGTTGGTACTTTTGCTTACACCAGGTCCAGCGGTGCTCTATATTATCACCCGCAGTGTGGATCAGGGTCGAGGTGCAGGGCTACTATCCGTATTGAGTATTGAAACAGGAAACTTTTTTCATGTCATCGCCGCCACTTTAGGACTATCTGCCTTACTTCTTTCATCAGCGACGCTGTTTACAGTTGTGAAATACTTGGGTGCAGCTTATTTGATTTACTTGGGTATCCGAAAATGGCTTACTCGTGCAGAAGTACAGGAAGAGACTCTGCAGTTAAGAAATGAAAATCCAAGGCGGATCTTCTCTCAGGGTGTGATCGTTGCCATCCTAAACCCTAAGACAACTTTATTTTTCTTAGCATTTTTGCCGCAATTCGTGGATGGCGCCCGAGGAAGCATCCCCCTTCAGATGTTCGAGTTGGGAAGTATTTTTATAATCATGGCCTTTATAACGGACAGTCTCTATGCTTTATTAGCCGGGACGGCCGGTCAATGGCTGAAAGAAAACCGTCTTTTTCTTCAGGGAGAGCGTTATATTGCAGGTAGTGTTTACGTGGGTTTGGGTCTGGTAGCCGCGCTAGCTAAGACAACCCATAAATAAGATAGTGAGAAGAGGGTATCAGTCGCCTCTTCTTGAATGTGTTATCTTATCTGCTCATCATCACTTCCAACCGCTTCTTTACCTCAGGCCACTCGGTATCTAGAATGCTATAAAACACCGAATGACGGTAATGTCCGTCAGGCAGGATCATGTGATTACGCAGCACGCCTTCCTTCACCGCGCCAATGCGCTCGATTGCTTTCTGCGACCGTTCATTCCTCAAGTCGGTTTTCAATTGCACACGGATGCAATCCAGAGTCTCAAACGCATGGCGAAGCAATAAGTATTTGCATTCGGTATTTACCGCGGTGCGCTGGAATTCTAGGCCATACCAGGTGCCGCCAATTTCCAATCCACGATCCTTTGGCATGATATTCAAGTAACGCGTCGCGCCCGCTACACGACCGGATGCCAAATGGATTACTACGAACGGCACATCCGTTCCCATCTCGGCGCGAGATAAGATCTCCATCACCCAGCCCCGCATATCTTCTTCATTGTCCATTCGACCATATACCATAAAATCCCAGAAGCCCTGGCCAACACCAATCTCAGCCAGCGCGGGAATATGAGCTTCAGTCATTGGCTCAAGGCGCACGTGGTTGCCAGTTAATACAACGGGTTTTACTTCCATTCCTGTTCCTTGATTTGCGAGGAGATTGATTCGATACGCGCGCTTCGACTACGCTCCCCTGGTCTCGATACGGCGGACAAGCACCGCCTATTCGACCAACGGTCGCTCCGCTCAGCACGAATTAAATTTTCAACCATTCCTCTTCTCTCTTGTCTTGCGAAGGTAAATATGGCATTTTTGGACCTTCAATTCCTAAATGCTCGGCTAACGCGGCGCGCATTGCTATGCGGTCATCCCACAAGTATTCTGTCTTGCCAAAACACATGGACTGTTCATGTCCCTTGCCGCAAGCAATGACAAGATCACCTGGACGCGCGAGTTTGATCGCAAATTTGATCGCTTCCCCTCTATCAGGAACTCGCCAAAATGTTTCTCCCTCGCGTCCTCCCTTGGAGCTCGCGCCTGCCGCCATTTCTTCAAGGATACCGTCCAGCGACTCAGTACGCGGATCCTCGGCGGTCAAAATCGAAAGATCGGCTAGCTCTACCGACGTTTCCGCCATCATGCGGCGTTTCTCCTTGTCTCGCAAACCCGCCGAGCCGAAGACAGCAATCACGCGTGGCCCGTTTTTCAGCACGGAATGCGCGATGATGCCTTTACCATTCTTCTCGATGCTCTCGATGTTCTCCATGGTTGATAGCATTTTTCGTGCGGCTTTCAGTGAAACTTTCAATGCGTTCGGCGTATGTGCGAAATCAACAATCGCAGTGAAATTCTGGCCCATGTCAATTCGTTCCATACGACCAGGGATACTATCGAGTGAAGCAATACCCTGTGCTGCAACTTCAGGATCAACGCCAAGGCCGTAAACCGTTGCAGTTAATGCGGCCAGACAATTTGAAACATTGTAAGATCCTACTAACTTACTTTTGATGGCTACGTGAAGATCGTTTGATACTGTTGTAAACCGAATACCCGAATCGCTGTATTCAATATTCTCAGCGCGTATATCTGAATCAGCCTGTAATCCATAATTCACTTTGTTGACTTTGATAAAGTCATTCAGGAATTCAAATGAACGATCATCGCGATTGATCACAGCAAGCCGTGGATTTCCCTGTGGTTTTGTAACCGTTTTCTCTAAACTCGAAAACAGGCGTGCTTTCGCAGCGCGATAGTTTTCATAGGAACCGTGTTCATCCAAGTGTTCATGGGTGATATTCGTGACAACGCCGATATCGAATTCACATGCGTCCACGCGATGTTGCGCCCAGCCATGAGACGTGGTTTCCAACACAACATGTGTAAGTCCAGCATCAACCATCTTGGCAAGGTAATTCTGTACATCATGCGCGTCCGGCGTAGTGACGTGGAAACCTGTATCTAAAACTTCATCGCCGATGACTGCATTGACCGTGGAAATCATACCCCCTTTGATACCTGCAGCGAGAAAAATTTGATAAATCAGATTTGTTGTAGTGGTTTTGCCATCCGTGCCGGTGACGCCGAGCACCGTCAGCTTACGACCTGGCCAATCGTAGAACGCGGCAGCTAACCAGGTCAGGGCTTGACGCGGGTCTTCGAGTCCAATGTATGTCGGATTGTCCCTTAACGGGGATGCTTCGCGGTCAATCCGACCTATTTCACCCACTACCGCAACCGCACCATTCTCAATAGCTATAGGGATAAAGTCATGTCCATCTACATTTCCGCCCTTCATCGCCACGAATAAGTCACCGGGCTTGATTGCGCGGCTATCGATGGCTATGCCGGAAATTGGAATGTTGGGGATATCAGATGGATGTGGATAAGGGAAATCTATAAAGAGTTGATTTAATAATTTCATAAATGGCTTATTGATACTTTTCCAACGAACCGTCCTTCGACTATGCTTCACTTCGCTCACACGTGCCTGTCCTGTCCCGGCCGGGACAGGACGGGGCTGCACGGTGCAGGCAGGACGAAATTATTAATGAAAAAGGTTTTAGCAATTCTATCGCTAAAACCTTTGACTGTCCAAATTCTATAAAGAAGGTGGATTAGGCAGATGTTACAAGTCTGATGTTGAAGTAATATGAAGAAGTCTCCAGCCGGAAACATCTCCAAAGGATCATATACATTTCCACACCGCGCGAAGTGGTGATATCGCCCAGGTCAATGATGGATCTCCATCCAAACCAATCCCGTAAAATCATCCCTACGGTGGCCTTGGCATCCATACTGTTGCCGCTTAGGAAAACATCTGTCCTTTCAGCCAGCATTCTTGGATTGACCATTATCTCGCATCTGATCGTATTGAGAGATTTCACTACGAAGGTATCGGGGAATTCACGTTGAATTTGTTCACCCAACGAATCTGTATTTGATACTGTCAGTGTCCAAAGGTGGGTTGAATAATCAAGCGGGTTGGATGTGTCAATCAGGATCTTGCCTTTCAGATTGTTCGCGCCGGCCATACGTAATACGTCCAATGAGGCAGTACCTAGAGTGCAATTGAAAATAATATCTCCAAATGAGGCCGCATTCGCAAAGTTGCCAAACTGTGCACGTTGAACACCTGCATCCTTCGCCCAGGCGACAGCTTTCGGATTATCCACATCACGAGAGCCTAACATCACTTCATGTCCCAGTTGTACCAGTTTGGAACCAATCGTTTGGCCGACCACCCCCGTGCCCAACACACCAATGTTCATATACATTATCCTTCCTACCTAGTTCATCGATTTTGTATTACTGTAGCGTAACTCAACCACCAAATTCGCTTTGTCCAAGTTCGTAGTGGTGAATTTTAACAGTTGGCTTCGTCAACTTCGTCTTGAGCAATTTCAAGCGGAAGGTTTCCTCGCGTTCACGCTCCTCCAGTGAACTGACAATGAACGCAATTGTATCTCGGTATTGGGGGATAAAAATATGCTGGAGTGCATTTACACGGCGTTGGGTTTTGCGCAATTCGTTAGCCAGCCGCCACACTGTAGCGGTGAGCATGGCAAGTTGAGGGATGCGCAACAAAACATCGCGGAAGGCGGTGCTGGCTTCATCCAAAACGGCAGCGGTGTCACCTGGGCTATAGAGCAGTTTCGGCGGCTCGCCACTCGCTGTGATCATGGGGATCGCCACACCCATGATCCCGCGTAACTTGAGGTGGACATCAACAGTCTTATTTACAGCGAGAGCTGCCCATTCAACGTGATCACTGCCCATCACTAGCCTGGCCTTTTCCATGGCGTCGTAAGCGGTTTGAAGCAACTCCCATACTTCCTTTTGAACTGCGTCGGCTTCCTTTGCTACGCGGACAAGCTCAGTGGTCAACGCCTCACGCTTGCGGTCGAGGATCTCATACCCTTCCTGCGCAAAGCGAAGTTCCTTCTTTAAGCGGATCAGGTTTGTGCGGGTAGGAGCAACACTAATTTGTGGCATCTTCGCCTCTGTAATATTGTGCGATCTCATCCAATGTCACGCGGGTGAGTTCATTCTTCGGCAGCATGGAGAGCAGTTTCCAACCGATTTCGAGGGTTCTTTCGATAGTACGGTTCTCGGTGAAGCCCTGATTGACAAACTCATGCTCGAAAGCGCGCCCAAACTTCAAGTATTTTTGATCTGTATCAGTTAATTCCTCTTCGCCAATGACCGAGGCAAGCGCACGCACATCCTGCGTTCTGGCATAAGCGGCATAGAGTTGCGCACCCCAGCGGGGATGATCGTCACGTGTGCGACCCTTGCCAATTCCATCCTTCATCAAACGGGAAAGGCTAGGAAGAACTGTCACAGGCGGATATACACCGGCAAAAGTAAGCTCGCGCCCAAGCACAATCTGTCCTTCGGTAATGTAGCCGGTAAGGTCAGGCATAGGATGCGTGATATCGTCATTAGGCATCGTAAGGATTGGAATCTGTGTAATAGAGCCTTTACTGGTGCGGATACGTCCTGTGCGTTCGTAGAGAGATGCGAGGTCGCTATACAAATAACCAGGATAGCCTTTACGGCTGGGAACCTCACCGCGTATATTTGATATTTGTCGCAGGGCTTCGCCGTAATTGGTCATATCAGTGAGCACCACTAATACATGCATCTCGCGCTCATAAGCAAGATACTCAGCCAGAGTCAGCGCGGCACGAGGAGTAACGATACGCTCCACCGGGGGATCATCCGCCAGGTTGAGGAACATCGCCACACGGGTTAATGCTCCACTTGCAGTGAATGAACGTCGGAAGTAATCCGCCACGTCATTTTTCACGCCCATGGCCGCAAACACAATCGAGAACTGCTCGGCTTCGGCATCCGACGTCGCTCCAGCCACTTTCCCAAGTGTAGCTTGACGCACGATTTGAGCCGCCAACTGGTCATGCGGCATGCCCGCCCCGGAAAACAAGGGCAGTTTCTGTCCGCGCAGGAGTGTGTTCAATCCATCGATGGTTGAAATGCCTGTTTGAATATAATCGCGCGGGTAGACACGCGCCGTTGGGTTGATCGGCTGGCCATTCACATCCGCGTAACGATCTGTTAGCGGCTCGGGACCACCGTCAATCGGATTACCCAAACCATCGAAAATACGCCCTAGCATTTCCTCGGCGACCGGCATGTGCAGGGTCTCACCGAGAAAACGGATGCGGGTTCCATCAATGGATAAGCCGGTGGAACCAGCGAATACCTGTATAACCGCCGTCCCTTCTCCAACTTCCAGCACGCGTCCACGCCGGAGCTGGCCTCTCGAATCTCGGATTTCCACAACCTCATCGTAACTGACGTTTGTCGCGCCTTCTACGATTAAAATTGGTCCTTCAATACGACCAACACCTACGACCTCCTGTCCGCCAAGTACTGTTACTTCGCTCATCTGTACTCCGCATCTAATTGACTCATTTGTTCGTCAATTGCTTTTTGAATATCTTCGAATTTGCTCAATTCATCATTTGCAACATTGGATTTCATACGGATCAAGGTATCCACCACAGACAAATCATGGATCACGGAAATTGGAGCGCCTCGTCTTATGATATTCATACCACGCTCATGGAAATGGAGAACGAGTTCAAGCATGCGAATCTGCTTCTCGACAGGTGAATAGGCATCCACAGGATCCGTGGCGTTTTGTTGCAATATGGCTTCCCTAATGAGGCGGGTCGTTTCCAGAACCATCCGCTCAGCGTATGGTAAGGCATCTGGACCAACGAGTTTGACAATTTGCGACAAGCGGTTTTCTTCGCTTAACAATTCCATTGCACGGTTGCGCATTGCCAACCAATCCTTGCCGACCTTCTCGCGCCACCAATCAGCAACATCTTCAATATATTCACTGTAGCTATCCAGCCAGTTGATGGCAGGGAAGTGACGGGCAGAAGCCAGCGATTTATCCAGCGCCCAGAAGCAACGGATGAAACGCTTCGTATGTTGGGTGACTGGCTCCGAGAAGTCACCACCCGGAGGAGACACAGCGCCCACGATGCTCACTGATCCCTCAGTTCCATTCAAATTTTCCACATACCCAGCTCGGCGACCGGAAACTTCGCGCAATGCCTCTGCCCAACGAGAAGTAGAATCTGCCATAAGAGCAACACTATAGCCCATATCACGGTAGTACTCCGCAATCGTAATGCCGGTATAGATACTCGCTTCGCGCGCAGCAACGGGCATATTGGAAGTATTCGCGATCAGCACGGTGCGCTCCATCAATGGGCGATCCGTTCTCGGGTCCACAAGATGCGGAAATTCCTGCAACACCTCGGTCATCTCGTTGCCGCGTTCGCCGCATCCAATATAAACGATAACCTGCGCGTCAGCCCATTTGGCAATGCTGTGCTGAGTAACTGTCTTGCCTGAACCGAATGGACCAGGAATGCCAGCCGCCCCACCCTTGGCGACCGGGAAGAATGTATCCAAAATGCGCTGACCTGTTATCAATGGGATGCTATGTCCGAGGCGCCTAACAAATGGGCGCTGACGGCGTACGGGCCAGCGCTGCAGCATGATCAATTCTTTTTCTTGCTTGCCAACTTTAAGTCTGGCGATGGGTTCTGTCACGGTGTACTCACCGTCAGACGCAACCCAAGTAATCGTACCTGCATCGTCAGGATGTACCATGACGCGATGTTCAAAGGTGTCCGTCTCCATGGCGATGCCAAGGATCGTGCCGCCTTTAACTTCATCGCCTACTTTTACTTTGGAGGTGTACTTCCAACGCTTCTCACGGCTAATGGGGTCAAATCTGGCACCGCGACTGATAAATGAGCCTGTTGCCTGTTCAATTAATGGAAGCGGGCGCTGCACGCCATCATAAATACTTTGTATTAAGCCAGGTCCCAGCTCAACGGACAAAGGCAAGCCTGTGCCGAAGATCGGCGCACCGGTTTGCATCCCCGATGTTTCTTCATAGACCTGGGCCGTGATAATATCGCCATCCAGACCAATCACTTCACCCACGAGATGTTCCTCGCCAACTTCGACAAGTTCCAGCATGCCAATGTGACGAGATCCGCGAGCGCGGACAACGGGACCACTGATCCATGTTATGACTCCAACTTGATCGCTCATGGCTTTTCTCCAATCAACACCTTATACACGGAGGCGCGCAGTGTACTCTGCAAACGATTTAACCGGGTCTCCAAAGTATTATCATAATGTAATTTTCCGTCCGCTGCATCCACAATGACTCCTATACCCTCTTCAAGCGTACCCCCAATTGTGAATTGCCCTTTAAGTTCCTTGGAAATTTCATCGAATGCCCCTTTTTCCAGGAAATTTTGTGTTATTTTATCTGCTCTTATTTCAGCCTTATTGACTCTCAATTGCAGCAAGGCTTCACGAAGCAATGTCGCGGCGATCTGATCATACTCAGGCCGTTTTTGAACATCAGGTAGTTTTTCTTTTACAGTTTTGAACACACGATCAAGCAATTGTTCGCGATGTGCCAATTGCAAAGAACGGGCCTTCAATTGAGCCGTTGCAACCGCCTGGCTGCGGAGGCGTTCCGCGTCCTGCCTGGCTTGGTCAAGAATGGCTCTGCGTTCCTGCTCTGCTTGTTCCTGCGCTCGCTTTCGGATTGCATCCACCTTTTTTTTTGCCTCAGCTTTTATTTGCTCCGCTTCATCCCGTGCCTCGCCGAGAATCGCACGCTGCAGCATCTCAATATCTTCTACTTCAGTTTTCATAAATAAATTATCCAATCTATATTCCTGCTCTTAATATTTGATGAGCCAGAAAAGATTCATAACCTTATCCCAATCGCTCGAAGAACGATTTCACCAAGCGATGCCTGCCCTTCCGGCGCACCACCTTGTGCGGGAATCTCAACGATGAGTGGAACGGTGCTGCGAAGTTTGAGATGTTCCATCCTGGCAGGGATCATTTCAGCAACATCCTGAGTTACAAGAACGATGCCAATATCCTTGGACGCCTGGGCCTCGTCCAAAGCCTTATTTACCTCATCCGCCGTTGTAGCCACTCGCCCGCCTACACCAGCGAGAGAGAATCCCAGTACAGCCTCAGGATCACCAATCACCAGGATTTTCATCGTTTCCTACCTAAATAAAACCAGAAATGCGATAAGCAGACCGTAGATGGCAACACCTTCTGCAAGACCCACGAAGATGAGTGAACGGCCTAATGCCTCAGGCTTTTCGGCAATGGCGCCGATCGCTGCGGCTCCGGTACCGCTGACCGCGACACCAGCGCCGAGGGCTGCCAGACCAGTTGAAACGCCGGCTGCCAAAGAGGCATAAGGATCAGCAGCCGCGGCTTGTGCAGCGATCCCCGCCGCCAAGACTGTCTGAGGTGAAACGAGCCAAACCACCCCGAACCCTAGCGCCATCAGAATCAGAACCAGGTTGTAACTCTTGAATCCAGATACTAAATTCTGCGCAGCCTTTACTGGATCCTTGCTACGCAGACTCAAAAAGAACATTACGAACGGTGCTAAGGGTATGACAGTTGCCAACGTTACAATAACAATTTTGATCATCTCTCGTCTCCTTTTTTCGTGGAAAAAAATTTTGTTTTCTTATTATTGTTTTATTTCTCTGGTGCGCTTGAAAGGGTCAACGGCTCGTAAGCTGAGCCGCCACCTCTGAAGAACTTGCTGAAGAATTCGTAGTAGTGGAGACGCATCGTCTGGATGAAGACGATGAAGGCTTCCAAAAGA
>WNGA01010429.1_pt1 | contig 13130 bp, 8 predicted proteins | sample 5400061 | NCBI WGS metagenome assembly WNGA01 (sample SAMN13153366, study PRJNA577476) | soil metagenome | isolation source: 100 cm soil or saprolite under grassland replicate 2 | place: USA:California | collected 2016-06-15
GCGCCCTCGGCTGAACGCGATGAGCAACACGACGATCGCGACCAGGAGGCGGAAGGGGATCCGCGCACCGTCGCTCTCGTCGCCCTCCGGCGGCGGCACCCCCGTCAGGGTCACGCCGAACTCCCGGGCGAACGCCTGCGCAATCAGGTCCACGCCGACCGCGAGACCCGCGCCGTAGTCCTCGCGGGCGAGGTAAGGAGTCATCGCGTCCCGGATCCGTCCGACCCGCGCGTCCGGCAGGAACCCTTCGGCGCCGCGTCCGGTGGCGATGAAGACCTCCCCGCTGCCGGGGCGATGGTTCTTCAGGGGGACGAGCAGGATTACGACGCCCAAGTTCTTCGCGGGGTCCCCGGCCTCGCCGCGGGCGCCCACGCCCCACTGGCGGCCGATCTGCACCGCCACGTCGCTCGCCGCCCGGTCGCCGATGTCGGAGAGCGTGACCACGGCGATCTCGCCGCGCGTCTTCGCCCGCAGGTCGGCGATCACCGACTCCATGTGGGCGATCGACGCCGTGTCCAGCACCCGGGCGAAGTCGTTGACGTAGCCGCGGGGCGCGGGGAGGGCGATCTGGGCAAGTGCCAGAACGACGGCGGGTTGCACGATAGGACTGAAAGTTACCATTGACCACGGGGCTCCGGAGTACGACTATGGACGCAACTGGGTGAAACGCGAGCCGTCGCTCCAGCCTCGAGGCCTTATGGCGGCTAACCGATCATCGCACGCGTCCCTCGTCGTGGCCATCTCTGCTGCCGTCTCTGTCACCGCTGCCGTCTCTGTCACCGCGTGCGCGAGCCGCCCGTACCACCGCGCCGACACGCGGCCCGGAGTCCAGATCATCACCTCGGAACAGATCGCCCGATCCGGAGCCAGCACAGCCTGGGACGTGCTCAAGCGTGAGGCGCCAACGCTGACGCTGCGCGACACTCGCGGCGGGCGCCCCGCCTCGGCAGGACGGCGCGGTCGCTCGAGTATCGTGCTCCAGGACGCGCCCCTCGTAGTGCTCGACGGCGTACGCCTCACAGATTTCCGGGCGCTCGACGGCATTCCGGCCGCCACGATCCTCACGATCTCCGTCTACAACGGCATCGAAGGCACGACTTACTACGGTACGAACGCGGTGAGTGGTGTCATCGTGATCCAGACGAAGGACGGTGCGGATCGAGAATGAAAAAGGGGGAGGCCCTTGCCCAGGCCTCCCCCCCGGCTGCTATGGGTCACGGTTGATGCACTGGGTGAAGTTGGGGTTGTTCTCCTCGTCCACCGGCACCGGGAAGTTGACGTCGCTTCCGTACGTCGGGACCTGGGACTTGAAATACGCGCCCGACGGGAACACGGAGTCGGCGGCGCGGCCGTACTGCCGGACGAGCCGCCGCAGGTCGCCGAGACGGTGCGCCGTGATCCAGAGCCAGTAGGCGCGTTCCTGGAACAGGAGTTGAACAGCGCCGGCCGCCGCCGTGGCCGAGTCGGTGGTGAGAGCGCCGAGCGCCGACGTGACGGTGAAGTAGGAGGGCGGCGCGGACCGCAGGCCGTTGAGAGCCGCATAGAAGCCGCCGCCGCTCGCGGTGTCGCCGGCTTGCAGGGCAGCTTCCGCCTCGATGAGACGCGCTTCGGCACCCGTGGCGAGCGTGATCGCAGCGCTGCGGCTCGTGTAGCGCGTCTGGTCGTACTGCAGCGTCGAGCCGTCGAAGCCCCTGTTCGTGTCCGGCTTCGTGGCCGGCGGCGTCGGCGGCGTGATCACCAGCCGCCATTGGATCCGAGGGTCCCCGCTGCTACGGTACGGGAGCCCTGGACCCGTGCCCGTGGGTGCGAACGCCGCGGTATAGCCACCCTCGCGATCACCGACGGCGTAGCGCTTGAAGATCTGCGTCGCATTGAAGACTCCGTTGTTTTCCCGCGTCGTGTTCTCCGAGTGCTGCACGACATAGGAGAAACTGGTGGGCACGGCGGACGACACCAGCGCAGCCGCGGCAGCGAACTGGCCCTGGTCGAGCAGCGCTCGCGCCTTGCCCACCGTGGCCAGGCGGATCAGGTTCGCGCGAGCGACGATCTTGGGCGCTCGAGCCGCTGCCGAAGGTCCGCTCGTGTCCAGCGCCGTTGCCGCCGCCAGCGCCGCGTTGAAGCGGGCCATCGCGGTGTCCAGGAGCTGCGTTGTCGTAAGCGGCGGCCCGTACGTGAGCGTGCCGTCCGAGGCGACGTTGCTCACGGGCACCCCGGAGCACCACGTCTCGGCGAAGAAAATGTAGGTGTACGCCGCGAGGGACAGCACTTCGGGGAACCCGGTCTCCACCGTCGTGTCGGGAGCCAACGTCCGGTAGCGCTCGGCCGCGAACTCCGCTGCGCGGCGCGCCCGGTGTAGGTTGCGGAACCAGAGGCCGACATCGGCATTGGTCTTCTGGATCGGCCCGCGCGAATCCACCTCGATGCGGGTTGGGAAGGTCTCCGAGTTGATCCACTCGTCGGCGAGCAGCCCGCCGTACATGGTGACGCCTTCCACCGTACCGCCCGAGCCATCCGCCCCGGACCCGGTGTAGGCCAGGGCAAAGTCGCCGATCGCGCCCGCCCGGATCGTGGGCAGCACCGTTTTGTCATTCAGATTCCCCGGGGGCACGATGTCCGGATCCCGCACATTCAGCGGGTCGCTGCACCCGGTGAACGGGAGGGCCAGCGCCAGCGCGGCGGGGAGGGCAAGCGTCAATGCGCTCTTCATGGTCGTCTCCCTCGCCTCAGAAGGTCAGGTTGATCCGGGCGATAAAGTACCGCACCGGGGGCTGGGTCAGGAACTCAGCCGTGTTGAAGTTGGACTGGCCGGCGTCGTTCAGCTCGGGATCGATCCCACTGTAATTGGTCCACGTCACCAGGTTCCGCCCCGTGACGGTGACGCTGAGCGCACTCGCCCCAATGTGCCGCGCGATTTCGGCCGGCGCGAGGTACGTGAGCGACATCTCCCGCAGCTTGACGAAACTGGCCTCTTCGAAGTACCCGGTCTCGAGACCGTAGGAGACCGCGGCGACGGCGCGGGCCTGCTCGGCCAGCGGCGCTGTCTGGTCGCGCCGGCCGCGGCAGATACCGAGCAGACAGCGGAACTGCTCCGTGCTGTTGTCGAGCCGGTTGCCGAAGCGCCCGTCGAGCAACCCGTACAGGCGGAAGCGTTTGAGGAAGCCGATTTCCGTGCTGAGCGTTCCGCCGTGGGTCGGGAACGGCGTCCCTTGATACGTTTCAGCGGCCGCCACGGTGACCTCGGAAGCCGCGATGATGCCGTCACCGTTCGCGTCGTTGAAGGTGTACGACCGACCCCAGTAGCCGCCCAACGGATAGCCAGGTTGATGACGCTGCGTAGCGCCACCCAGCCCGAAGATGATCGGCGTGATACCCGGGCCCAAGTCGATGAGACGGTTGCGGTTGCCCCAGGCGCTGGCGGTCACGCTCCAGGTGAGATTAGGTGTGTTCAGGACTTGCGCGGTGAGCGAAACCTCCACGCCCTTGTTACTGACCTCGCCCAGGTTCTCGAACCGCGTGGTGCTGACGCCCAGCGACGGAGCGAGCCGCCGCGCGATCAGGGCGTCGCGCGAGTTCTTGTCGTAGTAGGTGAACTCCAGATGCAGCCGCTGCGACCACAGGTCGGCGTCGAGGCCGGCCTCGTATTCCCGCGTCTTCTCAGGCTTCAGATTGGCGTTCCCGAGGCTCGAGTCCGTAATCCCGGGTGCATCGGTGCTGTTTGTCGCCACGGCCACGGGACTGAAGAACGCCAGCGCATCCGTGGGGCCCGGCTGCCGGCCGCTCGTGCCCCATGCCGCCCGCACCCGCAGCGAGCTGAGCCATGACCAATGGGGAAAGAACGGCTCGTCAGACACCACCCACGAGCCCGACAGCTTCGGATAGGTGATGAAGTTGAAGTTCGCGCCGAACGCCGAGTTGTCGTCGCCGCGCAGCGCGCCTGTGAAATACAGCCGGTCGCGGATCCCGACTTGCTCCTCCACGTACCCACCCAGCGTGACGAACTCATCGGTGTTCTCGCCTACCGTGGGGACGACGACCCCGGCGAGCGAGGTGGTCCCCCCGACTAGCTTGCGTCCCGAGGCGAGCGTCACCGCGAAGACGTCCTTGAAGTACTGGACGCCCGCCGAGGTGTTCGACGTCACGATCGGGGAGAGGCGGAGCGACGAGGTGGCGGTGAAGTTGGCCGTGTAGTTGAAGATCTGCGCCCGGTTCGAGTTCCGCTGCCCGTCCAGGGTATTCTGGTTCAGCGGTACCAAGCCGGGCGAGATCGTCTGCTGGTCGAACCGGTTGGTGACGTCCGTTCCGACCACCGCCCGCAGCGTCAAAAAGCTCGTCGGACGGAAATTCGCGTTGACGCTACCTGTGAACCGCTCGACGCCCTGATCGACGAGGATATTGAACGCCTGGGTCGGAGTGAGGAACCCATAGCCCAGCTTGCCGTTGTTCCTGTTCGCCGAGCCCAAGAGCCCGCTGGACGCGATGCCTGCCGAGTTGTTGTCGTTCTGCGGGAGGCCCAAGTCGCTCGACGTGTAGCCGGTCGAGATGGCGACGTCGAGCAGCCGGCTCGCCGTGTGATGCAGGTTGGCGCGCAGGCTGGTCCGGCGCAGGTCGTTCGGGTGGTACACGCCCTTCTCGCGCGCGAAGTCACCCGAGAGAAAGAAGGTCGTCACGTCGCTGCCGCCCGATGCGCTCACGCCGTACTGCTGCCGGCTGCCGGTTTGGAACGGGCTGTTCACCTCGAGCGGGTTGAAGGTCCGCACCGTGTCGATTACGCAGGGCTTCACCGCCGCCACGGATTGAGTCAGGGTGCACGAGACGCCCGAGTCCGTCACCGACGTGTAGTTCGCCGGCCAGGCAGTGATGTCGTTTAAGGGGCCGCCCTCGATAAACGCGTTCCACTTTGTCGGTCCCGGGCGGCCGCGCTTGGTGCGGATCTGGATCACACCATTCGCGGCGTCAGTGCCGTACAGTGCGGCCGCGGACGGGCCCTTGACGACCTCGATTGATTCGACGTCTTCCGGGCTCAGGTCGTTGAGCCGCGACGGCGTCTGCCCGCCGACACCGATCGATGTCGCGGTCTGGCCCGTCGCACCGTTTTCCACGCGAATCCCATCGACGACGATGATCGGCTCGTTTGTCAGGGAGAGACTGCTCGAGCCGCGGATCCGAACCCTGCTACCCGTCCCCGTGGTGCCGCCCGACGGCAGCACCTGTACGCCGGGCGCCCGGGCGTTGAGAAGGTCCGCGAGATTCGTCGGCGCCGCCTGCTGCACTGTCTTCACTGCATCGATCGTGGCCACCGCGTGACCCAGTTCCCGCCTGAGCTGCTCGGCACCGGTGGCGGTCACGACGACCGCCTCGATCGGCACCGCCGCCTCCGACACGGCGAAGTCCACGGTCACTGTCTCGCCGGCAGCTACAGTCACCGGCTGCGAAGCGGTGCCATACCCGATGAGTCGTGCCTGGACCGTGTAACGCCCGGCGGGGACGTTGGTGATGCTGTAGTGGCCGTCCTGCCCGGTCCGGCGTCCGAGGTTGGTGCCCAGCACCAGCACCTCGGCACCCGACACCGATTGCTGCGTCGCGCGGTTGGTCACCCGCCCGGCGATCGTGCCCTGCTGTGCGTCCGCGACCACGGCCAGCCCGGACAGCAGGGCCGCTATGGCGGCGCTCCCGCACAGTCGGCAAATGGTTCGAATGGTCATCGGCATGTCCTCATGCAGTGAGTGACGCGGGAGGGGCGCGGCGCCCCGTGGTCCCTTGCGAAACGGGCAGCCCCGGTGGGCCGTCGCGGGCGTGCCCGAAAAGGGCACGCGACACCCGCCCGCACGACCGCACGCGCGTGTGGCGGTCCTGCGGCGACGGCCTACCGCTTACATCGATGGTGCGGGAGTGCTGTGACGGGGCAGTAGCGATGAACGGACAACGCGTGGCGCATGATCCACCTCCGTGGACCGGGTAGGACCGCACGACGGGGAACGACGGACCAATACTGTCTCGCCACAGAGGAGGCGGCAAGATCCCCGCGGCGCCAGCCTTTCCAGCGCCGCCGTCAGATGGTAGGTTGTGCCCCCAAGGGTCTCATGGCCCGCCCGAGAATTGTCCCCGCCATCCGCGCCGGGACGGCGCTCGCCGTCCTGCTCCTCCTCGCACCACCCTGCTGGCGCCATGGCAAGCCGGCGCAGGCAGGCGACACCCAGGTCTCGCAAGGCGAGATTGCCCTGCGGGTCAGCAACCACAACTTCCTCGACGTGACGATCTACGTGGTCCACGACGGCCAGCGCACGCGCGTCGGCACCGTCACGGGCTCGTCGTCGCAGGTGTTCTTCCTGCCGTTCCGCCTGCTCGGCCAGGGGCGGGAGATCCAGCTCTTGGGCGACCCGATCGGCAGCACGCAGCTCGCCCGCACGGAACGGCTCGTCGTGCAGCCGGGGCAGTACATCGACTGGACGCTGGAGACGGACCTGCGGCGATCGAGCGTGGGGGTGTACTGAAGGGACTCGCGGGTTTCCCCGCCAAGGTCTGGCTAGTGCGGGCTGGGCCCGGTTCCCCCGCTCGGGGACGCCCCGCCGCTCGAGGCCGGCCCGAAGGCGCCGTAGGCGACCCTGAGCCCGACGACGGCTGCAACGGTGAGCAACGCCATCTTGATCCGCGAAACCTGCCGCCGCTCTACATCCCACACAAACTCACGGGGGACAACCACCGTTTCGCCGGCCCACCGCGCGATGTCTCCCCGACGTGATTCCACCGATTCGACCGACAGCGCGAACCCCTGATCTGTGGGGGCGAGATAACGCCCGCGCACGACGAGCGCGTTGGGCCCGAGAGAGCGAGCCAGTTCTTCCGAGCCATAGTCCGTAAGCGTGACGGCCAGAAAACTCGTGGGCGTGATGCTCGAGCGGCGCACCGGCAGGTAATTGTAGCAACCCGCCTGCCACACCGCACCGAACACCAGCAGCGTCCTTCGGAGACCCAATGTGCGCCCCTTTCGAGTAGACGCCGAGGGGAGCGAACCCGGAACGCCGGCCCGCTCCCCTCAAGTATACCGTTTCTAGCCACCCCGCACGTCTCACCTCCCGCGTCCACCAGGTCCCTAGGGGTACGCTTGCGCCCCAGGCCCCGTGCAAGGCGTCACGTCGGACTGTGTCCGCACTCCCGCGTTGACCTCCTGGCTCTCTGCCGGGATGTTCGAGTTCGCGTTCCGTTCCGTCTGCGGGTAGAACAGCTCCCCCGGCACGGCGGCGAGGCCGAGCACGTTGGGCGTCACGGGCGTGAGGCTCGGAATACACGTGCGTCGATAATCGCTCAGCGCCTCGATGTTCTGGAACATGACCACGTACTTCTCCATCATGATCGAGTCGAGCAGGGCCGCTCCAGTTGCGGTGCCCGCCCTCGACGCCAGCCCGGGCACGACCGCATACGCGTTGTCCAGATGTAGGCGCGCTTGCGGCTCGTTGGCCAGCGCGTAGCTCGCCTCGGCCAGGATCAACTCGTTCTCCTGGTAGGTCACATAGGGCATCCGGAAGTCCGCGGAGAACCGCAGCGGCTCGCAGTCGAACGCCGAAACGTCGGTTTGGGCGACGTTGAAGTCGTCCCCGACGTACCCCCCGGCTCCGTTCTGGCAGAAGTAATCAGCCCGCCGCGGATCAGTACGGCCGTTCATGTAGTCCACCAACGCCTTCCCGGACTCGAGGTCGCCCCCGAACGCCGAGTTGTCCTGGAAGGTGAACCACTCGTTCGACTGTGGATAGCCGTCCCCCGAATGAAAGGCGCGGAAGTCACCCGCCGGAGACCTGATCCCGAGCGAGGCGTACTTGAGTGCACTATCGTACGGGCTGGCCGAGATCAGACCGTTGGCCGCCGCCTCCGCGACGTGCATCCAGTAACGGGCCTTGAGCGTGTTCGCGGTGGCGATCCAGCTGGCCGTGTCACCCTTGAAAACCAGGTCGCGGTCCCCGGGGGGCGGAAGCGTGGTGACGCCGCTCCGGAGCGCCGCGATCGCACGACTCAGCATGGCCTGCACTGCGTCGTACACCACCAACTGGGAGTCAAGCGCCGGCGTCGCGTTGGTGCGGATCTGGCTGTAGGGAATGCTCCCCCACAGGTCGGTGGCGCTCCCCACGGTGAACGCCTTCCAGACCAGGTCGATCCCGAGGTAGAGGCTATCCCCTGCCCGCATCGCCAGGGTTGCGATCGTGTCCATGTCGATCAGGCCCCCGCCGGTGTAGACCGTGGCCCAGTCCCCGCCGTTCGCCCCGATGTTCGAGCCCGCCCCGAAGACGTAGCGCCCCGCCTGCTCGACGTAGCGTCCGTTGGTGGCGCCGCACTGCTGTACCCACATACAGACCATCGCGGCGGCGGTGCCTTCCTGGAACGCGAACTGGCCGCCCTGAATGCCCACGAGCAGCGTCTGAATCGTGGCGGCGGCGGGATTGTTCGGATCCGTGGACAGCTTGTCGCCCGTCAAGAACTCGTTACAGCCTGCCGTCCCGAGGAGCAGCCCCAGCGAGACGACGGCGATATGCGCGTGACGAAGCATATGTCGATCTCCTCGGGGTTAGTGGGTCAAGGTGATCGCGAACGCGAACGAGCGCGTCTGCGGGTTGTTGAAGTAGTCCACCCCGCCCGCGCCGGCGCCGGACGAAATCGGACCGCCGAGGTTTGTCTCGGGGTCATAGCCGGTGTAGTTCGTCCACGTGTGCAAGTTGCGGCCTGACAGCCGAACGTTGATGCTGTTGAATCCGATCATCCGCTGCACCCACGACGCGTCGATCGTGTAGCCGATCGACACCTCGCGCAGCTTCACGAACCCCCCGTCTTCGATGCACGGCTCGTCGATGCCGATGAACGGACACGCGGCGATGAACTTGTACCAGTTTTCCCCGATCGGGACGGCGGTCCCCTTACCGGGCCCCGCGACCGGTCCGTCCCACCAACCGCCTTGGCCAAAGGTCTTTACGTTCCCCGTGCAGATCGAGGCGCCGCTGCCGGTGCAAAACGCCCGCTGCTCGGTGTCCCTGTGCGTGCCGTAGCTCCACAGCGCGCCCTTGGTGCCGTTCCAGATCTGCCCGCCGTGCCGGATGTCCAGCAAGCCGGAGATCTGGAACTTGCGGTAACGGAACGAGCTCCGCAGGCTGCCCGTCCAGTCGTAGTTCGGGTCCTGCACGATGCGCAGGTCGGGGTCCTGCACCGGGAAGCCATCGGGCCCGATGTAGAGCGCGCCCTTCGCCGCGCTGGTACAGAATGTACCGAGCGTGGTCTTGCCGGTCGCGGTTTCGACGGAGTCCCCGCTGTTCGAGATCCCGCACCGCATGAACCCGGTGCCCAGGTATACGCCGATCGGTTTGCCGGTCATCGCGATCTGGCGGTTGAAGTCCCCGATGTTTACGTACTGCAACCCCGTTGGCAGCTTCTGCACCAGGCTGCGGTTCCGGGCCCATTGCACTCCGACATCCCATCCATACTCAGGCTGCTGGACGGGACGGAGGTTGAGGGATACCTCCCAGCCGCGGTTGCGGATGGTAGCGGCGTTCTTGGCCTGGAAGCTGTAGCCCGATGAGGGATTGACCGGCGCGAGCAGGATGACGTCGGATGAGGTCTTGTTGTAGTACGTGATGCTCGCGTCGGTCCGGTCCTTGAAGAACCCGAGATCCGCACCGGCCTCAAACTCCTTGGAGCGCTCGGGTTCGAGCACGTCGGCAGCCTTCACGCTCGACGCCAGGCCGGGGAGGCCGCCCTGGGAAGGGATGTTGCTGCCACCGAGCAGCGCGGAGCTCGAGTACGTCTGGGCGGTGAGGTATGGCAGCGGCTCGATGCCCGCCTCACCGTAGGCAACCCGAGCCTTGCCGTACGACAGCCACGAGCGCTCCCCGATCGACTTGGTAAACTCCCACGCCGCGCTCCCCTTCGGGAACCAGCTGCGCAGACTGCGCTGGCCGAACGTCGACGAGCCGTCGTTGCGAAGCGCGGCCGTGAGGTGGAGCTGGCTCCACATGTCGAGCGTTCCCTGCCCCAACCACCCCACGTCGTGGATCACCTGCTCGGCGTCGACGGGCAGATCCGCCGTGACCGTGTTCGACAGCTTGAAGGGTTCCAGCGCGATGAGGGTTCGCCCCACGGTCCCGAGTTGGCGTACGTTCCGGGTGTCCAGGTTCTGCCCCACCGTGATCGTGCCGCCGAGGTCGGGATTGACGGTGTATGTCGCCGTCGCGGTGAGGTTATGATCGATCGAGTAGTTGACGATCTTTCCCTCCACAACCCTACCCCCGCTGCACGGGGAGGCCGAGCTCACCGGGCACCCCTCGAGCCGCTCGTCCGCGGCGTAGTCCGCTCCCAGCGTATAGTCGAGCTTGAGCCACGGCACCGGAACGTACTCGGCGTTCACGTTCCCGTACACGCGGCCCACCGACGACGAGTTGACCTGCTGGTACAGCACCCAGAACGGGTTGTCGAAGATGCGGTCGTCGGTGAGGGTGAGGGTGTTGGGGTGCAGGAAGCGGTACGCGCGCTCCTGGGGACCGACGGGCGTCTGCACGATGTACGGGAAGGGGTTGAACTCCGGCGGCTGCCGCAGATCGCCGAGCTGCACGCCGTTGGTGTTGTTGCCGCGTTGGGTGAACTTGCCTCGGCTGTCGGCGTAGGCCAGGTCCGCTCCGATCTTCAGGTTGTCGAGCAGCCGGTGCGACGCCTTGACGCGCAAGGTCGTGCGCGAGAAGGAATTGTTCGGCCCGACGAAGACGCCCTGCTGGTAGCTATTGTCCGCCGACAGGTAGAACGTGGTGCGGTCGTTACCGCCCGATAGGGTGATGCCGTTGTCCAGCGCATGGCCCGCGCGGTAGATCTCGTTCGCGTGGTCGAATATCGGCGTGCCGGGAGGAAGGGTGTCTCCCCACGACCGCCCGCACGGCGTGGCCGCGCCACGCCCGCCACACACGCCCCCGACCGCCGTATCCGCCGCCAGGCCTTTATCCCCTTGTCCGAACGTGGTTTGGAGCGGATACGTGTGATTGATGTCGTCGAACGACGTGGACGAGTGGAACGTGAAGTGCGTCGGGCCCGCGCGGCCAGACTTCGTGGTGATCAGCACGACGCCGGCGCCGGCGCGCGAGCCGTAGATGGCGCTGGCCGCAGGCCCCTTCAGGATCTCCACCGACTCGATGTCGTTCGGATTCAGGTCGACGCCCCGGTTTGACACCACCGTCCCCTCAGTCTGGCCGAACCCGCCGAAACCGGTCCCGAGGTCGTCGATCCGGTTGAAGTTTGACGTGGAGAACGCCGAGTTGTCCATCGGCACACCGTCGATCACCATCAGGGGTTGGTTCGGACCGAGGATCGAGTTCACGCCCCGGATGTTGATGAAAGAGCCGGCTCCGGGATCGCCCGACTGCTGCACCACCGTAACATTCGGCGCCTTCCCGGCGAGAGCTTGCACGGCGTTGATCTCACCCGCCTTCGCGATGAGGTCGGGGGAGACGCTGTTGCGCACGTTGCCGAGCTTCTGGGTCTCGGTCACCGTGCCCGCGCCCGTGACGACGACCTCGCCAAGCTGCAGCGGGTTGGGGAGCAGCGCGAAGTCATGGCTCACCGCGCCCCCGGCGAGCGTGATTTGCGCACTGACGGACTTGTACCCGAGACGGCGCGCGGTGAGCGTCACGCTCTGACCAAACGCGCGGGCGCCCGGCACGACCATGGCGTAGCGACCGTCATCCCTGCTGAGCGCGCCCACTCCCATGGTGGGGATGGAAATCTCGACAGCGCCGACGGGTGAGCCGGACTCGGTCGTCACCGTGCCCGTGATCGTGACCGGCTGCTGGGCTTGGAGCACGATCGGCAGCGTGCCGAGCGCGCCGAGCAAGACGGGAACGAACGGACGAAAGCGAATTCGCATGTTCCCTCCCTCATGAGCCATGGCAGCACGAGCGGTGCCTGCCCCCTCGGGCGATGCACCAGCCGCGTGCACGTGGGACTGCATTGCGGATCGCACCCACCCGCATGGAGAGCCATATATCACGCGCTGCGACGCGCCGCTAGAGGGCCGCCAGTAGCGCGCCGCCAACGGAGTCACTATGGTATGCCACCCCCGAACCGACGAGCCCCAGACGATGCGTGTTGCCGCGCTCGCGTGCGCGCTGGTCGCCGCAGTTCCACCCGGCAACGCTCAGTCCGACCCCCTGGCCGACCGCGCCAAGGGCAGTCCCACGGCCCCGGTCACCGTCTACGAGATGTCCGACTTCCAGTGCCCCTACTGCCGCGACTTCGCCCTCAACACCATGCCGACCTTGGAGCGCGAGTACGTGGCCACCGGAAAGGTGAGGTTCGTTTTGGCCGCCGCCGCAGCCGCGATGTGCGCCGCCCACCAGCGGAAGTTCTGGCCGCTGCACGATCTGCTCTTCCGCCACCAGGACCGGTGGGCCGGCCTCAAGGACCCCGCACCCTACTTCACCGCGCTGGGCGACTCGGCCGGGCTGAACCGCGCCAAGCTGGCGCGCTGCGTGACGTCGCCGGCGACGCAGTCGGAGATTCGCGCGGACTCGATGCGCGCGGCCAAGGCGGGCGCGAGCAGCACGCCGACGTTCTACATCGAGGGGGGCCTGCTCGAGGGGGCGGCGCCCGTGGAGGTGTTCCGGACCGTGCTGGACTCGATCCACGGCGCGAAGACGACAGCCCGCCCGCCCCCGCCCCCCGCACCGTGATGCGCAACCGCCCTTCATTTATATACCGGCTCAGCATCCGCCTGGCCGAGCAAGCGCTCCCGATCGCGGCCCGGTTCGACAAGAAGGTCGCCCGCGGTGTGGACGCCCGGCGCGGCGTGCTCGCGCGGCTCACCGCCTGGGGCCGCTCGCGCCGGGACCGAAACCGGCCGCTCGTGTGGATGCACGCGTCGTCGGTGGGCGAAGGGCTCCAGGCGAAGCCCGTGCTGGAGACGCTGCGCGCCGAGCAGCCGCAGTGGCAGCTGGTGTATACGTTCTTCTCGCCCTCCGCGGAGCGGCTCGCGCGCACGCTCCCGGTAGACTTCGCCGACTATCTGCCGATCGACCGCCCGGGGGATGTGGTGCCGGCGCTCGAGGCGCTGCAGCCGTCGGCCCTGGTGTTCTCGAAGCTCGACGTCTGGCCCGAGCTGACGCTGGCCGCGG
>WNGA01016701.1_pt1 | contig 13129 bp, 10 predicted proteins | sample 5400061 | NCBI WGS metagenome assembly WNGA01 (sample SAMN13153366, study PRJNA577476) | soil metagenome | isolation source: 100 cm soil or saprolite under grassland replicate 2 | place: USA:California | collected 2016-06-15
CCTTGTCGGCAACGGCAACAGACAGCGGCTCGGGCCTGAGCACGGCCGGGGTCTCCATCTACCGCTCACCGGCCGGTCTCAACACCTGGACCTTGGTGTGCACCGACACATCCTCGCCCTACTCGTGCAGCCTCAACACCTCGACGATCGGGGGCGACGGGCTCTATGACTTCCAAGCCACCGCCGTGGACGTTGCGGGCAACACGGGCGTCGCCCTGGTCACCAACAGGCTCGTCGACAACACGGCGCCGTCCGCGACCAGCTCGGTCAGCCCGGCATCACCGAACGCCAACGGCTGGTACAACGGATCAGTCACGGTCACCATCACCGCCACCGACGGTGGGTCCGGCGTGGACAAGATCTACTACACGACCGATGGCTCCACTCCCACCACGAGCTCTGCCGTCTACACCGGCCCGATCACGTTGACTGCCGATGGCAGCAACCCGGTGAAGTACCTCACCGTCGACCGCGCCGGCAACCAGACGACCGGGGCCACCGCCGTCATCAAGATCGACAACACCGCGCCGGCGATCAGCGCCCTGGCGGCCGTCAACACGCTGACGAGCAAGGCAGGCGCTGTGAAGCCAGGAGGCAGCTACTACGTCTACGCCAACGTCAGCGACGGCACCGGCAGCGGTGTCAACACGGTGACCGCCAACGCCGGCAGCCTCACCACCGGGCAGACCTCGGTCGCGCTGAGCACGACCGGCGGCCCGTGGACCGTCGACGGCACCACCTACACCCACCGCAGCAGCACGACGCTCACTGCGAACACCACGCTCGCCGAGGGTTCGTACTCGATTTCGGTCACGGCTACCGACAACAACACCAACACCAGCACGCCGACCACCTCCACGGTGATCGTCGACAAGACCGCTCCCACTACCGCGATCACATGCCCGACCGGCTCGAACGGCGTTCATGTGTCCAAGAACACGTGGCAGGCCTGCACGGGTGGCGGTGGCTTCACCGGCACTGCCAGCGACGGCACCGGCAGTGGTGCCGGCCCGGTAGAGGTACAGATCCAGAGGGGCGACGGCAAGTACTGGGACGGCATCAACAGCTGGGTGACTCAGACCACCTGGCTGGCCGCCACCGGTACGACCAGCTGGAGCTACGGTCTGAGCAAGAACGATCTGACCGTTAATAGCTCGTACATGCTGTCCGCCCGAGCGACGGACAACGCCGGCAACGGACCGGGCGCGGTAGCGTCGCTCACCTTCACCTACGACGGATAGGTCCTATCGCCGGGCGACCACCGAGCACGAGAACGCCGGCCGCCTGCGCTGTGATCCTCGGCGCAGGCGGCCGGCTCAAGATCGGCGGGCGCCCTACCGACATAAGGGCGATCTCGTCTCGAAGGAAGCCATGCAGCCTCGTGTCCTGACCGCCGCCACGGCCGGTCTTCTCCTTTTGTTCGTCGCCGGCTGTTCGGGCGTCCAGGGCGTCACCGCACCGTCAGAGCCGACAACCACCGCCCGCCCGACCTCCTCCAGCACGGCGATAGGCACGCCGACCCCCACCACGGCGCCCACCTCAAGGGCGACTGCACCGACTATCCAGCAGGAGCCGGTCGGCGAGACGGCGGAGGTGACTCATGTCGTCGATGGCGACACGGTTGACATCCGAACCACCGCGGGCCGGCAGGCGAGGATCCGGGTGATCGGCATCGACACGCCCGAGCGGGGCGAGTGCAACTTCGGGCCGGCGTCGTACAACATGAAGCAACTGGTGCTCGGCAAGACGGTCGTGCTGTCGATCGCGGGCGCCGGCAAGGACACGACAGATCGCTACGGCCGGTGGCTCAGGTACGTCGATGTCGGCGGCGTCGACGCCGGCCTCGCCCAGATCAAGGCCGGGCTGGCGGTCGCACGGTACGACTCCCGCGACGGGTACGGATGGCACCCGCGCGAGAACCGCTACATCGCAGCCCAGCAGGCGGCGACGCGCCGGTCCTGTGGGGTGGCCGCCTCCCCGACCGCATCAGCCGCGATCCCCGCCGGCGGAGCCGTCGACTACGGAACCTGCAGCGCCGCGAAGGCCGCGGGTGCTGTGCCTGCCGGCGGGTACCGGGAAGGCCGCGACGTCGAGTACGGGTTCTACCGCGACGCCGACCACGACGGCTACGTCTGCGAATAGCACGGGATCCAGCCGATGCTCGGGGCTCCGGGGAGAGCGTCGGCTACCCACCTTTAGGGTGCAGGCATGAACGTGGATGTGTTCGAGCCGCTGGCTGGCCTGGAGGGCGTCGGCTCGGCGGCCCGGGCGGCCCGCGACGCGGTCGACGTACTGCTGCGGGATCGCGGACTGCGCAAGGTCGGCTCGGACCTGACCGCCGAGGCCCTGCTCCGCGGCGCCCACGCGTCTGCCGCGCTGGCCGGCAGCCCGGCAACGCTCGAAGAGGTACGACGAGGTGCCGCCGACGGACTGGCCAATGGAGCAGTCCGCATGACCGGCGAGCTGATGCGGCTCGCTCCTCAGGTCGACACCGCGCCGGTGCAGGTCTGGACCAGACTGCACCAGTTGGCCGCGGCCGACCTCGGACCGGACGACGAACTGGGCCATCTCCGGACCAGTCGCGAACCGATCCCCGACGACATCCCGGGGCTGCCGCCGGCACCGTCTGCGGACGAGATGTGGGAACGGCTGAGCGCTCTGGCGCAGAACCTCACCCGGCCGACCAAGGCGCCCGGCCTGGTCGTTGCCGCGATCGTTCATGCCGAACTGGCGATATTGCGTCCGTTCCCGACCGCGAACGGACTGGTTGCCCGGGCCGCCGAACGAGCCGTATTAGTTGCCCGAGGCATCGATCCGGTGTCGGTCACCGTACCCGAGGTCGGTCACTGGGAGTTGGCGGGCACGTATTCATCTGGGCTCGCTGACTACGCAGCGCAAGGGCTGACCGGCGTTCGTGACTGGTTGCTGCGGACCTGCGAGGTAGTGACACTTGGTGCCGAACTGTCTCCGTTGGCCGAAGCCGCCTAGCGCCGACCGAAGCCGGCTGCCAAGCATCAACACAAGTTGCCTGAGCATGCGAACGGCGTCCTCTCTCGAGAACGCCGCCGCTGGCACGCCATCCTGGTTACCATGCGTGCACCTTGTCTGCCGCCTCAGGTCTAGCCTGGGTCGAGCTGCCCGTTTGGGATGGGCTGGTCGCCGCGTGGGTGCCGGGATGCCGTGCAATCTCTACCGGACCCGAAGGTCCTTTGTGGTTCCTTTGTACTCCTGAAATCCCTTTCTGTGAAGGGCGTACGCGGCCTTCACGGAGTTGAGAAGAATCAAGCACGCTTCAGCTTTTGAAGCGTTGCCGAGTCAGTTTCCGGTCAGCCGGGCGCGGCGGCGGGCGGCGAGGAACAGCGCCCCGGCGGCCAGTCCCGGGAGAGCGCGAGCCGGCGCAACGCCTTGTCCGGATTGACCGCGTACGGGTGACCGACCGCAGCCAGCATCGGCTCGTCGGTGATGGAATCCGAATAGGCGTAGGAGGTTTGCAGGTCGTAACCCTCGGCCTCGGCCAGTGCCAGGATCGCGGTCGCCTTGTACGGACCGTAGGCGTACTCCGAGATCTCGCCCGTGTACTTGCCATCGGCAACAACCATGCGGGTGGCGATCACCTTGTCGGCGCCGAGCATCTCACCGATCGGCTCGACCACCTCGGCGCCCGACGACGACACGATCACCACATCCCGGCCGGCCGCATGATGCTGCTCGATCAGCTCCACCGCTTCCTCGTGGATCATCGGGGTGACGATGTGGTGGAGGGTGTCGGCGACGATCGCCTTGACCGTCTGCACGTCCCAGCCTGTGCACATTGCGGACAGGTATTCCCGCATCCGTTCCATCTGGTCGTGGTCCGCGCCGCCGAGCAGGTAGACGAACTGTGCGTACGCGCTGCGCAGCACCGTGCGGCGGTTGATCAGCCCGCCCGCGTAGAACGGCCGGGAGAAGGCAAGTGTGCTGGAACGGGCGATTATGGTCTTGTCCAGATCGAAAAAGGCGGCCGAACGGGCCGTCCTTGGGTGCGCCATGGGGACGAGCATAGGTGTGCGGACGAAACGCCGAGGGACCCGGGCTTTTGTGTGGGCCGGTCTCCCGTTATGCTGTTGGCAGTGTGACAGTGACACTGCTCGGGGACGCCTGACCGGCGGACTCGAGGCTCGGAAAACAGCATCTGGTCGAAATTGAACCGAGATGTGTGGGATCCGGTCTTGGGGGGTACATACCCCCTGACAGTGGCAGACTGTCGCCTCCTGATCGGCCTCCGGCTCCTCCCCCCGAGCCCGTGGCCGAAGACGGCCCCCGGTCACCCCCCCGCCGGGGGCCGTCGCCTTTCCTCTTCCAGGCTCATGTGTCAGAGATCTGTATGTTCCTCGCTTTTGCCAGCCGTGAGAGCGCGGCCACTTTATGCAGGGTCTTGACAATGTAGTTACGCAGTCACAGTTTGTAAGTCATGAACCCGCGTGCACACCGCCCCCTGGCCGCGATCATTCCCGGCCTGATCACGCTTCTCGTCGCCCTCACGGGCATACTCCTGGTCCCCTCGACCGGGTCCGCCGCCACCACCAATCTCGTCACCAACGGAACCTTCGAGACCGGCACATTGTCCGGGTGGTCCTGCCCGGCCGGCAGTGTCACCAGTTCCGCCCACACCGGCGCGTATGCGCTGCAGGCCAGCCCGACGAACAGCGACAACGCCCGCTGCACCCAGTCGATACCGGTCCGGCCCAATACGGCGTACACGCTGTCTGCCTGGGTCAAAGGGTCGAACGTCTACCTGGGTGTCGACGGTGGGACCAGTACGTGGAGCACTAGTACCACGTGGAACCAGTTGACGACCACGTTCACCACCAGCTCCTCCGCGACCAGCGTGACGATCTACCTGCATGGTTGGTACGGCCTCCCGCCGTACCAGGCCGATGACGTCGTACTGGATGGTCCGGGCGGCGACGCCACTCCAACCCCACCACCGACCACGCCGCCTACCACTGCTCCGACGACGACGCCGCCGGCGACAAGTCTGCCCAAGCATGTGCTCACCGGGTATTGGCAGAACTTCAACAACGGCGCCACTGTCCAGCGGATCCGGGACGTGCAGGCCGCGTACGACGTGATCGCCGTAGCCTTTGCCGATGCTGACCCGGCGCGGCACGGCGGCATCACCTTCAACCTGGACACCGCCGGCCTGGGTGGCTACACAGTCGCCGACTTCAAGGCGGACATCGCCGCCAAGCAGGCCGCCGGGAAGAAGGTCATCCTGTCGGTCGGCGGCCAGAACGGCACCGTCTCGGTCAGCGACCCCACTGCGGCCACCAACTTCGCCAACAGTGCTCTCGCGGTACTGCGTGAGTACGGCTTCGACGGCATCGACATCGACCTGGAGAACGGCGTCAACGCGCAGTACCTGGGTCAGGCGTTGCATAGCCTGCAGAGCCAGTTCGGCAGCGGCCTGGTCATCACCATGGCGCCGCAGACGATCGACATGCAGAGTACGTCGTTCGAGTACTTCAAGCTGGCGCTGGCGATCAACGACATCCTGACCGTCGTCAACGTGCAGTACTACAACTCCGGCTCGATGAACGGCTGCGACGGGCAGGTGTACTCGCAGGGCACGGTCGACTTCATCACCGCTCAGGCGTGCATCATGCTGCAGAACGGACTCCGGCCGGACCAGGTTGGTCTGGGCCTGCCCGCGTCGTCTCGAGCGGCCGGGAGCGGCTACGTCTCACCGGCGATCGTCAACAACGCGCTGGACTGCCTGACCAAGGGCACGAGCTGCGGCAACTTCAAGCCGAGCACCACCTGGCCGGCGCTGCGCGGAGCGATGACCTGGTCGACCAACTGGGATGCGCTGAACGGCAACGCGTTCTCCGACCAGGTCGGCTCACACGTCCACTCGCTGCCCTGATGCACAGCTACCGGCTGGCTCCGGTGCTGGAAGCGCTCGGTGTCTGCTCGGAGGACGAGCAGCTCTATCGGGCGCTTCTGGCCCGCCCGGAGTCCACTACGACTGACTTGTCACGTGACACCGGTTGGCCTGCCACCCGCATCGGCAGGCGCCTGCGGTCTCTGCAGTCTCTCGGTCTGGCCTCGCGTACGCCTGGTCGCCCGGCAAGGTACATCCCAGCCGTGCCGGAGGCTGCTGTCGAGCTCCTGGCACTACGCAAGCAGGCAGCGATCGTCGAGGCCCGCCTGGGGGCGTCTGTGCTGACAGCTCAGTTCCGGGCTAAGCACGACGTCTTCACGGTGATCCGAGGGACGGAGGCGATCGCCCAGCGGCACTACCAGGCTCAGCAGTGCGCGCAGGACGAAGTACTGGTGCTCGACCGGCTGCCGTACGACGTACTGCCACGTCGGTGTGGGGTGTCGTATCGGACGATCTGCGACATGGCGGCGCTGTCTGAGCCAGGTGACCTCGTTGCTGCCCGGTCTGCCGGTTGCCGGATTCTGCGCGATGTACCGCTCGAGCTGGTTGTTGTGGATCGTCGTACGGCTCTGTTGCAGATAGGTCCTGAAGTGGTTGTCGAGCTGGGGCCATCAGGTCTGCTGGACGCGTTGCTGCGGTTGTTCGAGTTGCTGTGGCAGCAGGCGAGTCCACTGTCTCCGGACACGTCAGAAGGGCCGCTGAGCTACGAGGACCGGCAGCTGCTGGCACTGGCCGCGGCTGGGCTGACGGACCAGGCGATCGCGCGGCGGCTCGGAGTGGCTCAGCGAACGGTCGAGCGACGCATGCAGCGGATCCTGAGGGCCCTGGACGCGACCACTCGCTTCCAGGCAGGTCTTCGTGCCGGACAGCGTGGACTGCTGGTACAGGGCGTGTCTGATGGTCCCACGCCCTAGTCCGTGACGTCCGCGACGGTCGCGTTGAGGGCCTTGACCAGGTCGTCCGCGTTGACGGTGATGCCGACGCCGTGGTCTCCGCCGCCGATGGAGATCGTGCCGGTGATCCGTTCGTCGGCGATCACCGGCCAAGCATGCGTGCTGCCGAGCGGTGTGATCGTGCCACGGACGTAGCCGGTCACGTCGAACGCTGTGTCCTTGTCGGGCATCGAGATCCGGTTGACGCCGAGCAGTGCGCGCAGCTTGGGCCAGGCGATCTCGCGGTCGCCAGGGACCAGGACGAACCGATAGTCGTCATCGGACAGCCTGACCACGATCGTCTTGATCAGACTGGCCGGCTCGATGCCGCGAGCGGCAGCTGCCTCTTCCAGCGAGTTGACCCGTCCGTGCCTCGTCACCTCGTAGCTAAGGCTCAGCTGGTCTGCCGCTTCGGTCGCTTTGGTCACCCGGCTAGTTTTGCACCTTGCTGGGAACGTTCTTGAGGAGTATCGCCAGCAGCAGCGTCGCCAGGAACAGGACACCGGCTTCCAGTGCGACGCCACTCCAGCCTGCGCGACTCCACGCCGCACCTGCCAAGCCTCCGAAGACGGACGAGCCCAGGTAGAACGAGAAGAGGTAGAGGCTGGCTGCCTGTCCGGTGCCACCGCCGCCGGCATGGGCTCTGACCGCCACCCAGCCGCTGGCCACGCCGTGGACCGCGAAGAACCCTGCCGTCATCACTGCGAGCCCGACGACGATCAGTGGAAGCGGAGCGGCCAGCGTGATCGCTACTCCGGTGAGTGTGACCAGACAGCCGATCGGTACGACCGTACGGCGGCCGTAACGGTCAGCGAGCCACCCGGCTGTGGCTGAACCGGCTGACCCCAGGAGATAGACGCTGAACACCAGCCCGGCCGCTCCAGCGCTCAGGTCATATGGCGCTCCGGACAGTCGGAAGACGGCTCCGTTGTACACGGCAACAAACGCACCCACTGCGGTCGCGGCGATCCCGTAGAGCGCCAGCAGCGCCGGATCACGCAGTACTCGACCTGTCTGTCTGAAGAGCTGCACCGGGCTTGCTGACGTCGGGTGGAAGTTCCGCGACGCTGGTAGGAGTAGCCAGACCAGGGCGGCGCACAGTACGCCGACGACTGCGATGCCACCGACCGCAAACCTCCAGCCACCGACATCCGCGAGTCCACCGGCAATCAGGCGGCCTGCCATGCCGCCGACGGCGGTGCCGGCGATGTAGAGGCCGCTTGCACGCGCGTGACTGTCCTCGTGCACCTCTTCCCTCAGGTAGGCCATGGCGACCGCGGGCAACCCGGCCATGGCGACACCCTGTAGACCTCGAAGGGCGAGCAGGGTGTGCCACGTTGGAGCGATGGCGCAGAGTACGGCGATGCCGGACGTGGCTGCGACCGACCATCGCATCAGCGTCGTACGCCCGACGACTTCGGAGGCAGGACCTGCGATCAGGAGAGCGATCCCGAGCCCGAGTGTGGCGATCGACACAGTGAAGGCGCTCTGGCTGGGGGAGACGTTGAACGCCTCGACCAGCTCGGGCAGCAGAGGCTGGGTGCTGTAGAGGAGCGCGAACGTCGCCAGGCCGGCCGCGAAGAGGGCGATGGACAGTCTGCGGTACTCCGGATCTCCAGGCAGGTAGCCGGACTTGGTGGCGACGTACTTGTGCATGTCTTCGACCGTGCCACGCACCGAGCGATACGTAAAATGTCGGAATCGTCCGTTATCGATACGCTAATGGAATGCATGCTGAAGACCTGCGCTGGTACGTCGTACTCGCGGAGACCGAGCATCTGACCGAGGCGGCCGCCGTGCTGGGCACGAGTCAGCCGAATCTGTCCCGCTCGCTGCGCCGGGTCGAGAGCGCGTTCGGGGTTCCGTTGTTCGAGCGTGAGCGCCGGGGTTTGCGGCTGAATCCGTACGGCCGGCTCGTCCTGGAGGCAGCGCGGGGCGGGACCGCTGCGATCGACACCGCGCAGCAGCGGATCGACACGTTGCTCGATCCCGAGTCGGGAACGGTTCGGCTGGGGTTCCTGCATTCGGTCGCGACCAGCCTCGTACCGGATCTGCTGAAGGCGTTCCGTGAGGTGGCGCCTAGTGTGCGGTTCGCGCTGCGGCAGGAACCTTCACACGACATCGTCCAGGACCTGGAGAGCGGCGAGGCCGAGATCGGCATCACCGCGCCGCGACCCGATGTCCCGCCGGGCCATGCGTTGGCCGGTCGGCGTCGCGTCGAGCTGGCGGCTGCGGCCGAGGAGCCGTTCATCGGGCTGCGGCCGGGATTTGGCTTCCGGCGGGTCACAGACGAGCTGTGCCGCGCGGCCGGGTTCACTCCACAGCTCGCGTTCGAGGCAACTGACCTCGCGACGATCGACAGCCTGGTCGGTGCCGGACTTGGAGTGGCAGTTCTGCCGTCGGGCGCCGTACGGGGGAACGAGAGTGGCGCCGTGTCGGTGTCGCTGGCCGGTGTTCAGGCGCGGCGGGAGATCGGGATGGCGTGGCGTCAGCGGGCGCAGCTGACGCCGGCGGCCGAGCGGTTCCGAACCTTCGTCCGATCGCTGCCTGCAACCTCCACCTGACTTCCGCGTCAGCGACTTGCGTCCGATTTCGATGTAGCCGACTTGCAGTGAGAGGGCTTTCCACCGCACAGTTTCTTCCGTGAGCAAGCGTCTCAGGCCGAGTCGGCGTCTGTTGCTGGCGGCGGGCACCGCCGCGGCGGCTTCAACGGTCGCGTCGTCGGCCGCGGCGGAGACCTCGGGGAACGCGCTGACCTCGACCGGCGGCTACGGGTCGGGTGTGCTGGGCGCCTGGGAGCGGCAGGCCCGGGCGATCTCGAACGAGGCGCAGATCCGCAAGTCGCGAGACACCGACGGTGTCTTCATGTTCGGCGACAGCCTGGGCGTCCAGGACGGTCCGGCGCTGGCCAGGATGTTGTCCGCGCTCGGCATCAGCATCGCCGTACACAACTGGGCCGGCCGGCCGGTGACGCCCGCGGTCGACGCGCTGGACACCTGGGCGCAGGAGTACGGTCTGCCGCACCGGATCCTGATGTCGGTCGGCTCCAACGACATCTTCACGCCACCAGCCCTCGCCGCTCAGGTGGAGCGGACCATGCAGATCGTCGGCGACGAGCGCACGGTCTACTGGGTCAACGTGCAGGCGGCCCGCACAGCGCACGGCCCCGCCGTCCAGGTCGCGGACCAACGGAACAGTGCGTGGATCAACCTGCAGTTGGCCGAGGCTCAGCGCCGCCACGACAACCTGCGGATCGTGCACTGGGCCGAGCACCTGGCCTCCAAGCCGAACAGGCTGGGGAAGTACCTTCGGGACGGCCTGCACACCTCGGTGCCGCTTGGTCAGGCCGCCCGCAACGCCCTCATCGTCCAGGCCATCAAGGCGAGCTGAGTACGGCGACGCGCGGCCGCCTCGCCGCACGTCGCCGTACTCAGTCGAGTTAGAAGCCTGCGGTGATGCGGGTGAACTCCCAGTCGGGTTGCGCGATGCCGGAGCAGTTGGAGACCACTCCGCCGCCGGCGCAGCCGCGGTCGCGGTTCACCGACCAGAACGCCAGCCGGCCCAGGCTCTTGCTCGTCGCCCAGTTGGTGATGTTCTGCCAGGTCGCCGTACTCGTCAGCTCCTGCTGATCCGACAGGCCGTTCATGCCGGAGATGCCTTGGTGGGCGTAGGCCTGCGCGTCGGTCCAGCCGAATATTGCCTTCAGCTTGTTCTTCAGCCCCTCGGACGCGCCGACGGTGTCGTTGTAGATGTTCGAGCTGCCGAAGTCGAACGGCATCAGCGTGTAGATGTCGATGTTCGCGCCGAGTGCCGCGGACCGCTCGATCAGCCGGTTGCCCCAGTAGTTCGGGCCGGTGGTCGTGGTGCCGAACGTGACGATCGTCTGGATGCCGGGGTTGTTCTGCTTGACGATCTTGAGCGCGGTCAGGATGCGGTCCTGGACCACCTCGCTCTCGAACTCGTCGCTGTTCTCGATGTCGATGTCGATCGCCTTCAGGCTGTAGGCGTTGATGACCTGCTGGTACGCGCCGGCCAGCGCTTCCGGCGTACTGCAGTTCGGCCCGAGCTTGTTACCGCTCCAGCCGCCGAACGACGGTACGACGTCGCCACCGCCTGCGCGGATCGCAGCAATCGCGTTGGCGTCCGTACCGCCTTGTAGCGGCCGGCTGCCGTCCCAGGCCGGGTTGCATCCGCCGGACGAGAGGACGAAGGCCATGGTGAACCACTTGATGCCGGTGGCGTTCATGACGGTCGCCGGGCTCGGCGGGTCGCCCCAGCCCAGGTAGAGGTACGGCGCCGCCCGCCTGGAGCCCGTGTTTCCACCACTGTTGGTGGTCGTCACGGACAGCGTGCTGCTCTTCGGGCCTTCACCAGCACTGTTTGATGCGCTCACTTGGTAGCTGTACGTCGTACTCGCTGCAAGGCCTGAGTCCGTGTACGACGTACCGGTCGGGGTGCCGACCTTCGCGCCATTGCGGTAGACGCTGTAGCTGGTTGCGCCGGATGTTGCGGACCAGGACAGGCTGACCGACGAGGAGGTCGCCGTACCGGTGAGACCTGTCGGTGCTGGTGGGACTGTGCCGCCGCCTCCGCCGGTGCAGGAACCGCCGTTGAGTCGGCAGGCGGTGATGCCGGGGAAGTTGCCTGGGCTGCCGTTGAAGCCAAAGGTCGCTGTAGTGCCTGGTGCGAGCGGTCCGGCCCAGCTGGGCGGTGTGAAGGTGTGGGTCACGCCACTGCTCGCGTGCGTGGCGTCCCACGTGCTGGTGATTGTGTAGCCGGACGGGAAGTCGAGTGCGACTGTCCAGGTGCTCAGTGAGCTCGTGGTGCCGTTGGTGATGGTCACCTTGCCTTCGAAGCCAGTGCCCCAGTCGGACACCTTGGTGAAGGCGGCGGTGACCCCGGCTGCGTTGGCCGCTGGGGCTATCAGGAGAGAGAGGATCACTGCGGTGACGGCTGCTACTGCCATCGAGATGCGTTTCATGATGCTCCGATCAGTGGGCGGTACGTGATCAGACCTGGCCCCAGAGTGCGGGGACGTTCGGTGGCTCCCAACCGGTCTGGGAGGTGTGGCCTTGGATGCACTTGTAGGTAAATCCGTTGTAGGTCACCAGCGCACCGGTCGCGTACGCCGTGTTGGGCGCCCACGGGGTGGCCGTCGGGGGCGTCGGTGTCTGCGTCGGTGTGGGAGTCGGTGTGGGAGTCGGTGTGGGTGTGGGGGTTGGAGTAGGTGTCGGTGTGGGCGTTGGCGTCGGTGTGGGTCCGCTGCAACCTGGAGTGTCCGCGTTCACCGCGTTGACCACGGCGTTGAAGAGCGTGACGTTGGCGTCGAGTGCCTCGAGGGAGTACATCATTGCGCCGGCCAGGCCCTTGCAGTGCTGGTAGTCCGCCTTGGCCTTGATCGACTGGGCGTTGTCGCCGGTCCAGAAGGTCCCGTTGCGGTAGAACCAGGTGGACTGGGTGGTGTCGTCGTAGTACGTGGCAGACGGGTCGTCGACGAACCCGATGAGTTCCTTGTAGAAAGAGACACCTGGCACGTTGCCGCTCAGGGCATGTCCGTCGGCGGGACCGGTAGCCGCCTGGTACTTGCCGTTCGCCGTACTCGGAACGCCCTTCCAACCCCTGTAGTAGAAGGGATATCCGATCGTCAGCTTGTTGGCCGGGAAGCCGCCTGGGATGCCGTACGCCGGGTCTCCGGTGGTCCAGGCCTTCACGGCTCCGTCGATCGAGTACTTGGCCGAGCCGGGTGGGATCGGCGTACTCGGGTCGTTCGGTGCCTGGTAGAGCGGGTCCTGGAAGTTGGTCGGCCCGGTGGCGTCCCAGCCGCCGTGCATGTCGTACGTCATCACGTTGTTGTAGTCGAGGTACTGCCCGATCTTGTCCGTCTCGACGGTCGCGATCTTGTCCTGCCCGGCCGGGGTGGCGGCGGTCAGGTAGTAGCGCTTGCCGGTCTGGTTGCCGTAGGCATCGAGTTGGGCACGAAGCTCAGCCAGGAGCAGGGTGAAGTTGTGCTTGTCGGCGGAGCTGTAGTGGTTGCCGACGTGGCCGTTCGGCGAGCCCGGGTACTCCCAGTCGATGTCGATGCCATCGAAGATGCCGGCCGCCGTACCAGGGCCGCCGAAGCCGTCGACAACCGGGAGGTCGCCCTTGAGGAACATGTTGACGCAGGAGCTCACGAAGGCCTTGCGCTTGGCGTCGGTGGAGGCCGCGTCGGAGAAGTACTTCGAGTAGGTCCAGCCGCCGATAGAGATGAGGATCTTCAGGTTCGGGTAGCGGG
>WNGA01020905.1_pt1 | contig 13129 bp, 13 predicted proteins | sample 5400061 | NCBI WGS metagenome assembly WNGA01 (sample SAMN13153366, study PRJNA577476) | soil metagenome | isolation source: 100 cm soil or saprolite under grassland replicate 2 | place: USA:California | collected 2016-06-15
TCCTTCGATCCAGCGCGAGAGTGGGAGCTGGACGAGCACGATCGTCAGCGTGTTGAAGAAGAAGATGAATCCGATCTCGCGCTCGGTGACGTGGCTGTGGTCGCGAATGAACGGCGGGAGCAGATTGATGAGCGCATAACCCGCACCGACGAACAGGAAGTTCAGCGTCCAGAGGCCGAGGAAGAGCCGGTCGCGTAACACCTCTGCATACGTCCCTGCGCTTTCACCTTCCGCGAGCGGCTTCGTCCCCGGATCCCGGACGAGTCCGAGCACGAGCACGTACCCGAGAAACGTGAGGCCGTCGACGACGAAGAGAAGCGTGAACGTCCTCGGCGACTCGACGTTGGCGATGAACCCTCCGGCGAGGCCGCCGAGACCGACGCCGAGGTTCATCGTTACGCGCTGCTGCGCGAATGCCGCGTGCAGGCGAGCCCTCGGCGTGAGGCGTGAGATCAGCGTCGACTGGCTCGGCCAGAAGCCCGCGCTGCCGACACCCTCCAGCGCCAGCAGCGCGTACGCGTGCCACGGCGCGCGGACGAGCGGGAGCAGTCCGAAACCTGCGGCTTGCGCGATCAGTCCGGCAGCAAGCACGCGCCGCGCGCCGACCCTGTCGATCACCGGCCCGACCGCCACACCCGCGAGCAGCTGCGTCGCCGAGGAGACCGCGATCGCGATGCCTGCAGTCGCGATCCCAAAGCCGCGCACGTTGTGCAGGTAGATCGCCAGGAACGGAAAGACGAAGCCGTTGCCGAACGAGTTCGTCAAGCCGCCGACCTGGAGCAGCCAGACCGGCCGGGGCAGCTGCGGATTCAGACTGCGGAGGTAATCCAGCACCGGCTGGACCGAGAATCACACAACGCGACGGTCGAGCGTTGCGCTCTCCTCGCGCGAGCCGAGCTCGTCGTCGATCGCCTGCCTCAGCTCAACCAGGCCGGTGCGCAACGCGGTGACGCGCTTCTGTCCGAGTCGTGCCTCGACAGCCTCTGCGTACTCACGGAATGCAGGCCTCGCGCGGTCGAGCAAACGTTTTCCCTTCGGCGTCAGCCGGATCAGGAACGAACGGCCGTCGTCGGGATTGGGGACGCGCTCGGCGTCGCCGCGGCGCTCGATGCGCTTCACCCGGAAGATCACCGTCGAGAGCGGCATGCCGAGCCGCGCGGCGAGCCCGGTCGGCGTCCACGGGCCTTCGGCGCCGATCAGCACGTAGATCGGATAGTCCTCGGGCGGCAGGTCGCTGTGAGCGAGCGCGGTCTCGATCAGGCGCTTGCGCTTCTGGTGTGTCCAGAAGACCTCGAAGAGGACGGTAGGCGGGCCGGTGCGTGCCATTAGTGCAATCTTGCGCAGCCGTTGTGGCGAGCGTTACCGTCGGCGCCAATCCCCTCGGGTCGGCGTGGATCGGCGGAGAGCTCTGGGTGCCGACCATCGACGCGGGAACCGTCTCGATCGTCGACCCGAAGCAGAACGCCGTGCGCACGACACTCGAGGTCGGGAAGGGCCCGCTCTCGATCGCGTCGGCCGCAGGCGACGTCTGGATCTCCAACTCGAACGACGGCGAGCTGTGGCGCCTGAGCGCGTTCCCAGCCGTGACGTAGCTCGCCGGCGCGCTTGCCGAAAGCGCGCGAAAGGCATTCAATCGGTACGTGAACCGGGTCGTTGCGGCGTTGGCGAGCATCGGCGGTGTACTGCGGAACGAGCAGCTCCGCCGGGTCGAGCTCGCGTGGGGCGCGTCGGTCGCCGCCGAATGGGCCAACTTCGTCGCGCTCGGCGTCTTCGCATACGACATCGGCGGGGCGCTCGGCGTCGGCGTCGCGGGGCTGGTACGCCTTCTGCCCGCCGCGCTCATCGGGCCGTTCGCGGCGATCATCGGCGACCGGTTCCGGCGCGAACGATTCCTCGTTGCGATCAGCCTGGGTGGAAGTCTCGCGCTCGTGGGCTCGGCGGCGGCGTACTTCGTCGACCGGAACGAGTACGTCATCTTCGCGCTCGCGAGTGTCTTTGGCCTCTCGTCCACGCTCCTGCGACCCGCCCTGCAGGCGCTCTTGCCGTCGCTCGCGCGCACGCCCGAGGAGCTGATCGCGTCGAACGGCGCGACGTCGACGATCGAAGGCCTCGCGACGCTGGTCGGGCCTCTGATCGCGGGGGTCCTCGTCGCATCGACGGATTCCGGCGTCGTGTTCGCACTTTCTGCCGCCGCACTGCTCGCCGCTGCATTGCTGTGCGCGCGCGTCACCGTCGAGGGCCGGATGGTCATGGTTGCTGCGAACGGCGCCGAGAATCTGCGCCGCGCGCTGTTCGCTGGTTTCCGCCTCGTCCTCGGCACGCGCAAGCCTCGGCTCGTCGCGGGACTGATGATCGCCCAGGCGTTCGTGCGCGGCTGCCTGAACGTGCTGATCGTCGTGACGGCCTTCCGCGTGCTTCATTCCGGGCCTGGCGCGGTCGGCTATATGACGGCGGCGATAGGCGTCGGCGGCCTCGTGGGAGCGTTCGGCGCGCTGGCACTCGTGCGGCGCCGGCTCGCAACGCCGTTCGGACTTGCACTCGTCGTCTGGGGTCTACCGATCGCGCTGGTCGCGCCGCGGCCGTACCTGGCGGTCGCCCTCGTGCTGCTCGCGCTCGTCGGGGCGGCGAACAGCGTCGAGGACATCGCGGGCTTCACCCTCCTCCAGCGCGTCGTTCCCGACGAGCTGCTGACGCGGGTGCTCGGCGTCGTCTGGGGTCTCGCGATGGGCGCGCTCGCGCTCGGCTCGATCACGGCGCCGGCGGTGGTGAACGCGATCGGGCCGCGGCCGGCGCTCGTCGTCGTCGGCGCGATCCTCCCGCTGTTGACCCTTGTGACCTGGCGCGGACTCGTCGACATCGACCGGACCGTAGCTGCGCCTGCCGCTGAGCTGGCCGTAATCGACAGCGTGCCGATGTTCGCGCCGCTCTCGATCGTGGCGAAGGAGCATCTCGCGGCGACGCTCAAGCCGGTCTCCGTCAGCGCCGGCGACGTCGTCATCCGCGCGGGGGACGTCGGAGACCGCTTCTACATCGTCTCCGACGGCACGCTCGAAGTGGTCGCAACAGGGCTCCGGAAGACGAGCGGTGAGGGCGACTACTTCGGCGAGATCGCGCTGATCCGCGACGTCCCGCGCACCGCAACCGTGACGGCCGTCACCGATTCGCGCCTCTATGCGATGGATCGGGCCGACTTCCTCGCGGCGGTGACCTCGCATTCCGGCGTGCGGGCGGCGGGCGAGGCGGTCGTCGAGGCGCGGCAGCCCAGCGCTGCGCACGTAGGGGATTCTGCGTGATTTTTCGTAAATCTCAGCTATTTTCCGTAAGTGACAGAGCGCGAGCTCGAGCGGAAGGCCAGGGTCGCGCAGCTCCTGCTCGACGCCGCGCGCATGCTCGGCGAGACGCTCGAGCCCGACCGCGTCTACGACAGGTTCCACGACCTGCTCGCCGATGTCGTGCAGCACGACGGCGTCCTCGTCTCGTCGTACGACGAAAGCGACGGGCTCATCCGTTGCGACTACGCCTGGTCCGACGGCAACCGGCTCGACACGAGCGTGTTCCCGCCGCTGCCGCTGAACCGTGAGGGCGGGGGCATGCAGAGCAAGGTGATCGTCAGCGGCGAGCCGTCGCTCTTCAACGACGTCGCGGAGCTCGTGCAGCGTCCCGGCGGCACTTACTACGACGTCGACCGCGAGGGCAAGATCCGGAGGCTGCCCGACTCCGGACCACCCGGCAGCCGCGCGGCGATGATGGTGCCCGTCAAGCACGAAGGACGCGTCGTCGGCGTCGTGCAGATCATGAGCAACAGCGCCGCGTACTCGGCCGAGCAGCTCGAGGTCGTCGACGGCCTCGTGGGGCAGATGGCCGCCGCCGTTCGCAACGCGCGGCTGCAGAAGGAGCAGCGGCGGCTGGAAGCGGCGGAGGCGGCCGCGCGCGCGGTCGCGGGTGAGCGCGAGCAGGCGGCCAACGTGCTGGACGCGGTCGGCGAGGGCATCTTCCTCGTCGACCGCGCCGGAATTGTCCGGCTGTGGAATCGCGCCGCTGCGCTCGTGACCGGCGTCTCTGCGGATGACGTCCGCGACAAGCCGGTCGTCGACCTCTTTCCGGACTGGCGCGCGCTTGTGACGCGCATTCCGGTTGTGGAACACGGCGCCGCGGCGCGCTCGGCGACGCTCCCAGTCGGAGTCGGCCGACGGGACCTCTGGCTCTCGTTCGTCGCCGTCCGGAGTGCCGACGGCGTCGTCTACGCGTTCCGTGATCTCACGAGCGAGCGTCGCCTCGAGGAGGAGAAGAGCGATTTCATCGCGACGATCTCGCACGAGCTGCGCACCCCTATGGCCGCGGTGTACGGCGCCGCGGAGACGCTCCTCAACCGTGAGACCACGCTGACGCCCGAGCAGAAGCACGAGCTGCTCGAGATGGTCGCGAGTCAGGCGGCGCGGCTCAGCCAGATCACGGAGGCGGTGCTGCTCGCGACGCAGCTCGACCGCGGCACGCTGCCCGTCGAGCCTGAACCGGTTGACGTGGGGGAGCTGACACGCGCGACCGTCGACGCGATGCGCTCGCAACTTCCACCGTCCGCGGAGGTGGACGTCGAGGTCGCACCGCAGGTGGCGACGGCGACCGGAGCGCCCGACCGGATTCAGCAGGTGCTCGTCAACCTGCTCGACAACGCGGTGAAGTACGGCGGCGACGGTCGCGTGAGCGTCCGGGTCGAGCCGGCCAACGGCGCCGTGCGCATCCTCGTCGCCGATTCCGGTCCCGGCATCTCGTTCGCCGAGCAGCAGCGGATCTTCGAGAAGTTCTATCGCGCAGGGCCCGAGCTGACGCGCGCAACGGGTGGAACAGGGCTCGGGCTCTACATCTCGCGCGAGCTCGTCCAGCGGATGGGTGGCCGCCTCGACGTCCGCTCCGCACCAGGCGCGGGCGCGACGTTCGTCGTCGAGCTTCCGCGCGCGCAGGCTCCCTAACGTTTCGCGCCTCCCGCAACATCTAACCGAACGCGCTCAGCGAGGCCCAAGCGGACCGCACTGGATGATTGCGCGCCTGCTCGCTCGCCTGCCGCCGGCCTCGATCGTGAGCCGAACGGCGTAACAGCCTTTTGGATTGCCGAGTGACACGGCGTCGTAGTACGCCGGAGGGATGGCGTCTTCGAGCGTCACCGGGCCGCAGGCCCCTTTCCATGTCTCTCCGAAGGGAACGAGCCATGACGGCGAGTCGATCACGGTTCGTGCACGCCACCACCGCCCTTTGACAACGCGGTAGTGGCTGGTGCGGAACTCGCTCGGATACGTCGTCCGGGCTTCGGTGGTGGAGCGCAAGCACACGCTCGCGCGCAGTCGAACGCCCAAAAGCGAGGAGCCGCTCCACGAACCCAGCCTCACGACGGATCCGCTCAGCGCGTGGATATGAAGAAAGCCGGGCCGGGCGGGTCGGGAAGAGCCAGAGCTAGTGAGCGCGAGCGCGACGCAGACTCCGACGGCGGACATCCGAGAGACCGCGCGAAGTCTCAAATGCGCCCGGCAGGAATCGAACCTGCGACCTCGCGCTCCGGAGGCGCGCGCTCTATCCCCTGAGCTACGGGCGCTGGAACGGCCAGTGTACTGGGGCGCGTGTGCAACGTCGTGTGGTCGAGCTGCCGCTCGCCTGAATCGGTTGATTGTCACAGCGATCGACAACTGAGTCGCGATCTCCTTGTTCGACAGGCCTCTCTCGATCAGCTGAACCACCTCGAGCTCGCGACTGGTGAGGTCGTGACGTCCTGCGTTGCCATGCCCCGACAGCGTGGCGACGCGTCGCATGAGCTCCGCGATGACATGCGGGGACGCGAGCGGTTCGTCTCGCAGAGCCCTGCGAGCGGCGTCGGCAAGTTCTTCCAGTGAGGCATCCCGAAGGACATAGCCGACGGCTCCCGCCTCGATGCACGCGAGGACGTCAGGCTCCCGGTCGCGCACCGCGAGTGCGAGCAACCGGATCTTCGGCGCGGCCGCGGCGATCCTCTGCAGCGTCTCCAGGCCGCCTCTCCTCGATACGTCGACGAACACGACGTCCGCACCGAGTTGGGTCAAAGTCTCGGTCGCCTCGGGAGCGGTCGCGGCCGATTCGACGACCTGGAGACCGGCGCGATGCACCGCACGCGCCAGCGCATCGCGAAAGAGCCCGATCTCCATGATGATCGCCACACGGGGCTCCGACTCGCACGTCATCCCCGAGTCCACATCCGCCGCAGCAACGATTGAATTCGCGTAGCGGCCCACGCGCTCGTCCCCCGAGTCGTTGCCTGACTGCTCACCGTAGGTCGACGGTCCAGCTCCCGTCAATCCCCTTGATGAGGGATCGAGAGAACTAGTTCCCCAGGGCGTTTGGGGAGATCAAATTTGGATCCAGCGGTCCATGGTCAGCCGGCGGCCGGCGCTCTAGCATCTCCGCAAGCCGTCAGGCCCTCGATGCGCACGCAAAGACGCGCGCGTCGCCCATAGCCGCGCCACGACCGCTCGACGCTCGGCTCGGTTGTTGGAACGCCGAGCGCTCGTTCGCCCGGCCCAACGAAAGGAGGTGGACGGCGGCGCAGCGCGCACGCCCGCGATCGGCCGGAATCGACAAACGGGAGGACAACATGGCAGAAGGCATCAACCTCGAAGGGCTTCGCCAGGAGATTAGGCAGGCGGGAGCGCCTTGGGAGCCCGGCGAGACGTCGATGACGAAGCTCCCGGCCGAGGAACGGGAGAAGCGGCTCGGCTTTACACCGCCGCCGGGCGAGCAGACCATCGAGGAGCTGCACGCGGCTCTCGAGAGCGGTGCGATCACAGTCGAAGACGAGCCCGCCCAAGCAGTGGGCGCGCCTGCGTCCTTCGACCTGCGCAACGTCGGGGGGAAGAGCTACGTGACGTCGATCAAGAACCAGGGTGGGTGCGGCTCGTGCGTTGCGTTCGGCAGCACGGCGACCGTCGAGTCGACGGCCGCATACGAGCGACGCGATCCGAGTCTCGTGCTCGATCTCTCTGAAGCGCAGCTCTTCTACTGCTGGGCCAAGGCGGAAGGCCGCAACTGCAGCAACGGCTGGTGGCCTGAGCGGGCCCTGATCGCCTACCGCGACAAAGGCGTGACGTTCGAGGACTACTTTCCTTACACGGCAGGTGATCAGAGCTGCAACGTCAACGCAGACTGGCCGAACCGCAATGCGAAGATCACCTCCCTTCAGCAGCTGACGTCCACCGCGGCGATGAAAGACTGGATCTCGACGCACGGTCCTCTCGCCGCCTGCTTCATCGTCTACAACGACTTCTTCGCCTACAAGGGCGGGATCTACAAGCACGTCTCGGGCAACCAGGTGGGCGGCCACTGCGTCGCGATCGTCGGCTACGACGACGGCGGTGGCTACTGGATCTGCAAGAACAGCTGGGGCACGGGTTGGGGCGAAGCCGGGTTCTTCAAGATCGCCTATGGCCAATGCGGGATCGAGACGTGGGCCGGCCCGTGGGGTGGCACCGGCATCGTTCTCACGCAGTGGCTCACCAACCGCGCGATTCAGGGGTTGTGGGCGCACGAGTCGCCTCGTAACGCCTGGGTGTACCTCAGCGGTGCAGGGTGGCGAAAGCTGTCCCCGACGGACGATGACGTGCTGCTGACGATGCTCGCCGACATGATCGCGGCGAAGGCCGCGTCACGTCCGGTGAACGTGTTCGACCAGGGCGGGACGATCAAGCTCGCCTACGTCCTTTAAGGAGGAGAGCCGTGTCAATCACTGAAAACGAGGCCCGCCCCACCGAATCGCCGCCCGGTGTCGTGGAAGGCAGCGAAGGCAGGACGATCGAAGCTCCGCATGAGCTGGAGGACCTCGCCGGCGAGCTGATCGCGGGCGCCGCGTCGGCAGCGCTCGAAGCCGAGCCGACGCTCCAGCCGCCGGCAGCGGCCGCGGTGACCGGGGACGGAGTCGGGCTCTGGGTCACCAGCAAGCAGATCGACGCGCTGTACTCGACGTACGCGGCGCGCTTCTCGTGGATGCACGTCGCCGGCTCGGTCTGGCGGCGCTTCTCTCCCGCGTCGGACAGCGGTGTCGCCGCACTCGCACTGTTGGCGGCGCACGCGCGCGACCGAGGACGCCCAGTGAACTACCGGGAGGAGGCGGATCAGCTCGTCCACGAGATGTACGTCTGGTAAAGGAAAATCCCGGGCGCGGGCAGAGTTATGCCCGCGCCCGACTCCGCCGTGAACGAGTTCACCGATCCCAAAGTCGTCGACGTGCAGGTCGGCGAGCCATTCGCCGTCGTGATGTCGGACAACGGTCCCGGAGGGTATCTCTGGCACCTTCGAGATCCACCGGCCGCCATCCGTCTGCGCCGCGAGGACGATCTCGCACCGGGAGAGGGCGCTCCCGGGGCGACCGGAGAGAGGGTCTTCGAGCTCGAGGCAGTCGAGCCGGGAATGCACACGTTGCGCTTCGAGCGCCGTCGCGTCTGGGAACCGGGAGCGGACCGGGCGCACACCGTGGTCGTCAACGCGCGGGTCTCGTAGGACGCCGAAGAACAGGCCGGTCTTGTTCGAGCCACGGGCGCGGGAGTGCCTAATGTATCCGCGATGGAACTCACTGCCCGTGCCGTCACGTTGCGTCTCGCGGAGACGTTCACGATCTCGCGCGACTCACGCGACGACGCGGAGGTCGTGCAGATCGAGATCACGCAAGACGGCGTCTCCGGCTTCGGGGAAGCGGCGCCGATCGACCGCTACGACGAGTCGCCTCAGTCCGCGCTCGCCTATCTCGAGGACAACGCCGACGGCCTCGGTGACGATCCGTTCGCCCTCGACGAGATCTTCGACAGGCTCCCGCGCGAGCAGTTCGCCGCACGCGCCGCCGTCGACGCGGCGCTTCACGATCTGCAGGGGAAGCTCGTCGGCCTTCCCGTGCACCGGCTGCTCGGGCTGCGACGCAGCGGCCCGCCGACGTCCTGGACGATCTGGCTCGGCGATCCGGACGACATGGCGCGGCGCGCGGAGAGGACCGCAGCCGCAGGACGTTTCCGTCGCCTGAAGCTGAAGCTCGGCGCGCGCGACGGGCTCGACGTCGAGCGCGTGCGCGCGGTCCGCAGCGTCACCGACCTGCCGTTGCAGGTCGACGTGAACGAGTACTGGTCGCTCGACGAAGCGGTCGAGTACCTGCCGCAGATGGATCTCCAATACTGCGAGCAGCCGCTGCCCGCCGGCGCCGACGACGGGCCCGAGCTGAAACGGAAGTCGCCGGTGCCGATCTTCGTCGACGAGGACTGTCATACGCTCGACGACGTCGCGTTCTGCGCCGACCGCGCACACGGCGTCACGATCAAGCTCGCCAAGTCCGGCGGCATTCGCGAGGCCGTTCGTATGGCGCATGCGGCGCGTGCGCTCGGACTCGGCGTGATGCTCGGGTGCATGGTCGAATCGGGCCTCGGCATCGCCGCGGGCGCGCACATCTCGTCGCTCTGCGACCACGTCGACCTCGACGGCAACCTCTTACTCGCTGACGATCCGTGGCCCGGCGTCGAGCTCCACGATGGTGTTCAGCTTCCAGCCAAGACCCCAGGACTCGGTGTCAGAAACTCGGTACCTAGTCCTCGCTGAAGGGAAGTCAGCGGATCCGCACTTCGGCAAGACGGCGCGCGGCGTCATGCGCTACGCGCCGGAGAAAGTCGTCGCGCTGCTCGACACGGAGCGGGCGGGGGAGACGGAGCTCGGATTTCCGATCGTCGGCTCGGTCAACGACGCGCTCTGCTTCAACCCGACCACCGCGCTCGTCGGTGTCGCCACCGCGGGCGGCCGCTTCCCGCCAGCGTTCCATGAGCAGATCCGCTCCTGTGTCGCGAAGGGGCTCGACGTCGAGAACGGCCTGCACGAGTTTCTGACGGCGGATCAGGAGCTCGTCGAGCTCGCGCGCAAGTACAACGTCGAGCTCCGCGACCTGCGCAAGCCGCCTGTCGACCTCAACGTGCCGACGGGCGAGAACCTCGAGGTGCCGGCGAGGATCGTGCTCACCGTCGGCTCCGACTGCGCGATCGGAAAGATGACGGTGGCGATCGAGCTCGATCGCGAGGCGCGCCGCCGCGGCATTGCTTCCGAGTTCGTACCCACCGGCCAGACGGGAATCGCGATCGCGGGCTGGGGCATCGCGGTCGACGCGGTCGTCGCCGATTTCATCGCCGGCGCGGCCGAGCGGCTCGTGGTGGAAGGACACCGACGCGGGGGCGAGCTGCTGATCGTCGAGGGTCAGGGGGCGCTGCAGCACCCGCAGTATTCGGGCGTCACCCTGGGCCTTTACCACGGCTGCGCCCCGCACGCTCTCGTGCTGTGCCACCTGGCCGGACAGCGCTACGTCGCGGACGACGAGCGTTTCCCGATCCCACCGTTGAGCGAGCTCGTCGAGCTGCACGAGCGCACGGCGCTGATCGCACGCCCGGCGCCCGTTGCTTGCATCGCGCTCAACACCCGCGAGCTCGACGAGCAGGCCGCGAAGCGGGCAATCGAGGCCGCGGAAGAGGAAAGCGGCCTTCCGGGCGACGATCCCGTGCGGTTCGGAGCCGAGCGGCTCGTCGACGCGCTGCTCGGCGACTAGGACCGATCTGCGCTACAAATGAGCCGGTCGGCCCATATCGCTTCACCGGCCGCATAGCGATAAAGGACTGGTTGCACTGGGGGACAAAAGACTCTTCATGCGGAAAACCTCTTTCCTGATTCTCATTGCGCTCGTCGCGCTCGCGCTCGTCGCGGGCTCGTCGGCGTCGTCGAAGGTCGGCAACCTCGGGCCGTCATTCGTCGTCGGCGCGACCGAGGACCACGCGCTCGGGCAGGACGACGGCGGTGCCGCGATGTTCGACCAGATGTCGTCATATGGGCTCGGCGCGATTCGGATCTCGGTCGACTACGAGCGCTCGGAGCCGACGACGATTCAGCAAGAAGCGTTGCTCGAGCGTGCGGTCCGCACGGCGCTCGACCGGGGCGTCCGCGTGCTCCTCTCGATCGCGCCGGGCCACGCGGCGGACGTGACGAGCGACCCTGACGGCGTGCAGTACTTCGCCAACTACACGGCGCTCGTGGCGCAGAAGTTCCCAGGCGTAACCGACTTCATCATCGGCAACGAGCCGAACCTCGGTGCCTACTGGGCCCCGACGTACAACGCGAACCTCTCGATTGCCTCGGGCGCCTCGTACGAGGCGGCGCTCGCCGCGAGCTACGACGCGCTGAAGGCCGTCAATCCCGACATCGACGTCATCGGCCTCGCTCTCTCTCCGCGCGGCGACGACCGTCCCGGTTCTGCTCGCGCGACCGTCTCCCCAGTTCGCTTCATCAAGGCCGTCGGAGACGCGTACCGCGCGAGCCGCCGGACGAAGCCGATCATGGACAACGTCGGACTCCATCCCTACCCGAACGTCAACACCGACGCGCCCGAGCGCGGCTACGCCTGGCCGAACATCGGCGTCGTCAACCTCGACCGCGCGCAGCAGGCGTTCTGGGACGCGTTCAACGGAACCGCACAGCCACTCTTCCAGGAGCCCGGTTCACGCAGCACGGCCGGCGTGGGTACGAACGTGCGATGGATTCTCGACGAGGCCGGCTGGCAGACGAACACGCAGAACCTATTGGGATACAACGGGAGCGAGAACGTCCCGTCGGTGGACGAGGCGACGCAGGCGAGATACCACTCTGCGCTCGTCAGCCGGTTCGCGTGTGACCCGCACGTCGGTGCGCTCCTCTTCTTCCATTGGGTGGACGAAAAGACGCGCGGCCCTCAGGGCTTCCAGAGTGGCGCCATCCGTGCCGACGGCTCCGTGAAGCCCGTCGCCGGCGCCGTGAAGAGCGCGATCGCAGGCGGCTGCACCGGCTCGCAGCTCGCGTGGCGGCACTCAACCAGCGTAAACGGGGCGAGCGTGACCTGGAGGCCGAAGTCCGGCTATCTCTTCTTCGTGAGGGCGAGCGAGGACGCGACGTTCACCGCCACGGCCACGCCGACGAAAAGCGCGCTGAAGCTGGCGAAGAAGCTCAAGAAGAAGTTGAAGCCCGTCACCCTCCGCGGCAAGGTCAAGGCGTACGTCGCCGTCAATGTCAAGCTGAAGGGCATCACGTACAAGAACTCGCGCAGTTACACCTTCAGCGTGAAGCTCGGTGCGACGACGAACCCGGCGCGGACGGCGACTCTCAAGACCAAGAAGCTTCAGAAGCCGAACATCGAGATTTAGTCGCGCCACGGCGACCCTCGCCGTCATTTCCGACACGCACCTGCCGCGGGGCAGCCGCGAGCTTCCTGCACGTTGCGTCGAGCTCTGCCGTTCCGCCGATCTGATCCTCCACGCCGGCGACTTCGTCGTGACATCCGCGCTCGAGCAGCTGCGCGCTCTCGGGCCGCCAGTGGAGGCCGTCTACGGAAACATGGACGAGCCGGCGCTTAAGGCGGCGCTCCCCAGGGAGCGGATCGTGGAGGTGGAGGGTGCGCGAATCGGGATGGTGCACATCCCCGGGCCGGCTGCGGGGAGGATCGCTCGGCTGCGGGCAAAGTTCCCCGGATGCGACGCGATCGTCTACGGCCACACCCATCTGCCCGACATGACGCGCGAGGGGCGTGTCTGGATCTTGAATCCGGGCTCTCCTACGGAGCGGCGGAGGGGGCGTCACCACGGCATGCTCGTGGTCGAGGTGCGGTCAGCGCGGATCGCGCCGGAGATGGTCGAGCTCTGATTTCGGGTTTGTCGCCTTCACGACTGTCAGACTTCGAGAAAATCGCGCGCGGCCAAAAGGAGGGCGAGGTGAACTTCAGGAAGCGACTGGTCGAACGTCGGCAGCGGAAGGCTCATCGACGCTACTTGCTCGAACGCGCCCGCCAGCAAGCCCTTCAGGGACAGGACCCACAAGAAGTAGTTCGAGACGCAGTACGGGGCTCCGGGGGAGCCCAACAAGGGATGTACGGCCAAAACTAAAGGCATGCGCTGTGCGGGGAGTTGCCTCTCCTTGACACGAACGCATGTTCGCCCTTACTATACGAACAGATGTTCGGAAAGGTGCTGGTAATCGCAATCGCCGCCCTGATCGTTTGGGGCGTCATCGCCCGCGCGTCGAACGGGGCCGGCCGGGAGCGCCATTACGTCGTGAAGCCGCACGACACGCTCTGGTC
>WNGA01034317.1_pt1 | contig 13129 bp, 6 predicted proteins | sample 5400061 | NCBI WGS metagenome assembly WNGA01 (sample SAMN13153366, study PRJNA577476) | soil metagenome | isolation source: 100 cm soil or saprolite under grassland replicate 2 | place: USA:California | collected 2016-06-15
GATACATCATGCTGTGTATATCCTGTTGCGCCTGTGGATCGCCATCAATAATAATATCGCTTTGCCATAAACTGTCCCATGCTTTGTTGTGAAAATTAATTAAGCGATCTCTTCCTTCGAGCTTTGCAAAAATGGTAAGACGCTCTGCTTCATTCAAGGGATCATCATGATGGGCTGAAGTAATGGAAGAGCCTGTGATAGAGAAGTGATATGTTTCTCCCGCTTTGATTGTTTTGGAAAATTTCATCAGGTGCATATTATTGTCCCACATCTCATGAATTACTTTTGGTTCGCTTCCATGTGCTTCATTAAATAAAAAAGTACTGGAGGCACACATCAATAATTTGCCTGTGGGACTTTTTGCGGATGAAGTCAATAAACTTATAACAACATGCGGACGATCAATTTCATTGTAATAATTCTGCACATCGCGTAATGCATCAGGTGCTTCCATAACACTTGCACCGGTAATACTAATATCTTTTTTTGGGGTGATCCTTATATCCATCAACACTGTAAAGGGTAAATGGCGCAGGGAATAATAAGTATACTGAACAGTTGCTTTATCACCGTAATCAAATGATGTAGTGAATGCTGCATGATGCATATCCAATTGCTGCTGAAAGTTTGAAATATTTTTTGCATCCACACGCCTGCCATCAATATCAAGATACATATTGAGCAAATTAAAGCTGCGCAAAAAATTACTTACTCTTCCGCGGCCATATAAATCGTAAGCGCCAGCAAGAACAACATCTTTTACTTTAAATGGATCGGGAGACGAAACAATACCAATCATTCCATTGGCAACGGTGACGCCATAATAGTTGAAAGGATCAATTTTGTTTGCTTTAATGATCCATGGATCCTGAGAAAATGTATTTTTTGATAAGCCCATAAAAAACATATACAAGATAAAAGGCAAAAGGCTCAAGCGTTTCTTCATATAGCAGTTGATTTAATTGGAGACTTGCTAATATACATAAATAGGGGATGCTGGATTAATTAATTGATAATTGTTATTCGTTTGCCTACACAACCGGTACTGTAAAATTGAAAATGCTATTTGATGACCGGAAAAAATTAATAAAAAACTAAGGTGTTGATAATTATATCTGATAATAAAGCAAAACTTTACTACAAAAGAAATTGAAAGTGATTTTGAAATTAGGACTTATATACTGCATGTTTAATATCTTTAAAGAAAATTAATTTCAAACCATAACGAAGGAGAGAGTAATACATAAGATTGAACCATTATGGTCCGTGCACTGCTTTATATCATTTTCATTTTTTTTCTTCTCTTCGCTGGATTAGTAAATCTTTCAGGTTGCGCAAAAGAGTATAGTTACGAAGGAGGACCTGTACAAGATACACTAAATGACACAATACCATTAGATACAATACCAAAAAAAGCAATAAACTTTCCCTTTTGTGAGTTATGCAATGAATCGAATGAGACTTTGCTTTCTACATGGGGTTTCAAATACGATACTTTTTTTTTGTGCGGAAATATAACGGCAGCCCTGATTGCACCAGATAAACAAGGATTTACTTTTTTTGGACCTTCTGCATGCTCAATTGACACGGGTTTAGTGATGACTGTTTATTTAGGTTCGCCATTAGATAGTGATTCATCGGACATTACTTCACACCAGGTGATCTTTGAGTATTACGATAACACAACACTGACCGATATTTTTATGACCGATCATCTTGGCCCATTTTCTTTGACGATTGACTCATACGAATATGCTACCCATATTGCAAAAGGAAGATTCAGCGGAAATGTTCCTGCAAAAAATGGCGACGTGGTTACAATCACTGATGGAAAATTTCAAATACAGTTTAAATAAAAGCTATAGCATTCTAATAGCATAATGTCCGGTTCAAAAAACTCCCCTTACTTGTAAATACTTTTTAAAAATTGCCACCCAATTAATCGAATGTTGTTATTTATTTTACTTTGCAGGCCTTATATTACGTGTATGAAGAAATGGCTGATTGGTTCCCTTACTTTCGCTGCATTATTATTATTAACTGCTTATATTGTTATTCCCGCCAAGTTTACTGTTTCAAACACCGTTCTGCTGAAGGCAAACCCACGGGGTACCTACAGATGTTTGACTGATGATTCTAAATGGGAAAAATTATTTGGAAAGAAAGTAGGTGAAAATAGTTTCGACTTCCGGTATCAAATGGACAACAACTATTGAAAATAGTTCAAATCCTTTCAAAAAAATACAACAATATTTTACGGCGCATTCAATTCACAATAGTATAACCATCATGCTTGATAGTATGAAGTGCTTCCTGGAAAAAGAAGAAAACATATATGGTATTAATGTGCAACGAACTAAAGTAAAAGATACATTATTGGTGGCTACAAAAAATACCCTTTCAAATTATCCTTCTATCGAGAATGTTTACACTTTGATTAGCATATTAAGAAATTATATAAAAGCGAATGATGCTGTAGAAACCGGCTATCCCATGCTAAATGTCAGAACATCAGACAGTATTCACTTCGAAACAATGGTGGCGCTACCAGTAAATAAGTTTCTGAATAATCATGAAAGAATTCTTCACAAAGAGATGGTACCGGGAAATATCCTTGTTACGGAAGCAAAGGGAGGATTATATAATGTTGCAAAAGCCTTTAACAGTCTTAAAGATTACGTTGAGGATCATCAATTGCAGTCTCCTGCCATACCTTTTGAATCTCTTATTATAGATCGTTTACATGAACCTGATACAACAAAATGGATAACTAAAATTTATTACCCGATATATTGATCAAGGAGTTATCCCGAATTGAGTGAATCACTATCTATATTTTATTACCATTACACTATCATTGTTTCTTGCAATGATATAAGCTTGCTTTTTTGAAACAGTGATAGGTTTAATGTGTCTCGATTGTCCTTTTATCAGTAGTCCATTTATATTTTCACATGCAAATGAATTTTTTCCTTTATTGAGCAAGAGCGTTCCAAAGTCTGCATCATATCTGCCCATTTCAATATTGTTTTCATAAAAATTTCCGACAAGCAATATATCTGGCAAGCTATCATCATTTGCATTTACAATAACAGCATCTTTAAACGAAGATAATTGAGCTTGCCACGGCATAGGCTCAACGTCAAACTTCAAATTCCCTTTGTTGATAAGAATTGAATTGGCAAAATAGTTTGCCGTTAATACATCAGCAGTTTTCAGCTTTTCAGCAGAAAAAATTTCATCAAGAGAAGCCTTTGCAAAATCCCCTGCATACAAAAATTTTTTCTTGATAAATGGCATTTGTTTTTGCAGTTCATCTTTATTAGCAAAGGGCAATTCGTGACCTTTCAAATAATATGTAAGCACCTGCTCTCTTTTACCGTTGTTATCAAAGTCGTTATAATATAAATGGGCAGGTTCTTCATCTGTAGCTTTTAAACGACTGTTGAGTCCAAGATTTCCGGCGATAATATCAATATCCCCATCGTTATCTGTATCGCATGGCAAAATAAAATTCCACCAGCCTTTTTTATCGGTCAATTCCTTTTTGGCAAAAGTTCCTTTGTTGTTAATGAATGCTGTAATGCTTCCCCATTCCAATGAAACAAGCAGGTCTTTGTCTCCATCTTTATCTATATCAAACCACTGTGCTGAAGTAACAAAACCAGCATGGGACAAATCTTTTGCATACTTCTGAGTAACATCTTTGAATTTACCTGTGCCGTCATTCAATAAAAGATATGATCGCGGAATTTGTCCATAATCCCATGGCACTGCTCTTGCTCCTATGAACAGATCAACAAAACCATCGCCGTTAAAATCATAGGGCACTGCACATGATGCCGTTAAATATATTGAATCAAAAGCATTATTCAGCTTACTAAAGTTTGCTTTACCATCATTTAAATAAACACGTGGTTGCAAGTGTACATCGGTTCCAAAATATTCATTGCCACCGCTCGCTACAATAAGATCAACATTGCCGTCATTATTCACATCTGCAAAACATGCATCAACATCTTCGTATACACTATCATTTTCAATATCAGGTTGTTTTGTTTTCCTGAAAATGCCGGACGGTTGCTCCAAAAAAATTATACTTTTTTTTCTTTTTGATGAGCCGATGAATACATCATCGAGTCCATCATGATTTATATCCGCGACAGCAAGAGCCGGACCTTCCGTTGAAACCATATGAGGAATCAATGGTTCCCGGTCGAACTCATTAAATAAGTTTTCTTCATGCTTGTATAAAAGGTTTACCTTATGAGTAATATCTGACATCGGCTTCGAAGGATTTTTCCAATGGGTATTAAGCTCTTTATAATCAAATTTTGGAAGGCGTTTTTTATATGAAACAGTTAAGTGTACAGTATTGTGGGGCAGTTGTATGTGCTGGTATGAATTATCAGGCCACACAAGTAAAATTGAATCCACTTTTGTTTTTCTCAATCCAATATGCACAGGAATTTCCATGCTGGACATAAAACCTCTTACAGCATACTTCTCATAAGTGCGAATGCTTGTATCTGCAAAAACAATCACTTTGCTTCCAACTGCGTTAATGTTGCCGGCAGATCCATGTAATTTTAATTGAAGGAAAGAATGATCGTTGCTGTCAATTGTTTTGTTCTGATATAACAGCGCTGCTTCATCAATATTATTTACTACAATATCAAGATCACCATCATTATCAAAATCTGCATACACAGCTCCATTCGAATAAGTAGTACTATCTCCTTTTATTGCATTGCTTAAATCTTTGAAAGAAGCATTGCCTGTATTCTTAAAAAATTTATTGGGTAATTTTATTTGCGGAAAATTTTCTATTAATGCCATATCTTTTTCGTTCAAACTTCCTTTCTGAATTCTTCGCTGAATGGTGTCATTAGAGATATAGCTGAGATAATCAATATCATTTAACCTTTTCGGTATTCCGTTTGAGACAAAAAGATCTTTCAATCCGTCATTATCAAAATCCACCCACAATGGCGACCATGACCAATCCGTTGCTGCCACACCTGCATACAAGCCAATTTCACTAAACATTCCATTACCCTTGTTGAGTTGAAGATTGTTGCGGGAGTACTGATAATTATAACCGTACTGAATTTTCAAATTGAATACATCATAAGAATTTCCTCCTAACGATCTTTTTAAAATATATGGATCGGAGGAAAGCATATCTAAAGAAATTATTTCAGGTAAACCATCATTATTAATATCTGCTGCATCTACACCCATTGTAAACTGACTTGTATGCATGATGTGATCATTCAGCACTTCTTTGAATGTACCATTGCGCTGATTGATGTACACATAATCATTCTCATGAAAATCGTTGCCCACATAAATATCCGGATAACCATCAAGGTTAATATCACTTATAACAACACCTAATCCATATCCAATGGCAGAGCTGTTAATATTGGTTTGTTTCGTTACATCGGTAAAATGATTTCCATCATTACGATAAATTCTGTCGCCGGATAACGAATCATACGTACCTAAAAAATTTTTACGCTCTGCAAAATTCCCGGTTTGATGAACAGTATGATTCAGCAAAAACATGTCAAGATCGCCATCCATATCATAATCGAGGAAAGCGGCCTGTGTACTAAAACCGGAAAAATCCAAACCATATTCATGCGCTTTATTAACGTAAAAAGGAACTCCATTTTTATCAATTCCCTGGCAAATAAGCAATTGATTTTTACTTTGCAGTTTTTCATAATTACCAACTCTGCATACATAAATATCCAGTAAACCATCGTTGTTAATATCAACAACAGAAACACCAGTTGACCAGCCTCCGTCGTTTTCAATTTTTGCTTCGCTTGTTACATCTTTAAAATGCAGGTTACCTATATTCAGAAAGAGTTTATTTTGTCCCTGATTCGCGGCAAAAAAAAGATCAATCAAACCGTCGTTGTTAAAATCGCCTGCACCTATTCCTGCACCGTTATAGAAATACATATAATCGAGTACATTAAAACTCGAGTCAGGATGAAGTTGATTGTTAAAAGTTAAACCTGTTCTGCTGCTATCGAGTACTTCAAACAAAGGTGGTCCTTCAAACGATATATTATTTTGTTTATCTCCACAACCAACAATTAACAGTGTAAGAATAATCACTTGAATTTTTATGAGCCCGGCGATATAACCCTGCTGTAGCACCTGTTGCGTCGCACTCTTCAACTGCTGAAGCTTTATGCAGCAAAAACGAAGAACATTGTAATGTTGGCATTCGCTGTAAAAATATGATTGAAATATTTTACCGCCTCTTTCTTTAACAGGCTGCGAAAATTCTTTTGATCTTTTTTTCATGAAAGAAAATAATTACTCCAATCTTAAAATATAATCATATGATCAAACATATTTATCGTCATGAGTTTTATTGTCGCTTTCTTTCAAGTGCGACACAAGGAACGATGCCATTAATTCTGCAGCCGGTTTTAGAAAATTATTTTACAAATACTTACCAGTGATAATTTCTAAGGTTCTTTAGAGTTTGATGGGCTTTTTAAATTATTGTTTAACTTGTACAAAAGAGGATATTCATTATTCTGTAAAATGAGAATATATGTTCCCTCTTTATTTTTAATTTCTTTGATATCTCTTATTTGTCCAGTTAATTGAAGACCTGATTTTGAGGGATCAAGAGGTGTGAAATTTCCTTCTCCGTCATTAATAAGAATGGTTCCGAAACTTGCATCAAGCCTACCAAACTGAGGCTGAAAATCGAATTTATTACCCCCTAAGATAAGATCTGTTTTACCGTCATTATTTACATCTGTACAAAGTATTGCGTTTACACTTGAAAACTGAACCATCTGAGGCAAAGTTTTAACTTCAAACTTTCCATTGCCTTTGTTTATTGCAATACATGAAGCAGGATAATTAAAAATTTTGGTATCGGTCTGCTGCAAAATATTTTCCGGAAATAATTCATAGATAGATTTCTTTGCAAAATCCCCGTAGCGCAAATTTTCTTTACGCAAAGATGTAATTTGGTCTGTAATATCTTTCTTAAGAAATACAGTTACATCTTTTCCATTTACGGTACGGGTAATTATCTTATCGGTGGTACCATTGTTATCAAGATCGCCTATCCACATCTTTATCGGGTTTTCAAAAGTTGGATGGAGGTAAAAATTTTCTCCGATATTTCCCAGCATAAGATCAGTTTTACCATCTCCATTAATATCAGCTGCTGCAATTGTTTGCCACCAGCCAAATAAATTATCGAGGTTTGTTTTTACTTCAACAAAATGGTCTTCTTCAAAAGTAAATACTCGAGGAGTCATCCACTCGCCTGCAATTACCAAATCTTCTTTGTTATCGCCTGTAACATCAGCCCACACTGCTCCTGTAACTAAACCAATATTTTCTATGTCTTTGTTTTTTGTTTTTGCTATATCTGTAAAATGTCCTTTACCATCGTTGATGTAGATGTAACTTGCCGGTGATGGTCCATAATTTTCGGCTTCTTGGGAAAGCTTTTAAATCGAGTTCAAAATTGCCTTTGCCATCATTTCTGTATAACCTGTTTTCAAATTCCACGCTTCCGGGGGAATGATTGTTACCACCAGAACCAACAAAAAGATCGAGATCACCATCACCATCACAATCAAAGAATGTACAGGCAATATCTTCAAAAGCGGCATACTTAGTAAAATCAGGTTCATCTTTTTTTGTAAAACCTTCCGGAGTTTGTATATATAATTGTCCCGGCTCATTAGCAGCACCACCGATAAAAATATCCAGAAGACCATCTCCGTTTACATCTCCTATTGCAGCTTTTGGTCCTTCTTTAGAAACCATCATAGGAATAAGACGATCTGTATAAAAGTCAATATAATCATCTTCTTTGTGTTTATCGAAGTTTTGTTTAACAGGAGTAAGTACCGCTTTTACATTAATTGACGCAGTGTCTGAAACATTATTCAATTTGATAGATGGAACATCTTGCTTTTTTATTATAAGTACTGTATCAATTGGAGGCTGATTGATTTTAGTAACAGACAGATCGGGCCAAATTACGATCATCGAATCTGGTTTTTTATTTCCCAAACCAATGATCGTTTTATAATCAACAGATGATTGAAAGCCACGACTGGGCATTATTTCACGACTTATTATTTCGTTGCCTTCATATACTTTTATTAAGCTTCCAATTGCAAAAGTATTTTTCCCTTTCCCTTTTAGAAACACTCCCAAATAGTTATTTTTATTAAGTTCCCTGCTATTATTTTTATAAACAAATGCTTTCTGATTCACATTATTTACGACAAGGTCAAGGTCTCCATCATTATCCAGGTCACCATAAGCAGCACCATTGGAAAATGAAGGTTGAGAAAATCCCCATGAATTTCCTTCATCGGCGAACTGAAAGTTACCAAGATTCTTAAATGCTTTATTAGGAATAGGAACAGATGGCATTTTGTTTATCACCTCATCTACCTGTTCTTTCTTACCCGTTAAAACCATTTTCTGAATAAAGTCATTTGCAAAAAAATCAATGAAATCCTGGTTTGTTACATCGTGATTAATTCCATTGCAAACATATAGGTCAGAATAGCCATCGTTATCGGCGTCAAAGAATAATCCACCCCAACTCCAGTCGGAAGCAGAAATACCACTGTAATTAGCTATTTCCATAAATCTTCCATTCTTATTATTTAACTGGAGTGTATTCTGGCTAAACTGGTGGTAAAAGCCAGAGTTCTCTTTTAGCCGGTACACGTCGATATTTTCAAAAGAAGTAGTCGTTTTAAGACGATATTCATCGGAGGGCAACATATCTGTAGTAAAAAGATCAGGGTATCCGTCATTATTAACATCTGCGAGATCTGCCCCCATAGAAGACAGACTTACATGCTGCATACAATTTTCCAATTCATCTTTAAAAGTTCCATCTTTCTGATTGATATATAAATAATCTCTTTCGAAAAAATCATTGGAAACATACACATCTGGATAATTGTCGCCGTTCACATCTCCTACTGTTACACCTAAACCAAAACTTATAAGGCTTCCATGAATCCCTGTTTTTTCACTTACATCTACAAATTTTCCATTATCATTTCTATACAAATGATCTCCGCCCCCCTTAAGAAAATCAGCAACTGGCCAATCTTTAGCTCGTACCTCACGATGATTCGCATAATTCAAAGTGTTTACCGGAATAAAACTGTTATTGATGATAAAACAATCAAGATCACCGTCAAGATCGTAATCAAAAAAAGCAGCATGAGTTGTATAACCACCTTTATTTGTTAAACCGTATTCTTTAGCTGAATCCGTAAAAGTAAAATTATGATTATTGATATATAATTTACATTCAGGAATTTTACTATTTATGTACCCTGCATTACATACAAATATATCAAGCCATCCATCACCATTCACGTCGGCCATCACCACTCCTGTACTCCATTCATCAGCATGAAAAATTCCCGCAGCAGACGAGATGTCTTCAAATTTAAAATTGCCTTTATTGAGATATAGTTTATTCCCGCTCATGTTGGAGGTAAAAAAAACATCGGCAAGCCCATCATTATTTATGTCCCCAATAGCTACACCTCCTCCATTATAGAAGTTGCGATAGGTAAGGATATTAAAATCTTTAGTATCTCTTACTTCATTCGAAAAATTTATGTTGGTATTTTGCTGTAACTGAAACAACAAAGAATTTGATTTCTTACTGTTACAAGCGTCAAAAAGAAGGGCAGAAATAATTATTAATATTGAAACGGTAGCAGTCGTAAATTTCATATTTTGAACCAAATTTTCAATTGAGTTTTACTCAACTTATTCTCTTTACTACACATTCATCATGTAAAGAGGAGAATTATTAAACATGTAGCAGTAATAATAACATATTTTGTGGTAAAAATAAAAAAGGTCATTTATAATAAATGACCTTTTTAATAAACTTAACAAAACTTCGAAAAGGTAATCAAAAATGGTAACTTGCTATGAGTGCTTGAGCGGAGACAAAAAGCATAGAAATATTTGTCAGAATGACCACTAAAATCTTATTTAGCCAAAATCATTTGCTTTGATCCAATTATTTTTCCATCCACCAATAATGAATAAGAATAAGCTCCAGATGCTAATGTAGAAGTGTCAATATTCAAAGAAGATTTTCCAATTCCTGAAACATTAATTGCTTTTAAAATTTTACCGGTCTTATCTGTGATTATAATTTGAGCATTTGAAAACTTTTGTGGCAATGTATAACCAATGGTAGTTGAATGATTAAAGTTTTGGTTACTTGTAAGTATCATTGATTTTAATTCATTAATTTGTTTCTGCTGAAATGCAATTTGATTTTTCAATTCATCATTTTGTTGAGAAAGTTCCTGAACTGCTTTTACAAGAGGAACTACAAAATCACTATAACGTAAACCATAAAGATCTTTGTCATTCTTTGCTGCATCTACGCCGCTAAAATCATAGTTGAGCTCCTTTGCAGCTTTTTCTACATCTTGCGCAATAAATCCTGTATAAACAATTTGTTCTTTTTGCTTTCTTGCATTCAACTCGTCCTGAGACAATTGTTTTACTTTACCATCTTTATCTTTTATTTCAGGTCTTTGAATTATTTTATCCAAAGCTTCCAAATCTAAATTGTATGTAATAGGTTGTAGCTTGTTGATAAATGAAAGTCCTGGAATGTTTTGTTTAATGTTTTTTTTAATACGTGAATCGCTAAAATTTGTCCATCCTACGTAACCTCCTATGCTTGTAACAGAAACATTACCAACGCGAACTTGATTACTTGCTGTAAAATTAGTATTACTTCCTATCGCGGTTGAATTTGATAAATTAGTTGAACTTGTACCTGCGGCCCAGCCTATAGCAGTATTAGAATTACCTGTTGTATTATATCTTAAAGCTTCATATCCAATTGCAGTATTTCCAAATGCGTTGGTGTTGAGAAGTGCTGAAGTACCAAACGCACAATTTTCATGTCCAGTAGTATTCGAATACAAAGACCGTTGCCCGCTAGCAGTATTTAGATATCCTGTTGTGTTTGAGAAAAGAGACCAATAGCCATTTGCAGAATTATACCAACCAGAAGTATTTGAAAAAAGAGCCTGATAACCAAATGCCGTATTTGATTTACTATTGTCATAATCAATTAAACCGGATCGCTGATTATTTACTTTAAATACTAATGGCTGTGCATTAGTCGAACCAAGAAAATTTGTAGAAGAAATTGAATTGCCAGCTAATAGCCAATTTTGCGCCTTTATTGCTGTTATGTTCAAAACAATAAAGGAAAAAATAATTAATGTCTTTTTCATAAAATGTCAGTTTTAGTAATTAATAAGGAGTTTAAAAAATATCTTTTCTGATCTTAACAACAATTAAATAATATCGTTAAAAGGAGGGGAGCGAATAGTCAAACAATTATTAGGATAACTCAACGAGAATTTTATAAACTGAATGATTTTTTTTAGAGGATTAAACATAAGATGGCTTTAAAGAATCGGAAATAATTTAAACTGATGTAAACTTTTAATAAATCAATTAAAAATACGATAAGTTTTTACAGGAAAAAAGATCCAAAGAATTTCTGTTCATATAAATGATAATATCTTTATTTATTTGTCTTCGGATAAAAATGTAAACTCGTATAAAGTTTAAAACTAAAAAAGGTAATCATACGATTACCTTTTTTATTAAAAGATATTTACAAATTAATTGCTTATTAATAACCTGCGTTCTGAACCAGATTGGGATTAACGGCTATCTGACTACTTGGTATTGGGAATAATAAATATTTTGGATCATCTGTAGGTTTCTCCTGCCATGGCTGCAAATATTTTCCAAAGCGAATTAAATCTTGTCTTCTCCAACCTTCCCAATACATTTCTCTTCCTCTTTCATCCAACAAATTATCTAAAGTAACAGAACCAAGGGCTGATACACCACGAGCGGTTCTGACAGTGTTAACAACAGTTAATGCATCGGCATCTTTACCCGTTCTTAACAATGCCTCTGCCTTCATTAATAACACATCTGCGTATCTGAACAATGCCCAGTCATTATTATTCTGACTATTGTAATTTGCGTAATCATAAGGATATTTATCCGCTCTTATCCCGGTTATTTCTAGGTCATCGCCGGTTTCCCTCAGATGGACTTCCCGTGTAAAAATTAATGGGTGACCTTTCCTGTCCTGTAATGCTGCGTCAGTTGTTAAATTATATTGTTGACCTGCAAGAAAGCCGACATTTATCCTATGCCCGGGATTAGGACGAGAACCGGGATAAACATAATATTGACCTAATCTTTCATCATTTGCATCAAACTTGTCGTAAAAATCGGATAACGTTGCAAAACCGTTCCATCCGCCAGGATCCATATTATAGTGTGCTATTTGAAACCATGTTCCCTGAACATTTTGACCTCTGTCCCCATTTTGATTATAAAAAGTGAAAATATTCTCTGTAGAGATTGCATCATTATTTGGAGCAAAATTGTTAAAATAAGTACTGCTCGCTATCGCATATTTACCACTGGCAGTAATTTGATCAGCAAGCGTAATAACCTGATCCATATCACCTGCAGCAAAAGATGGATTGGCGGGATCCACAAATACACCCTTATTTAAATACACTTTCATCAGCAAAGCCCTTGCAGCATTTTTGTTTGCCACATAAGCGGGGCCGGTATCAGGAAGGTCATTCATAGCAGCAGTTAATTCACTCATAATAAAATCAGCCGCGTCAGTTCCTTTGAGCGTTGTAGGGTCTATTTTGTAATCCGTCAAATTTTCCCTGTACGGAACCTGACCCCAACCGTCTAATACTCCAAACATACTTAAAGCGCGAATAAACCTTGCCTCGGCGGCTTGTTGCGCATTTGGATTGAATTGCAAAACATTTGATGCCGCAAATTGGGCACCTAACAAATCACTAAATGCACCACTAATAGCACTATGATCAGCATTCCATGTATGAGCGTGTAATGCTCTCCAATTACCATTATCGTCCCAATCAGGACCACGTGTAGGCGCAATTATTTCATCTGAGGTTTGCTCCTGTAATTGCCAGAAATTTCCTGTTTCGAATGTGCCACTAACAGAATTATATGCATTGATTAATAAATCACC
>WNGA01015052.1_pt1 | contig 13128 bp, 10 predicted proteins | sample 5400061 | NCBI WGS metagenome assembly WNGA01 (sample SAMN13153366, study PRJNA577476) | soil metagenome | isolation source: 100 cm soil or saprolite under grassland replicate 2 | place: USA:California | collected 2016-06-15
GTCATGGGCCCGTCCGGCTCGGGCAAGTCCACGCTCATGCACATTCTCGCGGGCCTCGACCGGCCCACCTCCGGAAGCGTCGCGCTGGGAGGAACGACCATCACCGAGCTCGGGGACACCGACCTCACGAAGCTGCGGCGGAAGCAAGTCGGCTTCGTGTTCCAGTTCTTCAACCTCCTGCCGATGCTCACCGCGGAGGAAAACGTCGCCCTTCCCCTCTCGATCGCGGGGACGAAGCCCGACAAGGCCTGGCTCGATCAGCTCTTCGACAAGATGGGCCTCGGCAAGCGGCGCAAGCATCGCCCGGCCGAGCTCTCCGGCGGCGAGCAGCAGCGCGTCGCCATCGCACGGGCGCTCGTCACGCGCCCGGCGGTGATGTTCGCCGACGAGCCGACGGGGAACCTCGACTCGAGGACGAGCGGGGAGATCCTGGAGCTCCTGCGCGACTCCGTGGACGGCTACGGCCAGACAACGGTGATCGTGACGCACGAGGCGCGCGCCGCGTCCATCGCCGACCGGATCCTGTTCCTGGCGGACGGCCGGATCGTCAAGGAGGTCGCCGGCGCCGACCCCGACGAGGTGCTGACGACCATGTCCGAGCTCGGCGTCGGCTGAGCCTGGGGCCGCATGATCACCGTCGCGCTCAGGGGCCTGCTCGGTAGGAAGCTGCGCTCCGTCCTCACCGCCTTCGCGATCGTGCTCGGCGTCGCGACCGTGAGCGGGACGTATGTCCTCACCGACTCGATCTCGGACGCGTTCGACAACATCTTCACCAGCGTCTACCGTGGCACCGACGCCGCGATCACGGGCAAGGCCGCCTTCGACCTCTCCGACCAGAGCGGAGTCACCCCGCCGTCGTTCGACGAGTCGCTGCTCCCGAAGGTGCGCGCGCTTCCGGACGTCGCCGCGGCGATCGGCGGCGTCGGCGGCGAAGCGCAGTTGATCGGATCGAACGGCAAGGTGATCCAGTTCGGCGGCGCACCCAACCTTGGTTTCTCCGTCGATCCCTCCCAGCCGCAGTTCAACTCGCTCACGATCGTGGAGGGCCGGTGGCCCAGGGCGGGCCAGTTCGTCGTCGACACCTCGACGGCGGGGAAGAAGCACATCGAGATCGGCGACACGCTCCGCGTCCAGGCGCAGGGGTCGGCGGTTCCCCTGCGCGTGTCCGGGCTGGTCAAGTTCGGCGCCGTCGCCTCCATCGGCGGCGCCACCCTCGCCGGGTTCGACCTCTCGACCGCGCAGGCGCTCTTCCACAAGCCCGGGAAGCTGGATCAGATCCGGATCGCGTCCAAGCCGGGCGTCTCTCAGGCCGCCCTCGTCAAGGAGATCCGTTCGATCCTGCCGCCCGAGACGCAGGTGCGGAGCGGGAGCGGGCAGGCGAAGAAGGACGCCAAGGACACCAAGGCCTTCCTCAGCTTCCTGCAGACCTTCCTGCTCGCATTCGGCGGGATCGCGCTGTTCGTGGGCGCGTTCGTGATCGCAAACTCGCTCTCGATCACGATCGCGCAGCGAACCCGGGAGTTCGCCACGCTGCGGACGATCGGCGCTTCGCGCCGTCAGATTCTGAGGAGCGTGCTCGTCGAGTCGCTGGTCGTCGGCGTGCTGGCGTCGGTGACCGGGCTCTTCCTCGGCCTCGCCCTGGCCAAGGGGCTGTTTGCGCTGTTCGAGGCACTCGGGTTCACGCTCCCGAACAGCGGCCTGCTTCTGGAGACGCGCACGATCATCGTCTCCCTCCTCGTCGGGATCCTCGTCACGATCCTGGCCAGCCTACGCCCCGCGATGCGCGCGACTCGTGTGCCGCCGATCGCGGCGGTGCGGGAAGGCGCGACGCTTCCCCCCGGCCGCTTCGCGCGCTATCGGGGCGTCGGCTCAGGCGCGCTCGCCGTCGTCGGGTTCGCGGCACTCGCCTTCGCGCTTTTCGTGCCCGGCCTCTCAACCACACAGATCCTCATCTTCATGGGCCTCGGCGCGCTGCTCGTCTTCTTCGGCGTGGCTCTGTTCTCGTCGAACATCGTCGTGCCGCTCGCGACGGTGATCGGCGCCCCCGGCGCGAGGTTCGGCGGCGCCCCGGGCCTGCTCGCGCAGGAGAACGCCCAGCGTAACCCGCAGCGAACGGGCGCGACGGCCGCGGCCCTGATGATCGGCCTTGCCCTCGTAACTCTCGTCGCCATGCTCGCTCAGGGCATCCGCAGCTCGTTCTTCAGCTCCGTGGACAAGCTGTGGGCGACCGACTACGCCGTCACGGCCGAGAACAACTACTCCCCCATCCCGACGAGTGTCGAGAAGCCGCTCCACACCGTGCCGGGCGTGAAGGCGATCATCGGGGTTCGGGCCGGCGAGGCGCGGATCTTCGGCTCGCGCGACATGCTCAGCGCCGTGGACCGAGGCGCCAGCGAGGTGTTCAAGCTCGATTGGGTCGAGGGATCCCAGGCCGTTCTCGACTCCCTGGGAACGAGCGGCGCCCTCGTCAGCAAGGACTTCGCCAAAGACCATCACCTCAGTGTCGGGTCGACCGTGCAGCTGCTCGTCCCGGACGGGTCACAGGCGGCCTTCGGGGTCGCAGGAATCTTCGATCCACCCACGGGCGGCTCGCCCTTCGGGCCCGTCACGATCGGAAGCCAGGCCTTCGACCAGCTCTTCCAACAGCCGCAGGACCAGTACGTGTTCGTGACCATGCACGGAGGCGAGACGGATGCGAACACCGCGAAGCTCGATCATGCACTCGGGTCCTTCCCGAACGCGAAGGTTCAGGATCGAGAGACGTTCAAGGACAACCAGGCCAGCGGTCTCAACAACGTCCTGAACATCCTGTACGTCCTGCTCGCGCTTTCGGTGATCGTCAGCCTGTTCGGAATCGTCAACACGCTCGTGCTGACCGTGTTCGAGCGCACGCGGGAGCTGGGGATGCTGCGCGCGGTCGGGATGACGAAGCGCCAGGTGCGGCGGATGATTCGCTACGAGAGCGTGATCACGGCGCTCATCGGAGCCGCCATCGGGATCGCGCTCGGGATCGTGCTGGCCGTACTGCTGATCGCCCGGGTCGACTTCATCGTGCTCGCGTGGCCCGTCGGGTCCCTGTTCATCTTTGTCGTCGCGGGTCTCGTCGTCGGCCTGATCGCGGCCATCTTCCCCGCGCGGCGGGCCTCTCGTCTGAACGTGCTCGAGGCACTGCAGTACGAGTGATCAGACGCTTCTAGCGCTTCCTCGGGTCGTCGCTGGCAAGGCAAGCGCGGGCCGCGCCGCGCGTACAAAGACGTACGTGCAAGCGGCGAGCGCGCCGCATCCTGCCGCCAGCGGCATCAGCCGACGGTGAAGCCGGGCTTCGCCCGGCGAAAGCAGACGGCGACGACGGGAGCGCTAGCCGAACGACTTCGGCTGGCGTGTGAGAGGGTAGGTCGCCCAGTACAGCTTCGTCGGCTCGCCGCCCTCGCCGCGGATGATCCGAAGCAGCTCGCCGCGCTCACGCCCCGAGACCGTGCGGTAGACGTCCTCCCGTTCCCGTTCGAACTCGGCCTTGACCGGCGAGCCTGGCCGGATCGCCCGCAGATTCCCGTCGCGCCATTCGAAGCGCCACTCCGTGCCTTCACTCCACCACGTATTCGTCAGCAGCGCGATCCCGACCCGCTCTTCGCGCGCGTAGCTGAGATGGGAGGCGTGGCCGACCGTGCCCCCGTCGTGGCCGGCGAAGACGCGCTCGCCTCGCCGATAGAGCATGAGCCCCAGACCCCAACCGAGCAGCCAGCGTTCCGGGTCGGCCATCACCTGGAGGGCGTGCATCTCCTCCTGCTCCATCAAGTAGGAGGCCCAGCGGGCGAGGTCGCCGCTCGTGCTCCAGAGGCCACCAGCCGGGGAGAGCGCTCGCTTCTCCACCGCGGGCTCTGGGTGCGCGACGTCCGCGAAGCGCTCGACGTAGTAGCCCGTGGCAGCGTTCGAGCCCGGGCCCCAGGTCGTGCGTTCCAGGCCCTGGGGTCGAAGGAGCCGCTCCTCCACGAACTGCTCGGCGCGGATACCGGAGGTGCGCTGGATGACCTCGCCCAGCAGCGCGAACGCCAGGTTCGAGTAGTGCCAGTGCGCCCCCGGATCGAGCACCTGCTCCGCTTCGCCCAAACCTCCGAGTAGCTCCTCGCGATCGGGCATCTGCAAGGTTTCCCAGACCTCGCCTGGAGCCTCGCGCTGTATCCCCGACAGGTGCGCGAGCATCCGGCGCAGCGTCACGCCCTCGCGGTCGGCCTCCTCGACGTAGCGGCCGAGCGGATCGTCGAGCGCTAGCGCTCCCTCGTCTCGTAGGAGCAGGATCGAGGCGGCGACGAAGGTCTTGGTGATCGAGGCGATCGCGTACTGCGTATGGGGCGCCGCCGCCCGCCCGGCCTCGACGTCGGCGAGCCCGATCGCCTCGCTCCACAGCACCTCGTCCCCCCGGAAGAGGGCGGCACTCACGCTCGGAGCCGGGCTCTTCCGCTGCAGACGGCCGAGCTCTCGCCTAAGCTCGTCGAGCAGCGCCTCAGGTACGGACAAGGGATCCCAGCGCCTGGGTGATGGATTCGAGCGCCAGATCGATGTGGCGATCCTCGATCCCGAGATACGTGGCCGCACGGAGGACGCCGGGGCGCATGTAGCCGACGCGCACTCCCTGCTCGGCGATCCTCGCCTGTGCATCCGCACCGTCCATGCCCAGGGGCTCGACCCCGATTCCGACGAAGTTGGTCTCGGTCGCGTCCACGTCGACGGGGAGCCCGGCGACGGCGAGGCCCTCGGCAAGCCGGCGCGCGCGTCGATGGTCATCGGCCAAGCGATCGACGTTGTGGTCGAGCGCGTACAGCGCGGCAGCCGCGACGATGCCGGCCTGCCGCATCGCGCCGCCGAAGAGGAACTTCTCGCCCCATGCACGCTCGATCCGGTCCGCGGACGATGCGAGGACCGCGCCGAGAGGGCAGCCGAGCCCCTTCGAGAAGCACAGGGTGACCGTGTCGGCGAGGCCTCCGTACTCGGCGGCCGGAATGCCGCTTGCGACGGAGGCGTTCAAGAGCCGGGCGCCGTCCAGGTGGACGCCGAGACCGAGCTCGCGCGCCTTCTCGACGACCGCGGCGTAGTCGGGAAGAGGCCACACCCGGCCTCCTGCGCTCCGGTGCGTGTTCTCGAGCACGACGACGCTGGCGGGCTCGATGTCCTCGCTGCTCTGAGTGAACTGGTCGAGCTGCTCGGGAGTGAGACGGCCCGCGACGCCGGGGAGGCCGAGCATCACGAGCCCGGAGTGGACGGCCGGGCCGCCGGCCTCGAAGATCATGCAATGGGTGCGCTCCTCGGCAATCAGGACGCACCCGGGACTCGTCAGCACGCGGAGCGCGATCTGGTTCGCCATCGTCGCGGTCGGGAGGAAGAGCGCGGCTTCCTGGCCGAGGAGCTCCGCTGCCAGGCGCTGCAGCTCGTTGACGGTCGGATCCTCTCGGAGCTGCTCGTCGCCGACGTCGGCCGCTGCCATGGCGGCGCGCATCTCGGGGGTCGGGTTGGTGGCGGTGTCGGAGCGGAGATCGATCACGGTCGCTCGCCCTATTGTTCCAGCGCGGGCCGGCGTCTCAGTCTTGTCTCATTCCCGGCACACACGCGCGCGCCTTTGCTTGCTACCGTCGTTGAAGGGGTCGAGGGGACCCCTTGGGGGTGGTTAGGGGCATGCGCGCGGAAAGGTCGGGCGAAGGAGCAAGCCCTAGGCAGGCGGCTCGCTAGCGGGTCGGGGGCGATCCCTGGTCGCGATCGCGGCCGCGGCCGCCCCGTCTCCGATGTTCGCCCGCCAGGCCGTACTCGATGAACACGCGGTCCGCGTCGGCGCGCTCGAGGAGGACATCCTGCAAGAGCCTTCGATCCTCGGGCTCCAGGGTGTCCGCGAACGCCACGACCGCGGCGACGAAGTCGCGGCCGCTCGATTCCTGCTCGATCGATTCCACCCGCGCAGCGAGCGCCGTTCGCGTCCAACGGATCGGAGCCACGGCTAGACGCCCCTCGGCGCCTGGTCCGCCGCGGCGCCGACGGGTTCGGCCCGCAGATCCGGGTGTTCTTCGAAGCCGTACTTGACCACCGCGCGCCTCGCCGCCTTCACCTCGTCGAGCCGACCCACCGGCCGCCGATGGGGAGCCTCCGCGAGAAGCTCGGGCTCATCGGCCGCCTCACGGACGATCCTGCTCATCGCCTCGGCGAACGCATCCAAAGTCTCCTTTGCCTCGGTCTCGGTGGGCTCGACCATGAGCGCCTCGGGGACGATCAGCGGGAAATAGATCGTGGGCGGATGGAACCCGTAGTCCATCAGCCGCTTGGCCACGTCGAGTGCGGTCACCCCGTATTCGCGCTTGAGTCTCCGTGCGGACAGTACGAATTCGTGCATGCAGAGCCGGTCGAATGGAAGGTCGTACTCGTCCCTGAGCAACGCGAGCAGATAGTTCGCGTTCAGGACCGCGACCTCGGACATCTCCCTCAAACGAGGGCCGTATGAGCGGATGAAGGCATACGAACGCACGAAGACGCCGAACGGCCCGTAGTAGCCCCGCACCTTCCCGATGGACTTCGGCCGGTCGAAATTCAGGGCGAATCCTTCTCCGTCACGTACGACGGCCGGGACCGGCAGGAAGGGCTCGAGCTGTTCGCGAACCGCCAGAGGCCCGCCGCCGGGACCTCCGCCCCCGTGGGGCTGCGAGAACGTCTTGTGCAGATTGAAATGGACGATGTCGAAGCCCATGTCCCCGGGCCGGGAGATCCCGCACACCGCGTTCAGGTTCGCGCCGTCGTAGTAGAGGAGCGCACCCGCGTCGTGGAAGACCTTCGCGATCTCCTCGATGTTCTCGTCGAAGAGCCCCAGCGTGGACGGATTGGTGAGCATCAAGCCGGCGGTGCGCTCGTCTACGAGCTCCCGGAGATTCGAGACGTCCACGTTTCCGCGAGCGTCCGTGTCGACCTTCGCGAGCTTGTACCCGGCCATGATGACGCTCGCGGGATTCGTGCCGTGTGCGGTGTCAGCTGTGATGACAGTGTCGCGCTCTTCGCCTCGATCGGCGAAGTACGCCCGCATGAGCATCAGGCCCGTGAGCTCGCCTTGTGACCCCGCCGCCGGCTGAAGCGTCACCGCCGGCAGGCCCGCGACCTCAGCGAGGATCTCCTGCAGGCGCCACATGAGCTCGAGCGCCCCCTGGGCTCCAGCCTCTTCCTGGAGTGGATGGAGATCGCGGAAGCCCTCGAGCATGACCAAGCGCTCGTTGACGCGCGGGTTGTGCTTCATCGTGCACGAGCCGAGCGGATAGAAGCCCGTGTCGATCCCGAACGTCCGGTCGGCAAGCGCGGTGAAGTGACGAACGATCTCGGGCTCCGAGACCTCGGGAAGGCGGGGCGGTTCTTCGCGACGAAGCGTTTCGGGGATGGCCGGCACCGGCAGGCCGACATTGGGCAGAGACGAGGCGCGGCGGCCGGCCTGCGACTTCTCGTACAGGAGCTTCATCCGGCGAGCACCTCGACCAAGCGGTCGACGTCTTCTTTCGTTTTCTTCTCGGTGACGCACACGAGCAGTCCGTCGGCCATCCCCTCGTAGTCCCGCCCAAGCCGATAGCCGGGATGCACACCCTTGGCTCGTGCCTTGCGGATCGCGTCGCGGCCGTTCCGTCCGGCGTTGACGGCAAACTCCTTGAACGTTGGCTGATCTGGAAACAGGTGCGGAATTCCCGCGGCCTCGAGTCGCTCCTTCGCGTACGCACCGAGGGCGAGGCAGGTCTCCCCCAGCTCACGCAGCCCCTGAGGCCCGAGCCACGACAGGTACACGAGCCCGGCGATCGCGAGCAGCGTCTGGTTAGTGGTGATGTTCGAGGTCGCCTTCTCGCGGCGGATGTGCTGCTCCCGGGTCTGCAGGGTCAGGACATAGCCGCGTTCACCCGCGGCGTCTATCGTCTCGCCGACGATCCGGCCCGGCATGCGCCGGATGAGGTCGGAGGGCGCGGCGATGAAGCCGTAGTGGGGGCCGCCGTAAGAGGTGTAGTTGCCCGCTCCCTGGCCTTCTCCAATCGCGATGGCGCAGCCGTACATCCGTGGAGCCTCGAGCACGCCGAGCGACACGGGGTCGACGTGGGCGACCGGAAGCGCCTCTGCCTCGTTCGCGGCCGCGGCAAGCGCCGGAGCGTCCTCCAGGCATCCGAAGAAGTTCGGCTGCTGGAAGATCGCGCAGGCCGCGCCGTTCGCGGCCCGTGCGAACTCGTCCGGATCGATGATGCCGTCCCGGTGCCGGACCTCGACGACCTCGAGACCGAACCCCGGTGCGTAGGTCTTCACAACCTGACGGACCTGCGGGTTCACGGTCTCGGCGACGACGACCTTGGAGCGTCCGGTCGCGTGCTTCGCGACGTAGCAGGCATCGGCCGCGACCGTCGTCCCGTCGTATCCGGACGCGTTCGACACGTCCATCCCGGTCAGCTCGCAAATCGCGGTCTGGTACTCGAAGATGGCCTGGAGGACGCCCTGGCTCATCTCGGGCTGGTACGGCGTGTAGGCGGTCAGGAACTCGCCACGGGCGAGCACCGCGTCCACGACGGCAGGGACGTAGTGGTCGTACACACCGGCTCCGAGGAAGGAGAGCTCGCGTCCAGCATGCACGTTCTTGGCGGCGAGAGCGCCCAGGTGCTCCACGAGCTCGGGCTCGGAGAGCGCCGAAGGCACGTCCAGCTCGCGTCCGAGCCGCACGCCCTCCGGAATGTCGGCGAACAACTCCTCGACGGAGTCGACGCCGATCGTCTCGAGCATTGCGTCGCGGTCGCGATCGGTGAGCGACAGATAGCTCACCGCACGGTCACTGGTCGGCCAGGAAGCTCTGGTAGGCGCTCGAGTCGAGCAAGCCGTCCGCCTCGGACGCGTCTCCGGGCCGGATGCGAACGAGCCATCCATCGCCGTACGGGTCCTCGTTCACGGTCTCGGGCTCGTCGACCACTTTCTGATTGACCTCGAGCACCTCGCCCGAGAGCGGAGCGATGAGATCCGAGACCGCCTTCACCGACTCCACCTCGCCGTACGACGCGTCCCGCTCGATCTTGGCGCCCACTTCCGGCGGCTCGAAATGCACCAGCTCGCCCAGCGCGTCCTGTGCGTACCAGGTGATTCCGAGCGTCGCCTCGTCCCCCTCGATCCGAGCCCAGTCGTGCTCGCGGTGGTACCGGAGGCCATCCGGATAGCTCTCGTCTGCCGCCACTAGCTCTCCTCTCGCCTGTAGATCGGTTTCTTCACGACCTCCGCACGACGCGGCTTCCCGCGGACGTCGATCGTGATCTCCGTGCCGGGATCGGCGAGCCCGGCGGGAACGTATCCGAGCCCGATGCCGCGCTCGAGCATCGGAGAGTGAGACCCCGACGTGACCTCGCCACCCTCGAGAATGGCCATGCCCTGACGCGGCACCGCCCGGTCGAGCAGCACGAATGCAACCAGCTTGCGCTCAGGGCCCTCCTCCTTGATGCGCCGCAGCTCCTCGACTCCGCCGAAGTCCTTGTCCAGGGCGCAGACCCAGCCCAGGCCTGCGGAGATCGCATCGGTGTCCGGGCCGATGTCGTTTCCGTGCAGCGGGTAGCAGACCTCAAGCCGAAGGGTGTCGCGCGCCCCAAGCCCGCACGGAATCGCGCCGCGCTCGAGCACACGATCCCAGAGCTCTCCTGCCGCGTCGGCGTCAACGAGGAGCTCGACTCCCAACTCGCCCGTGTAACCGGTCCGCGCGATGACGCACGCGACCCCGTCGATCTCGCCCTCGGCGATCGTGAACGCCGCGGCCTCGTCGAGCCCGAGGCGCTCGATCGAACGTGGGCCCTGAACCGCGAGGAGCGCATAGCGCTCCGAAACGTCCCTGACCTCCGCGCCGGGCACCTCATGGTCCTTCAGGCGGCGGAAGTCCGCTTCCGTGTTGGCCGCGTTGACGATGTGGAGGTAGCGGGACGGGCTCAGCTCGTACGCGATCAGGTCGTCGACGATCCCGCCGTCCTCGTTCGTCAGCAGGGTGTACTGCGCGCCGCCGGCCTCGAGCCGGGTCAGGTCGTTCGAGAGCATCCCCTGCAGGAATTCGCGGGCGCCGGGCCCCTCGGTCTCGAGCTCGCCCATGTGCGAGACGTCGAACACACCGCAGTCGGTCCGAACCGCCTTGTGCTCGGGGATGACGCCCTCGTACTGGACCGGCATCTCCCAGCCGGCGAACGGTACCATGCGCGCCCCGAGGGCGACGTGCCGGTCGTGAAGCGGGGTCTGTTGAAGGGTCTGCATCGGCCCGCACGATGCTAATGGAGCCGGCAGGCCCGACCCGGGTGAGCGCTCAGCTCAGTTGCGTCGGCGTAGGAAGCGCGGAACGTCGAGCACGTCCCTCGGAACCTCGAATCCCTCCGCCTCTTCGGCCTCTTCGGCCTCTTCGGCCTCTTCGCGTTCGGCCGGTCGCCGTTTTCGCACGACCCGCCCGGGGCCGAACCCGGTGGCGATCACAGTCACGCGCACATCGTCCTTCATCCCCTCGTCGATGACTGCGCCGAAGATCACATTTGCGCCGGCGTCGGCCGCAGAGGTTACGACTTGGGCGGCCTCGTTCACTTCGGACAGCTTGAGGTCGGGGCCTCCGGTGACGTTCAGCAAGATGCCGGTCGCGCCGTCGATCGTCGTCTCGAGCAACGGAGAAGACACCGCCTCGCGCGCGGCCTCGATCGCGCGGTCGTCGCCCGACGCCGTCCCGATCCCCATCAGCGCCGAGCCGGCCTCGTTCATGATCGTGCGCACGTCGGCGAAGTCGAGATTCACGAGCCCCGGTGTGGTGATCAGGTCGGTGATGCCCTGGACGCCCTGCCGGAGGACCCCGTCCGCGATCCGGAAAGCGTCGACGATCTTCGTTTCCTGCTCCACCACCTGCAGCAGCCGGTCGTTCTCGATGACGATCAGCGTGTCGACCTGCTCTTCGAGATTGCGGATCCCGACCTCCGCCTGCTCGGCGCGCCTGCGGCCTTCGAACGAGAACGGCTTGGTAACGACGCCCACGGTCAGCGCCCGTAGCTCCTGCGCGAGATCGGCCACGATCGGCGCTGCGCCCGTGCCGGTTCCGCCGCCCTCGCCTGCGGTGACGAAGATCATGTCCGCGCCCTTCAGCGCCTCCTTGATCTCGTCGCGGCTCTCTTCGGCTGCGTCCCGCCCGACCACAGGATCCGCCCCGGCTCCGAGGCCGTGGGTTCGCTCTCGCCCGATGGCGAGCTTCACGTCCGCGTCGTTCTCCATCAACACCTGCGCGTCCGTGTTGATCGCAATGAACTCAACGCCGCGGAGCCCTGCGTCCACCATGCGCGTGACGGCATTCCCGCCGCCGCCGCCGACGCCGACGACCTTGATCACCGCCAGGTAGTTACCGGTCTGATTCGCCACTCTCGACCAGGCTCGACCTGAAGCTGTAGTGGAGCATTGGTGTTTTGCGAGCCTCCTCCGTCTCGGAGAGTACGGGGTCCGACCGTGGTTGTCAAGCCGGATTACAGCGTGTCCGAAGGGCTAAGACTCATGCTCAACCTGAGAGTTGAGGCTTAAGGGCGACGACCGGACGTCCGGGGACCGTGAGGTCCGCGTAGCCCGGTCCCGGTGCGACGGCCGCCGCCACACGCGCCCCGACGGCCAGCTTGAGGCGGAGATCCCGCAGGTCTCCGAGCCTCAGCTCGAGCCCGGAGCGCAGGGCGAGGGTCACATTGCCCGGAGAGGCGCGCACCGCCCTCACCTGCCGCGAGAAGGACCGGCCACGAAGCGGCCGGAGCACGTGCACGGCGATCATCTGATCACGGGCCAAGAACGATCCCCGGGAAAGCTCGACGGACTGGTTGACCCAGAGGCGCGGCAGCCAGGGATACGCGCGCCCGTGAAGCTCCTTCATGACCCTCGCTCGAACGGAGACGAGCCACGCCTCGGGGCCGCGGCGCACCACCAGCAGCGGAAGCTCGGGCCGAACCTCGATGCGGAGAGTGTGCGGAAAGTCGCGGTCGTAGCTCGCAGCCGCGACGACCGGAAGAGCCGCGAGCCGCCGTCGCACGGCCTCCCCGTCGAGCACGATGAGACTTGTGCCGACGAACGGCCGCAGCGCCGCTCTGACGCGGTGGGCCACGCCAGGCGGGGCGCCGCGGACCTCGAGGGACCGAACGGCGAAGAGCGAGCTCTCCCGCGCGATGAAATAACCCCCGATGCCGGCGCACAGCAATCCGAGGGCGACGGCGACCGCGCGCCCACTTGGGAGCAGCCGTCCCAGATCGATGCCCGTCGCTCTGCGGTCGAGCGGGACAACGGTCGCGCCTCCGCGCGGCGCTCTGCGGGTCGTGGCCGCCACCCCGCCACTTTCGGCGCCGCGGGTCTTCCTCCTACTCGTCCTCGGGAAGGCCGATCGGCCCGAGGAACTGCACCTCGTGCTCGAGCTCGACGCCGAACTGCTCTCGTGACCGCCGCCGCGCTTCGACCATGAGGGCGATCGCGTCGGCCGAGCGCGCTTCTCCGGCGTTCTCGATGAAGTTCGCGTGGCGGGGAGAGATCTGCGCGCCCCCGATCGCGAATCCCTTCAGGCCGCAAGCCTCGAGCATCCGCCCCGCCGACAGCTCGTGTTCGGGATTCTTGAAGACGCTGCCGAAAGTCCGCTTGTTCGTCGGCTGTGCCGCCTTACGCTTCTGCTGCATCTCCGACACGATGGCCCTGATTTCGTCGGCGTGCCTCGGCTCGAGCACGAACTCGGCACGGGCGACGACCTGGCCCGGCCGAAGGCCGGAGCGCCGGTAGGCGAGCCCCAACTCCACAGGTGTGAGCCAGCGGGCACCCTCCGAGTCGGCGACGAGCGCCCGGCCCAGGACGCCGGAGACATCACCTCCGTATGCCCCGGCGTTCATCCAGACGCCGCCGCCAACGGTCCCCGGGATCGCGCATGCGAACTCGAGACCTCCGAGCTCGGCTTCACGCGCGCGATGCAGACAGACGGCCAGCGGTGCGCCTCCACCCCCATCCAGCACGGTCCCGTTCGCCTCGACCGACGCGAGCTCTCCGCCGAGCTTGAGCACGAGCGCATCGATGCCCGCGTCGGCCACGAGCAGGTTGGAGCCGAGCCCGACGGGAGCCACGGCGAGCCCTCGCTCGGCC
>WNGA01011865.1_pt1 | contig 13127 bp, 3 predicted proteins | sample 5400061 | NCBI WGS metagenome assembly WNGA01 (sample SAMN13153366, study PRJNA577476) | soil metagenome | isolation source: 100 cm soil or saprolite under grassland replicate 2 | place: USA:California | collected 2016-06-15
TGGTGGGTAATGCGATTCGCGCTGACCTGAACACGACGCTCGATGTTTCTTCGATGAATATCATCGAGCTGTTGGCGGCGGGCGGCGCCAAGCTTTTCCTTCCGCTGCCTGCCTTCGACGAGACAAAGCGAGGGACGACGCAGATCGGGAAGCGCGTAGGGAATGCGGGGCGTAACATCCTGCGCGCCGACGGCATTCAGAACCTCGACTTCGGCATCCTGAAGAACACGAACCTGTTCGAGAGCCACAGGGTGCAGTTCCGCGCCGACATGTTCAACGTGACTAATACTCGCAACTTCGGAATCCCGAACGGAACCGTCACCAGCGCCAACTTCCTCAACCAGTGGGCGACTAACGGCGGCAACCGCCGCATTGTGCTGGGCCTGCGTTACACGTTCTAAAACGGAAGGATAGTTCAACATAGTAATTTGAGGGCTGAAGGTTTTCGAACCTCAGCCCTCTTTTCTTTGGACTTGAGGTCGCTCCTCAACCAACTCGTGTCTGGGAGTAGCAGAAGAACAATGTTATATGAAAGTGGATGTAACGCTAACGACCCGGCATCCACGCCTAGCGGCCGAATTCGGCAAAGATCGGCAGTTCGCTACGCCGCCGGTCAAGGCCGAAAACCTCACCAAGTGCGATCTCGTCCTTTTCGGCCAGACCGCAGACGGCAGAAGTGAAGAAATCGACCGATACTTCTTCCGAGTGTAGTAAAAAAAATATCCCTACTAAAAAAAACTGCGACATGTTTCTGCTCTTTTTCGGACTAGTAGTTGGAAGACAAATTCTACTGGCCTGATTTTAATCTTGAGGGCCTGAAACTAAATTGAATCATGCTCCATTTGGGCACGCAACGGTACAGTACCAGGCGTGGTAGCGTGCGGCAATTTGCCGAGAATGCGCTTCGAGAACGCCCGGTCGCTACCGCTCCCAGTACTGTGCCAATAGCGCCTGGTTCAATTTAGTTAAGTCAGTCAACACAGAACTTGGGAAGAGTCTATCTTGTCAGGAGGATCGGCATGGCTACGAACAACAATATGTTGAGCAAGTCTGATACCAAGGGAAACAAATGGCATCATTTCAAGACGCATTGGTTTATCAAGAGCGCCATCTCCAAGCTCCGGCGCAGTAATCGCGCCCTTTTAGTGGTTCTACTGCTGGCGTCGAGCGCCGTCGCGTTGGCGTCTCTTGGTATTTGGCGAGCCGTCAGGCCGACGTCGAGCCTTGCTCATGGAGCCACAGCCGCCAGCCCTGCAAATAAGGCCTCCAAACCGCCAGCGACAACCGACCCTCCCTTCACGAAGCTCAAAGAGTACGTTTATGCCGGAGGCAGGCTGGTAACCAGCGAGGAAATATCTTGTGTGCCTGCTCTCAGCCCCGACAGCGTGAGCTTGTCGAAGGACGGCCAAACCGGGTCTTTCAACTTTTCTATGCCGTCGATATGTAATTGGACCGCTACCAGCAACGCCACCAGTTGGCTCACCGTCACCTCGGGGGCGAGCGGCTCTGGCAACGGCATGGTCAATTACTCCGTAGCGGCGAATAGCGGTCCGCAACGCGTAGGGACGATCACAGTCAATGGCCAGGCGTTCACCATTACTCAGGATCCGAATCCGGCCAGTTGCGGTTATTCTCTCAGCATAACCAACGATACGTTCCCTCAAGGGGGCGGCAGCCGACCGCTATCTTTGACGGCTGGCGCGGGCTGCGCGTGGAACGCCATATCCAGCGACACCAGTTGGCTCACCGCTTCACCGACGAACGGCGTCGGTTCGGCCACCATCAACTATTCGGCCGCTCCCAACGGCGGCCCGCAGCGCGGCGGCTCAATCTCAATCATGGCGGGAGGGCAGACCTTCGCCACCCTTAACGTTACCCAGGCGCCGAATCAAGCCAGTTGCACATTCGCCCTCAATCCGAGCAGTTGGCAGTACCCTGTCGAGGGCGGGAGCGGATCGTTCACTGTCACGACCGGGGCGGGCTGTATTTGGAACGCGAACACGACCGACGGCTGGATCACCATCGGTGGCGGAGGCGCGGGCATCGGCACTGGGACGGTGAGCTTTACCGTGCAAGCCAACAACGGCGGTTCGCGCATAGGCTCCATCACGGTTAAAGGGCAGGTCTTCACCATCACCCAATGCGGCTTTGATGTTTCTCCCACCAGCGCCTCGTTTGGATCAGGCGGTGGCACGGGTAGCGTTACGGTATCATCAGCGGCAGGTTGCCCCGCTATCCCCTGGTCGGCGGTCAGTAACGCGTCGTGGATCACTATCACCTCGGGAGCGAGCGGCGTCGGCCCCGGCAGTGTCAGTTATTCAGTCGGCCCCTATAAAGTGCTTAACGGCAGCCGGCAGGGGACCCTTACGGTAGCAGGTCAGACGGTTACGATCGGGCAAGCTGGGTGCGAAGACCTATGTTGTGTCAACCCGAAATTTTGTACCTCCCCGCAATCTCAACCCACGGCGCTTGATCAATCAGCGACAGGCGCAGGAACCGGAGGCCTGACGGCCCGCTACTTCGGCAATACGACATTGAGCGGTCAGCCAGCGCTTGAGCGCACCGACGCCGTCGTCAATTTCAACTGGGCCGGTAATGGCCCTGATAAGCTCCTGCCTGCGAACGGCTTCAGCGCGCGATGGAGTGGCCAACTCGCCGCGCCGTCGAGCGAAGCCTATACGTTCTACTTGTACAGCGACGGCGGCGTCAGGCTCTGGGTGAATAACCAGTTGGTGATCGACCGCTGGCAGCCGCCGTTCGAACGGCAGACACGCAGCGTGCCCGTCGAGATGAAAGCGGACACAAAGGCAGACATCCGCGTGGAGTATTACAACGCCGGAGGGAGGGCCGAGATGCGCTTGCTGTGGAGCAGCGCCTCAACGCCCAAGCAGATCGTCCCCCAGCAGTGGTTGTATCCGGAAGCCGCAACGAACAAGTCCACGCCGGCTGACGCCAAACAACAAACGGGAATGCTGCTGCCACCGGGATCTGACGCAGGCCAGAAAGCCACACGGCCACATCTGAGTGCCCCAGGCCGATGGCTAACGAACCCGCTCGGCCGCGTAGGATTGGCCTTATTGATCGCATTTGGCGCATTGGCCCTCCTGCTCCGGATCAACCGGCGGCAAGCGCGCAGACTGTTCGCTATGGCCGCCGCTGGCATTGCATCGCGCCTACGAGATCAGATCACTGCGCGACTTGGAGAGTTATTCCGTATTGCGGCTGTGGTGTCCGACAAACTTCAGTTTGTCGCGGGCTTCGGCAAGAGACTACTTGAAGAGACCTCCAACAAACTGAAGTTCGCAGACTTTGGCAGGAGACTGTTTGCATGGGCCTGTGACAAACTGAATATCATAGACTTTGGCAAGAGACTACTCGCGAGGACCTTCCACAAACTGAAGTTCGTCGGATATTTTCTTGCCGCCTTTTCGTCGATTTTCAAAGTCGTGTCGTATTGCGGCGCAGTCATGCGTCTCGGCAAGCGAAAACTCGCCTGGCTATTGCCGGAAAGAGTACGGGCCATAGCTCGGCGGGCGCTGTCGTTGTGGCGCGGGTTGGGCTTGGGGCGACTCAAGCCTGTAGTCCACCGCGCTGTGGCCATTGCCATGATTGTGATACTGGCGACGCCGCTCAGCCCCACTCAGGCCGACGGCCTCATTCGCGCCGCGCAAACGACCTGGCGTACGATGAGCGCCGCCGCGAAACGGCACGGCGCGAGTAGCGATAGTGGCACGTTCGATCGCCTCATCGAGGCTTTAGGCAAGCGCCCCGGCAAGGTCGTTTCCGCGGCGGCGCAAGCGGAACAGGTGGCTCAACTGCAGGTCTGTCCGACGCAACACGTCATGTTCGTCGGCGAGTGTTATACCTTCACGCCGATCGCGCTGGCCGGCAATGATGCTGACGGCTGGCATGTGGTCCACGGCGCCGGGATGAGCTGGAGCAAGCCTGAGGACAACATCGCCAAGGTATCATCATTTGGCGAGGTGGAGGCCGAGGGGGTAGGGACCACGACCGTGACGGTTCAGTCCGGCAGCGCCTCTAAGCAAATCACGATCGAAGTGCGGATCGGGACGCGGCCGACGGGATCAAACCAGCAGGCGGACCTCGATACGGGCGACTGCTCCGGCGAACAGGCTTCCATGTTCGCGCCGCGATCCGCCGCCCGCGCCTCGGCGCAGCAAAAATCGGCTGCTGGCGCCTCGGCGCAGCAAAGCTTGATTGGCGAAGACGGCGTGCCATACGATTGGGACCCGTCGTCGCAGCCCAATTCTCTCGCCGCGCAGTTCAGGAACGCCGTCGGCAATCCCCGGTTCTCGGCGACGAGTCGAGGCGGCGGCGGCGTGCCGACCAGTACGCAGCTCGGCAGCGACAACTATCAGTTCAATGTGCCGGTGGTGAGCGTCGGCGGCAGAGGCGTCAGCGCCTCGATCGGCATGACGCTCAATAGCCGCGTGTGGAACACCGACAACGGGAAGCTCACGTTCAATTACGTCGGGGCGTATCCGGGGCCGGGATGGTCGATGGGCTTCGGCAAGATCATCCGCAACTACAACGCCACTGCCACGGGCGACGGCAGCGGCATAGGGAGCGGCAACAGTCCGGGCGATTATCTGCTGGTGGCGGGAGACGGCACGCGGATACGCTTGGCGGCCAAATATGATACTGCGAAAGGCCTCTGGTTCCACGAGTCGGATGACGGTTCCTTCTTACAGTTCAATCCGATCAGCGGTGAGATGCATTACCCGGACGGAACCAGAATGATCTACAGCAGCGTCAACGGCTGTCTGCTGCCGACCGCCATGATCGGCGCGAACGGCGGCGTGATCACCATGAGCTACAGGGATTACTGCGAAGGGAACTGTCAGCAAGTGTTCCGGCATCGCACCGCATTGAACGCCGTCCGCGATACGCGGGGGAGATATGTAACCTTCCATTATTACGGAGATGCAGGTAATGAGTACCCGGTGGCTAACGGCCATCCCGCGGGCGAGCTTGCGGCGATCAAGGCGCCGGACAAAAGCGGCGTCCAGCAGGAAGTCATCAGGGTTGAGTATCAACCGATCAACTTGAAGTATGACTTTGATCCCAGCCTGGCCGTGGACGCACCGACGTACAACTCGCAGATCCAGGTCGTGCGGCGCATTTCTTATCCGCAGACCGGCAAAGGGTTTTTGTTCCTGGATTACAGCAGCTACGGGATGCCGCGCAAGATTTCGACCCGCATGAGCATGAAAGGCTCCGGAGGGATCACCGACGGCGTGGAGATCGCCTATACAACCTACGACTACACGACGATCGCGATCGATCCGAACGACCCCCCCTATAACCGCAACCAGGGCGCAGCGCATCTGAGCGACTTTCCGCAATTCACTGCAAGAAAAGAATGGTGGTTGGGCAAGACCGCCGCCGACGGAACGCCGACTACGGCTCCGACGCAGTACGTCTATTCGCGCACGACGGATGGCACGACGGAAACGACGACGATTGAATACTCAGATAAGAACTGTAAAGAGGTCACTACGATAGGGACCGACAGCAGTCAACTCAGCTTCGGCAAGGTGATCTCGGTCGAGCGGAAGAAAAGCGAGCCGGAGGAGGCCCTGAGCAGGCAGGTCTTCACTTACACGAACGGCCAGGACGGGGAGGCGGAGATTGAAAAAATAGAAACGTTTGACGAGGCGGGACAGGGCAGGCTCGTCAAATTCGGCTACGGACGTTACGGCAGGGTGATTGACCAGTATGAGTACGGCTACAAACAGGGCGCCGACTACCAGGCCAGAAGGCGCACCCATTTCGACTACATCGATGCTCAAAATTACGTGGACGAGCGCTTCCTGCGCCTGGTTAGCGGCGTGAGCGTTTATGACGCGCTGAATAACAACGACGACGCGGATGACGTGCTGAAGGCGAAAACCATAACCAAATACGACGACTACGCGGCTCCGTGGGTGATCGAGAACTACAATCTGAGCGCGAGACAGTACCCGCCGAATCACGACGCCACATATGATCAAAGCAAAGTGATGAGAGGGAACGCCACCGCCGTCACTACCTTCAGCAGTGTCAAGCCCGACGATCTGAAGTCGACGACGCGACATGCGAAATATGACATCTTCGGCAACGTCGTGGAGGCGGAAGTAAGTTGCTGCGTGAAGAAGAGCTTCAGTTTCAGCGAACAGACGGCCTATTCCGAGCCCGACTCGGTCACGTCAGGCGGCGATACGGGGCTGAGCCTGCAGACAACCTATCACCACAACAATATTACCGGGCTCCTTGAGAATGAGACGAATCCGGACGGGGTGACGACGGACTATGATTACGACAGCGCGCTCAGGCTCACGAGTGTGACCAATCGGAATACGGGCGCGGCGGCGGAAACACATTTCGATCAGGATAACCTCGGGAACGACCTGCTGTCCTACATCAGTAAAACCAGCTATGACGACCAGGGAACGCCGAAAGTGATTACCGGCAGGCAGTGGTTCGACGGCGCGGGGCGAGTCATCCGCGCTGGTACGGGAACGGGAGGCGCGCCGAACAGCTATGATGCGGCCGCGACGGTCTATGACGGCTGGGGCAGAGTGACGAAACAATCGAATCCTTACTCCGGCGACGCAAGCGGCAATGGCAGCCCCCAATTCTGGACCACAAACACCTACGACGAACTGTCGCGAGTCACCAAGGTGACCTTGCCGGGCGCTGATAATCAGTTCATCCAGACGGACTACCACGGCGCGACATCAACAAGTGGCGCAACGGTTACCGTGACGGACACGGTGGGGCGCAAGCGCATGAGCGAGGTGGACGGGTTGGGCAGGCTGGTGAAGGTGACCGAGCAGAATCCGGCCAACGGCAATCTGGAATGGGATACGAGCTATAGCTATGACGTACTGAACAATCTGACCCAGACCTATCAAGGCGGACAGGTCCGCACATTCGGGTATGACGCCAAAAGCAGGCTCACCAGTGAAACGACGCCGGAAGCCGGACCGATCAGTTACACTTACACCGACTTCGACGCCGTCAGTACCCGCACTGACGCGAGAAATGTGGTGACCACCTACACGTATGGAGATCTGAACCTGCTGACCAAGGTGCATTATGACACGGCGAGCGCGCCGGGAGTCATTGCGCCGGAGGATGTGAATATCGGTTACAAGCAGTCCTCGCCTGGCATGGCGGTTAAAATAGATACGGTGAAGTACGGGGATGGGACGACGTGGAGCGAAAGCTACGGTTATGACAGCTTCGGGCGGATGCAATCGCGCACGCGATGGATCGACGGGATAAGGTACCCGAGTCAATACGAGTACAACCCGGTGAACCAGATGACGGCGATGACCTATCCGTCCGGCAAGCGTGCGAAGGTGGGACACGACGACAGAGGGAGACTCGCCGATCTGAAAAAAGTGGACGATTCAGGAGCTACGCTGGAAACCTACCTGAGCGGGATCAATTACAGGGTGGACGGGCTGATCAGCAGCCAGAATCTCGGTGACAGTACGACGGAAAGCTTTGAGTATAGCGGTGACCGGCTGCAACTGACGAAGCAGAAAGTGATGAAAGGCGGCAGTACGCTGCTCGACCTGAGCTATGGATATGGAGCGCTCGCGGGACAGATGGGTAACGGCTCGGCGGCCGGCAACAGCGGTCAACTCGTCAGCGTCACCGGGACGATAAACGGGCAGAACCGAAATCAGGCATTCACCTACGACAACGTCGGAAGGCTTGTGACGGCGACGGGCTTGAGCAGCCAACCAACCGAAGGGACACCATGGGCGAGACGCTTTGATTACGACCGGTACGGGAATCGGACGAAGGTGTGGGACGCCGTGAGCGGCGGCAATCCATTGCAAAATACGATGATCGAGCAGGCGAATGGAATGACGACGAACCGTATGGTAGTGGAGAGCGTGAGCGGGACGGCCTTCAGCTACGATGCGAGCGGCAACTTGACCCAGGAGGGGGCCAAGACGTACACCTATGACGCCGAGAACCGGTTAATGAGCGTGAGCGTGAACGGGATAGTGATTGAAAGCTACGGCTACGACGCAATGAATCACCGGGTGAAGAAGGTGGTGGGTGGAGTGGTGACGCACTACATCTGGGAGGGTAAGGTGATCGCCGAGTACGAGCGCGGCGGCAGCAATACGCAGGGGACGGGAACGAGATACTATCATCAGGACCGTCTATCGACGAGGATCATTACGGACGGCGCCGGCAATGTAAAAGGGACGACGGATCATTTACCGTTCGGAGAAGAAATTGGATTCACTGGCGAATCAGAAAAACACAAATTCACCACCTACGAGCGAGACGGAGCGCTTGATTATGCCGTGAACCGACATTATGCTTCGCAACAAGGGCGCTTCGCTCAGGCTGATCCGCTGGGGATGGGAGCGGCAAGCCTGGCGGATCCACAGAGCTTGAACCTGTACAGCTATGTACAGAATGATCCGGGGAACGCTGTTGATCCGAGCGGGCTGAGGCCAAATTTGGATCCACATCCATATGGGTTGGGGGGCTCGGGGGATAGCTCATCATTCCTTATAGATGGGGTACCAGTGAGTAGCGACCTGGCATTCAGTGTATTGCATTCGGGCGCAGGGGTGATTGGTCCATTGAATACAACTCGTTGGGACCCTGCATTGAATCAAGGGAAAGGAGGGTTCGCGAGTTTTAGGGTAGAGGCCGATGGCACTGCCGGTTGGGGACACTGGGAAGAACAAACGCATACTGCGACAGGTGAGGCAGGCGACGTCTTTTGGTCATATACCTTTCCGGCCGAATGGCACTGGGACAAATCTGGTAAGCTAACACAATTCAATGGAGAGTTAGGGGTCGATATTGGTGGAATATTCAGGGACCTTAATGGGTCTATAGTCCCCGGCTACGAGCGGCCCCTTGAAATGCAGATGCTCGGCCCGCTAGACATGGTCGGGCTTGGCGAGATTAAAGCTGGGATAGCAGTGGCTGGGGTGCTGGGTGTTGGCGCAAGAGGTCTACTTAAAGCCGCAGCAGAAGGCGCAATTGCAAGATTAACTCAAGAAGGGCTGGAGCATATTGTCGTGCGTCACTGGGCAACTAGCGGTATAGAGGGTGTCAGTAAGTTTGCAGCAGGCACAAGTCTAAGAGATTTGAAAAGCATGATTAACGAGACTATTTCTTTTCCAGGAGCCATTCGCGCCAACACTCACGGACGACCGGGAATTATTTATGAATTAAACTTCGGTCGCAGTATCGGCGTTAATAGCAGCGGGGGAGCAGCTAGTAGCTTACGTGTAGTGGTTGGAGCCAATGGCAATGTTGTAACAGCCTTTCCATTCTAAAAATATGGTAGATATTGATTACAGATTATCTCTTGATTGGGCAGTGAAGCCGGGCGGGGTAAATCTCTCTGAAGCAGATGAGATGACACTGCGTTACAGCGTCTTCTTAGGAGATGTGATATTCAAAGTGGATGGCGTTGATTTTAGTACACACTGGGGATGGGTTCCTATACTTGACTTCGCAATTTGTCTGCTGAGTGTGCTTGAAGACTTATCGGCAGGCAAAGAACAAAGCTCGATAGAGTTCACCGAATCAGAGGCTGAGCTTGTTTTTCGGCGTAGAGACGGCTTGGTTTTAATCATATCGAATTATAATAGCCATCAGGCGTCGGCCAACTATAGAGAGCTAGAGGACGCATCTGTTGCATTTTCAATTAAAGTGTTTTCTGACTTTCAGAGATTAAACCCAGAGGCTAGCCGGAATACTGCGATCAGGAGGTTGCAAGAACGATACCCGGTTTTACAGCGGTTGTCAGCAGAGTAATCGGCGAGCGGCCCATTGAAATGCAGATGCTCGGCTAATCAAGATGTTCTTTCCGAGGAAATAGGGTGAAGCGGGATGATTTAGAAAGATACTTGGATAGGGGTGACACACTTGGTTTTGTTAAGGAAACCGGGAGTAACGGATCCTTGGGATGGATACTGCTTAATAAACTGAAACCCAATAATCGTTATCTCGGACTCCTTGAGGATGGTGAAGAGCCTGAATTCGTCGCTCAACAAGAACGCTATCGACGCACGCCATACCACGTGTCGGTACAGGAACTAAAGAGAGAAGCATACGAAAGTGAGAGATATGAGACCGGCGAAGATTATCTGCTAAACGAGACTTACTTCTTCTCAAATCTCGATGAGGTGGAGGAATTTGTACGGAGTTATGGTCATACGCTAGAGAACATCAAATGGCCTATAGAGATAGGCATGCCTTGACGGCTTATGGAGTTTGATCAGCCGTTTGGGATATTCAGGCGCTGGTGTTAACAAGCATGAAAAAGGGACACTCCCGCAATCCCGATGCTTCTGGAGCAGGATGCTTCTGGAGCAGAATGATGCTGGATGGGCGAGATTCAAGGCCATAAGTACAATGAAATCAGCCCTCTTTCTATTGCGCGCATGGCAAGAAGGACGGTTCGACCTCGCTGATCAATCAGCCGCCGTAGGCTCGCCGACCGTCGCGGCCCGGCGGGCTTTGGCGCCGCGACGCAATTTCTTCTGCAGCGAATCGAGGTAGACGTATACGATCGGCGTGATGTAGAGCGTCAGGAGTTGAGAGACCAGCAGCCCCCCGACCACGGCCAACCCCAGCGGTCTGCGCGCTTCCGACCCCGCGCCGAATCCCAGCGCGATGGGCAGCGTTCCCAGCAACGCCGCCATGGTCGTCATCATAATGGGCCGGAAGCGCAGCAGACAGCCCTCGTAAATCGCCTCGGACGCGCTCTTGCCTTCTTTGCGCTGCGCCTCCAACGCGAAGTCAATCATCATGATCGCGTTCTTCTTGACGATGCCGATCAGCATGATCAGGCCGACGAACGCGTAGATGTTCAAATCGGTTTTGAAGATCATCAGCGTCAGCAGCGCCCCGAAACCCGCCGAAGGCAACCCGGACAGGATCGTGATCGGGTGGATGAAGCTCTCGTAGAGGATGCCGAGCACGATGTAGATGACCAGGATCGCGACGGCCAGCAGTAGCCACAGGCCCTGCAGCGACGATTGGAACGCCTGCGCCGCGCCCTGGAAGTTCGTCGAGAGCGTCACGGGCAATCGCATCTCGTTTTTGATGTTTTGAATCTGGTTGACCGCGTCGCCGAGCGCGACGCCTGGTTTGAGATTGAACGAGAGGGTCACCGACGGGAGCTGGCCCGAGTGCGTGATGGTCAATGGCCCCACCGTGCGCCGCAACTGCGCGACCGTGTTCAACGGGATTTGTCTCCCGCCGTTCGATTTGACGTAAAGCAGCGAAAGCGCCGCGGGGTCTTTCGAGCGAGTTTTCGATTTGATCCGCCGTCACGTCCAGCGCCAGCGCCTTGTCGCGATCAATGTCGACGACGACCTGCGGGCTGGTGATCTGCAGGTCGCTCGTCACGTCCTGCAAGCCCGGCAATTGCTTCAGGCGCGACTCCATCTTCGGCGCCCATTCGTAAAGCTCCTTGATGTCGGCGTCTTGCAGCGTGAATTGATAGAGACTTTTGGACAACGAACCGCCCAGTCGAATGGTCGGCGGGTTTTGCAGATAAACATTGATGCCGGGAATCGCGGCCAGTTTCGGCCTTAACTCCTGAATCACCTCGTCGGCGGTCAGCTTGCGCTGCGAGCGGGGCTTCAGCCGCATATAGACGCGGCCCGTGTTGCCCGTGCCGTTCGGCCCGCCGGCGCCGACCGATGACATGAAGGATTCGACGTTGGGGTCTTTGCTGATGATCTCGGCGACCTGGCGCTGGTGTTTGACCATCCCGTCAAACGAGACGTCTTGCGCCGCTTCGGTGGAGCCGTAGACCTGATTCGTGTCCTCGCTCGGGATGAAGCCCATCGGAATTTTGGTGAACATGTAGATCGTGGCGGCGAAGACCAGAGCCGACGCCATCGTAGTGATCACGTGATGTTTCATCACCCGCCTGAGCGTCCAGTCGTAGGCGCCTAGCATCCCGCCGAAGAAGCGCTCCAGCGCGTTGTAGAAACGCCCGTGCTTCTCTTCGGCGGGCTGGCGCAGGTAGCGGCTGCAGAGCATCGGCGTGAGCGTGAGCGAGACGAATCCGGAGACGAGGATCGCGGCGCCGATGGTCACGGCGAATTCGTGCAGCAGGCGGCCCAGGATGCCGCCCATAAACAACACCGGGATGAAAACCGCCGCCAGCGATATCGTCATCGAAAGAATCGTAAAGCCGATCTCTTTAGCGCCGTTAAGCGCCGCCTCGAAGGGCCGCTCGCCCATCTCCATGTGCCGGACGATGTTCTCCAACATCACGATCGCGTCGTCCACCACGAAGCCGACCGAGAGCGTCAGCGCCATCAAGCTGAGGTTGTTCATGCTGTAACCGAGCAGATACATCACCCCGAACGTGCCGAAAATCGAGAGCGGCACGGCGAGGCTGGGGATGATAGTGGCCGACAGGTTACGCAGGAAGAGAAAGATCACCATAATGACCAGCGCGACGGTCAGCGTGAGCGTGAACTTCACGTCGGCGATCGAATCGCGAATGGTCATCGAACGGTCGTTCAATATCTCCAGGTTGACCGAAGCCGGCATCTGCGCGCTGAAGGACGGCAACAACCGCCTGATGCTATCCACCACCTCGACCGTGTTGGTTCCGGGCTGGCGTTGTATCGAGAGGATGATGGAGCGCGTGTTGTTGAACCAGCTCGCCACTTTGTCGTTCTCGACGCTGTCAATGACGCGACCTAGCTCTTCCAGCCGGACGGGCGAGCCGTTGCGATACGCCACGATGATTGGGCGATAAGCCTCGGCGGTAGTGAGCTGCCCGGTGGCCTGCACGGTGAAGGCCTTGTCGGGGCCGTAGAGCGTGCCGGTCGGCAAATTGACGTTCGCCTTCTGGACGGCCTGCTGCGCTTCCTCGATGCCGATGCCGCGCGTCGCCAGCGCGTTCGGGTCCAACTGCACGCGCACGGCGTATTTCTGCGCCCCCATCACCTGCACCTGCGCCACGCCGCTGACCATCGAGATGCGCTGCGCGATCATCGTCTCGGCGTACTCGTCCACGGTCGAGAGCGGCAGCGTCGGCGAGGTCAACGCAAGAAAGAGGATCGGCGAATCCGCCGGATTGACTTTCTGAGACGTCGGCG
>WNGA01025426.1_pt1 | contig 13127 bp, 8 predicted proteins | sample 5400061 | NCBI WGS metagenome assembly WNGA01 (sample SAMN13153366, study PRJNA577476) | soil metagenome | isolation source: 100 cm soil or saprolite under grassland replicate 2 | place: USA:California | collected 2016-06-15
TTGGACGAAGACCTACCGGGATTCTGGGAGCAGAACGGCTATCACATGCGCGGCGATCCGTGGAAGGAAGAGCGGTACGGCGGCCGCGGGCTGACGCAACACGAAATCAACAAGTTCCGGAACGCCAGCAAGAAGATCGCCCGCTAGCGGCTCTCCCCCAGCAACTCGTAAAACCGCCGGAATACCTCGATTCCGTCCCATAACTGCTTCAAATCGAGCTTCTCGTTCGGCGCATGCAGGCGGTCATCCGGAAGCCCGATGCCGGTGAGAATCACCGGCGCCCCGGCCGACGCCAGCGCCGGCACGACAGGGATCGACCCGCCGGCGCGCGCCGGCACGCTGGCACGCCCCGTGACCTCCTTGAAGGCCTCACCCAGCAGCGTGAACGCGGGGTGGTCGACCTTGATCTGCGCCGGATCGGCGCCGTGGAGAAACCGCACAGTCGCGGTGACATACTTCGGCGCAAAGCGTTGCACCGCCGCGGCGAGCTGCCGCTCGACCGTCGCAAGCTTCTGGTTGGGCACGAGCCGCATGCTGACCTTCGCGGTCGCCTCGGCGGGAATGACGGTCTTCGCGCCTTCGCCCGTAAAGCCGCCCAGGATGCCGTGGATCTCGAACGTCGGCAGCGCCCAGAGGCGCTCGAGCACCGAGTACTTCTTCAAACCGACGAGGGCTTTCCCTTGCACGCGCTTCTGCAGGAAGTCCTTCTCGGTGAAGGGGAGCTTTTTCCAGGCGGCAAGCTCTGCCTTGGACGGCCGCTTCACCGGCGTGTAGAAGCCGGGGATGTTGATCTTCCCATCCTCGCCCTTCAGACGCGTGAGCAGCCGGCACAGCTCCTCGTGGGCGTTCGGCGCCGCACCGCCGTATTCGCCGGAGTGGAGATCGGTTTTGGAAGTCCGCACGGTGATTTCCGCGTAGCACAGACCGCGCAGCGTCGTGTACACGGCGGGCCATGCCGGCGCGACATACGACATATCCGCGACGAGCACCGCGTCGGCGCGGACGCGCTGCGGCTCGCGTTTCAACAGGTCGAACAAGACCTTGGAACCGTACTCCTCTTCACCTTCGATCAAGAAGCGGAAGTTGATTGGCGGCCGCGGCGACGCGGCGATCGCCTTGAGCAGGCAGAAGACCTGACCCTTGTCGTCGGCCGTGCCGCGCCCGTAGATCTTGCCGTCGCGGATCGTTGGCTCGAAGGGTGGGTTGATCCATTCGGCGAGCGGATCGGGCGGCTGCACGTCGTAGTGGCCGTAGATGATGAGCGTCGGTGCTCCCGGCACATCGGGGCCTTTGCCAGACACGACCGGATGCGTGTCGCTGCCGAGAAACTCGACGTCGCGACAGCCGAGGCGCCGCAGCTCGGCGGCGACCCATTCAGCGGCCGCGCGACAATCCTGATTGTGTGCCGGCAATGTCGAGACGGAGGGAATGCGCAGGAACTCACTCAGCTCGCGAAGCAATCGCTCTTGATCCATGGCGGCAGAAATGTAGACAGATGGGTCGCAGCTAGCCAGCGAGTGCGGCCCGGGTAGATTTGTGCGTCATGCGGACGACCGCGTCGTACGAGTTGTTTCCGGACGCCCGAAGCGAACGGGCGCTCGCGCGCGCGCGCTGGCTGGCGCGCGAGGGCCGGACACGGCCGCGGCGCCGAGGCCTTGCAGCTTGCCGACCGTGCCCGCGCGACGTTCGGCGAGTCCGGATTCTCGCTGACGCTGCGTGCGGCAGCCCTCACCGAGCTGGGCCGCTATCCCGAGGCGCTGGCCGAGCTGGATCGCGCCGTGGAAGTCGATCCCGACTTGGCGCTGGTGTGGCACGAGCTCGGCTACGCCGCGTACAAGCTCGGCGACCGCAATCGGGCGTTGTTGGCGCTCGACCGCGCGTTTGCGCTCGAGCCCCATACCGACACGCTCAAGCTCCGGGGCCAGGTCCTGCGCGAAGCAGGCCGGTATCAGGCGGCGGAAGTGGCGTTTGAAGGCGCCGCCCAGGCGGCGGAGCACGCCGAGCAGCGCGCCGATGCCGAGCGCGAGATCGCCACGACGCGCCGCTATGGGTTCTACGCGCCCCGGCGCCCCGATGACCTGACTCCAGCCGAGCGCTGGTTTGCGGATACGGGCAGCATCGTCCTGGCTTCGACCCCGGGGCCGGTGGCACCGAGCGACGAGACGATTGTGGCAACCTTCGCGGAGGTAGCCGCCCACTGCGACTGGCATTTCGGACAAGTCATCCTGCTCGGCCCCGAATTCCCAGCCTGTAATGAGCTCGCCTACCGGATGGGAGCGCCGCTCGTCACGCCCTCGGGATTCGATCCCGCGGTCTGTCCGCTCATCGTCGGCTTGCGGCCACTCGTCGCCGACAAGACGTGGACGGGCATCGTCGGCCGGCTGGCCAACGAGTCGATCGGCCTCGTGCTGGCGCTCGAGCATCCGGCCGAGGCACACCCGCCCCTGACCGCCGACGTGGTCGGTGTGCTGACAGATGCCGGGACGCGGCGCGAGCGTGCACCCAATCCCGTCCAGGCGGTGAACGAAGCGCGCAACCCCGGGGCTCGACTCGCGGGCCGTCGCCTGCGTCCTACCTGAGCTGCTCGAGTCATGAGCGCGACTGACCAGCCGCCGCGCCCCAGTCGCGCGCCGATGTCCGGCCGCGCGATCGTCCAAAACCAGTTCGACCGCGCGGCCGACCTGATCAATCTCGAAGCGTACATGCGGAAAATCCTGATGGCGCCGTTCCGCGAGGTACAGGTCGAGGTGCCCGTCCGAATGGACGACGGCCGAATCGAGGTCTTCACCGGCTACCGCATTCAGCACAACGGCGCGCGCGGGCCGTGCAAAGGGGGGATCCGCTATCACCCGGAAGCCGATCACGACGAGGTGCTGGGGCTCGCCACGATCATGACGTGGAAGACCGCGCTGATGGATATCCCCTTTGGCGGCGCCAAGGGCGGCGTGACGGTGGATCCCAAGAAGCTCTCCAAGCTCGAGCTCGAGCGGCTGACCCGCCGCTTCACCCAGCGGATCGCCATCGTGCTCGGCCCCTACCGCGATATCCCCGCGCCCGACGTCAACACCAACGCACAAGTGATGGCCTGGATTCTCGACGAGTACTCGAGCCGGCAGGGCTACAGCCCGGCGGTCGTCACCGGAAAGCCGGTCGCGCTGGGAGGATCACTCGGCCGCGAAGAGGCAACCGGACGCGGCGTGATGTACGTGATGCAGGAGTACTCGCGCGACTTCGGGGTCCCGCTCAAAGGCGGACGCGTCGTGATCCAGGGCTTCGGCAACGTCGGCAGCCACCTGGCACGGCTCCTCGACAGTGAAGCGGGCGCGACTGTCGTCGCCGTGAGCGACGTCTCCGGCGGGATCTATAACGACAAGGGACTCGATATTCCGGGATTGCTGGCTCACAGCGCACAGGGGAAACCGGTTTCCGAATGGAAGGGCGGCAAACGCATCACGAACGACGACCTCTGGACGATCCCCTGCGAATGGCTGGTTCCCGCCGCCCTGGGCGGCGTGATCACCAAGGAAGCAAATGCCACCACCATCGACTGCAAGGTCGTGGTCGAAGGCGCGAACGAGCCGACCACGCCGACGGCCGATCGGATTCTCGAGGAGCGCGGCATCGCGGTCATTCCGGACTTTCTCGCCAATGCCGGCGGCGTCACAGTCAGCTATTACGAGTGGGCCCAAAACCTCCAGCAGTACCGGAGCTCAAAGCCACGCTCACGAAGGCCTACACGTCTGTGCGGGATCTGGCGAAGGAAAAGAAGGTGACGTTTAGGACCGCGGCGTACGGGATCGCCCTACAGCGCGTTGCGGATGCCGAACGACTGAGGGGTAACTAGTCCTCCACCTTCATGCCCGGACGAGAGTATAGGGCCTGATAAGGGTCACCAGGCTGCGTAAAGACGCGGATCTGAATGGCCCGGATGGTCTCGGCAATATCCGCGTTATTCTGCAGGTAAATCTCGTCGAACAGATTCAGATTCATCCGATACAGCCGCTGGGCAATGATCACCGCATTGTTGAGCGGCGCCTGGGCGAACCACCGCCAGTCGTACGTCTCGAGTGACTGGCCGACCGCGCCGCGAAACTGATCGCGCGCCCATCCGAACAGGGGTGCGCGCACCTGCTCCAGCCGTTCTCCGCTCAGCGGCTCCGCATACGCCGAATCGAGACGGCGCGCCAGCTCGGCGTAAAACACGTCCAGCGTGCGCTCGTCGCGCCACCGGGCGGCGGCCCGCCGCGCGTCCAGCGTGTCGTGCCGCGAGCGGAAAAACGCCTCCGCACCGCGATACCCGACGAAGCTGGCAAAGCTCTCGTTAAAGGGGGTCTGGCTCTTCACGTACAACGTGTTGTGGGCCAGCTCGTGAATCACGGTGGCGACGAGCTCCATCGTGTCTCGACTCATCGCCGTCGAGAACAGTGGATCGCTCAGGTAGCCCAGCGTGGAGAACGCGCCCGACGGCCGCAGGAACACGTCGAGCCCCTCCGCATCGAGCTGTTGGGCCTCCTTGCGCGCCCGTGAAGCGTTGAAGAACCCCTTGTACGGAACGACGCCGACAATCGGATAGCGCCAGGTAATCTCGCGCAACTTGTCGCGGCGGCTCGCCGACAGCACGAGCAGCAGGGTGTCCCGTCCGACGTCCGCATAGGTCGTGTACGTCTTCCCCACTGCCAGGCCGAGCGAATCCGCGGCGTAGGCGCGAGCGGCGCGCACGAGCGCGAATCGCTGGCGCAGCGCCGTGGGCGTCGTCGTGTCGGCGATCAGCTTGTCGATCGAGCGGCGGCGGAGCAGCAGGCGCGCCTCCTCGATGCCGGCGCGCGCGATGTAGCGCGCGTCAGCGCTGACCACCAGCAGGAGCGCGACGGCGGCGACGACCCCACCCGCGGCGATCACCAGGATGCGTTTGAGGAGTCGGCCCCAGCGCGGCCGCGCGCGTTCGGTCAGGGCGTCCATCGCAGCCCCACGCGATGCGTTCCGCCGCCGAGCGCATCATTTGCCCGAAACGCGTAGTCCATCGCGAGCCGCCCAAGCACGATTCCGCCGCCGAAGGTCACGCGCGACGCATCGGTGATTGTCGGGCGCGTCGCGTATCCCACGCGCCCGATCAATCCGACACCGCCCGTAACGATGCCGCCCTCGATCCCCTGGATGAGCACCGCGCTGCGGTCGCGCGTCCACTGCCCCTCCAGGGTCGTGAGCAGCCGGAAGGTGCCCTGCGGATCTGTGTAGTTGAGCGTCAGGCCGGCGCGCGTCCGCCGTGGCAACAACGCGCTGTTGCCGAGGTCGCCGCCCAGGTTTTGAACGCTGACGCCAATCGCCATGATGTCGAAGACCGCGATCGCCATGCCCACGTCACCAGCCCACGCATCACTCACGTCCGAGCCGATCTGCTGGCGATTGTACTTGCCCGTGACCCCGAGCGCCACGAACCCGCGGCGGTAGACGAGCGACGTTGTCGCGAGCGCTTCGTACGGATGGAACGACGCGCCGGTGGGCATGCCGCGCCGCCCGCCGGTCGCCGGGTCGGGAACGATCTCGGCCTCCGACCCGAAGTCGAGCGCCTGCGCGCCGAAGCCCAACGTCCAGCGCTGCACGCGCAGCGCCAGCGCGGCCGCCGACACCGCGCTGCCCGCCAGGTAGGGCTCGTACGACCCCTCGATGCTGAGATGTCGAACGGTGGCGATGCCGGCGGGGTTCGCGAACAGGGCGCCGGCGTCGCCGACGAGTGCCGCCCCCGCCCCACCCAACGCAGCCGAGCGGGTGGAGCCCGGGAGGTTGGTGAGGAGGGAACCTTCGGTTTGAGCCGTCAGATGGGCGGATGGGCCGATGGGCAGCAGCGCGATAACCGTCAGCGCCACGGCGGCCCGACCGCCCATCAGCCCATCAGCCTGTCTCATTGCAGTCGTATCACATTCAGCCGCGGCATCGTCGCCGGGTTGAGCGGCGCGCCGTTGGGCGCAGTGAAGCTGAGTGTGAAGCCCGGATCACCAGGTGGCTGGGTGGCACGGTGATAGATCCCGGACCCCGCGCGCAGCGTGCCGCTCAAGTTCACGTCGCGTCCGGCGCTGACCGTCGGGACGAGGGGATAGACCTTCGGAAATGCGTTCGAATTCTGCGTGTGCAACGACGAGTATACGGCGTGCAAATTCCAGGAGACGTACTGCAGCTCCGGCGGAACCCCGAGGCCATCGGTAAGGTAGTTCGCGAGCGCCCACCGGCTGACGACCGTCGGGAACGGATCGCCGGTGACGGCCGCGATGTTTTGCGCGCCGGTCTGCGCCGTGCCGACCAGCGACCGGGTCAGTGTGTCCCAGTCGGCCCGCGTGGTACCGGCCGAATACCGGTCGACCATGTAGCGCACAAACAGCCACGCGGCGCCCCGCTCGGCGAGCGACGCGATGCCCGTGGTGGGCAACAGAAAATGCTTGCTCGTCGTATCCAGGTATTCGTAGGCATCGATGAGGTCGCCGCCGTAGAACCGGCAGTCAGTCGTGCCGATCGTGCAATCGTTGATCTTCCCGCCGGGGGACGCCGCGTAGCTCCGCCCGCCCAGCTCCTCGGCATAATGCGACAACCCTTCGTTCAACCACAGAACCTCGCCCATGCCAATGCGCAGCAGCACGTGCTGAGCCACGAAGGCGCCGCCGCTGGCGTTGCACTCGTTGGCAGTCACCAGCTTGTTGACCGTGTTGGTCATCAGGACGAGCACGACGGTGTTGGAATCGATGTCCGATTCACGCCCGAACGCGGCGGTGTCGATCGCGTAGAGGCGCTGATCGAATGTGGTGGCGATGGCGTCGAGGGACGCGGAATCGAGACCGCCGGGGGGAGCCAGCGTATCGACGAAAATGGCGACCTTGCCGTTGACGGCACGTACCTGCGCCCACACGCTGTCGAACCGCGAGCAGTCGGTCTTGGCGCACACCTGGAACTTGCGCAGGTCGTTCATCGATGGTGGCGCCGCAGCGCTCGACGCCTGGGGCCGCCTCCCCCCGCCAGGTTCGGGGGCGAAGCCCCACGAGCGCCGTTCATCGCCCAAGCGCAGGTAGGTGTGGAAGCGCTCCGCGAGACTCGGCTCGGCCGCTGGTTGGACCGGGGCAGACGGCGCGGGGAGGATCGTATCCCCGTTGAGCCGGAAGCCCGCCGTTTGACCCGGAATCCCCGCCGTGAGCTGCGGAACGATCAGATACTCGGCCGCAAGCGCTGCCGTTGCCGGAAAGACTGAGCATCCAGAACCGGGACCGGGATCGATCGAGACGTATTCACCGACCGACAAGGTTACGGCCGCGTCCGCCGCCGTACAGCGCCGGATCTGCGGCGCCGTGCCGCTGCTACAAGCCCCCACTACCCCCGCTATCGCCAGCAAGGAGCTCAACCGTACCAGGTGTTTCCCGAGCATGCGCCTCCTCCGTGACTTCACCGGTGCGCCGTAGCACCCATTGGAAGCAGATCGGCCCGGCCAGCTGGTGCACGCCAATCATCGCCACGAGCAGCGCTTCCAGCGAGACATTCCATTCCGGAAACGCTCGTCGCAACACTGCGGCGAGCGTGAATGCCAATCCACCCTGCGAAACGAACCCCAGCCACCCATACCTGGCCCAGACGTCGCCGACCGCGGGGTGACGGCCCGCCCAGCGCAAACCGCCCCACAGACCGACGGCCCGCAATCCCACGAGGAGCAGCGCCCATGGCCACATGTCCCCCAGCACCTCGAATTGCAGCGCGCTCCCGGCGAGCGCAAAAAATACGACATAGACCGGCATCGCGCATCGCTTGAGCTCGTCTCGCACGCGTTCGCCCTCACGAGGCGCGGTGTTGCGGAGCGCGCAGCCGGCGGCCAGCGCCACCGGCACCGGCTCCAGGCCGCTCAGTCGGACCGCCTGGGAGATGATGAAGGCGATCACGACGAGCAGCCAGGCAACGCGATCGTGGATGACCCGGAGGTACTGGGCAACGGCCAGCCCCAGGATGATCCCCGCGGCGAGCGAGCCCACGAGGATCAGCAGGGTCTGTGTCGCAACGCCCGGCGTCACGACGCCCCTGCTGCCGAGCGGCAGCGCCACGGCGAGAACGAGCGTCACCAACAACACAGCCGCGAGGTCCTGCACGACGGCCACATCCAGTGTCGTGCGGGACATTGGTCCTCCGGGGCGGGCCGCGACGTCAGTCATAACAGCCCAGGTCAGCGTCGGCGCGCTGATGGCCGCAACCGTACCGAGCGCAAGTGCAACCACCAGGGCATCCCGGAATGGCTGATGCGCGGTGAGGGGAAACCACGGGCTGACGGTGAGAACAACGGCCGTCACCGCCAGGAAGGGAACGCCGATGACCGCCGCTGCAATGCGCAGGACCATGTTCCGGCGCTCGCCGCGCAGCGCATCGAGCGTCAGCTCGCTCCCCACCGCGAAGGCGATGAGCGCGAGGGCGCCCGTCGAGATCGGACCCAGGACTTGCAGCTCATCGGTGTGTATCAGATCGAGCCACGCTGGGCCCGCGACGTAGCCGCCGATGAGATAGCCGACGATGCGGGGAAGTCGGACTCGCTGCGCGATCGTGCCTGCGACGAATGCCACGAGCGTCACCGACCCGAGGGCGAGCGTCGCGTGCGCCTCGAGCGGAATCCCGCTCGACCGCGTGAGCCGCTGCAACAACGCCATGACCACGAACGTGACGACGAGCATCAGCCATTGCATGACCGCGCAAAATACGGCAGATTCAGCGGCGTAACCATGCCGTTCGTTCACCTCCACACGCATAGCGAGTACTCTCTCCTCGACGGCGCCAATCGGATCCCCGACCTGCTCGATCGGGTCCAGGCGCTGGGCATGGATTCGCTCGCCATCACCGACCACGGCAACCTCCACGGCGCCTGGTCGTTCTACGCCGAAGCCAAGGCGCGAAAAATCCGGCCGATACTGGGCTTCGAGGCCTATCTCGCGTTCGGCAGCCGGCACGCACGCGAGAAGCCCGCGGCCGACGTCCCCCTGGGGGCCCCGTACTCACACCTCGTGCTGCTCGCCAAGAACCGGATCGGCTATCAGAACCTGATTCGGCTTTCATCGATAGGATTCCTCGAAGGCTATTACCGCCGGCCGCGCATCGATAAAGAAGTATTGGAGCAGCATCGCGAGGGGCTCATCGGGCTCGCCGCCTGTCTCTCCGGGGAAATCGCGCTGTATCTGCGCCAGGGGAATTACGAGGCCGCCAAGGCGAGCGCCGAGTGGTTCGCCCGGACGTTCGGACCGAATGGCTTCTGGCTGGAAGTGCAGAATCACGGCATCGCCGAGGAAAACACCGTCGCCGAGGGGATGTTTCGCCTCGCCACCGAGCTCGGACTTCCCGTGGCGGCCACCAACGACGCGCACTACCTGAAGAAGGACGACGCCGAGGCGCACGACGTGCTGCTCGCGATCGGCACCGGCAAGGACCTCGACGATCCGAAGCGCTTTCGCTTTTTCGGACAGGAGAGCTACGTCAAGTCCGAGAAGGAGATGTCGACGCTGTTCAACCGCGCCGACGTGCTCGCGGAGACGGCGCGCGTCGCCGAGCTGTGCGAATTCGATTTCGAGAAGCGCTATTTCCTGCCCCAGTATCCGCGCCCCGCGGAGTTCGCGTCGGACCAGGACCTGCTGGTCCACCTCGCGCGCCAAGGCGCCATCGAGCGCTATGGCGATCCGCTGTCGGATGAGGTCGAGAGACGGCTGGATTACGAGCTCGACGTCATCAGCCGGACCGGGTACGCCGGCTATTTCCTCATCGTCTATGACCTCGTCAAGGCTGCGCGCGACCGCGGCATTCCGGTGGGTCCGGGTCGTGGCTCAGCGGCGGGTTCGCTGATCGCCTACGCGTTGCGGATCACCACGGTCGATCCCCTCAAGTTCGACCTGCTGTTCGAACGCTTCCTGAATCCCGAGCGCATCTCGATGCCGGATATCGATCTCGATTTCTGTTTCGAGCGTCGCGGCGAGATCCTCGAGTACGCCCGCGAGCGCTACGGGCGGCAGTCGGTCGGCCAGATCATCACGTTCGGGACGCTGAAGGCGCGCGCGGCGTTCCGGGACGTCGCCCGCACGCTCCGCGTCGAGATGGGGGATGTCGAACGCCTCACCAAGCTGATTCCGTCCGGGCCGGCATTCAGCGTCACGCTGGCCGAGGCGGGCGAGAAGGTTCCGGAGGTGAAGCAGGCCGCGGCGCACGATGAGCGCATCCGGAAAGTGCTCGACCTCGGTTCCCGTATCGAGGGGCTGGCACGCCACGCCTCGGTGCACGCGGCGGGCGTCGTGATCGCCCCCGGACCGCTGACCGACTACGTCCCGGTGTGCACCGCACCCGACTCCAAGACGGACGCCGACGCCATCATCACGCAGTACGACATGGTGGGGCTGGAACACGTCGGGATGTTGAAGATCGACCTGCTCGGGCTGAAGACACTCACGGTGCTGCACGACGCCGCGAAGATGGTCGCCGAGCGTCACGGCGTGACGATCGACCTGGAGCGGCCCGACCTGAGCGACCCCAAGGTCTACGAGCTGCTGCGCGCGGGCCGCACCGCCGGCATCTTCCAGTTTGAATCGCCGCTCGCCACCGATTGCCTGCGCAACATGAAGTGCGATTGCTTCGACGATCTCGTCGCGACGAACGCGCTGCTCCGCCCCGGTCCGCTCGATACCGGGATGTACCTCGTCTATATCAACCGCAAGCTCGGGCGCGAGAAAGTTCGCTATCCGCATCCGGCGCTCGAAGAGATCCTCGCGCCCACGTACGGCGTGATCGTGTATCAGGAGCAGGTGATGCGCATCGCGAACGTGCTGGCGGGCTACTCGCTGGCCGAAGCCGACGTGCTGCGCAAGGCGGTGGGGAAGAAGATCAAGGAGCTGATTCAGGAGGAGCTGGGCAACTTCGTGAAGCGCGCCATCACGCGCGGTCACGCCAAGAAGACCGTCGAAGAGATCGCCGCGCAGATCGAGACGTTCGGCCGCTACGGCTTCAACAAGTCCCACTCCGTCGCCTACTCGATCCTCTCCTACCAGACGGCGTGGTTCAAGGCGTACTATCCCGCTGAGTACATGGCCGCGCTGCTGTCGTCGGAAATCGGCAACACCGATCGGGTCGTGCAGTACATCAACGAGGCGCGCGAGCTCGACCTGCAGGTCCTGGCGCCCGACGTGAACGAATCGGGCTACAAGTTCACCGTCGTCGGGGACCAGCGGATCCGATTCGGGTTGGGCGCCGTGCGGAACGTCGGCGAGGGCGCGATCGCCTCGATCATCGCGGGTCGACGTGAGGCGCCCTATCGCTCGCTCGTGGAGCTGTGCGATCGCATCGACCTGCGGCTGTGCAACAAGCGCGTCATCGAATCGCTGATCGACTCCGGCGCCTGCGATTCGCTGGGGGGCGAGCGCTCCCAGCTGGTCGCCGCCCTGGATCACGCCTTCAGCGAAGCGCAGGTTCGCCAGGGGGAACGGTTCACCGGACAGCACGCCCTGTTCGGCGACGACGCGCCGGCTGCCCCACCGGCCAGTACTCTTCCAGACGTCCCCCCGTGGCCTGAGCATGAGCGCCTGACCCGTGAAAAGAGCGTGCTCGGCTTCTTCATTTCCGGCCACCCCCTCGCCAAGTACCGCGCCGAGGTAGAGCTTTTTGGGACCCGCACGACGGCCACGCTGGGCATGTGGAGCCCGCAGAAGGTGACGGTCGCGGCGGTCGTCACGGTGGTGAAGCGGCAAACCTCCAAGAAGACGGGGGCGGAATACGCGCGCCTCACCCTCGAGGATTTTCACGGCGCGGCGGAGGCGTTGGTGTTCCCCGAGGCCTGGGCCAAACTGAACGGCGTGATTCACGCCGACGGTGCGTACCTGATCACGGGTGGATACATCGCGCGCGATCAGGGGGAGGAGCAGGCACCGTTCATCGTCGAGAGCGCCCGCGCGCTCGACGACCTGCGGCCGAGTGGGGCGATCGGAGTGGCGCTCCGGTGGACCGCCGCGAGCCGCCCCCAGCCGGAGACCACGCGCGCGATTGCCGCGCTGTGTGCCGCGCACCCCGGGCCGACGCCGGTTTTTATCGAATGGGGTGCGGGGCGGGGCGAGAACGGTAATAAGGAAAGGGACGAGAACGGCAGCACGGTACGCCTGCGCAGCCGCGCATTCCGGGTGGACGCGGCGGACGACCTGCTGGCCGCACTGCGGGATTTGCTGGGCGCGGACGGGGTTACACTGGTTAAGGCGTAGGAAGCGTGGTTGGTTTGGGTAGGGTGCGCGTGGGGGTTTATGTAGGGGCGCAGCATGCTGCGCCCCTACTGAATTCACCACGACTGAATTTCACTACGACGGGAACCGATTGGCGACACATACGCTGGACTTTGAAAAGCCGCTGCTCGAACTGGAAAAACAGATCGAGGAGCTCAAGCGCGTCGCCGGGGAAAACGTCGATCTCGCCAGGAACCTGCGACCGCTGGAGCAGCAGCTGGCGACGCTGCGCCTCGAGATCTACCGCAATCTCACGCCCATGCAGCGCGTCCAGGTGGCCCGCCATCCGCGGCGCCCGTATCCCCTCGACTACGTCAACACCGTCTTCACCGACTTCGTCGAACTGCACGGCGACCGGCTGTTCCGCGACGACCCCGCGATCGTGGGCGGCTGGGCGCGGCTGGATGGCAGCAGCGTGATGGTCATCGGACATCAAAAGGGGCGCGACACCAAGGAAAACCTGTACCGCAACTTCGGGATGGCGCATCCCGAGGGCTATCGGAAAGCGATGCGGCTGATGCGCCTCGCGGCGAAGTTCGGGGCGCCGGTCATCACGCTCGTGGATACGCCGGGCGCGTATCCGGGACTCGGCGCCGAGGAGCGAGGCCAGGCCGAAGCGATCGCCAGCAGCCTGATCGAAATGGCATCGCTGGCGACGCCGATCATTACCGCCGTCATCGGCGAAGGCGGTTCGGGCGGTGCGCTCGCCGTGGGCCTCGCCGATCGGGTCCTGATGTTGGAGAACTCCGTCTATTCGGTCATTTCACCCGAGGGGTGCGCGGCCATCCTCTGGAAGGATGCGAGCCAGCGCGAGCGCGCCGCCGAGGCACTCAAGATCACGGCCCAGGACCTGCTGAACCTCGGCGTGATCGA
>WNGA01006819.1_pt2 | contig 13122 bp, 11 predicted proteins | sample 5400061 | NCBI WGS metagenome assembly WNGA01 (sample SAMN13153366, study PRJNA577476) | soil metagenome | isolation source: 100 cm soil or saprolite under grassland replicate 2 | place: USA:California | collected 2016-06-15
ATATAGCTGCCGGACATCGCGGTCGGCAGCTATATCGGCTACGACAAGCCGCGCCATCTCGGACGCGGCGCGACCGGCGGCCATATCGCGGCGCCCATCGTCAAGGATTTCCTCAAGATGGCGCTCGCCGACAAGCCGGCGGTGCCGTTCCGCATGCCGTCCGGCCTCAAGCTCGTTCGCATCGATCCCAGGACCGGCATGCGCGCGGTCGGCGGCGAAGGCCGCTCCATCTACGAATCCTACAAGCCGGGCACCGCTCCGCCCGACAGCTATGCGATCATCGGCGTGACCGACAGCGACGGCCGTTCCTTCTCGGTCCCGCCCGAATCCGACCGCATGATCCGCTCGGGGACCGGCGGACTCTACTGAGGCCCCGCCGGCCCGCGCCTCGGCCTCATTTCACCTTCTTCCACACCATGCGGCGCACGCTCATCTTCCCGTCGAGCGGGTCCGGCGACGGCCGCGTGGACAGGCGCAGGCGCTCGCCGTCGAGCTCGAACAGCCGCGTCTGCTCGGTGCCGGTCCAGCTTTCGTTCCACGAAATGTCCACGTGGTGGGTGACCTCGTTGCCGTCGATCGTATAGGTGCCGGCATAGCTCACCACGCTCCTGACCAGCGCCTCGGCTTCCTCCGGTGTCGGACGGGGTCGGGCCGGCTTCGCGCGGTCGCTGCGCGCGATGATCGCCATCCTGCGGCCGTCGGGCGCGTAATTGATGTAGCCGACGGGATTCGGGCCCAATTGGTCGACCTTGCGGCCGGAGGGGATGTCCTCGCGCTCCGCCGACACCAGCTTCCAGGTTCCGATCAGACGTTCGCGCATGAAACCACCTTGTCGCCGTCGCGTGCGGGCATTACGTTTCGCCAGACGAATCCTTCCCGAGTATATCCATGCGCGCGGAAATCTTGAGCACCGTCGACGAGATCAAGCAGTCGGTCGGGCTGCTGAGGAGGCACCTTTGACTTCGACAAGGCGCGCGCGCGGCTCGCCGAGCTGAACAAGCAGGCGGAGGACCCGAACCTCTGGAACGATGCGGCGCGGGCGCAGCGCGTCATGCAGGAGCGCACCCAGCTCGAGGACAGCCTCGACTCCATCGCCCGCATCGAGCAGGAGCTCGACGATCAGGTGACGATGATCGAGCTCGGCGAGGCGGAGAACGATCAGAAGGTGATCGCCGAGGCGGAAGAGGCGCTGAAGAAGCTCAAGGCCGACGTCGCGCGACGCGAGCTCGAGGCGCTGCTCTCGGGCGAGGCAGATGCCAACGACTCCTACGTCGAAGTCCACGCCGGCTCCGGCGGCACCGAGAGCCAGGACTGGGCGAACATGCTGTTGCGCATGTACACGCGCTGGGCCGAGAAGCACCGCTACAAGGTCGAGTACTTGGAAGAGACGCCCGGCGAGGAAGCCGGCATCAAATCGGCGACCATTCAGGTGAAAGGCCGCAACGCCTTCGGCTGGCTCAAGACCGAAGCGGGCGTGCACCGGCTCGTTCGCATTTCCCCGTTCGATGCCAACGCACGGCGCCACACCTCCTTCGCCGGGGTCACCGTCTATCCGGTGGTCGACGACCGCATCAACATCGACGTCAAGGAACAGGACGTGCGGGTCGACACGCTGCGCTCGGGCGGGGCGGGGGGCCAGCACGTCAACAAGACCGAATCGGCGGTGCGCCTCACCCACATCCCGACCAACATCGTCGTGATGTGCCAGAACGACCGCTCGCAGCACCGCAACCGCGCCCAGGCCTGGGACATGCTGCGCGCGCGGCTTTACGAGCGGGAGCTGAAGAAGCGCGAGGAGAAGGCGGCCGCCGAGCAGGCCGCCAAGACCGACATCGGCTGGGGCCACCAGATCCGTTCCTACGTGCTGCAGCCCTACCAGATGGTGAAGGACCTGCGCACCGGCATCGCCACCTCCAACACCGGCGCGGTGCTCGACGGCGATCTCGACCCGTTCATGGAAGCCGAGCTTGCGCGCAAGGCGTTCGGCAAAGGGCCGGCGGAGGTGGAGGACGTGGAGTAGGGGCTTGGTCTCAGGCTGCGTTACGGGCAATTCGAGTTTTCGCCCGGCGAGGCCGAATTGTTACGGTAACTTCCACCCTCTGATCGAAGCGATTGAGCATGGTCATCAGCCGATCGATGGTGAATCGATCCAGCTTCGCTTTGCGGATGCGCGAGAAGTCGGCCGCCGCGATGCCGGTCAGTTTTTCGGCGTGGCGCACGGTAAGCTTTCGATCATCGAGGATCCCGATGATCTTCGCCGCAAGAGTGGCCTTCAATTGCTCCGCATCCGCATTCGGAATTTGCAAACCCCGGAATACGTTCCCGCTGCCATGGACGACGTCGAGCTTTTCATTCATTTCAGCATCTCCCGCAATCGCTTCAGCCGCTGACTACAAAATTCAAGTTCTTCGTGGGAACGTCCTTCGGCGCCGCTATGCGCCACATTAGAAGATCTAATGCGGTCGCACTGGCACGATCCGCCGCAGCGCCGTCAATCCGGTCAGCGCGAGCGCGGTGAATCCGGCTCCCGCGAGGAACGTTCCGGTCGGGCCGACCGCATCCCACAGCGCACCGGCAATGATGCTGGCCGCCAGCATCGCCACGCCGGTGATGAGGTGGAACATGCCGAAGGCGGTGCCACGCAGCTCCGCCGGCGCGGCATCGGCCACGAGCGCGGCCAGCAGTCCTTGGGTGAAACCCATGTGCAGCCCCCACAACGCGGCGCCGAGCGCAAGGCCGAGCACGCCGGGCGCGAGCGCCAAGGTCAGGTCCGCGGCGAGCAGGATGGCGAATCCGAACAGCAACACCTTGTGGCGGTCGAAGCGGTCCGACAGCACGCCCGCGGGATATGCGGACAGCGCATAGATCACGTTCATCACCACCATGACGGCCGGCACGAGCGCCAGCGAGAGGCCGAGCGATTGCGCGCGCAGGACGAGGAAAGCCTCGCTGAATCGGGCGAGCGTGAACATGGCCGCGACCGCGACGATCCCCCAATAGGCCGCGCCCAGATTCTCGAGCTCGGCGATGCTCAACGGCGCGCGCACCTCGCGCAGATTGGCCGGTCTGTCGGGCTCGCGCACTGCGAATGCAATGAGCGCAAATGAGAGGAGCGCGGGGATCACCGCGATCCAGAACACGGTGATGAAATCGTCGGCGGTGAGCCACATGAACAGGATCGCAAACAGCGGCCCGCCGATCGCCCCGACCGTGTCGAGCGATTGCCGCAGCCCGAAGCTTGCGCCGCGCACGGCCGGTGGCGAGAGATCGGCGATGAGCGCGTCGCGCGGTGCGCCGCGGATGCCCTTGCCGAACCGATCGACGAAGCGCGCGGCAACGATCCATCCGGCGTTCGGCGCCAGCGGGAACAGCGGCTTGGTCAGCGCGGCAAGCCCGTAGCCGAGCGCGGCGAGAACTTTACGTTTCCGGAACCGGTCGCTCAGTGCGCCGGAGAAGATCCGGGTCATCGAGGCGGTCGCCTCGGCGATGCCTTCGATGATTCCGACCGTCAGGGTCGAGGTGCCGAGCACGGTGACGAGATAGAGCGGCAGCTGCGTGGATCATCTCCGAGGAAAGGTCCATCAGCAGCGACACCAGGCCGAGCGTCCACACGCCGGCCGGGATCGCCCGCAGCGTGGCAAACTTCGGCTGAGGCTCGGCCTGCCGCGACATGGACGCCTCGACGAAGGTCGGTCACCCGGCCTCGGCGCGGGTCAAGGAGCAATGCTGTCGGCGAAGCCCTTGACCATGTCCTGGATCAATTTGTCGCGCTGAAACGTCGCGACCTTGAGCGCGTGCTCGCGCACGGCGCGCGCCTGCTCGGGCGACAAGAACTTCGCCGCCTTGGGCGCAACCTCCATCATCACGGTGAGACGCTGACGGCGCCAATCGTCGGTCACGCCGTCGTAGGCGAGCGTCGTCAAATCGCCGGTCAGCGTTTCGGCGAGCGTGGAGCGTGCTTCCGCGACCTCCTTCTTCACCTCGGGCCGGTCGAGGGAGTCCTTGCCGGACTTGGCGGTGTGGTTGAGCTCGACGTCCATCATGATGCCCGCCAGCTTGACCTGGAAGTCGAGATAGCGCGCGAATTCGGGGGCGAAGTCGGCGACGTTGCGATGGGTTCGCCGCTGCACGTTCGCATCGTTCGGTAGCTTGTTGATGTCGTTCACCCCGGTGCCGGCGAGGATGTAGATGGTTCCGACGCGGTCGCCGGCGACGAACCATTCGGCCGCCTTGGGGACGTCGGCGATCGCCAGCGTCGCGCCCTCGAATTCGGACAGGTCGAAGATCTTGTCGAGCAGCGCCTTGACGGTCGGGTCCGATAGGCGTGGAGGGCGCCCGCTCACGTGCGCGTCCCGGGCCAGCGCCAGAAAATCGTCGGCCGCCTTCTTGACCTCGTCCAGGCGCGCAGAATCGATCTTGGCTTCGGCCTCCGCTTCGGTGATGGTCACCCGCTTGCTCCAGCCGCTCCAGTCGATGCGGTATTGGAGATTGAGGGCCCCGCCGGGAATATCGGCGCGCGCCTGGCACATGCGTTCCGACGACGTCGAGGACAGCGATTTCACCTCGCCCAACCGCTCGATCTTGACCTTCTTCTCCTCGAAGATCTCGTTCAGCGTCTTGCGCGTGGTCTCGTCGTCGCAATCGGGCAGGGTGAAGAAACTGGCGACGCGCGCCACGCCGATGATGAGGAACGCGACCGCCGCGAAGGTGGAGACGGCGATCGCCGCCCAGCGATAGATGCGCGAGGGATGCGGCGCCACGATCGGCTGTTCCGCCGCAGGGGCCGCCGCGGCTCCGCCGGTCTGCGCGCCGGCCAGGAAATCGCGCATCAGCTGTACCGCCTGGACCGAGTCGGCCTGGCTGCCGGCGTCGGACAGCCAGAACCTTTGTCCCGACTTGAGCTGGACCAGCGGATTGTTGCTGCTGAACTGCATCCCCTGGGCCCCAGTCATGTTCTGCTGGACGACCGTGATCGATTCGATGTCGTCGAGCGGAACTTCGATCGGCTTGCGCTTCCAGAAGAAGACGGTGCGCTCGAACCGCGCCTTGCCGGTCGACTTGTCGAATGTGGCCGTGGTCGTATGAAACGGCCGCACGCCGGTTTTGACGACGAGCCGATCGGGGGTGTTTTCCAAGACCTGCAGCATTGCGCGCGTCCTTCAAGTGTCGGCGAGCGTCGGCGCTGCCAGGCATCCGAGCGGCCGCCGCGCTTTTTCGCCCACCGGTCGCGGAGGCGCAAGGGCCGCGGGCGGGATCGCGCACCCGGTGGAGTGAGCGGTCACGCCCCCGGCACGGTGGCATTGGGGAAGAACAGCTGCTGGCCGTTGATCCGGTAGCCGGCGATCGCGTTCTGGCCTTCGGGTGAAGTGAGCCAGTCGATGAAGGCCCGGCCGAGGTCCTGCTTCACGTGCGGATGCTTCGCCGGGTTCACCAGGATGACGCCGTACTGGTTGAACAGCCTTTTGTCGCCTTCGACCGAAATCGCGAGATCGCCGCGGTTCTTGAACGAAATCCAGGTGCCGCGATCGGCGAGCACGTAGGCGTCTGCGGCGGACGCCGTGTTGAGCGCCGCGCCCATGCCCTGGCCGATCTCCTTGTACCAGCCGCCCCGGTCCGCGCCGCTGACATCGACGCCCGCGAGCTTCCACAGCGCCAGCTCGGCCGCATGCGTGCCCGACCGGTCGCCGCGCGAGATGAAGGGCACCCCCTTGGCATGGATCGCCTTGAGCGCGGCCACGATGTCCGTGCCTCCCTTGATGCCGGCCGGATCGCTCGCCGGCCCGACCAGGATGAAGTCGTTGTACATGACCGGGAACCGCTTCACGCCGAACCCGTCGGCGACGAATTTCTCCTCCTGCGGCCTGGCGTGCACGAACACGACGTCGGCATCGCCGCGCCGTCCGGTGTCGAGCGCCTGGCCCGTGCCCTGGGCGATGACCTTCACGTCGATCCCGGTCCTGGCCTTGAACATCGGCAGGATGTGACCGAACAGGCCGGAATCCTGGGTCGACGTGGTCGAGGCGACGACGATGAATTTGTCCTGTGCAAAGGCCGGTGCGGCGCAGAGCAGGACAATCGTAGCGGCCACCAGATCGCGGCGTCGCAACATCACGGGCCTCCTTTTGAAGTTTGGTTTGAAATGAGGGCGCGCCGCTGCATACCCTCCCCCCGCGAGCGCTTGCGAGCTGTGGGGAGGGTCGGCGCCGAAGGCGCCGGGGTGGGGGGCTCTTGTCGTGCACAAAAAATGCCCCCCACCCCCGACCCCCCCGACCCCTCCCCACCGCTTCGCTACGCGGGGGGAGGGGAGCCGGCGGCGCCTCATTTCGTAACCCTCCTCTCAGTCATATCAGCAGCTCTCCCGCCACGAACTTTGCGGCTTCGCTGGTCTGCGGCGCGGCGAAGAAGGCGGCGGCCGGTGCGTGCTCGACGATCCGGCCGCGGTGCATCAGCACGATGTCGCCGGCCAGCCGCCGCGCCTCGCCGAGATCGTGGGTCGCCATCACCACCTTGATGCCGCGCGCCGCAACGGCGCCGATGAGATCCTCGATCGCCTTGGTGGCGGCCGGATCGAGGCTCGCGGTCGGCTCGTCGAGGAACAGCACATCCGGGTCCTTGGCGAGCGCTCGCGCCAGCGCGAGCCGTTGCTGCTCGCCGCCGGACAGGCGCCGCGCCGGGCGATCGGCGAGTTCGGCGAGGCCGACGAGTTCGAGCAGTTCGGTGACGCGCTGCCGGCGCTGCGCGTAGGGGCAGTTCGCTGCGGCGAGCGCGTACCTGACGTTGCCGGCGGCGCTGCGGCGGAGCATCGCCGGGCGCTGGAACAGGATCGCGCGGCGTGCCGGCGGCGCGTCCGGCCGGCCACCCCAGGTCACCCGTCCGCTGGTCGGCCGGATGAGGCCCATGGCCAGCCGCAGCAGCGTGGTCTTGCCGGCGCCGTTGGGCCCGATCAGGACCGTGGGCGGACCCGGCGCAAGATCCAGCCCGACATTGAGAACGATGGGTAGATCGCGGGCGAGAAACCGCACCTCCTCGAACACGATCGGCAGGTCCGAGACGGGCGCGCGCATGCTCACCCCGCCAGCCGCTCGTCCACGCGCCGCGCCGTCCAGGCGAGCGCGTTGACGATGATCACGAGTACGATCAGCACGATGCCGAGGCCCATGGCGAGAGGCAGGTCGCCCTTCGACGTCTCGAGCGCGATGGCCGTCGTCATGGTGCGGGTGAAACCGTCGATATTGCCGCCGACGATCATCACCGCGCCCACTTCCGCCGCCGCCCGCCCGAAGCCGGCAAGCAGCGCGGTGACGAGGCCGAAACGGGCATCGCGGATGAGCGTGCCGATCCGGCGGAGCGGCCCGACATTCATGGCGGCCAGCTCGTCGCGATACTCGATCCACAGGTCCTCGATGCTTTGGCGCGCCAGCGCCGCGATGATCGGCGTCACCAGAATGGTCTGCGCGATGATCATCGCCTGCGGCGTGAACAGGAGCCCGAACGAGCCGAGCGGGCCCGAGCGCGACAGCAGAAGATAAATCGCAAGCCCCACCACGACTGGCGGCAACCCCATCAGCGCGTTGAGAACCACGATGACCGCCTGCCGGCCGGGAAAGCGCGTGAGCGCGAGCAGCGCTCCGAACGGCACCCCGATGAACGCCGCGCAGGCCGCCGCCGTGACGCTGACGAGGAGCGACAGGCGCACGATCGCCGTGAGGGCGGGATCGGCCGACAGGACCAATTCAAGCGCGGAGTTTTCGGGCATCGCATCCTCGCCGATGGATGTTGCATCTCGTTCAAAATTCGTCAAATATTGGAGCAGAAGCATAAATTTGCATAACTATGCATATGCCTGACCTCCTCACCACCGATGAAGCCGCCACCTACCTGCGCCTGAGCGAGCGCAAGCTCTACGAGCTGGTCGCAAACGGCGCGATACCCTGCACCAAGGTGACGGGCCGCTGGCTGTTTCCCAAAGCGGCGCTCGACCGCTGGCTCGCCGCCGGGCTCGCGCGACCGCCGGGCTTCTCCGACACGCCGCCGGCGCCGATCGTCGGCGGCAGCCACGATCCGCTGCTGGAATGGGCGCTGCGCGAGAGCGGCTCCGGCCTCGCGAGCCTGCCGGAAGGAAGCGAGGCGGGGCTGCGGCGCCTGGTGCACCGCGACGTCGTCGCCGCGGCGATCCATCTCCACCGGCTCGACGACGACGATGAAACCGCGAACATAACGGCAGTCGAGGCCGCGGCCGGCCTATCGGATGCGGTGGTGATCGCGTTTGCCCGCCGCGAGCAGGGGCTGGTCGCGGCGCCGGGAAATCCGCTTACGCTTTCCGACCTTCGTTCCGTCGTCGAGCGGCGGGCCAGGATCGCGCTCCGGCCTGAGGGGGCGGGGGCTCAGCTCTTGCTGCTGGCGCTCCTGGCGCGTGCCGGCCTCGCGCCTGCGGCCCTTGCGAAAGTCGCCCCGCCATGCCCGACCGGGCCCGACATTGCCCAGGCGGTGCGCGCGGGCCGGGCCGATTGCGGGATCGCCACCCGCGCGGTCGCGCACGCCGCCAATCTCGATTTCGTCCCGCTCGCGTGGGAGCGCTTCGACCTCGTGCTGCGGCAACGCGATTATTTTCTAAGGCCCCAACAGGCCTTGTTCGGATTCCTGCGCACCGCGGCCTTTGCCGGGCGTGCGCGTGAGCTTGAGGGATATGACGTGTCGGACGTAGGGCAGGTACGGCGGGTGAATTGAGCTGACGCAAAAATCAGGTGGTGGAATGCGAGCGCCGCAAAATCGCCTACGGAATAACGCGACGCGGCATGGGCGGCACCGGATAGCGCCCGGTCATGACATTCCAATAGGCCCAGGACCGTTCATCCATAATGCCCGGCGCGGCATGTTCAAGCGCCTCGCGAAAATCATCCATTTGGACGTAACGCCGGACTACGGCAATTTCTTCAGGCGTTGCATAGGTCATGACATACGTCAGGAACCGGACAGGGTCGGCCAATGCCCGCTCGGGCGGCTCAAACCACACGACGCGTGGCGCCACGCTCAGGAGATCAGCGTTGCAGGGAAGCGGTCTCATGCTCTCTCTGCCATTTTCTTGACCCCTGCCAGAGCCGGCAGGCGCTGGCAAGGCGAGGCTCGAACATAGCGAGCGAGTGTGTGGTCGGTTCGCTTGTGTTCATCGTCAGCCATTATATCCGATCGTCTAAGCATTGTGCTCATCAATCGAACTGACAGGCGACGCGCAAAATTAGTTTTCAAATCGCGAGAGCGAAGAAGGCGAGCGTTAGGATCGGCCCGGTGCTGACTCAGGAACCGCCGAGCCGGATTGCCGCGCGCAGGAACTTCTGCGGATCGACCGCGTCGCCATCGATGCGCGTCTCGTAATGCAGGTGCGGTCCGGTGGAGCGTCCCGTCGAGCCGACGCGGCCCACGACCTGGCCGATCCGGATGGTCTGGCCCTCCGTCACGTCTATGGCCGAGAGGTGTCCATAGCGCGTGGACAATCCATTGCCATGGTCGACTTCGACCATCTTGCCGTAGCCGCCGCTCCACCCGGCCGAGACGACCTTGCCGGCCGCGGTGGCGCGCACCGGCTCGCCGGTGTTGCCGCGGATATCGAGCCCCGTATGCATGGCGAGCGAGCGGAAGAACGGATCCATCCGCACGCCGAATCCCGACGTGGCCTCGATCTCGCCGGCGAGCGGCTTGCGGATCGGCACCGCGACGAGCGCGCGATTGAGGTGCTCGACCTGAGAGCGCGCGAGATTGATGCGGTAGAGCTGCCGGTCGAAGGCGCCGCCGTCGCCGCGCGGCGTCACCGGCACGAACGGACCGCCGGTCGCGGCCGGCGCCGCCACCGTGGGCATCTTGCCGACGTCGAGGCCGAGGTCGCCGAGGACGCTGCGCATGCGCCGCGCCTTGGCGTCGAAGCTCTCCTCGAGTCCGTTGAGCATCGAGGCTTGCCGCGCCTCGACGCGATCGAGCGAATCCTGCAGCTGCGCCAGGCTCGCCTCGACCCCGGCTCCGTTCTTGCTGGTCGAGACGCGGCTCGCCACGGTCGGCAACGAGCGCGACTCGAGCCGCGCCTCGCGGTCGGGCGGCGGCACCAGGATGACCGTGTCGTTGATCGGGGAGGGCTTCGCGGGCGAGACGTCGGTCGCGCGGGCCGGCGGCTTGATCGAGCCGGTCGGGGTCGGATCGGCGACACCGGAGAGGGTCGAGGCGCGCGATTCGAGTGTGGCCTGGCGGCGCATGAGATGGTCGAGCTTCTGCTCGAACTGCTCCTGGTCGAGCAACTGGCGGCTGGTCAGGCGATCCACCTGGGATCTGAGCTCCGCGACACGATCCTCGTAGGCGTATTGCATCTCCGCCTGGCGGGCGATCAGTCGCGTCAGCAGGTCATCGCGGAAGGCGAAATAGGTCGCGGTCGCCACCGACCATACCGCCATGATCACCAGCGTGCCGACGACGGTCCAGAAAGCGACCGGTCCGAGGCGCACCTGGCGCCCGGCATGACCCAGCGTGTAGTCGGCATGAGGGGCGGATCGGCGGCCCGCAACGGCGCCGCGCGGGTGAAACTGGGCTCCGGCATGGGCGGCGGCATCGTGGCGGCGATCGGAATGACGGTGCGACATCGGCGCTCCCGCGCCGATCCGAGCTGGACCGACGCCCGTGAAACAGGCGCGGATATCAGCAAGTCATGGTTAATTTTCCGCAAACCAATCGTGCTATCGTCCTTGAAGGTCACGCGGGAACCAGAACGAGGAAACCTTGAACCGCTCGAATTTCCACTTTTCTCGAGGTTTTCGCCGCAGCGAGCACCTTTTCGGCATGGCCGTCGCCCTTCACCTTGGTTCAAATTCGGGCGAATCCCCCGTTTGGTCCGATCCGGAAGGTGGTCCGTACGATACCCATGAAGGTTTTTCCGTACATCGATTTTGCCGCCCAGACGCCGTAGGCCTCGAGCATCTTGTGCGTCTCGTCGTCGGCGGGCGGGTTCGCGCGTTGGTCCTTCGCCGTGAACGCGTTCTGCCGCACCAGCGCCGGCGGCGAAAGGGGTCATATGCCTTCCTTTCGTCGCTTTCGCAGGGTCAATCTCGCGCCAAACGGACTAGTCCATCGGGCGAGGGCCGGGGGATCAGTAGAGTTTCGCGCGGAAGACCGCGCGGAGGGGCGGAATGGCCGGGCCGGTGCGGTCGAGCCGGCCGTTGCGGCGCGTGAGGGGATGCCCGACCAGGCATGACCAAGAGACACATCAAAGCCGGTGTCTCGGCGCTGAGCCGGACGTGGGCTGCCGTGCATCTGCACTGGCGCGCGCTGAGGGCCGCGCGCGCGGCGCACGACCACCATGCACTGCCGATCGAGCATCGCCTCCACCGGCTTCTCCGCATCGAGCGGCCTCTTGTCCGGCGCTTGACGTACGGCGCCGTGGGCTTTGCCGCGGTTGTTCTTCTTGCCGTTGGGGTTCTGTGGTGGCGTCTGACGAGCGGGCCGTTGTCGGTCGACCTGGCCACGCCCTGGCTCATTTCGGCGGTCGAGGAGCGCCTGGGCGGCGGTCACCGCATCGAGGTGGGAGGAACGCAGCTCGAACTTGACGACGGCCGCACCGCTCTGCGGTTGCGCGACGTCGTCGTGCGCGATCGCGACGGCGCCGTGGTGGCAAGTGCGCCCAAGGCGGAGGTCGGGCTGTCCGGCGCGAGCGTGCTGCGGGGCCATCTGCAGGCCGAGCGCTTGAGCTTCATCGGCGCCACCATGGCGGTGCGCGTCGAGCCCGACGGTCAGGTCAACGTGTTCGCCGGCGCCGAGCAGCGCCCGATCGCGGCGGGTCCCGCGGCCGCAGCCATTCCGCAGGCAAGCATGGCGACCGGCGCGATCCCGGCGCAAAGCGGAAGGCCGCGCGATGCGTCCGCCCCGCCGGCCGGCCAGGATCCCGTCACCACCTTGGTCGCCTGGCTCGACGGTCTCGATGCATTGGGTTTCGATGGCCGAAACCTCACCGAAGTGGGATTGAAGAACGGAAGCCTCCTCGTCGACGACCGGCGCAACGGCAAGCGATGGAATTTCCAGAACATCAATTTCAGCCTAACCCGACCCAAGGAAGGCGGCATCGCCTTCGCCATTACGTCGACGGGCACGGACGGGCCGTGGTCCATGACCGCGACGGTCGCACCGCGCGGCGAAGGGCGCCGCGCCATCGAAGCGGTGGTGCGCGACGTCTCCCCTAGGGACGTTCTGCTGGCGTTGCGTGTCGACGACGGGTCGTTCGACGCCGATACGCCGATCTCCGCGATCGTGCGCGCGGAAATCGGAGCGGACGGTGCGGTGCAGATGGCGGAAGGCAGGATCGTCGCGGGCGCCGGCTTCATCAGCAGTGGAGACAACCCGGATTCCCGGGTCCTGATCGACGAAGTCCAGCTCGACCTCCGCTGGGATCCGACCAACCGCGTCCTTCATCTGCCGCTCGATCTGCATGCCGGCGCGAACCGGATGAGCTTCCTCGCGCACCTGCAGGCGCCGCGCCAACCGGGCGAACCCTGGGCTCTTGCGGTCAATCGCGGGTTGGTCGTACTCGGCTCCGGCGATCGCACGCGCGAGCCTCCGCTGGTTCTCGACCGTATCGTGCTGCGCGCCCGCATCGACACGGTCAAGCGACGGTTCATCGTCGACCAGGGCGACCTCGCCGGCATGGCCGCCGGGGTGGCGTTCTCGGCGGCGATCGATTATTCCGAGCCCGAGACGCGCCTGACCATGGGCATGGCGGCAACGCGCATGACCATGCTGACCTTCAAGCGGACGTGGCCCGCTTTGATCCTGCCGAAGCTCAGAGCCTGGATCATCGATCACTTTCCTGCCGGGACGGTGGAACGCTTCGAGATTGCGACCAACGCGCCCTGGGTCACCTTGAAGCCCGGTGGGCCTCCCGTTCCCGATGACGGACTCTCCGGCGAAATTGCCGGCACTGCTTCGGTGCGCCCGATCGATACGCTGCCGGCGATCCGCGATGCGGACCTCGTCCTGCGCTTCACCGGACGGACCGCGACGGTGACGCTTGGGCGGGGCACCGTCGACCTTCCCTCGGGCCGCAAGATCACCGTGTCGAACGGCGTCATGGAGGTCCCGGATACCGACGGCAAG
>WNGA01016270.1_pt1 | contig 13122 bp, 12 predicted proteins | sample 5400061 | NCBI WGS metagenome assembly WNGA01 (sample SAMN13153366, study PRJNA577476) | soil metagenome | isolation source: 100 cm soil or saprolite under grassland replicate 2 | place: USA:California | collected 2016-06-15
CGTGAACACGGCCAGCCGCATGGAGTCGCACGGGATCCCCGGCGGCATCCAGGTGACCGAACGCGTCTACCATCGGCTCCACGATCTGTACGAGTTCGAGTCCCGGGGGAAGATCGCCGTGAAGGGCAAGGGGGAGATGACCACCTACCTGCTCGTCCGGCGGCTCCCTCGATAGGGGGTCCGGGGGGCAGCGGCCCGCGGAGCGAAGCGGAGCGGACAAGGCCGCTGCATTCCCCCGGCGGAGGCGATCCGCCGAGGCGGATTGCCGACGAGTGAGAAAGGAGGAGGCGTGAGCCCAGAGCGAACGGAGCAGGAGTTCCGCGACATCTACGCCACGGTCAAGACCATCGCCGTGGTGGGGGCGTCGAGCGACCCGTCGAAGGCGGCGTTCGCCATCCCGCGCTACCTGAAGTCGCAGGGGTTCCGGATCATCCCGGTGAACCCCAAGGGCGGCGAGATCCTGGGGGAGCAGGTGCGGACGTCTCTCGCCGACATCGACGTGCCGGTGGACGCCGTGGACGTGTTCCGCCCGGCCGAGGAGACGCCGGACGTCGCCCGCCAGGCCGTGGCCATCGGGGCGAAGGTCCTGTGGCTCCAGGAGGGCATCCACTCCGACGAGGCCCAGCGCATCGCGGAGGACGCCGGTCTCACCTTCGTGTCGAACCGGTGCATGGGCGAGACCCACTGGAACCTGTTCCACGTGGGCCAGGAGGGGTAGCTCCGCCGAGCGGGGAAGGACGGCCGGCTACCCGGCGGGTGCCACGGAGCCGCCCTCGCGAAGATAGGCCAGGACGGCCGACACGCGACGGTGGACCTGAGGCTCCTCCGAGAGCCCCAGCTTCGCGAAGATCGAGTTGATGTGCTTCTCGATGGCGGATTCCGAGAGGAACAACGCCCGGGCGATGGCCGGATTCGCTTTCCCCTGGGCCATCTCCCGCAGCACGTCCAGCTCGCGCGGCGTCAGGCGGGCCACGGGTGAGTCGGTCAGCCGGGCCCGGCGGGCGACCAGCGCCTCGACCACCTTGGGGTCGATGACGGACCGGCCGGCCGCGACGGCCCGGACGGCGTCCACCAGCTCGTCGGCCTCGCCCACGCGGTCCTTCAGCAGGTAGGCCAACCCGGTGGTGCCGTTCCTGAGCAGCTCGAAGGCGTAGGCCTCGTCCGAGTGCTGCGACAGGACGACCACCCCCACCTCCGGGTGGGCGTCCCGGATGGCGTGGGCAGCCTCGATCCCCTCCATGTGATGGCCGGGGGGCATCCGGATGTCCGTGACCACGGCCTGGGGGCGAAGCCTGCGGACCGCGTCCAGGAGCTCCTCGGCCGTTCCCACGGCGGCGACCACGTCCACCGCCCCCGTGTCTTCCAGGATCCGCCTGGTCCCCTCCCGGACCAGATAGTTGTCCTCCGCGATGACCACGCGCAGTGGGGCGGACGGGTCAGACACCGCTTCGCTCCCTGGTTCGAGCGGGGAGGGTGGCGCGCAGGCTCGACCCCTCCCCCGGTCCCGCGGTCACCACGAGCACGCCGCCGACGGCCTCGATCCTGTCGCGGAGTCCGGTCAGGCCCGAGCCGGTCGCTTCCGCCGGAACGAATCCGACCCCGTCGTCCGAGACCTCCACCTGGAGCCGGCCTTCCGCTTCGGCCAGCCGGACCGAGGCCCGAGAGGCCGCCGCGTGCTTCAGCACGTTGGCCAGGCCCTCCGAGACCAGGAAGTAGGCCGCCCCCTCGATGTCCTCCGCATACCTCGCTCCCCGAAGCGCCGGGTCCGCCTCGATGGCCTCGACGAGCCCCCGGTCGGCCAGGACCGCCGGGTGAATGCCCTGGGCCAGGTCGCGGATGTCCTCCAGGGTCTGGCGGGCCTCTCCCTGGAGCTCGGCCAGCATGGCGTCCGCGACGGCGGGGTCCCGGCGGAGCTGGTTGCGGGCCAGCCGAAGGCTCGCCATGAGGGCCACGATCTCCTGCTGCACGCCGTCGTGGATGTCGCGCTCGATGCGCCGGCGCTCGGCGTCCTGCGCCTGCACGATGCGGGCCCGCGACGCCGCCAGCTCCTCCGCCTGCCGGCGGATCTCGTCCAGCCGGGCCGACAGCTCGACGGCGAGGCGCCCGTTGTGGACGCCCAGCGCGGCCTGCCGGGCCACCGTGGAGAGGAGCTCGTGGTCCGCCGGGGTGAACCGGCCCTCCACCTTGGGACCGCACTCGATCGCTCCGAGCCGTTTGCCGCCGTGCGTGAGCGCGACCACTGCCTCCGGCTTGGCCGGCTCGTCCAGGCCGATGCCGGCGGCGCCGGCCGGCTCGAGCTCCGTGCCGGCCGCCCCCATGTCGATCGACACACGGGCCCATCGCACGTCCAATCCCTGGCTGACCGCCATGGCGATCCGGGGAGCGAGCTCACCGACGTCGAACGCGTGCTCGAGCGTCTCCCCGAACTTCGACAGGAACTCGTATCCGGTGAGCCGGCGGCCGTACACGAGACGGCCGGCCATGCCTTCCAGCCGGCGGCGGAGGGGTTGGAAGGCGGTGGTGACCGCGATGGTCAGCAGGATCGCGATCGCCAGCGGAAGCCGGCTCCCCGCGGCGATCCCGAAGGCGGCCGCGACCCCGACGTAGGCCGCGAAGATCACCAGCCACAGCGCCCCGTAGACAAGGGATCTCCGGATCACGAGGTCGACGTCCAGCGCGCGGCGCCGGAACAGCGCGAACGCCGTCGCGGCGAGCGTCACGGCGAGGATCGGGTCGTTCAGGTACGGCGCCGCGGCCTCGGAGGCGGAACGGGACAGCAGCCCCGAGACCGCCAGCAGGCCGGGGACGAGCTGCACGGCCACCATCAGGGCGACCGCGTACAGCACCCACTTGATCTGATCCCGCCGCTCCCGGCCGCTTCGCCGGAACCGCAGCAGCAGGAGCACGAGCCCGACGAACAGCACGTTGATCGCCAGGTCGTTCAGCGCCGCGCCCACGGCGCCGAGGGCCGACAGCCCGGGCACGGCCACCGGGTTCGCCACCTCCGGCGTGGCAAGGAACAGGTTGTGCTCATACACGAGCGTGGCGTGTCCAAGCAACAGGGCGAGGGGAGCGGCGGCCAGCACCCACAGCGCGCCGAGCGCGATCCGTTCGTACCGGCGCTCGAAGACGCCCTGCGGGAACAGGCCGAACAGCCGGGCCGCGAACACCAGCGAGGTGAGGTTGGCCACCTGCACCGCGAGGTCCAGGAGCCACATCCCCGAGAACGCGCCACGCGACGCGTACAGCGCGCCGAGCACCCCCTCGCAGCCGAGCGCGATGCCGTACAGCGAGCCGACCAGGAGGAGGCGGCGGGCCGTCGGGTGCTCGGGCGCCCTGCGGAACGCGAACATGCCCGTCGCGTAGATGGGGATCGGCTGGAGGGCCAGGAAGAGCACCGCCGTCCAGTACGGGTGAGCGAACCGGAGCGGCAGGATGACGGCGAGGGCGAGCCCAACGCCCCCCGCAGCGGCGATCCCTCCGAGCGTGCGCCGGCCGGCAGCCATGGGCGGATTGTGGGCCGCCCCGGGCCCCCGGTCCAGGGGGCCCTCCTCACCCCTCCGTTGCGGCGCTCCTCACCCCGACAGGGGGCCCGTCATCAGGCCGATTCGGAGGCCCGCCGGGTTCTGGCGCGACGGTCCCGTCCCTACCGTGGGTCCCGGATCGAGCAGCGCCCGGGAAGGAGGTGGGGACGACAGGCTAGGGCGCCGGACGGCACGTTGGTGAGAGTTGAAGAGTTGATGAGAGAGGAGAGGACCATGAGGAAGACCATCGGGATGCTGGGCCTGGGGCTGCTGGTCGGCGCGTTGGCGATCGGCCCTTCGATCGCCTCGGCCTCGTCGCTGGCCCCGTCCACGACCCTCAAGCTGACCGGGCAGGCCACCGGGTTCCAGCTGATCGAGGAAGGCAAGCAGGGCTTCAGCCTGGGGGACCGGATCATGCTGGGAGGCGTGCTGCTCCAGGGCGGCAAGCAGGTGGGGCACTTCGGCATCCAGGACGTCGCCGTGAACACGCAGCCGAAGCAGATCGAGGAGGTCGCAACGTTCATCCTCGGGGGGGGCCAGCTGACCTTCCAGGACATGAGGCGCACCATCGCCACGGACTTCACGGTGGCGGTCACCGGCGGGACCGGCGCGTACGAGGGCGCCCGCGGGGAGGCCGACGTGCACGTGACGAAGCCGGGGAGCTTCAGCGTCACGGTGCACCTCATCCCCTGACCGACCGGGGTGAGCTCGCCGACGTGGCCGAGGGAGCCTCCCATCCGGACGTCTCGGGTGCGGAGCGCTCCCTCGGCCGGTGCGATCAGCCCATCTCGGCGGCCGCGACCTGCGCCGCCTCGGCCAGGATGAGGTCGGGCTCCACCAGGTACTGGTCCCAGTGCGCCTCCCGGAGCCGCTTCCGGGCCTGATCGAGCTCCTTCTGCCCGCCCACGGAGTCCGGCCCGAACAGGGCGCCGGTCCACGCGATACGTGAGGCGAGCTCGTTCACCGCCTCCGTCGCCCGCGCCGCATCCAGCGACTCCACCGCCTTCTGCCGGGCGGTGTCGAGGTCGCCGCTCGCGAACGCCACCATCGACTCCGCCTCCAGGTAGGAGATCCTGCTCCCCCACTCCTCGCGGGTGGCCATGGCGGAGACCTCGCGCAGCAAGCGCTCCGCCTCCCGGGGCTGCCGGCGAGCCAGCAAGGTTCGAACCAGCCGCACGACGTTGAACGGCACGAGGCTCCCGATCTGCTGGGAGATGCGCAGCGCGCCGCGCATGTCGGCCTCGGCCTCCTCCAGCCGGCCCAGGAGCCGCAGGGCGTTGCCCCGGTCGTCCATCGCCGCCGCCAACTCCCACTTCGCGTCCAGCTCCCGGAAGATCCGCACCGACTCGTCCAGGCACGCCAGCGCCTCGTCCAGCCGCATCATCCGGCGGAACGAGTTCCCCCTGGCCTGCTGCGCAACGGCCACGGTGAACGGGTCGCGCATCTCGCGCCCCAGCGCCAGCGCTTCCTCCGACAGGGACAGGCAGTCCGCCTCGTCGCCTGTCACCGACACGATGGAGTTGAGCGACGTGAGGGCGCGGGCTTCCGCCCACATGTCTGGCTCCTCGTTCGCCCGGGTGAGGGCGAGCGCCTCCTCGAACATGGCCCGGGCTGCCCCGAAGTCGCCGCGCCAGTACGGAACCCACCCCGCCATCAGCAGGACCCTGGCCTGCGCCATCGGCTCGTCGAGGTCGCGCGCTGCTTCCACCGCCCGTTGGAACAGCTCCTCGGCCCGCTGCTGGTCGCCCCGAACGTTCAGCTCGATGTCGCCGAGGAACCTGCAGGCGTGCGCGAGCGTCCACGAGTCCTCGTCCCCGGAGTCGAGGGCCCGCGACAGCGTCCCGGCCGCCCGGTCGAAGTCGCCCAGCCAGTAGAAGGACTCGCCCATGCTCGACAGGATGCGGGCCTCCCGGGGACCCCAGCTCTCCTCGGGACCGGCCAGGGACAGAGCTCGTTCGTAGAGATCGATGGCAGTGCGGGACTCGATGCTCCACCGCGCGTGGTTGCCGGCCCGTGCCAGCGCGTCGACCGCCCGGTCGGCCAGGCTCCGGTCGCCCGGATCGAGGTCCAGCCCCGCCCGAGCCGCCTGCTCGAGGTGATAGGCGATGGCCTGGCGGTACCGCCGCTTCGATCCCAGACCCGGAAGCCCCTCCGCCACCTGGAGGTGCAGCCGCTGCCGCTCGCGCTTCGTCAGGCTCTCGTAGGCCACGTCGCGGAGCACGCCGTGGCGGAACCGCCAGGTCTCCCCGTCCCGGTCCCGCTCCAGCAGCTCGGCGTCCTGGAGCTCCTGGAGGGGCTCCCCCGTAGCCTGGGAGATCAGGGCCAGCTCGGGCAGCCGGAAGGCCGGGAACACCGACGCCTTCCTGGCCAGGTCCCGGGCCGGCTCGGGGAGATGGTCCAGGCGCGCGGCCACCACCGCCTGCACCGTGGGCGGCAGGAGGTGGCTGTGGGCCACCCCCCGCTCGTGCTCGAGGTGCCGCTGGAGCAGCATGCCTGTGGTCTCCACGATGAAGAAGGGGTTGCCGCCGGCGTGCTCGGCGATACGGCCGGCGGTCGGCTCGTCGATGGACTCGCCGGCCACCCGGGCCAGTTCCTTGGCCTCCTCGAGGGAGAGCGGCTCCAGCCGGAGCATCAGGGAGTCCGGAAGGCCGCTTCCCCACGCGGGCCTCTTCTCGAGGAGCCAGTCGCGGGCCGCGGCCACGACCAGCACGGGACGGCGCCGGACGGCCGGGAGGAGACCCTCCACCAGATCCAGCAGCTCCGCGTGGGCCGCCTGGAGGTCCTCGAACACGAGGACCACCGGGCCCAGCAGGGACAGACCCTCGACGAACCGGGCGAAGGCGGCCCGGACCTCCGCCACCCGGTACCGCCGCGCGCCGCCGTCGTCCTCCTGGCGGCGCGCGGTGTCGTCCGGCCCGGCCGCCTCTGGGCCGAGCCCAAGCACGAGGCCGAGGGTGGCGGCGATCCGTTCGGCCTCGGTGGGCTCGCAGCAGCCTTCCACGACCTCGCGGAGCCGGTCCCGGAGCTCCTCTGCCGTCGCCTCCGGCCCCATCGACAGCTCCTGACGGACCATCTCGGCGATCGGGGCGAAGGTGACGTCGTCCTCGAACTCGCCGGTCCGTCCCTCAAGCACCGTGGTGCCCTCCGGGACCCGGGCGGCGAGCTCCTGGACCAGCCGGGACTTCCCGATGCCGGTCTCGCCGAGCAGCGTGACCAGGTGAGCGCGGGAGGTCTCGACGGCGCGGTCGAGGGTGTCGCGGAGCAGGGCGACCTCGCGGCTCCGGCCCACGAGAGGGATGGTGCGGCGCGTGGTCCGGGCGGAGACCGCCACCACCGGACGGGCCTCGACGCCCTGCCCGAACCCCTTCGCCGGTACCTCCCGGGCGGGGCCGAACTCGACGGCGTCACGGGTGAGCTGATAGGTGGTCTCGCCCACCAGGACCTCGCCCGGCTCTGCGGCCTGCTGGAGCCTGGCCGCCATGTTCACCGCCGCCCCCGAGACCAGAGACTGGCCGGGGCCCCGCGGCGGAACCGTCCCCACCGCCACGGGCCCGGAGTTGATCCCCACGTGGACCGCGAGCGACACGGGCAGCCCGAGCTCCTCCCCCAGTCGGTCCGTGCGGTCCCGGATGATGAGTCCCGCTCGCACGGCGCGCAGCGCGTCGTCCTCGTGCGCGTGGGGGAGCCCGAACACGGCCATGACCGCGTCCCCCGAGAACTTCTCCGCGGTGCCCCGCAGCGATTCCAGCTCCCCCTGCACGAGGGTGTAGAAGGCCGCCATCACTTCGCGGAACCGCTCGGGGTCGAGCGTCGCGGCGAGCTCGGTGGACCGGGCCAGGTCCGCGAACAGGACGGTGACTACCTTGCGCTCGGCTACGTCGGCGATGGGCGCAAGCGCCCCCCCCGCGTCCTCCACGGGCGTGCCGCAGCGCGGGCAGAACCTCGCGTCCGCGGGAAGCGGCGCGCCGCAGTTCGAGCACACGCGTTCGTCCATCCCCAGAAGGATACGGGGAGCGGCCGACGGACCCGACGCGATCCGGACTTGCTTCGCTCGGCCGGGCACGAGGCCGGGCCTACGGGTGGCGCGAGGTGTACTCGATGATCTGGACGACGTTCCCGTCGGGATCGGAGAACGAGGCGAACCGGGCGTACCCGGCGACCTCGCCGACGCGCTCGTGGAACTCGACCCCCCGCTCGCCGAGGGCCCGGCGGGCCCGGTCCAGGTCGTCCACCTCGAACACGGCGGTCGCCCCGCCCGGGGCCACCGGGTGGCCCTCCACCATGCCGTGCAGGGCCAACCGGAGCGGCCCGGCATCGAACTCGGCCCAGCTCTCGCCCTCCCGGCGCAGCAGCGGCAGCTCGAGCACGTCGCGGTAGAAGGCGACCGCCCGGTCCATGTCCCGGGTCCAGTAGTAAACGTGGTCGATGCCCTTCACCTGCATGATGGGCCAGTTATAGCCCAGCCGCGCACCGGCGGCACATGCGCCGGGGCGGATGCCCTCACGCGGGGTGGGGGCTGGGGAGGGCTAGCCCTCAAAGAAGATGCCGGGGTGGTGGTGAGGAGGGGTGGCCCCTCCCCGATCCACCATTGTCCGGCCAGTTCCCGCGCGTAGTAGACCGTCACTAGTGCCGCAAGCGTCCCGACAACCGCGACCAGGGGCCATGAAGACGTTCACGGCGCTCCTCCTGGGAACGGGTTGTCAAGATCCTCGTCGGAGCCGTAGTCGGGCCCGCACCACGTGGTCAGCGACCGCACGAGACTGCCCTGACGGCAAGGGTGCGGCATGTTCAGAATGTTCCACACGGCTAGGGCGGACGCGACCCACACGAGCACGACGATGACGCGACCAATGACGCGACCCACCTTCGTCCGTGCGATGAACCCGATGATCTTCCAGATGGCTCCTCACCGCCTCAGCCGTCTCACCAGCCGCCCGTGCAGTCGCTTGCCGCAGGCAACACGTATCCATCCAAACGGCCAAAGGTAATAACGACTTCCTGACTCTCGTCGTCGGCGATGCAAAACACCCGGCCTGACCCGCTCATTGTGGTCATGAGTATCTCTCCGTCTTGCGCAAGGTTGATGCTCACGATCCCCGGTACGGCGGGAGCGTTGCCGACCCAGGAGAGGGAAGGCTCGATCGTTGCCGCCACGGAGGGATCGAAGCCTCTGTACGTATCTCCGTTGGTGAAGTAGACCTTGGCAACGGCTATCGCGTTTCGAAGGTCCGCCTCTGCTAGGCGATCCTGGGCGGTGACCTGAGCGTGGCTACGAGAGACCTTCGAGACGTGCCCGACCACGGCGGCGACGATGGCAATAACCGCCGCTGCGACGAGGATGCCCCCGGCGATGATCGCGACCCACGACCATGGTGCCCTGTCCCCGGTGCCCGGACCGGATGACCAGGAGTCTGCCGTGCCCATGTCCGGTCGGGGCGGCGGCATCGGTGGCGCGGGAATGGGCTGTTGGCTCATGGTCTCGTCCCATCAGCCATCGGCAACACTGGGTCCTCGATTGAGAGGGCCAAGTAGGTAACGGCGCAGGAGAGCGCTCAGCGCCTCCAGCACTTCGCATGCATTACCGGATCGCGACGCGACCTCCATGGTCTGCTCGGCCGTCGATAAGCCGTCTGGCCCGACTTGATGGGCTCATTGCAGATGACCGCCTACGAGTCAGTGAATGATGATCGGCGTCCCCAACGGCAGGGCCCGCACCAGCAGCGAGATGTCGGCGTTGCGCATCCGGATGCACCCGTGGCTCACGTCGTGCCCGATCGACGAGGGGTCGTCGGTGCCGTGCAGGCCCACGATCCCTCCCCACCGCCAGCTGGTGATCACGTCCGAGTACGCGGAGAGGCCGTAGGCGTACTCGCCGTAGGGGCCGTTCGTCTCCAGCGGCTTGATCAACGAGGCCAGGTAGAACCGTCCGACCGGCGTCGGGGTGTCGCCCGTCCCGATCCCCACCGGGAACTGGGCCGCCGGCTGGCACTCCCGGAACACCGTGAGCGTGAACGTCTGCTTGTCCACGTCGACGGAGAACGGCGTCCACGTCAGGGCGACCTCCGACTCCTTCAGCCACCCCGTCGTCCCGTTCGGCCGGAGCGGCAGCAGCGCTTCCACCCACACGTCGCCCTTTCGATCCCTGGCCTCACGCAGGAGGTCGAACGTCTGCGGCGAGCCCTGGGGGTTCGTCTGGCCGAACCTGGCGATCACCGGGGCCTTGGGATCGGGCGCCTTTCGCGCCGCGATCCTCGGCACCTGCGTCGTCCCGATGATGGTCCGGGGGACGCATCCCATGAGGTCGGTCGTGGTGGGGATCCGGCCGCCCCCGAGGTTCGTGTTCGTGGGCGGCTGGAGCAGGGGCGGAAGTGTTCCGGACACGGGCAGCTCCGGGGCCTGCGACCCGCTGATCGGCCCGCACGCCACCCCGGCCAGGCCCAGGACGAGGCCGGCGGACGCGACCGCGAGCAGCCTGCGGTGGGCGAGGCGCACCACCGACCCCCTTATCCGGTGAAGGCCGGGTTCCCGGGCGCCGGCGAGGCGGGCGCGGCCGGCGGGATGCCGGTATCCGTGGGTGACGGCGTCGGCGAACCCGCCGCCGCGGCCGCAGGGTCGCCGGCCGCGCCCGGGCACGTCGGGATGGGAACTCCCGATGGCAACGGGACGGGCAGGGACGCGCACGCAGGCAGGCACGTCGGGATGGGCAGCGACGGCAGCGGCACGGGCAGCGACGGCAGGCAGGTCGGAAGGCTCCCCGGCAGGCACGTCGGGATCCCCGACGGCAGCGGCACGGGCAGCGACGGCAGGCATGTCGGGATGCCCCCGCTCGGGAAGCAGGTCGGGAACGGCAACGGGATCGGCGTGGGCAGCGGCGGCAGGCAGGTCGGGATGCCGCTCGGCGCTCCCATCGACGGGTCGGCGCCGCTCGGACCGCTCGGACCCGCCGCTGCCGACGACGAGGACCCGGGCAGGGGCAGGCTCGGAAGGCTCAGGCTGGGCAGCGGACCCGTGGGACCGGCGGCGGAGCTCGAGGCGGCCAGCGTGAGGCTGACGGGAAGGGCCAGGACGACCGCCACGGTGAGAAATCCGGCGAGCAGAACCGACCGCTTCTTCATCTCGAGCGTTCCTCCCACACCCCGCTGATCTGGGCCCCCTGCTTCACAAACACTCAGTTGTGTCGCATCGGCAGATACCCCGGATAAGGGCGCGGAAAACCAGGGAAGCAGAGGAAACTGGGGGCCGACATCCGGGTCGGGACCCCCTGTTACGGCGTGCGGGGGAACAGCATGTCCGGCGGCGGGATCAGCCGCTCGGCGATGTCCCGGAGCACCCGGCCGGTCGGCGTGTCCGGGAGGGCGTCCGGGCTCGCGGGGACCGGCACGTCCACACGCATCACCGAACCCTCGTGCTCCTCGACCGTCCCCCCCAGCTCGCGCAGGATCTCCAGGACCTGGAGGTTCTCGTCCAGGACGAAGGCGCGGAAGGTCCGGACGCCGTTCTCACGCGCCGACAGCGCCAGCAGCGCGAGCAGGATGGTCCCGATCCCCCTTCCGTGGTGGGAATCGACGACCGTCACGGCGGCCTCGGCGACCTCGGGCTCGTCGGGCACCCGGACGTACCGGGCCACCCCCAGCCCGGGCTGGCCGGGGCGCGTGGGGTCAAGGGCCACCCACGCCATGTGGTCGCGGTAGTCGACCTCGGTCAGGTACCGGACCTGCTCGTCGGGGAGCTCGGACATGGGCGCCATGAACCGGCGGTACTTGGACTCGTCGGACAGCTCCGCGAACCCCTGCCGCAGGCGATCGGCGTCCTCGGGCAGGATCGGTCGGATCAGGATCCGGGAACCGTCTCGCGCCTCGACCTCCAGGACGCCCGGGCGGCTGGGGGCCGTCGCCGGGTGCTTTGTCACAGGCCTATCCTCCGCCGAGCAGGCGTGCCTTCTGGGCCTGGAACTCCTCCTCGGTGATCGCGCCGCGGTCCTTGAGGTCCGCCAGGCGCTGGAGCTCCTCGGTCGCCGAGGGCGCCCTGGCAGGGGCGGCGCCCTGCATCTTCATGGTGTGGGTCTCGGCCCGCTCGTAGACGACCTTCTGGACGTTCTCGGGATGGCGGACGTTGGAGAACACCTCCTGCCCCCGCGTGCCCGCCGACTCGATGATGAGGTCGCCCGCCCCGATCATCCGCTCGAACACGTTCTGGTGGAACCGCACGTCGTTGATGCGGTCGAGCGGGACCTCCATCGAGTTCTTCGCGATGAGGCCCTGCCGGTGGATGAGGCGCTCGTTCGTCACCACGAAGTGCGAGGTGACCCACTGGATGAACCGCCGCAGCGGGTACGCCACGAACAGCACCACGGCCACCGCGGCGATGATGAGCTTCGGGACGTTGCTGTCGATCTTGGCCAGGGCGTAGATGACGGCCGCGACGAGCACGACCGTCGCCGCGACGGGCCCCACGAGCGCGATCCAGTGGGGCCGGAGGTCGAGGATCAGCTCCTCGTCGCTCGTCAGCAGCCGGCGGGGAAAGGCCATGCGCGCACGCTAGCAGCGCGACCGATCGATGGGCAAGCGCCTCAGGCCAGGGGGTCAGCGCAGGTGCTCGACCTCGCCGAAGCCCACGACGGAGCGGCGGAGGTATTCCGCCACCACCAGGTTGCCCCGTGCGTCGACGTCCTCGGCCACGCCCTCCACGACGCGCCCGTCGACCGTGACGGCCCGAACGGGGGTGCCCAGCGTCGCGCACAGCGGACGGTAGGCCTCGAGCACGCGCTCGGCCAGGTCGTCGCCGTCCGAGCTCAGCGTCCGGAGCTCCCGGAGAAACGACTCCACCACCGTCCCGGCGTCGGCCGGCCCGATGCCGCCGGCCCCGGGCACGTCGGGCGGCGCTTCCAGGTTGATCCCCACGCCGATCACCACGTGGGCGACCGTCGTGCCGAGGACGGACGCCTCCGCCAGGATCCCCCCCACCTTGGACCCGTCGACCACCAGGTCGTTCGGCCACTTGCATCGGACCTCCGTCCCGGCGGCATCCTTGCACGCCACCGCACCCGCCACCCCGGCCGCCAGCGACAGCAGCCCCACCCGTTCCGGCGCCGCCGAGGGCCGCAGCAGGACGGAGAACATGACCGCGCTCCCGGGACGCGACACCCACGTCCGGCCGAGCCGCCCTCGCCCCGCCGTCTGGTGGCCCGTGCCGACCACCGTCCACGCGGGCGCCCCCTCCACCGCCAGCCCCAGGGCGGTGCGGTTCGTCGACTCCATGACCTCGTCGAACCGCGCGGGAGCGTCGATCCCGGCGGCGCGAACCGCTGCTCGGAGGCGCTCCTCGGTCAGCACGGTATGGTTGACTCCCTCCGGAGATCGCGAGATCGGTGCCCGATTATCGCAACACCGAACGGGGGCACCCGAGCGTGGAGATGCACGTGCCGAAACCCCGCGTCCTGATCGCGAATCGAGGCGAGATCGCCGTCCGGGTCATCCGGACGTGTCGCGAGCTCGACATCCCCGCAGTGGCCGTGTACTCCGACGTCGACCGGGATGCCCTGCACGTCGAGATGGCCGACGACGCGTTCCACATCGGGCCGCCCCAACCGGCGCAGTCG
>WNGA01016330.1_pt1 | contig 13122 bp, 10 predicted proteins | sample 5400061 | NCBI WGS metagenome assembly WNGA01 (sample SAMN13153366, study PRJNA577476) | soil metagenome | isolation source: 100 cm soil or saprolite under grassland replicate 2 | place: USA:California | collected 2016-06-15
GGCGTTTACGACTTTCTCCTCGAAGCCTCGCCCTTGCCCTTCATCGGCGGCCTCGGCTCGCCGGTCAACCCAGTGGCCATCAAGTAACGGCCCCCATCCCGTTCTGGCGTAGAAAGGCGACAAGCGCCGTCGTTCTGCTACGCCAGAACGGGTGGCGGGCGCCTGTAGGGGGTTCCGTTGTCGCTGACGTTCAACTTGGCTGACCTGTGGGAGGCGATTGCTGACCGCGTGCCGGACCGGCTCGCAGTTGTCACGGAGGCCCGTCGGGTCACGTACGCGGAGCTCGAAGCCCGGGCCAACCAGCTCGCAGCGTGGCTGGCCGCGCAAGGCGTCGCACCGGGCGACCACGTCGGCCTGCACCTCTACAACGGCACCGAGTACCTCGAGGGGATGTTGGCGGCCTACAAGCTGCGCGCCGTCCCCGTGAACGTGAACTATCGCTACGTCGAGGAGGAGCTGCGCTACCTGTTCGACGACGCCGACCTCGTCGCCCTCGTCCACGACGTCGAGTTCGGCCCGCGCATCGACGCGATCGCCGACCGGGTGCCGACCATGCGGGTGCGCCTAGCCGTCGGAGGGGGCGACGGGTACGAAGCGGCACTCGCCGAGTCGTCGCCCAAGCGAGTCGAGATCCAACGCTCGGGTGACGACCACTACGTGATCTACACGGGCGGCACGACCGGCATGCCGAAGGGTGTGGTGTGGCGCCAGGAGGATGCGTTCTTCGCGTGCTTCGGGGGTGGCAACCCCATACGCGTCCACGGTCCGGCCGAGCAGCCGAGCGACGTCCTCGAGCGGATCACCGAGACGCCCTTCGTGGTCCTGCCGCTCGCGCCGCTCATGCATGGCGCCGCGCAATGGACGTCGTTCATGTGGCTGTTCGCGGGCGGACAGGTGGTGCTCACGCCGTCCCGGCCGCGCACCGACTACTCCGCCGTCTGGCGGCTCATCGGCGACGAGCGGGTGAACCTCGTCGTGGTCGTCGGCGACGCGGTCGCCCGTCCGTTCGTCGAGGAGTACGCGGCCCACGCGGGCGAGTACGACCCCAGCTCCTTGACCACGATCGGCTCGGGTGGCGCGCCGCTCTCGCCCTCACTCAAGTCGACGTTGGCGGAGATGTTCCCCAACGTCTTCATCGCCGATGGCTACGGCACCTCCGAGACCGGCGCGCAGGCCACCAATCTCGGGGGCAGCCGTTTCTCGCCCATGGACCCGAACACCGTCGTGCTGGACGAGACCACCCTGGAGCCGGTCGAGCCCGGCCGCGGGGCCGTCGGCCGGGTGGCCCGCCGCGGCCACATCCCGTTCGCCTACCACAAGGACGCGGAGAAGACGGCGGCCGCGTTCGTGGAGCACGCCGGCGAGCGATGGGTCCTCACGGGTGACATCGCCACTCTTCTCGACGACGGCAGCATCGAGATCCTGGGCCGGGGCTCGCAGTGCATCAACACCGGCGGCGAGAAGGTGTTTCCCGAAGAGGTCGAGTCTGCCCTGAAGGCGCATCCAGCCGTCTATGACGTGCTGGTGGTCGGCGTGCCCGATGAACGGTGGGGCCAGCGGGTCACCGCCCTCGTGCAGCCCCGGCCCGGAACGTCGGTCGATCTCGGGTCCTTGCAGGCCCACTGCCGCACGCTGGTTGCCGGGTACAAGGTCCCACGAGGGCTGGTGGTCGTCGACGAGGTCGTGCGCTCACCCGTGGGCAAGCCCGACTACCGCTGGGCCCAGCGGGCCGCGGAGGTCGCGGGGTGATGGAGTGCCGAAACGAGGCCGACGGCCGAGCGCCGGCGGAGCGGGACGACGTGTAGCCGAACGGCCGAAAGGCGGTGAGCTAGCCCGACGAGTATGTGCGGGCCCCCGGGGGATAGAAGTAGCCCTCGGCCGACAGGGCCTTGGACACCCTGGTGGGGGAGGCGGCACGACGCTTGGCCGCCGGTGCGGCTCGGGGCAGGGTGGGCGGGCGGTTCCGGGGGCCGCGCGTCGATCGTGCGGCGCGCTTCGGTGCGGTGGCGGGCATGGGCCAGGCCCTACCCCATCGGTCGAGTTGCCACTCCGATGGGTCAAAGGGCGAGGAAAATCGAGGCCAGCCAGCTACCGGTGAGCGGGACGACGCTCAGCGCGGCACCGGCGCCGAGCAGCCACCGCAGCACCTCCGCGGGCGGCGTGTCAGGAGGCAGGGCAAGGACGAGACCGCGCCGCGAGTGGTCCTGGAGGCGCCGCCACCCGGCCGGCAGCTCCCAGCCGGCGTCGCGGAGGCGGTTCAGGCCGTTCGGGCCGGTGCCGTGCTGGATCCCTACCGAGGCGGGCTCGAACCCCCTCCGGCGCCGCGCGCCAGGGGTCCACGTGCAGACCGGGACGTCGGGGCCGCGGCCTGAGAACAGCCCGAACAGCGACGAGCGGGTGTCGCCGACGGCGTCGGACGGGATGCCGGGCTGGAAGTTGATCCAACCCGCGTGATCACGGGCAAGCGTGATCATGCGGGCGACGACCACATCGGGCTGTTCCGGTCGGAACTCGATCAGCTCGGGCTCGGCCACGGGGCTGTGTCTACCGCGTCAGCGAGCAGCAGACGGCACCCGCGCCAGTAGGGTTGACGGACCGTCAGATTCTGGCTGAAGGGATCGAGCGATGCTCGAAGCGAGGAACCTCTGGGAGCTCGTCGTCCTGCGAGCCGAAGCCACCCCGGACGCGCAGCTCGGCGTCGACGAGGAGAAGCGCACGATCTCGTTCTCGGACCTCGTCGGCGAGGCCGAGCGCGCGGCCGCGGGCCTGGCCCGGGTCGGCATCGGCGTGGACGATGTCGTGTCCTGGCAGCTGCCCACGTGGTTCGAGTCGATGGTGCTCGTGTGCGCCCTCTCGAGGCTCGGGGCCGTGCAGAACCCGATGTTGCCGATCTACCGCCAACGCGAGGTGGGCTTCATCACCCGCCAAGCCGCGAGCGCACTGCTGGTCGTCCCGGGCACGTGGCGCGGCTTCGATTACGAGGACCTGGCCCGGTCGGTGGCCGTCGAACGCCCCGGCCTCAAGGTGCTCGTCGCCGACCGCGCCCTTCCTCAAGGTGACGCGTCGACACTGGCGCCGCCGCCCGAGCCGCCGTCGACGCCCGGCGACGCGCCGGTGCGGTGGGTCTTCTACACATCGGGTACGACGGCCGATCCCAAGGGCGCGAAGCACACCGATGCGACGATCATGGCCTGCGCGGTGGGCATGTCCGAGCGGTTGGCGCTCACGCCCGACGACCGCGCCGCGATGGTCTTTCCGTTCACCCACATCGGCGGCATCACGTGGTTGTTCGCCAGCCTGCTCACCGGGTGCACGCTGATCTTCCTGGAGGCGTTCGATCCGAAGGCCACCGTCGAGCTGCTGCAGCGGGAGGAGGTGACGGTGGCCGGCGCGGGCACGCCGTTCCACATGGCGTACCTCGCCTACCAGCGCGAGCAGGGCGGTGCGTCGATCTTCCCGCACGTGCGGGTGTTCCCGGGGGGCGGCGCACCGAAGCCGCCGCAGCTCCACTACGACGTGAAGGCGGAGATCGGCGGCGTCGGCATCGTGTCCGGTTACGGTCTCACCGAAGCGCCGATCGTCTCGATGGCGTCTGTCGACGACAGCGACAACGTGCTGGCCCACACGGAGGGCCGAGCGACCCGTGGCGTCGACATGCGGGCCATCACCCTCGACGGCCGCGTCGCCGAGTTCGGCGAGGAGGGCGAGATCCGGGTACGGGCGCCGCAGCTGATGAAGGGCTACCTCGACTCGACCCTCGATGCCGAGGCCTTCGACACCGAGGGGTACTTCCGCACCGGCGACCTCGGCCGGCTCGACACGATGGGCAACGTCGTCGTCACCGGACGCCTGAAGGACATCATCGTCCGGAACATGGAGAACATCTCCGCGAAGGAGCTCGAGGACCTCCTCTTCACGCACCCGAAGGTCGCCGACGTCGCGGTGGTCGGCCTGCCCGACACCCGCACCGGCGAGCGGGCGTGTGCCGTCGTGGTCGCCGAGGACCCGGCGGATCCGCCCACCCTCGCCGAGCTGTGCGCCGCGCTGCTCGAGCACGGTCTCATGAAGCAGAAGCTGCCGGAGCAGCTCGAGTTGGTCGACAGCCTTCCCCGCAACCCGACGGGGAAGGTCCTCAAGTACGAGCTGCGCGCGCAGTACGCCGGCGCCTGATCCGAAGGGAAGACCGTGGGTTTGTTGGACGGCAAGACCGCGATCGTCACCGGCGCGGGTCATGGCATCGGCCGCGGCCATGCGATGGAGTTGGCGCGACACGGCGCCCATGTCCTCGTCAACGACCTCGGGTCGTCGGTGAGGGGCGAGGGCGCGAGCCCTGACGCCGATTTGACCGTGAAGATCATCGAGTCCCGCGGCGGGGTCGCGGTCGCGAACTACGCCGACGTCGCCGACGAGGCCGGGGCCGAGGCGATGGTGCAGCAGGCCGTCGACAGGTGGGGCCGTCTCGACGTCCTCGTGAACAACGCGGGCATCGTCCGCGACAGCGTCATCTGGAACATGGGTGTCGACGACTTCGACGCGGTCATGCGCGTCCATGTGCGGGGGACGTGGCTGCCCTGCCACTTCGCGGCGCGCCACTGGCGGGCGCGCAGCCAAGCGGGAGAGGCGTTCACCGCCCGCATCATCAACACGGTCTCGGGGGCGGGACTCGTCGGCAACTTCGGCCAGACGAACTACGCCACCGCAAAGGCCGCGATCGCCAGCCTGACCCAGACGCTGTCGCTCGAGCTGTACCGGATGGGCATCACGGTCAACGCCATCGGCCCGGCCGGCGCCACCCGGATCACGGCGACGATGCCCAACGCGCCGGACGTCATCGAGCCCGACGACCTGGCCGAGGGCGACTGGAACCCGATGGACCCCGCGGTGTCCTCACCGGTCGTGGCCTGGCTGGCGAGCGACGAGGCCCAGCACGTCACCGGTCAAGTGATCCGCGCCGTGGCCCAGCGGCTCGTCTGGATGAAGGGTTGGACGGACGGCCCCACCATCGACAACGGCGGCAAGCGCTGGGACGCGACGAAACTCGGGATGCAGCTCGCCACGGACGTCTTCGGCACCCGCGCCCCGGGTCTGCGCTTCTGACCGGTTTGGGAGCGGGCGGTGATGAGGCGCGAGGCTGTCGGCCCATGGCGCGCTGGAACCGCGAGGACATCCCCGACCAGAGCGGGCGCACGGTGCTCATCACCGGCGCGAACAGCGGGCTCGGCCTGCGCTCGGCCGAGGCGCTGGCCACGGCGGGTGCGAAGGTCCTGCTCGGGTGCCGGAACGCGACGAAGGCCGCGGTGGCGCTCGATGCCGTCAAGGCGGTGGCGACCGGCGCGCCGCCGGAGGTCGTGTCCATCGACCTCGCCGACCTCGACTCGGTCAAGACGGCGGCCGAGCAGGTCGACGGCATGGTCGACCGGCTCGACGTGCTCATGAACAACGCCGGCGTGATGGCGATCCCCCTCAACCGCACCGCGCAAGGCTTCGAGGCCCAGCTCGGTACCAACCATCTCGGCCACTTCGCGCTGACCGGCCGGCTGTTGCCAGCCTTGTTGCGCGCCGACGCTCCCCGCGTCGTGACGACCTCGTCGCACGCGCATCGGGTCGGGAAGATGCACTGGGACGACCTCAACTGGGAGCGCGGCTACAAGAGGTGGGGAGCGTACGGTCAGTCGAAGTTGGCCAACCTGCTCTTCATGCGCGAGCTCGACCGGCGGGCCACTGCGCACGAGACCGCGCTTCTGTCGGCGGCCGCCCACCCGGGCTACGCCGCGACGCACCTCCAGTCTGTTGGCTCGGAGATGAGCGGCCGCAAGCTCGCCGGCCGGGTGATGGGAGTCGGCAATCGTGTCGTCGCACAGTCCGACGCGACGGGCGCGCTGCCCCAGCTCTACGCGGCGACGATGCCCGACGTGAAGGGCGGTGAGTACTTCGGCCCCGACCGGCTCTTCGAGAACCGCGGTCACCCGAAGCGGGTCGGCAGCACCTCGCGCTCCCGAAGAGAGGCTGACGCCCGGCGCCTCTGGGAGGTCTCGGAGGAGTTGACCGGGGTCACCTACCCGTGGCCCGGTTAGCTACGCGGGGTCGCCGAGGGCGCCGGCTTCCCGGAGTTCGGCGATCCGAGGTTCGTCGTAGCCGAGGACGTCGCGGAGGACCTCGTCGGTGTGCTGGCCGACCGCGGGAGCCCGGCTCGGCACCTGGTGCGCCTCGCCCACGAGCTTGACCGGATGGGGGAGTTGGTCCGCGCCGACGTCGGCGGCCGGCAGCCAGGGGAGGCGAGCCTGGAACTGCGGGTCATCGGCGAGGGTCTTCGGCGTGTTGGCCGGCGCGATCGGCGTGTTCACCTCGCCGCCGAAGACCACCCACGCCGCGGTGGTGCGGGTGCGAAACACGGCGCGCAGCTCGGCCCGCAGCTCGGTGTTGCCTCGGGCGTGGTCCGCGTACTGCGAGCCGGGATGGCGCTCGAACAGGTCGGGCCGACCGATTCCGTCGCAGAAGTTCTTCCAGAACTCGCGCTCGCTGGCCATGAACAGGACGTGCCCGTCGGCGGTCTCGTAGAACTGGTAGCGGACGCCGTCGCGCATCCCGGCCGTACCGGGCGCCCGGCGCTCGTACCCGTCGGCCGCGTTTCCGGTGACCTCGCTGTCGGGGCGCTCGTAGGCTTTCCACGTTTCGCTCCGCAACCAGTCCATGGCGGCGGCCGCGTCGGACTGGGCGATCTCGAGGCGGCAGCCTTCGCCGGTGGCGCGGGCGCGGACGATGCCGGCGAGTATGCCGAAGGCGCCGAACAACGGCCCGGCGTGGATGCCGACCGACGGGTGCTCGGGAATCGCGCAGAAACCGTCGGCGGTCGTCTCGGGCTGCACGAGACCAGCCCACGCGTCGTACGCGATGCCGTGGCTCGGCAGGTCCTTGTACGGCCCGGTCATGCCGTAGCCCGAGATCGTGCAGAACACGATGCGCGGGTTGACCGTGCGCATCTGGTCGTAGCCCAAGCCCCGCCGTTCGAGCCCGCCCGGTCGCATCGCTTCGACGACGGCGTCGGCGTGGCGGACCAGTTCGAGGTAGGTCGCGGCGCCGGCCTCGCTGCGCAGGTCGAGCACGATGCTGCGTTTGCCGCGGCTGATGTGCAGATGCATCAGCGACACGCCCTCGACGATCGGCCATGTCATCTGGCGGATGTAGTCGCCCTGGGGGGCCTCCACCTTGATGACGTCGGCGCCGAGGTCGGCGAGGTGGGTCGTGATCTGGCCCGGCCCGAGCATCGAGCTCTCGATCACTCGGACGCCGTCCAAGGGCGGCGGTCGGTCGGACATGGTTCGGTCGCCTCCGATCTGACGGTGCGTCAGATGCTAACGGTGCGTCGTTGAGGCTCAGACGCCGTAGGTGATCGGGGTGCCTGGACGCACGTCCTTGTGCAGACCCTCAGGTGACTTCACCACTTGGCCGTTCACAAGGACGTAGTCGATCCCGACGGCCTCTTGCGCGGGGTTCGCGACGGTTGACCGGTCGGAGACGGTCGTGGGGTCGAACACGGTGATGTCGGCGTCGGCGCCCCGCTGCAGGCGTCCCTTCCTGCGCAGGGCCGGGGCGCGCGCCTCGAGGCGGCGCGCCGGCCGGATCGTCATCTTGGCCAGCGCGTCCATCAACGAGAGGACCTTCCGGTCGCGCACGTACACACCCAAGGTCCGGGTGAAGCAGCCGGTGCTCCTCGGATGGTTGTTGTTCTCGGGTTCGAGGATGGCGTCGCTCCCGATCATCGTCAGCGACGACTTGAGCCCGGCCACCACGTCGTCGTCGGGGATCGCGTAGGCGACCGCCAGCTTGTTCTCCTCGCGGTACTGCCGGAACGTCGCTTCGGTGAGGCGCTCACCGGTGCCCGGGATCTCGAGGTCGCCGTAGGAGATGTGGTAGCGGTCCTGCCAGCCGTCGGCGAAGCGGGGCGACGCGAGGTACGTCGCCCAGAAGTCGTACGGATACATGCACGCCGACACCCCATGGCCGTCGGCCAACGCTTGGTCGAGGAGCGCGAGCGAGTCGGGCATCGAGAAGGTGCCTCCCGTGCTGGTGATGTGCTCGACATGGACGCCCGCTCCCGTGTCCTTGGCGATGCGGATGATCTCGTCGAGAGTGTCACGGTTCGTGCCCGGCGGCTGATTGTCGGAGTAGCGGCCGTGGAAGAAGCACGGCACGCCCTTCTCGGCCGCCACCTCGGCTTGGGCGCGCATCTCGTCGTAGGTGATGCCAGGCGTGTACTCGGGCTCGAAGTCGACGCCGATCCAGCCCTGGTCGATCTGCTGGGCCACGTCGTCCTTGAGGCGGGCGATCTGGTCGGCGGTCGCGGCGTCGCCCGACCCGAGACCGATCCAGCCCTCGCCCCGCATCCATGGGTTGTCGTACGCGCCCCCGTAGTGGCACGGCGAGCCCTCCGACCCCCACCGCGCGAAGAAGTCGGGAGCGCGGGCGTCGAGGCCGTGGCAGCCAAGGTTCGTGGTGACGCCGTCGGCGATCTTGAACCAGATGCCGTAGCCGTTGGGCTCGTACGACAGGATGTCGATGAAGCCCGGCGCCACGACCCGGTCGACGACATCGAAGATCGTGCGTCCGGTGAGTGCCGACGTCGAGATGGCCGCCACCGTCGGACCGTCGATGCCGACGTTGGCCACCCGGTCGTAGCCCGACGCCGGGTCCATCACCCGGCCGTTCGCGAGCACGGCGTCGTAGACGTGATCGGCGGCAGGTGCCGCCGCGGCACCCTCGACGGCCGCGGGCTCCGATGGTGACGTATGGCCATCGGTCAGGCCGTCCACGTGCGTCTGCCCGTCGGTGCCGGTCGACCCCAGTTCGCGCAGCGCCAGCACGCTGGCGGCGCCGTAGCCCAGCACCAGCAACAGCTTGCGACGATCAGGTGACGGCGGCCCGCCCGGTGTGCGGCCCTCAGCCACAAACGACGAATCTACTGGGCATCGGCAGGTCGACTCGGCCGCGGCCAGCTACCCGTTCTCTTCGTGGCTGCGGCCGTCGACGTTCCGCCGCCGGAGGCCCGAGGCCAAGCCCCGCAACCCGACGCCGATCAGCGTGAGTCCGGTGCCGATCATGGCGAGGGCGCCGACGGGTCCGCCGGTGCGCGGCAGCTGGGGGATCGGCGGCGCAGTGGCGACGGTGGTCGTCGATGTCGACGTCGGCGGCAGGGGCCGGTCCTCGATCCTGACGTCGACGGTCTCACCGCCGGTCACCGTGAACTCGGTCGGCGCAGCCGCGTCGTACCCCGCCGGCGGCTTGGCCTCGGTCACGACGTAGTCACCCGGGAGCAGATCGCGGACGACGAGCGGGCGGACACCCGACGCCTGGTGCACGACCGCGGTCTCGTACGTCCCGTCGTTGTCAGCGTCGTAGGCGATCGCCAACTCGGCGCCGGCCAGGGGCGCGCCGGTCGCGGCGTCGAGCTTGCGGATGCGCGCTCTCCCGCGTCGGGCGTGATCGGTGACGTCGACCGTCACCGTCTCGCCGGCGACGACGTCGACGGCGACGGGGGCGGCCGAGCCGTAGCCCGGAGGTGGTCGAACCTCCGCGAGCTCGTACCGCCCCGCGGGTCGCTCGACGGCCTGGCTCCGGCCATCGCCGCCTATGTCGAACGTGGCGACGGCACCGGCGCCCGTGGCGGGCCGGAGCTCGAACTGCGCGCTGCCGACCGGTAGGTACGGTTCGGCGTCGCCGGTCTTGTGCACCACGACGCGGCCCGTCGGGACCTCGGCCGTGAAGGAGGTGGTCGCGGTCGCCGCGACGGTTGCCGGCACCGCGACCCGTTGAGCCGGCGTCGTCGTCGACGCGAACGCGTGGAGCACCAGATCAGGCAGCGCGGCCGAAACGTCGAAGCGGTTCAGTCCCGGGCCCGCGGTGAACGCGATCGTCGCGATGCCACTTCCGTCAGTGGCGGTGGACGGACCGTCGAGGGTGGCGCCGGCCGCGGTGGCGTTCAGGGCGATGTCGCCTACGGCGATGCCGGCATCATCGGTGATGCGCATGGTCAGCGTGCCCTGCGCTCCCGCCGGGACGGGTTGAGCCTCCGCGGTGAGCCGGTACGGCGAGACCAGGTCTTGGTGAGCGAGCGCATCGGCCTTGATTCCTCGCGCCCGCGTCAGTACGTCGGCCTCGGCGCCGCCGAACCCCGCCATCGCCGTGACCGGAAGCGTGTCCACGTCGAGCATGCCCTGCGGGTATCGCGCGGCCATGACGTCGTGCAGCACGAGCATGAGCGCGGCGGCGTCGACGTCGTCGGGACTCCAGCCATACCGGCCGATCGCCCACGCCATCGCCACCCGCAACGGCGGCGCCTGGTCGGCGACGTCGGTGGGCGCGTAGCCGAAGGCTGCGTCGGGGGCGTGACTCCCGTGGTCGATGCACCAGGCTTCGCCGAGCGCGCCCATCCCGTAGCTGCCGTACCAACTGGTGAAGCCGGCGACCGTCGCGCGGAACCCCCGTTGGTGGACGACGGCCGCACCGGCCGGCGCCGGTGCCCGGACTGCGACGGCGCCGAGGAAGACGGCGGCGGCGAGGAGTCCGAGCGCCGACGACCGGACGGCGCGGGTGGGTGGGGCGGTGCTGGAGCGGGGCGCACAGGGCACGGCTCGCCCTTTCCGTCGGGAGGGGACGAAGGCCGGGACCGAGCGGGAGGCACCGGCGAGGGGGCGAGCCGAGCCCCGTGTGCTGACTTCTGTGTTCTAGCAGTCTATTTCAGTCTGTGTCAAGCACTCTCACATACAAGCCCGCCGGTAGGCGGACCGCACCCCGGCGGCGTCGACGGCGGGGTCGGGCTCGATCACGGTGCCGGTGCCGAGGCCCCAGGCGGCAGCGACCTCTTCGGGCGGACGCCCGGCGAGGACGGCCGCCGCCTGCACGCAGGAGCCGGTGGCTACATGCTCCTCGCCGTCGGGGACCTCGACCGGGATCCCCGACAGGTCCGCGAGGATCCGCCGGTATGCCCCGGACCGAGCCCCCCCGCCGACCAGGACGATGCGCTCGCGGTTGATCGACACGCCCGCGGCGAGGAGCGCGTCGAGACCGTCGAGCACCCCGCACACCACGCCTTCGAACGCAGCGCGGGCCAGGTTCTCGCGCGACACGTCGGATCGGATGCCGGTGAGCGCTCCGGTCGCGTCGGGGCGGTTGGGGGTGCGTTCTCCGTTCAGGTACGGGACGAGCACGAGGCCGCCGGCGCCGGGTGCCGCGTCGAGTGCGAGCCCGTCGAGGGTGTCGTGGTCGACGCCGAACAGCCGGGCGAATGCGTCGGTGACGTGGGTCGCGTTGAGGGTGCAGACCAGCGGCAGGTAGCGCCCGGTGGCATCGGCGAAGCCCGCGACCGCTCCGGTCGGGTCGGCGATCGGCTCGGCCGCCACGGCGTACACGGTGCCGGAGGTCCCGAGCGAGATGGCCACGTCGCCGGGCTCGAGCCCCACGCCGAGGGCGGCGGCCATGTTGTCGCCCGTGCCGGGACCACACAAGGGCCGACCGCGCAGCCGGAGCTGTTCGTGGACGGATGCCGTCAGCCAGTCCGACGGCTCCGACGGCGCCAGCACTCGGGGAAGGCGAGTTGCCCATGCGTCGGCGCCGATCCCCGAGACGTAACGGTCGAGGAGGTCAGGGCGCCAGCGCTCGTCGAAGGACGACCAGTAGCCGGTGCCCGACGCGTCGCCTCGGTCGGTGACGAAGCGTCCCGTGAGGCGGTAGGTCAGATAGTCGTGGGGGAGGAGCACGGTGTGGATCCGGTCCATCACGTCGGGCTCCGCGGCCGCCAGCCACGCCAGCTTCGAGATCGTGAACGACGCGACCGGGACGACACCGACGGCTTTGGCCCACTGTTCCGGGCCCAGGTGGTGTACGAGGGCCGACGCCGCCGCGGCCGACTCAGTGTCGTTCCACAGCTTCGCGGGGCGCAGCGGCGCCCCCGCCCCGTCGAGTACTACAAGGCCGTGCTGCTGGCCGGCGACCGCCACCGCGGCGATCTCGCGTGCGCCGGTCTGCTGCGCTGCGCTCACGAGCGCGTCCCACCACTCAGTCGGGTCCTGCTCGCTGCGAGGGGGCGTCGTGGGGGTGTGCGGTGCTCGGCCGGAGGCCAGCAGCCGGCCGTCGTCGGCGTCACGGACCTCGACCTTGGTCGACTGCGTCGAGGAGTCGACGCCGAGCACGAGCGGCACGGAGAGTGCGGCTCCTAGCGGATGCCGAGCAGGAGCTCGGTTACCAGTTGATCGAGTCGCTCGTGGCCGTAGCCCTGGGCCGCGAGCCGCTCGAGGTCGAACGGCGTGCGCCGCAGCTCCGCGATCGCCTCCGGCGTCGGGCCGGCGGGCAGCGTGGGCTCATCGATGCTCGCGGTCTGCGCGTGCGCGAGCGCGGCCACGATCTCCGGGTCCTCACGAAAGCGAGCCGCCTTCTCGCGCAGGATCAGGTACGTGCGCATGCAGCCGCGGGCGAAGTCCCACACGCCGTCGGCATCCTCGGTGCGGTACGCGTGGGCGTCGAAATGCCGCATGCCGTCCCAGCCCGCGGCCTCGAGCAGCTGCACCACGTAGAAGGCGTCGCGGATCCCTTCGGACCCGAACCGGAAGTCTTGGTCGTACTTGCCGATGCGCTGGGCGTTCAGGTCGATGTGGAAGAGCTTGTCGTGCCACAGCGTCTGGGCCACGGCGTGGTGGAACGACAGTCCCGACATCGTCTCGTGCGCGAACTCGGGGTTGAGGCCCACCATGTCCGGCCACTCGAGCTCGGTGATGAACGCCAGCGCGTGGCCGACGGTCGGCAGCAGGAGGTCGCCCCTCGGCTCGTTGGGCTTCGGTTCGAGCGCGAACCGGAGCCCGTAGCCGCGCTCGCGGACGTGCGCGCAGCAGATGTTCACGGCTTCGGCGTATCGATCGAGTGCGCCGCGGACCTCCTTGGCGGCATCCGCCTCGCACCCTTCGCGTCCGCCCCACATCACGTACACCGACGCGCCCAACTCGATACCCAGCTCGATCGCGTCGAGTGTCTTGGCCACCGCGTACCGGCGCACCGCCGGATCGTTGGCCGTGAACGCCCCTTCCTTGAAGACGGGATGGCTGAAGAGGTTCGTCGTCGCCATCGGAACCTTCA
>WNGA01026361.1_pt1 | contig 13122 bp, 7 predicted proteins | sample 5400061 | NCBI WGS metagenome assembly WNGA01 (sample SAMN13153366, study PRJNA577476) | soil metagenome | isolation source: 100 cm soil or saprolite under grassland replicate 2 | place: USA:California | collected 2016-06-15
GGCCAGGCCGACGCCGTACTTCCAGGCGCCCTTGCTCTTTGCGCGCACCTCGTGGCGGCGCTCCCAGTGCGGCTCCGCCCGGCGATAGCACTCGGCGAGGTTCTTCGAGGAGAAGGGCCGGTCGTCGATCCGGTCGGAGTCGGCGTAGTTGCGGCGCCGGAGCTCAAGGGGATCGATGTCCAGCTTCGCCGCCAAATCGTCGAGCAGGCATTCGAGCCCGAACGTCCCCTCGACGAAGCCCGGCGCGCGGAAGGCCGCGTTCGGCGGCAGGTTCAGCTTCGCGCCGTGGTTCGTCGTGCGGACGTTGTCGCACGAATAGAGCATCTGCATCGGCCCTTCGGTCGTGGGTGACCAGCCCATGTAGCCGATCGCATTGATGAAGTCGCCGCCGAGCGCGGTCAGCGTCCCGTCCGCCTTCGCGCCGGCTGTGAGCCGCTGGATCGTCGCGTTCCGGTTGCCGGTGGCGATGTTCTCCTCGCGCCGCGTCAGCGCGCACTTGACCGGGCGGCCCGTGCGCTTCGCCAGCTCGGCGGCGATCGACGTGTAGTCGCCGGGGCCGTTCTTGGCGCCGAAGCCTCCGCCCATTGCGTGGCAGACGACGCGTACCTTGTCCTCCGGAAGGCCCAGCCGCTTGGCCATGTCCGAGCGGATGCCCCAGATGTACTGGGTCGAGATGTAGACGGTGATGCCGTCGTCCTCCCAGTGGCAGACCGCCTGATGCGTCTCGAAGGAGTTGTGGAGGACGACCTGCGTGCGGTACTCCGCCTCGACGACGACGTCTGCTTCGGCGAGGCCGCGCGCGAGGTCGCCGCGCTCGTACGTGTCCGGGCCGTCGTTGACGTACGACTTCCGCCGCACCGCCTCCTCCGGGTCGAGCAGCGGTTCCAGTACCTCCCATTCGGGGTGGAGGGCAGAGAGCGCCGCCTGCGCCTCGCCGAACGTCTCCGCCGCGACTGCTGCCACGGCATGGCCGACGTAGCCCGGCTCGTCCGTCAGCTGCTCGAGGTCGTCCGGCCCGATCACGGCGCGAACGCCCGGCGCCTCGGCGGCGGCCTCCAGATCGATCTTGGTTACACGCGCGCGCGCGTGAGGAGAGCGGAGGACGGCCGCGTGCAGCATCCCGGGCAGCTGCACATCCGCCGTGTACAGGATCTGTCCCCGGACCCGGTCGGTTCCGTCGACGCGCGGTACCTCCTGCCCGACGATCGTCAACGGGCCTTCCGGCCAGGGGTCGACCGCGTCCTCGTCGACGACGATCCAGACGTCCTCGTAGCGGCCTTCGACTTCCTTCTCGGTCTTGATCAATCGCGCCAAGTGGCTATTGCCTCCTCGATCTTCGGATAGGTGCCGCAGCGGCAGAGGTTCCCCGACATCGCGTTCGCCTCGACGAGCGCGGTCGCGGACACGACCTGGCCGGGCGTGCAGAAGCCGCACTGGACGGCGTCCGTTCGGACGAAGGCGGCGACCATCGGGTGCTCGCGGAGCCCTTCGATCGTCGTCACCTCGCGGTCGTCGACCGTGTGCACGAGCGTGATGCAGGAAAGTGTCGGCACGCCGTCGAGTTGGACCGTGCAGGCCCCGCAGTGGCCCTCGTTGCAGGCGATCTTCGTTCCGGTCAGCCCAAGATCCTCGCGGAGTACCTGCGCGAGCGAGCGGCCGACGGGTGCGTCGACCTCGTAGCGGTCGCCGTTGATGATGAGTAGGAGCTCAGCCACGGGTCGTCACAGCCACGATGTCCGCCAGGTGGATGAGTCGAAACGTCGCGCGTGCCTGCGCCATCCGGTCCCGCTCGTCGCCCTCCTCCGGCATGGCGCGCCAGAGCTCGCGCGCCGTCGTCAGCAGCTCGCGGATCTGCTCCAGCTCGGCGCGATGGCCGTTCGAGCGGTCGTCGCAGGCGTTCAGCGCGAGCCCGAGCACCCCGACGTTGTCCTGCTGCCGCGTCCAGAGGAGCGGCGTCGCCATCGAGAGGTACTGGTGGATGCGCGCGAACGTCATCGGCTGCGAGAAGGTCCCGATCCCTTTCGGCGGCGACGGCTCACGCGGCGGCTGCCCGTCCGCGATCCGGTTCGCGTTCCCGGCAAGGACGTCGCGGACCTCTTCCTCGTCCAGCCCGGCGAGGCGTGCGGTACGCAAGGAGATCAGGAGCGAGGCCGGCTGCTGCCCATAGGGGTAATCGGAGGCGTAGACCACCTGCTCCGGCCCGACGAGGCGGTACAGGCTGAGCAGGTCGATCGGGCTCCAGACCGAGGTGTCGAAGAAGACACCGGCCTTGCCGCCGAGCCGGCTGGCAAGTGCGGCGAGGTCGGCGATGCCGGCGTGCGCAACGATCAGCTGAGCGTCGTGGTACCGCTCGACCAGACGGGCGAGGTCGTCGGCGATCGGCGGCAGCCCACGCCCGCCGTGGATCAGGATCGGGACCTTCCGCTCCGCTGCGAGGGAGAAGACGGGCGCCAGGCGCTCGTCGGTGAGCAGGAACTTCTGCGCACGCGGATGCAGCTTGATCCCGCGGGCGCCGCGGTCGAGGCAGCGCGTCGCCTCCTCGATCGGCGCCTCGTTCATATCGAGGCGGACGAACGGGATCAGCTTCCCGCCCGAACGCTCCGCATACGCGAGCGTGCGGTCGTTCCCTGCGCGGAACCCGGGGTGCCGGTCCGGCTCGTCGAGGCAGAACACGAAACAGCGGGAGATGCCGTACTTCTCCATCCCGGTCTCGAGCACGTCGTAGAGCCCGACCATTCCGTCGATGTCGGTGCCGAGGTGGGTGTGCGCGTCGAAGATGTCGGCGCCCTCGGGGAGCTCGCGACGCAGCTCTTCGTCCCATTGCGCCATCAGCTCCTGGGCTCGCTGAAGCGCCTCCGTCACCCCTCGGAGTCTATGTAGGAAGGACCATCCGCCGTCGTCGACCTGATTACCTCACTGTGCAGGGATTTCGTCGCCGCAACGCGGATGGTGGCTCCCCCGAACGGGGGACGCGGCACACGCTGCGCGACCGCTAGCCTCGCAGCGCTAGTTTGCGTCAGAACTGTGGAAGCGGCCCCGCAGTTTCTCGTGAGGGGAGAACGATGCACCACGGTTCGGTTGGCCGTCGCTTGAGGCGGCGCACGCCCTGGCGTCGGGCGTTGCTTGCCGTCGGCTTCGTCGCGGCCACACTGATACCTGTGCCGGCCGACGCGGCACCGGCCGGGCACGCGTATCTCCCACCCGGTCTCGCCAAGGCGGCGTCGCTGGACGGCGGTCGGATCTTTCCGGTCATCGTCCAGGGACGGAAGGGCTTCCCGTCAGCCGCTGTCGCTGCAACGGTTGACAACGAGCTTCCCGGCGCGACGAAGCGACGGTTCACGGCGATCAGCGCGGTCGCCGCGAGGCTGACCGGCGGCCAGCTCCTGCGACTCGCCGACCGGTCCGGGATCCTCGCGATCACGCCCGATCTACCTGTCCGGGCCGGGAGCGTCGTCGGGCCGCTGTCGTTGACGTCGCCGGTCGTCCTCGGTCTGGGCGCGGAGGGCGAGACGCTCGCCGTGACCGCCGGCACCTGGAGCGGATTGGAGCCGCTCGCGCTCAGCTATGCCTGGCAGACCTGCGATGCCGCCGGAACGTGCGCGGACGTTCCCGGGGCCGACGGCACGACGTTCCTCGTTCCGGCGGACACCGGCGGGACGAGTATCCGCGTCGTCGAGACGGCCACCGACGCCACGGGTGCGTCGGCGTCGGCGGCGTCGGAGCCGCTCGCGATTCCGGCCGCTCCCCTCCCCGTTGACTCCGCGGATCCACTGCCGGAGCCGGACGTGGCGCCGCCGGTGAGCGTCGGCGCAACGACCCTGGCCGGAGTCGCAGAGCAAGGCTCGGTGCTCACAGCCGTTGACGGCGGCTGGAGCGGGAACACGCCGATCTCGCTCGCCTACCAGTGGCAGCGCTGTGACACGGGCGGGAACTCGTGCGTGGATGTCGCCGGCGGGACCGCTGACACCTACGAGCCCACCGCAGCCGATGTCGGCTCCACGCTTCGGGTCGTCGTCACCGCTACCAACACAGACGGCTCGCAGGCGACAGCCTCAGACGTCAGCGCACGGGTCACGCCCGTCAAGCACGGCGGTCGGTGGAGCTGGCAGCTCTGGCCCTACGCCGCTCGCCTCGCAACGCTGTGGGACTCGACGATGCCTGCGGCGACGATCGCGGTGGTCGACTCCGGCGTGGATCCATCCGTCCCCGACCTCGAGGGCAGGGTCGTACGGCAGGTCGCGCTGACGTCGCTGCCGGACAATTCACCCGGCGACGGCCGCGGTCATGGGACGTTCGTCGCCGCCCTCGCGGCCGGCTCCGCCGACGGTCGCGCGGGTGCCGCGCCGACCGCGAACATCGTCTCGCTCGACGTCCTGGACGACCACGGCGCGGGCCAGACGAGCGACGTGCTCGCTGCGATGGACTGGATCTCCGCGAACGCGTCGGCCGAGGGCATCCGCGTCGCCAATCTCTCGCTGGCCGCCTCGGCCGTGACCAGCTTCGCGTTCGATCCGCTCGATCGGGCTGTCGAACGGCTCTGGCTCGGCGGCATTGTCGTCGTCACTGCGGCTGGGAACTTCGGCGTCGACGGCCAGCCGGGCGGCGTTCCCTTCTCGCCCGCAAACGATCCGCTCGCCATCACCGTCGGGGCGGACGACGTCAACGGGACGGAGACGACGGCCGACGACTTCACGGCGCCGTGGTCGTCCTACGGCCACACGTTCGACGGGTTTGCCAAGCCGGAGCTCGGCGCGCCGGGTCGCTCGATCGTCGGACCTGTTCCGCCCGGCGCGACACTTGCGTCCGAGCGTCCGGACCATGTTGTCGAGCCCGGCCTGATGCGGCTCTCGGGGACGTCGCTGGCGGCGCCCATCGTGGCGGGCGCCGCAGCCAACCTCCTCGCAGCGCATCCCGATTGGACGCCGGATCAAGTGAAGGGCGCACTGATGCAGACAGCCGCGCCGCTCCCGCTGGCCGCGCCGCAATCGTCCGGCGTCGGCGAGATCGACGCGGCCGCAGCGGCAGGCGCCACCGACACTCGCAACCCGAACGAGCCGCTCGAGCAGTTCCTCGTGCCCGACCCGGAGCGCGGGCCGATACCCGTGATCGACACGTCGGCGTGGGCGACGGCCGCGGCGGCCGACCCCGCGTGGGCGACGACGTACTGGGGCTCGACGTACTGGGGATCCACCTACTGGGGATCAACGTACTGGGGATCGACCTACTGGGGGTCGACGACCGAGGGAGCGACCTATTGGGGCTCGACGTATTGGGGCTCGACGTACTGGGGGTCGACGTACTGGGGGTCGAGCGGTGACGTACCCGTCGAGTGAAAAACGGCCTCAGGCGGACGAAACCAGCGGACTCCTATCGCGGCTGCGGCCTGAGCCGGCGACTGACCCCTTGCCGTCAGTCCCAGTCGCCGGCTCCGCCGCGGTGAAAACCGGAGAGATAGGAGCGGCCTCCCCCTCTCTCCGGGTCCGCCTGGAGGGCAGTCCCTCCAAGTGCTCGAGATCGATGAGCTCGCCTACGTAGCGAGCAGGGTCGAGACCCTTCGGCGCATGGACGATCGTCCGACTCGTTCCGTTCTGCGGCGGCTCGCTCATCGATCTCGTACCTCCAAGGATCGCGGCGACCGCCCATTCGCCGGTAATTCGCCGGTGATCGAAGGCCGGTGCTACGGTCGCGAGGGGAACGAGGCGGGGGCATGAGCGCGATCGATGTACGCATCCTCGGACCGCTCGAGGTCGTTCGCGACGGCGCCGTCGTCCGGCTGCGGGGCGCTCGCCAACGGGAGATCGCGGCCCTGCTCGCCCTGCACGTCAACGAAGTCGTCCGGCGCGACACCCTCATCGACGAGCTCTGGGAGGAGGAGCCGCCGGAGACAGCGCCGAAGGTCGTCCAGAACGCGATCTCCCAGCTCCGAAAGGCACTCGACGGCGGAGCAGGCGAGGAGCTGATCCGGACGGAAGCCGGCGGCTACGTCCTCCGTGCCGATCCCGACACGGTCGACGCACGACGATTCGAGCGCCTGGCCGCCGAGGGGCGCGCCGCGCTCTCGGCGGGCAAGACAGCCAGGGCGCGGGACCTGCTCGGCGAGGCACTCGGCCTGTGGCGCGGGCAGGCGCTCGCGGACCTCGCCGAGGCTCGGTTCGCGCAGCCTGAGGCGGCTCGCCTGGAGGAGCTGCGGCTCACGGCGTTCGAGGATCGGATCGAAGCCGATCTGTCGCTCGGTCGCCACGCCGAGCTGGTCGGGGAGCTGGAGGCACTGTCGGCGCAGCATCCCTACCGCGAGCGACTGCGTGCCCACCTGATGCTCGTCCTGTACCGATCGGGGCGACAGGCCGACGCTCTCGCGCTTTATCAGGAGACCCGGCGTCTCCTCGTCACCAAGCTCGGGATCGAGCCGAGCCCGTTCCTCCATCAGCTCGAGCGCGCGATCCTTCGTCACGAACCGGAGCTCGATCCGCCCGCGGCCCCGGAGGCCGAGCCTGCGCGAGCGGCCACGCGGCCGACGCGAAAAACGGTCGCCGTGCTTGCGGCGGAGGTCGTCGCCGGCGAAGCGTCGCCCGATCCGGAGGCGCTCGCGCGGGCCGTCGAGCCCGCGTTGAGCGAGGTGGAGCGCATCGTCGAGGCTCACGGCGCGACCGTGCAGCGGCTGCCTGGATCGTCTCTGCTCGCCCTGTACGGAATCCCGACCGTCCACGAGGACGACCCGCTGCGAGCGGCGCGCGCCGCGGTCGAGCTGCGCCAAGCCGGAGGCATTCGCGTCGGTCTCGCGGCGGGAGAGGTCATCGTGGATCCGAGCGGCCACGTGAGCGGCCAGCCGGTCGTTCAGGCCCTTCGTCTCCAGCAGCGGGCCGCTCCGGAGGAAGTCCTCGTCGGCCCCGGCACCGAGCGGCTTCTTCGCTCGGCAGGATCGCTCGAGCGCGTCGGCCCTCGCGATGGCAGCAAAGACCTTGCTTGGCGACTCGTCGATCTCGTTCCAGACGCATCCGCGATTCCACGACGCCTAGAGACGCCGCTAGTCGGACGCCGCCGCGAGCTCGAGCAACTCCACCATGTGTTCGAGCGCGCAATTCACGATCGGACCGTCCATCTGTTCACCGTGCTCGGGCCGGCCGGTATCGGTAAGTCGCGGCTGGCTGCAGAGTTTGCGACCTCGGTCGCGCGCGAGGCAACGGTGCTCACCGGCCGCTGCGTCCCCTACGGGCACGGCATGACCTTCCGTCCGCTCGCCGACATGCTCGATTCGCAGCTGGCGGATCCGGAAGGACTCGCCGTCACGCTCGCGGGCGATCTCGGAGCCGAGCTATTCCTCCGTCGCGTTGGCGGCGCGATCGGCCTTGGCGACGTGCCGAGCACACCGACGGAAACGTTCTGGGCCGTCCGCCGGTTGCTCGAGGCGCTTGCGCGCCGGCGTCCGCTCGTCGTCGTGATCGATGACATCCACTGGGCCGAAGAGCTCTTCCTCGACCTCGTGGAGCACATCGCGGAATGGGCGCGTTCTGCGCCGATCCTGCTTCTCTGTCTGGCACGGCCGGACCTCCTCGACGAGCGGCCCGCCTGGGGCGGTGGCAAGGCAAACGCAACGAAGCTCCTGCTCGATCCGCTCTCCGACACCGATGCCGACGCCTTGATCGACGAGCTTCCTGGAGGCGCCGAGCTCGAGACCGATCTTCGCGGTCGGCTCGCGACCGCCGCCGAAGGAAATCCGCTGTTCCTCGAGCAGACCCTGGCTCTGCTACGGGAGGAAGCGCCGACGGGCGTCTCGAGCGTGACGTGGCCGAGCTGGTGCGAAAGGACCTCGTGCGGCCCGAGAATCGCGGCGACCTCCGCGAAGGGTTCCGGTTCCAGCACAGCCTGATCCGCGCCGCCGCCTACGACTTCGTGCCGAAGGAGGAACGCGCGCGGCTCCACGAGGCGGTGGCCGACCGGCTCGAGGTGAGTGCCGATCGCCCGGAGCTGGTCGCGTACCACCTCGAGCAGGCGCACGCCTACCATCGCGAGCTCGAGCCGACGGCCGCGGCTACGCGTGAGGCGGGCCGACGGGCGGCGTCCGCGCTCGCCGACTCTGGCAGGCGCGCATCGGCGCGCGGAGACCTCGCGGGCGCAACGAACCTCTTGGCGCGGGCGGCGGCAGCCGACGACGAGGAGTCGCCGGCTCGCCTCGAGATCCTCGCCGATCTTGCCGAGGCACTCCGCGAATCCGGCGAATTCGCACGCGCGGAGGAGGTTGCGGCCGATGTGGCTGCAAAGTCCGCGGCGGCTGGTGATCGGCGCCTCGAAGCGCACGCCGCGATCGTGCGGCTGCGCGCCGAGCTGCAGACGAACCCGCGCGTGGACACGGATGCGGTCGGCGCCGAGGCCGCACGCGCCGTCGCCGTCTTCGAGTCAGCTCGCGATCACGCTCGTCTCGCGAAGACGTGGGAGCTGCTCGCCTGGGCGCCGTGGCGACGGGGGCAGGTCGCTGCGGCCGAGACGGCACTCTGGCGTGCGGTCGAGTACGCGCAGCGCGCGGGCGACCGTCGCACGGAGGGCCAGGCGCTGAACCTCCTCGTGGGCGCCGCTCTCTACGGGCCGATGCCGGTCGACGAGGCTGTCGAACTCTGCACAGGGATTCTCGCGCGGCCGGACGAGCAGCTTCGTGTCCGCTCGGCGGCGCTCCGGGCACTCGGAGCGCTTCGTGCGATGCAGGGCGATTTCGAGGAAGGGCGCAGGCTCGTCCTCCAGCAACGTGCGATCCTCGAAGATCTCGGCCTGGTCCTGCCGGCCGCGGCGACGGCGGAGACATCCGGTTTCGTGGAGATGCTCGCCGGAGACCCCGCCGCGGCGGAGCAGCAGGTGCGCGAGGGGTACGAATCACTCAGTCGTCTCGGCGAGACGAGCAACCTTTCGAACATCGCCGCAATGCTGGCGCACATCCTCGTCGCCCAGGGACGGTCGGCGGACGCTCTCGCGCTCACGGAGCTTACGGAGCAGGCGAGCGCGCACGACGACGCCGCTTCCCAGGTTCTGTGGCGAACCGCGCGTGCCCGGGCGCTGGCGGCGATGGGACGGGTGGCCGACGCAGAAGTACTTGCTCGCGAGGCGGTGATCCTGGCGGAGCGAACCGACTTCATTCTGCTGCTCGCCGACGCCCTCGTCGATCTCGCCGAGGTGCTTCGGACTGACGGCACCGACGATCGCAACCAGCTCCGACGTGCGCTCGACCTGTATGAGCGGAAGGGAAACGCAGTCTCAGCGGCCCGAACCCGCACCCTGCTCGAGGGGCCGCCCTCTAACCGTCGGTAGGATCCGCGCGTGCCCGACCTGCTGATCTGGGGCGACACGATCCGCTCTCCCGAGCTGCGGCACGAGGTTCCCGTGACGATTCCGGACGGGTTCCTCTACGCGGAGGCGGGAGGTCGACGCGCGGTCGTGATCCACGCACTCGAGATCCCGCGCGTCCGGATGGAGACGGACCTCGAGATCGTCGCCCACGAGCAACTCGGGTCGGACGAGCTCTTCGCGCTGGGCATCCCGCGGTGGCAGATCGACCAGGAGCTCGTCCTCCGCGGCTGCCGCGAGCTCGGAGTCGTGGAGGCCGCCGTGCCTGCAAGCTTCCCCGTGGGTCTCGCCGACTTCCTACGTGACCACGGGATCGAGCTCAGGGTCGATCGGGAGCTGTTCGACCGGCGGCGGCGTGCGAAGAACGAGGCCGAGCTGGCTGGGATCCGCCGCGCGCAGAAGGCGTGCGAGGCCGGGCTCGACGCCGCGCGCGAGCTCCTGCGCCGCGCGCAGCAAGACGGCGACGGGCTCGACGTCGACGGCGAGCCGCTGACGAGCGAGCGGCTCAAGCGCGTGATCGAGGACGTCTTTGCCGACCACGACGTCGAGGCGGGCAGCATGATCGTGTCCCACGGGCCTCAGACCGCGGTCGGCCACGACATGGGCTCGGGCCAGATCCATGTCGACGAGCCCGTCGTGTTCGACCTGTTCCCGAAAGACAAGCAGACCGGCTGCTACGCCGACATGACGCGCACGTACGTCGTCGGTGAGCCGTCCGACGAGGTGAAGGAGTGGCACCGGCTCGTGAAGGAAGCGCTCGATCGCTCGACCGCCGAGGTGAAGCCGGGTGCGAACGGCCGTGCGCTCTACGAGCTTGTCTGCGACATCTTCCAGAGCGCCGGCTACAAGACGCAGCTGAACAAGGAGCCGGGCGAGGTGCTGGAGGACGGGTTCTTCCACGGCCTCGGCCACGGTGTCGGGCTGGAGGTGCACGAGGGCCCGAGCCTCGGCCGCATCGGTCACGATCTGATCCCCGGCGACGTGATCACGGTCGAGCCCGGCCTCTATCGCGCGGGCTACGGCGGCCTCCGCCTGGAGGACCTCGTCCTCGTTACCGAAGCCGGCCACGAAGTGATCACCGACTACCCGTACGAGCTCGAGCCCTGATGGCCAACACGATCGACACGATGCTCCTCGAGGAGCGGCGCTACGAGCCGCCGGAGGAGTTCGCCCGCCAGGCCAACGCGCAGCCCGACATCTACGAACGCGACTGGGAGGAGTTCTGGGAAACCGAGGGCCGCGAGCGCGTCACCTGGTTCGAGCCGTTCTCCGACCTCTACGAGTGGAACCCGCCCTACGCGAAGTGGTACCTCGGCGGGAAGCTGAACATCACCTACAACTGCGTCGACCGTCACGTCGAGGCCGGCAACGGCGACAAGGTCGCGTACTACTGGGAGGGCGAGCCCGTCGACGACCGGCGCGAGGTCACGTTCGCCGAGCTCCAGCGCGAGACGACCAAGCTTGCGAACGCACTCAAGTCACTCGGCGTACAGAAAGGGACGGCGGTCGGGATCTACATGGGGATGGTCCCCGAGACCGCGATCGCGATGCTGGCCTGCGCGCGCATCGGCGCTCCGCACATGGTCGTCTTCGGCGGCTTCTCCTCGGATGCGCTGTCCGACCGGCTCCACGACATGGAGTGCGAAGTCCTGATCACCCAGGACGAGGCGTGGCGGCGCGGCACGACGGTCCCGCTGAAGAAGACCGCGGACGAGGCGCTGGCCGAGTCGCCGACCGTCAAGGACGTGATCGTCCTCCGCCGCACCGGTGGCGACGTCCCGATGCAGGAAGGCCGCGATCACTGGTGGCACGAGCTCGCCACCGACGAGTCCGAGTGCCCGTGCGAGCCGATGGACGCGGAGGACCTGCTCTACCTCCTGTACACCTCCGGCACGACGGCCAAGCCGAAGGGAATCGCGCACACGACCGCCGGCTACCTCGTCGGCGTCGCGACCACGCACCACTACATCTTCGACGTGAAGCCGGACTCGGTCTTCTGGTGCGCGGCCGACATCGGCTGGGTGACGGGGCACAGCTACATCGTCTACGGGCCGCTCTGCAACGGGACGACCGGCGTCATGTACGAGGGGACACCGGACTTCCCGGACAAGGACCGCTGGTGGGAGATCATCGAGCGGTACAAGGTCGACATCCTCTACACGGCGCCCACCGCGATCCGGACACACATGAAGTGGGGGCCCGAGTACGCCGAGCGGCACGACCTCTCGTCGCTGCGGCTGCTCGGAACGGTTGGCGAGCCGATCAACCCGGAGGCGTGGGTCTGGTACCGCGAGCACATCGGCGGCGACCGCACACCGGTGGTCGACACGTGGTGGCAGACGGAGACCGGGATGATCCTGATCACGCCGCTCCCGGGGATCACGACGCTGAAGCCGGGCTCGGCGACGAAGCCGTTCCCGGGCGTGGACGCGGCCGTCTACAGCGAGTCCGGCGACGAGGTGGGGCCGGGCGGCGGCGGCTACCTTGTCCTCAAGCGGCCGTGGCCGGCGATGCTGCGCGGGATCTACAAGGCGGACGACCGCTACCGCGAGACCTACTGGTCGAAGTACGAGGCCGTCTACTTCGCGGGCGACGGCGCCCGCATCGACGAGGACGGCGACTACTGGCTGCTCGGCCGCGTCGACGACGTGATGAACGTATCCGGCCACCGGATCTCGACGATCGAGATCGAGTCGGCGCTGGTCGACCATACGCGGGTCGCCGAGGCTGCGGTCTGCGGCAGGAACGATCCCACGACGGGCCAGGCGATCGTCGCTTACGTCACGCTGAAGGGCGGCGAGGAGGGCTCGATCGAGATGCTCGAGGAGCTCCGGAATCACGTCGGCAAGAAGATCGGGCCGATCGCGAAGCCCGCGAACATCGTCTTCACGCAAGAGCTGCCGAAGACGCGGAGCGGCAAGATCATGCGCCGCCTCCTCCGCGACGTTGCCGAGAACCGGGCGCTCGGTGACACGACCACGCTCGCCGATCCCGCCGTCGTGGAGGAGATCAAGGAGCGTGCCACGACCGAAGCTCCGGAGGACTAGGGAGCTCCGAGCGAAAGCTCCGCTTTCGCTCGGACTCGGGTACGCCGCTCGTCGCGGAAAACGCGCGGGGAAAAGCCCCGCGCTCCTCTGGATCGCGGTCGGCGAATGTCCCCGTGGTGCGGGCGGTGGCGCTGACGCGTCCCCGCCCGCATCAGTCCGGCCTGCGGCTAGACCGGCTTCGCGCGCTCTGGCCCCCGGCCTTCCGGGACGTCGGCTAACCGTCCTCTTCGCGGTGGCTGCGCTGGTTACGCCGACATCGGCGTCGGCCTCGTTCGATCGCGCCCTCAACTCTGCGCTCAGAGCCGTCGCGCTCTCGCGCACATCCGAGGGGATGCAGGCGCGCTACGACGCGGGTCGCGACCTCGAGGACACCGTCTTCGCAGCCCGACGCGGATGTGCCGGTTCTCACGGACAAGCCCTGGACCTCGCCCGCGGGCTCGTGCGTTGGGCGGAGGGCTATGACCGGCTGCGCTCGAGCCTCGAAGGTGCCGGGCAGCGGCAAGCGGGCGCCGCCGCTCGCCGAGTCCGCCGTCGATGCAGGCCGGCCGACGACGTCGTGCGGCTGGTCCGCCGCTCGACGGCGCTTCCGCCCCTCCCGTCCCTGGTCCGGGCCGCGCCCGCGGGCCCGACCGACGGGGCCGTCGCCTCCCGGCTCGCGGCGCTGGGTCGGGCCTTCCCGGGGTATGCCGCGATCTGGACCCACGACCTGCTAACCGGCCGCGTCGCCGGCTGGAACACCGACGCC
>WNGA01009471.1_pt1 | contig 13118 bp, 12 predicted proteins | sample 5400061 | NCBI WGS metagenome assembly WNGA01 (sample SAMN13153366, study PRJNA577476) | soil metagenome | isolation source: 100 cm soil or saprolite under grassland replicate 2 | place: USA:California | collected 2016-06-15
GCGAGCTGGCGCTTCACCGCGGCTCGGTCTACGCCGGGGGCGAGCGCGCGCCAGCGGGTTTCGTCGTCGACGAATCGGCAACCGATCCACGCGGCCGCCGGACAGAACACGATCACGCCGGCGTTGACGCGCTCGTCGCGGTCGACGCGCGGGACGACCTGGACGATCACGTAATCAAACGCGCGCCGCTCGGACACGCTCCGCCTCCTCGACGATTGCGGGCAGCGCGGCGCGACGCGCCCGCAGCCAGGTCATGTAGGCGGCGCGCAGCTCGGCGCCGGCGCCGTCGAGCCAGGCGTCGGGAACCGCGTCCACCGCGCGCGCGAGCGTCGCGTCGTCGAACGCCGCCGCCAGCGCCGCGCCCGCCTCTGGCAGGCGATCGGCGAACCGCAGCAGAACGTGATCGGCGACGTGCGCGAACACCTTCGCCGCCGACGACGCCAGCGCGTCGTCGCGCCTCGAGCCCGCCCCGCCCTCCCAGCCGTGATGCCACGTGAGCGAAGCGCCGTGGTCGATCAACCAAAGCTCGCCCTGCCACCAGAGTAGATTCGGGTTACGAGCGGTGCGGTCGACGTTGGCTGCGAACATGTCGAGCGCGACGATACGCGAGGCGACGTCACCCGCCATGGGCACCTTCGCGGCCACGTCGTAGCCAACCGCGCCCGCGAGGTACGCCATCGCGAGGTTCGAACCCACGCTGCGCAGTAGGCCCTCCCGGATCTCCTGGTGCGGCTCGCTGCGGCCGATGGCGGCGTCGACGTCGATGACCGCCAGCGCCGGCACGCGCAGCCCCGCGGCGCGCGCCAGCTCGCCCACGATCATCTCCGCCGCCAGCACGCGCCCGCCTTGCGCGCTGCCCCGCAACTTCACCACCCACAGCGCCCCGTCGTCGGCCTCCACCACCGCGGGCACCGACCCGCCCTCGCGCAGGGCGACCACGTACCGGGTCGCGGTGAGGGTTCGGGAAGCGCCGCGCGTCATCCCTTGGACCAATGCATCACCCGGGCGCGTTTGGCAAGCCGGCGACGGCGGCCTCGGCATGCTGGACGAGCCAAGTTTGCGCCCGCGCGTGTCTCGCCGCATGCCGCCCCGGGGGGGAGCACCGTGAACCGCCCCAGCGCGGCACCGCGCGCGCGCCGTCGGCGGCGGGCGGTCACGGCGTGGGTCCGCCAAGGATCCTGTATGTCCCTGCCATCAGCTGTTGGCGGCCAGCCAAGCATCGAGGTCGGCGCGGTCTCGTTCGATGATCGGCGTCGTGGGAGCAGCGTTGAATTCCTCGCGGGCGCGGCGGACGAGGCCGATCGCCCGGGCGCGATCGCCGCCCGAGGCGAGCAGGGCGCGGCCGAGCGCGAAGTGCACGTCGCCGAGGAAGGCGGAGCGCTGCTCGAGCCTGTCGCGGATCTGCACGCTGCGTTCGAGGATCGGGACCGCCTCAGCGGCGCGGCCGGCGCCGAGGTAGCTCAGCCCGAGCGCCCACAACGGATAGCTGATCGGGAGCCCCTCACGGTCGCTCTCGCGTTCGAAGATCGCGATCGCGCGTTCGGCGTACTCAGGCACCTCGGCGAACCGACCGGCGCGCGACAAGAACTCGGCATGGTTGGTGAGGCCGACGGCCGTCCTCGGGTGCTCGGGGCCGTAGCCGGCGCTCTGGATGCGCACCGCGCGCTCGGACTCCGCAACCCCCTCCTCGATGCGCCCGAGGCGCACCAGGCAGTCGGCCAGGTTCGACAGCGTGTTGCCAATGTCGGCCGCGTCGGGGCCCAGCGCCCGTTCCTTGGCGGCGATCGCGAGCTTGGCGTCTTCGATCGCCTCGTCCACGCGGCCTTGCGCCGCGCGCACGAGCGCGCGGTTGTTCAGGTACCAGCCCCAGGTCACGTCGTGGCCGCCCATCCGGCGCAGCAGCATCTCGGTATGGCGGCACCAGGTCTCGGCGACGTCGAAGCGGGACTGGAACCATCCGCTCATCGCGATCATGAAGCTGGCGGCCTCGACGGCGACCTCGTCATGGCGCGCGAGCTCGGCGGTCCACACCGCTTCCTCCATCGAGGCCAATGCCGCCTCGGTCCTCACCGTCTCGACCTCGAGCGCGCCGCGCACGAACAGCGCCTCCGCGAGCGTCGGGCCATAACCGACCCGCCGCGCGTTCTCGACCAGCGGCTCCGCCGCCTCGAGCCCCTCGCGGTAGCGCCCGACGCGCAACAACGCGCGCACCTCGGTGACCCGCGCGCGCAGCTCGGCCACCGCGACCCGCGTCGCCTGATCGTCAGGAGGCCGCACCACCGCTCGCAAGAGCTCGACGTCCTGACAGCGCTCGAGCGTACCGAGGGCGGTAGCGGCGCTGACCGCGTTCTGCACCGCCTCCGCGGTGGCGGTCTGGAACAGCCGGCACAGCGCCTTGAGATCGTCGAGGCCTTCCAGTAGGCAGGCCATCCGCAGGTCCAAGACGTCTGTCGATTGTTCGCCGCGCACATGGGTGGCCTCGCATACGTCGACGTAGAGCTCGGACCAGCGGCGCGTATAACGATCGAGGATCTCGCTCGCGCCCGCGAACGCCGACTCGGCATACGCCTTGCCCGTCGCGAGAAAGGACTGCCGCATCGATTGTTTCTCGGCGGTGTCGACCGCCGGCTCCCAGATCCCCGCGAGCTTGGCGGCGGCGCCCCCCGCGAAGCCGCCGCGACCCGCGCCGGGACGGCGATCGAGCTCCGCGAGCAGCGCGGCCATTGACGGGTGGCGATCCTCGGACGCCGTGCACATCCCGCGCGTGAGCGCGCTTCGCACCCAGGCGGGCACCGGGCTGCCGGCCGGCGCCGGCGTCAGCTTGCCCATAGCGACGTTCTGGCAAAGCTCGCCGAAGGTCGCGCCCGCGAACGGCCGCTCGCCATAGAGGGCCTCCCACAGCGCCACGCAGAAGCTGAACTGGTCCGACCGCGCGTCGGCGGAGCGCCCCTCGAACTGCTCGGGCGACATGTACGCCGGCGTCCCCAACATCGCGCCGGTCTGGGTCAATTTCAGCTCCAGCATCGGCGAAGACGCGAGGCTCGTGGAAGGCGGCGGCGACGACCGGCCTGGCTTGACCACCGCCGTCGAATCGAGGTCCGCGGTCGCGGTGGACGCCGGTCCCCCCCACGGGGGCGAAACCGTGGCGTCCACCGTCACACGGGCGAGCCCGAAGTCCATGACGCGTACCTGGCCGTTGGCGGCCACCATGACGTTGTCGGGCTTGAAATCGCGATGGACCAGGTCGCGCTCGTGTGCTGCGGCGAGACCACGGCCGGCCGCCTCGAAGGTGTCGAGGATCTCTCGCCAGGACCGGCTCCGCTCCTGCAGCCAGTAGCGCAGGGTGTGACCCTCGAGAAACTCCATCGCGATGAACACGCGGTCCCCCGAGGTGCCAGCGTCGTACACGACCACCACGTTCGGGTGCGACACCTTCGCGGTCGCCTGCGCCTCCCGCATGAGGCGCTTGCGGTTCTCGGCGGCGTCGCCAGAGCGATCGGCACGCACCAACTTGATGGCAATCTTGCGGTCGAGCTCCGGGTCGTACGCCGCGTACACCTCGCCCATCGCGCCGCGCCCGACACAACCGAGGACGACGAACCTCCCGAGCGCGGCGCCCCTTCCGAGCGCCGGCCCGTCTACCGCCTCCGCATGCACGACCCCCGCCTCATCGGCAGATTCGTTCACGCGCCTGAACTGTTGGCGAGCGGAGGAAGGCTTTGCCGACCGGAGCGAGCGGGGGCGCGGGGGACCAAAGCGCGCGCAGCGCGCGACGTCCCCCGATCTAGTTGTTTCCGGCGACTTCCAGCAGGCGGCGCTCGATGGTCGAGGCGTCCTCGGGCACGAAACCCGCGTTGACGTAGCGGACGATGCCCGACCGATCGATCACGTACGAGGTCGGCATCTTCTCGGGCTGCAGGCGCTCGGCGATGAGACCGTCTGGGTCGTGCGCCACCGTGAGCGACCAGCGGCCGTGGCTGCGCAGGAACTTGTCGACGTTGGCGCGCTGCTGGTCGACCGAGACCGCCAAGATCTCGATGCCCTTGCTCTTGAGCCGGCGCGCCATCGCGTCCAGCATGGGGAGCTCCTGCTTACAGGGCGCGCACCACGAAGCCCACACGTCGAGCAGCAGCACCCGGCCCTTATACGACGCGACGTCGATCTTCTTGCCCGACAGCGCGTCCACTTCCATCTGGGGCAGCGGCGCGCCCACCCGGTTCGACTCGCCGCCGGATCCGGATCCAGAACCGGCCCCCGAGCCGCCCGACGTCGCGCACGACGCGAGCAGCGCCGCCGCGGCGAACCCGAATCGCACCGCGACCACCTTCATCACTGCCCGAGCGCGTCCTTGATCCACTCGCGCAGGCTGTCGGAGTCGCGGCCGTCGGTGTATTCGCGGCCGTCGATGTAAAGCGTGGGCGTGGCCTGCAGCCCCGCGGCGGCGCCGTCGGCGCGATCCTTTTGCACCCGCGCCTTCACCGGCTCCGACGCCATATCCTGACGGAACTTCGTGACGTCGAGGCCGACCTCCTTGGCCGCCTTCTCGATCTCGGCCGGCGTCAGCTCGTCCTGCTTGTCCCACAGCTTGTCCTGGAACTGCCAGAACTTCCCCTGCTTCTGCGCCGCGACCGCGGCCTCGGCGGCGAGCCGCGCGTTGGTGTGCTGGGGCAGCGGGTAATGCTTGAAGTAAAGCTTCACGTCCGAGCGGTACTCGTCGATGATCTGGCGCAAAACCGGCTGGAATCGCCGGCAGTGCGGGCACTCGTAGTCGGCGAACTCGATAAGCGTAATCTTCGCGGTCGCGCTGCCCTTCATGGGCGCATCGGCGACGTCGATCTTGCGCGGCGGCATCGGCCGGTAGCGCTTGACCAGCGCCTCCGACACCTCGGAGTCCGTGAGCCCTTGGTCGACCAGCCGCAGGACGTAGCGGAGCGCGGCGAGCGATTTGCGGCAGCCGTTCTTCGGATCCTTGGCCGACTGGATCAGGCTCTGCGCCTGCCCGCAGATCGACGACTCGCGGTTCACGATCCGGAAGAAGACCTTCTTACCGAAGTCGTCCAGCTTGGATACGTCGACCCCCTGCGGCGGCGTCGTGTCCTCGGCGCCGGCCTTCGCGGCCGCCGACGCTTCCGCCGGGTGCGCCTCAGCCGGCGTCTTCGCGCAGCCCGACACGGTGGCAAGAGCCAGCCAACTGGTCGCGTACAACGACAGGCGCCCGCGCATCCGTCGGATAGGTATAGGAACGCACGCGGCCCAAGTCAATTCAGTCGGGGCTCCGAGCCGACCAGATTGATTGACTCAAGTCAGCGCGACATCTTATATATCGTCGCGCTTTCGAGCGACTCCCTGATGACGTCAGACTATTTGTCCGCGGCGCTCATGATCCTGGTCGGGGTCGGGTTCGCGCTGGCCTTGACCGCGGCGGCCAAGTACCTCGGCCCGAGACGCCCGAGTGCGGCGAAAGACGTCCCCTACGAGTGCGGCTCCGACGTCATCGGCAGCCCGCGCGCCCGTTTCGAGGTCAAGTTCTACCAGGTCGCGATCGTGTTCCTGGTGTTCGACATCGAGACCGCGTTCCTCTACCCGTGGGCACTTCGCTTTCGCTCGCTATCGTGCGCGGGGCCGCTCGACGCCGGCGTGTGCACGGCGGGGGTCTCGTTCTTCGGTCTGGGCGAGATCCTGGTGTTCATGGCCGTGCTGATCGTCGCGCTCGCCTATGTGTGGCGGAAGCGCGCGGTGGGCTGGGAGTAGGCAACCGTGACCAGCGAATTCCACGTCTCCAAGCTCGACGCGGTCGTGAACTGGGCGCGTAAGTTCTCGCTGTTCCAGTACCCGTTCGTCACCGCGTGCTGCGGCATGGAGTTCATGTCGGTCGCCGCGCCCAAATACGACATCGCGCGCTTCGGCGCCGAGTTCCCGCGCTTTTCGCCCCGCCAGGCTGACCTGCTCATCATCGTCGGCACCATCACCGAGCGCCAGGGCCCCGCCCTGCGCCGCATCTACGATCAGATGTGCGAGCCCAAGTGGGTGGTCGCGTTCGGCGTGTGCGCGTCGACCGGCGGTTTCTACCAGAACTACTCGACCATGCCGGGCGCCGACCAGGTCGTGCCCGTCGACGTCTACATCCCGGGCTGCCCGCCCCGCCCCGAACAGGTGATCGACGGCCTCATGATGTTGATGGATCGCATCCAGCGCGGCGAGGGCCACAGCCAGGTCACGAGCGCCGCCGAGAAGGGGATCGAGCCGCCGCTGGTGAGGATCCGTCCCATCGGCGACAAGCCCGACAAGGCAGCAGGGGAAGCCTAACGTGGCGCAGATCGTCCTCGACCGGTTGGCCGCGCAGTTCGGCAACGGAGAGATCATCGCGACCGGTTCGCAGCACGGCGACGAGTGGGCGCGCGTCCGCCGCGAGTCGTGGACCACGGTGGCGCGCTTCCTGCGTGACGACGCCGCGACCGCGCTCGACATGTTCATCGACCTGACCGCGGTCGACCGCTTCGGCGGCGGCGGCCCAGGCGCGCCGTTGCCCGACCCGCCCCGGTTCGACGTCGTGCTTCATCTGTATTCGGTCGGCCTCAAGCACCGCGTCCGGCTCTACGGCGGCGTGCCCGAGGACGATCCCTCGATCGACACCCTGGTGCCGATCTGGGCGGGCGCCGACTGGTTCGAGCGCGAGGCCTACGATCTCTACGGCGTGCGGTTCAAGGGCCACCCCGACCTGCGCCGCATCCTCATGTACCCGGAGTTCGTCGGGCACCCGCTGCGCAAGGACTACCCGAAAGAGAAGCGGCAGCCGCTCGTGCGTCGTACCGGGGGCCGCGACTAGCCATGGCCTCTCACCCGCCGAGCATCGCGCCGACCGGTCAATCCACATTGGCCACATTGGCGACATTGGCCCCACCCGAGACCCGCCGCGTGGTCGTGGGCTTTCAAGAACCCGAGGACCTCGACGCGCCCGATCTGCCGACCGAGCCCGTGCCGCTGAACATGGGTCCGTCGCACCCGGCGATGCACGGCACGGTGCGCATGGTGCTGGAGGTCGAGGGCGAGCGGATCTCGAGCGCTGACATCCAGATCGGCTACCTGCACCGCTGCTTCGAGAAGGAGTCCGAGTTCGCGACCTGGACCCAGGTGTTTCCGTACACCGATCGTCTCAACTACATCTCGCCGATGCTCAACAACGTCGGCTACGCGATGGCGGTCGAGAAGATGATGGGGATCACCGACAAGATCCCCGAGCGCGCGCAGTACATCCGCGTGATCGTCGGCGAGGTCTCGCGCATCACCGACCACCTCACCTGCCTGGGCGCGAGCGCGATGGAGCTGGGCGCGTTCACGGTGTTTCTCTACGCGCTCAAGGCGCGCGAGTGGCTGTTCGAGCTGCTCGAGGAAGTCTGCGGCGCGCGGCTGACGTCGACGTACCTGCGCATCGGCGGCCTGTCCTACGACCTGCCCGAGGGGTTCGACAACAAGCTGCTCGACATCCTGGCGCGCACGCGCATCGTGCTCGCCGACATCTCGAAGCTCCTGGATCGCAACCGCATCTTCCGCGATCGCATGGACGGCATCGGCATCATCACCCAGGCCGACGCGATCGCCTACGGCATCACCGGCCCGGTGGGCCGCTCGACCGGGCTCGCCTACGACGTCCGCAAGGACCATCCGTATCTGGTCTACGACCGCTTCGACTTCGACGTGCCGGTCGGCTCGATGGGCGACAACTTCGATCGTTACGCGGTCCGCGTCGAGGAGATGCACCAGTCGATGCGCATCCTCGAGCAGGCGCTGGAGAAGATCCCCGCCGGCCCGGTGATGGTCGACGACCCGCGCGTCATCCTGCCGCCCAAGACCGAAACCTACAACTCGATCGAGGCGATGATCGCGCACTTCAAGATCATCATGGACGGCATCCGCGTCCCGCCCGGCGAGACCTACTCGTTCACCGAGGCCGGCAACGGCGAGCTCGGGTACTACCTGGTCTCCGACGGCAGCGGTCGGCCGTGGAAGTGCCGCGTGCGCCCGCCCTGCTTCCCAGCCACCGCGGTGTTGACCAAGGTGCTGCCCGGGCTGTTCATTGCCGACATCGTCCCGACCTTCGGGATGATCAACATGATCGGCGGGGAGTGCGATCGCTGATGGCCGATTCGACCCAGATGCCGACTGACACCGTGACCGTCACCATCGACGGCAAGACGGTGCGGGTGGCGAAGGGCACCAACCTGCTCGAGGCGTGCAACGCCGTGGGCGCCAACGTGCCGTTCTTCTGCTACCACCCCGGGCTTTCCTCGCCCGCGGTCTGCCGCCAGTGCATGGTCGACGTCAAGGGCCAGCCCAAGCCGGTGCCGTCCTGCTACACGCCGGTGGCCGACAAGATGGAGGTGCAGACGCAGTCGCCGCGCGCGATCGACGTCCGCCGCCAGATGCTCGAGTTCACGCTGGTGAACCACCCCATCGACTGTCCGATCTGCGACAAGGCGGGCGAGTGCCTGCTTCAGAAGCACTACTTCGACTGGGACGCCAAGCTCGCGCGCAACGACGGCATCAAGGTCAAGAAGGACAAGGTCGTCGACATCGGGCCGCACATCGTGCTCGATCAAGAGCGTTGCATTCTCTGCACGCGCTGCATTCGCGTGTGCGACGAGGTCGCCGGCGTCCACCAGCTGGAGATGGCGGACCGCGGCGACCACGAGGTGCTGACCACCGCGCCCGGCCACAAGCTCGACAACCCCTACTCGCTCAACACCGTCGACGTCTGCCCGGTCGGGGCGCTGACCGCGAAGGACTTCCGGTTCGCGATGCGGGCGTGGGAGCTGACCACGACCAACTCGATTTGCACCGGCTGCGCGACCGGCTGCAACATGGAGGTGCACCACTCGCGGGGCAAGATCTACCGTCTCATCCCGCGCGTGAACGAGGCCGTCAACAAGCACTGGATGTGCGACGAGGGCCGGTTCACATACAAGCGCGTCCACGTCGCCCGGCTGTCGGCGCCGATGGTGGGCAACCTGCCCGTCGACTGGGACAAGGGCCTCGACGAGGCGGGCAAGCTGCTGCGCGCGGCGCTCGATACGACGCCGGCCCAGGTGGGCGTCGTGTTCAGCGCTCAGTCCACCAACGAGGATCTGTTCGCGCTCGCGCGGCTCGCGTTCGATCACCTCCGCCTCACCAAGGCCTACCTGGCCGGCGTCGATCAGGGATGGAGCGATGACATCCTGGTCAGCGCGGACAAGAACCCGAACACGGCCGGCGCGACCCACATCGGCGCGGGCCGGCTACGGACGTTGCTCGACCTCGCCAACGACATCAAGGCGGGCACGGTGACCACGCTCCTGGTGCTCGGGACCGATGGCGTGCTGGGCAAGGACGGCGCGCCCGGCGCGCTTCCGCTCGACCGGTTGACGTCGCTGGTTGCGATCGGAACCCATCGAGACGCGGTGACGGCCGCCGCCCGGGTGGCGCTGCCGCTGGCGGCGTGGGCTGAGGTCGACGGCACCTTCACCAACAAGCTGGGCATGGTGCAACGGATCCGTGCCGCGATCCCGCCGGCGGGCGATTCGTTGCCGGGCTGGGACATCCTCTCCAACCTCGCGCGCAAGCTGGGCGCGACCATGGACTACGCCGAGGCCAAGGCGGTGTTCGCGGAGGCCAAGCAGAACCTCGGCTTCATGAAGGATGCGGACTGGGGACGGCACATGCTGCCGGTCCAGCTGCGATTCGCGACGACGCGAGGGTAAGGCGACCATGGACTACGGAACCCTCGCCTTCAACGTCGTGACCGCGATGGTCAAGATCCTGTTCATGGTCCTCGGCTTCCTGATGCCGCTGGCGTCGATCCTGACCTGGCTCGAGCGCCGGCAGTCCGCAATGATGCAAGACCGGCTCGGGCCGAACCGCGCGTACATCGCGCTGCCGTTCACGAAGTGGCGGCCGCGCGCCTGGGGCATCACCCACTTCCTCGCCGACGCCATCAAGTTCATGGCCAAGGAGGACTTCGTCCCCAGCAAGGCCCACAAGTTCCTGTTCATGTGGGCACCGATCATGGCGATGTCACCGGCGCTGATCGTCGCCGCGATCATCCCGTTCGGGCCGCCGCTGTGCTGGGGCCAACTGACCGAGGTGAACCCCACGTGCGGACAGCCGGTCGCGCTTCAGATCGCGCGCCTCGACATCGGCCTCTTGTTCTACTTCGCGATCTCGTCGCTGTCGGTGTATGGCGCAACGCTGGCGGGTTGGGCGTCGCACAACAAGTGGGCGATGATGGGCGGCCTGCGCGCCAGCTCGCAGATGATGTCGTACGAGGTGACGATGGGCATGGCGGTGCTGGGCGCCTTCCTCGTCTACGGCTCGCTGGAGCCGGGCGCGATCGCCGCCGCGCAGACGTCGATCTTCAGCCTCGAGAACTTCAGCTCGAGCTGGGGCGTCTTCCTGCAGCCGCTCGGCTTCATCCTGTTCCTCACCGCCGCCATCGCGGAGACCAAGCGCACGCCGTTCGACATCCCCGAAGGCGAGCCGGAGATCATCGGCTACTTCGTCGAGTACTCGGGCCTGCGATTCGGCCTGTTCTTCCTGGGCGAGTTCCTCGAGATCGTCACCTCGAGCGGCATCATGGTCGCGCTGTTCTTCGGTGGCTGGCACTGGGGCTCGGTCATCGACACGTTCCTGGTCGAGCACCTGCCGAACGGCCTGTTCGTGCTGGCGATGTTCGGGCTGTGGACCGCGAAGGTGTTCATCTTCTGCGGCTTCCAGCTGCTCATCCGCTGGTCGCTGCCCCGGTTCCGCTCCGATCAGCTGATGCGGCTCGGCTGGCAGCGTCTCTTACCTCTGTCGATCGCCAACGTGGTCATCACCGCGCTCATCATTCTCTTCGCGCAAGGAGCCCGCTAATGGCCGTCGGGGTCAAGGTCGTCAACCGTCCCGGCAGCCTCGCGCAGCAGGCGTATCTGCCCGCGATCGCCGAGGGCCTGGGCGTCACGTTTCGACACTTCCTGAAGAACTTCTTCGGCAACGTGTCCGGGTTTCGCAAGAAGACCGACATCGCGACCATCGAGTACCCCGAGGAGACGAAGAAGTACCCCGAGCGGAACCGCGGCCTTCACCGCCTGATGCTGCGTGACGACGGCCAGGTGCGCTGCGTGGCGTGCATGATGTGCCCGACCGTGTGCCCCGCGCATTGCATAACCATCGTTGCCGAGGAAGCGCCCGACGGCCGGATCGAAAAGCGCCCGAAGATCTTCGAGATTGATGAGCTTCGGTGCGTCGTCTGTGGGTTGTGCGCCGAGGCGTGCCCGTGCGACGCGATCCGGATGGACACGCTCGAGCATGCCAAGCCGACCTACCGGCGTGTAGACGCGATCCTGGACAAGGAAGAGCTCATGTCGCGCGGCGCGCCCTCCATCGCCGTGCAAGGTGGCGTGGGCGCGTTCTGGCGCGAGAAGATCGCGGGCGCGCCGCAGACGCCCCCCGCCGGCGACGTCGTCCCCAAGGGCCCTCCCGGCGGCCCCGTCCCAACCATCGACTACCAGAAGAAGTAGTCATCGCGTGAGGGAGCACGAGCTTTGCTCGTGCGAGCTCTTCGCGGGGGGCGCGGGACCCTCCCAGGGTCCCGATCAAAATGAAACAAACCTTCCGCGCTGGCCGGTCGGGGAGAATTCTTGGCCCCTACATTTTCGTAAGGGTGGGAGCCACTATATGACCGCATCGGGCTTCCCGACTCGCGGGCGTGCACATCCATCGGCCAGGGGCAGCTCCCTAGTGCGTTCTTGTAGGGAAAAGAATCGCTCCTCCGTATCGAACCGCGCAGAAGGTTCCATTCCACTTTGAGCGGGCGAGTCGGCCCGGTCAAGAGTGATCGGCGCGCGGTAAGTGATCAGTACGAGAACCGGCGAACGCTGACGTTCATGACCAGGCCCAGCGCCGCGGCGATGGTCAGCACGCTGGAGCCGCCATAGCTGACGAGCGGCAGCGTCACGCCGACGACGGGGAGAGTGCCACTAACCATCGCGATGTTGATGAGCACGTGCCAGAACAGCATCGCTGCGACGCCCACGCACACGGTGGCGCCGAAACGGTCGCGCGCGTCACCGCCGATCTTGAGAATCCAGATGATGAGGACGAGGTAGGCCACCAGCATCGCGACCGAGCCGACGAAGCCCCACTCCTCAGCCCACACTGCGAATGGGAAGTCGGTCCAGAGCGCGGGAAAATGCCGAAGCCGGACCTGGGTGCCGTGGAGGTAGCCTTTGCCCAGGAAGCGGCCCGAGCCGATCGCATTGAGCGCCTGCCGGGTTTGATACGCGCCCTCGGAGCTGAGATTGAGGAACGACTCGACCCGCTTGCGCTGATAGTCGAGCAGGAAATGCTGGTAGATGGGCGCCGCGGCGAGGGTGGCGAGGCCGAGGATCGCCGCCAGCGTCTTCACCCGCAGCCCGGCGGTCATCATGACCGTGAAGAAGATCGAGAGCAGCAAAAAGGCGGTCCCGAAGTCGGGCTGCTTGGCGATCAGCAGCGCGGGGAGGCTGACGATGAGGACCGGGATGGCGAGGTGGCGCCACGAGCGGCCCTCGAGCGCGGGCGAGTCGTTGAGGTACTTGCCGAGCGCGATCACGGTCAGAAGCTGCATCAGCTCGGAGGGCTGGACATGGAAGGGACCGAGGTCGAACCAGCGCCGGCCGCCGCCCACGATCTTGCCGACCGCGATCACCCCGATCAGCAGAAGCACGCCCGCCCCGTGCATCAGTTACGCATAGCGCATGATGGTTCGGTAGTCGAAGGTCGCGGTGACGAGGAAGACACCCGCCCCCAGCCCCAGCCACGAGATCTGCTGCGAGAACAGGTTGGACTGGCGGTCGTGGACGGCGCTCCACAAGTTGACCAGCCCGATGCCGACCACGGTCAGCGCCGCCAGCGTCAGCGTCCAGTCGAACCGGAAGCGCAGCTTCCGCCAGCCCATCACGCGCCCGCTGATGTTCACGGCGTCGCCTCCGGCTTGGTCTCGGCAGCGGGGACGGCGGTGGCCGCGGCGCCCGCCGACTCGTGACCAGGGGCGGGCGCGCGCCGGCGTACCGCGGCGACCCGGGGCGCGTCGCGGTCGGCGGGCGACACGTTTTCGAAGTAGCCGC
>WNGA01023799.1_pt1 | contig 13117 bp, 13 predicted proteins | sample 5400061 | NCBI WGS metagenome assembly WNGA01 (sample SAMN13153366, study PRJNA577476) | soil metagenome | isolation source: 100 cm soil or saprolite under grassland replicate 2 | place: USA:California | collected 2016-06-15
CCGAGCATGCTCGCGCGCTGCCGCCGTCCGAGCAGGCTTATGCCCTCTTGCCTGCCCTGCCGGACGTGGCCCGCGCCACGCACCAGCACGCCACGCTCAGCTTCCTCGGCGGGCGGCAGATTTTGGCGTTCGACGCCGATACCTTTCCGGTCGCCGACACCGACCGCCGTCCGGCCACGTATCTATTTCCCAGTCCCACTGAGGCTACAGGTCGGGTCGCGCTGCCGAACGGACAAGAGGAGTGGTTCGCCGATCCGTTCAGCGGCCGAGCGCTGGGAGCGCTCCACATCGAGCTCGGCACGCCATTTCAGCCCCAGAGGGCCGTCAGCCTCCGCTGGCAAAACGAGCTGAGGCTGCTTGGTTGGACGCTTGCCAGGCCACCGGAACGTCCGATCGATCTAGTTCTCTTCTGGGCACCCGCGCCGAAAGGAGTAGCTGGGCACTTCACGGTGACCATGCTGGAGGGCGGCGAACGACCGCGCGAGACCGAGATCGTGCGAGCGCCGCTGCGGGATCTGGTCTGCCCGCCTGACGCGTGCGGCGAGGCGCGCGCGATCGCGAAGCGCATCTACATTTCGTCAGGCCCAGTGAACCCGGCCTCTGCCACCACGTTGCGCCTCTACGTGCTCGGAGAGAACCAGATCCCGCTCGAGGCGATCGACGATGCCGGTCGGCGCACCGGCTTGGGGGTCCGGCTGGCTCGGCTGGCCGCGAATTAGGCCCGTTCCACCCGGACCGGGGTACCCGAGCTGAACCCGGCGAATGCCCGCGGATCGCCTTTCAGGCGGCCAAACACGGTGACCGGACTGTACGGCCTGATCTCATCGCCACGGCTGGCCGGAGTGGGTCCCCAAAAGATGCAGAAGGCGCTGCCCGGCTCCCAATATGCAATGTCGCCCGCCTGAACGATCTCCTGGCCACGCTCGGTGCCAGCCTCAACCGGAACGGAGAAGTAGATCTCGTCGCCCCAGCGGCTGCCTGCAACCTCGAACGGCAGCGCGTCCCAGATCCGCGCCGCGGTCTGGCTGTCATTCAGCTCAGCTTCTTGCTCCACCCCGCCCGCCAGGATCCGAATCGCCCGCATCGCCACTCGCCACTCGCCACTCGCCACTCGTTACTCGCCACTCGCTACGGCAATTGATATTCTGTCGCGCGTCCCGCTCAGCCCGTCCCGCCTGCTCGACCTAATAAGAACGCGTCCGTAGCGCGGGGGCTTGTCCCCCGCTCCGTTCAGCGGGGGACGAGCCCCCGCGCGACAGCGTTCACTCGCGCTCTAGCGCGTCATGAGCTTGGTGAACCGTTCCACCGCGGCCTGGGGGGCCGCGAGGATCTCCCTCATGCCGGCCTCGACCTGGGCGCCGCTGCGCGGATCAAAATCGAGGTCAGACCGTTGCGCTTCTTGAATCAGGTCCGGGTCCTTGAACGTGGCCAGGAACGCCTGGCGGAGGGCTTCGGCCCGCTCCGGCGGGATGCCCGGGGGAGCCGCGAACGGGCGAGTGTAGTTGCTCGGGCCGCTCAGGATCCGGAACATCAGCTTATCGTCCTCAGTCTTGGCCAGCTCGCGCATCAGCGGCACGTCCGGAATGTCCCGGTGCCGGTCCTCGCCCTCCTGCACCAGGACTTTGAACGGTGGTCGGCCGGCCTCCTTCCACGACTCCAGGCCCCGCCGCACACCATCCCAGGTAGCGCAGTATGCCTCGATCTCGGCGTTCTCGATAGCCAGGCGAACTTCCTGGTTGCCGGGGTAGCCGCTAACGAGCTTGATGTTGGCGCCCAGCAGCTGCTTCATGAGAAAGGGGAAGTCGTAGCCGTTGGTGCCCGGGCCGGTCGTGCCGAAGACGATCTCCTTGCCGTTCGGGCCGAGCATCTCGGACAGGTCCGTGACCTTGTTGCCGATATCCGTCCGCGCGAGGCAAGCGATGTTGCTCGAGCTGACCGCCCCGAGCCAGTTGAACTTCGCCATGTCGAACTCGATCCCTTTGCCGCCGGTCAACTGGTTGGTTGCCTGCGTTTCGACGAAGGTCCCGATAACCGTTCCGTCTTTGGGGGCGACGTTGTAGAGGTAATTGGCGCCGATCAGATGTCCCGCGCCCGGCATGTTCTCGACGATCATGGTCGGATTGCCGGGGATGTACTTTGGCATCTGGCGGGCGATCAACCGAGCCCAGGCGTCGAAAGCGCTGCCGGCGGTCGTGGCTACGATCACTCGAACGGTCTTACCTTGGTAGAAGTCCTCTAGGGCGGCCGTGGATTCGGTCTTGCCGGCCGGTGGCTGGCTGGCGGCCGGTTTCGCGGGCGCCGTGGTCGCGACGGCTGGTGCTGGCGCCGCGGTAGGAGCTGGCTTCGGCGGGGCCGGCGTCGGAGTGGCCGGCCCGCCTGAGACGGGTGCACACGCAGCCAGCGCCAGGGCGGCGAGAGCCGCCAGCGCCAACACGCGTCTCACGCTTGACGTGAGATGTATTCGCATGATCGTGCTACGCGACCGCCAGGGCCGGAGCTCCACGCCCTCTGCCGCCTTGGACCACGAACCTTTCAGGCCCATCACTCATAGAAGACTCCCTCGATGAGGACAGGATCCTCATCCGCACCTGCATCAGGTCAGTCTCCGCCAGGACGGTGTCAAGGCGACCTTTGCTGAGCAGGGGAGTGCGGAGCTTGAACAGCTCTGCCCTTGCTTCGGCTTCGATCATCGGGCCTCCGCCGCATCCTCGACGCGGTCTCAAACTGGCCGCATTATCAAGAGTGGCGTGTCCATTGTCAATTTACTCGTCACGCTCTTGCGGGCTGACCGCCTTGGCCGCCACCGTCGTTGCACCTAACCAGGTAGTGCCAAGCCGCCCGCTGACGACCAGCTATACTGGCCGACGGCGCCGTGGTTGGAGCATCGCCTGCAAGGCCGTCCGATCCGATCGGTCCGGGGTCGCGCATCGACGGGCTGGAGAAGGTCACCGGCGCGGCCAGGTTCGCCGCCGATGTCTCGCGGCCCGGTACGCTCTGGGGGAAGGTGCTCCGAAGTCCGCTGCCGCACGCCAGGATCGCCTCGATCGACGTCAGCCGGGCCCGCCTTGTACCAGGCGTTCATGCCGTGCTGGCCGGCCGGGATCTGCCGGATTGCCGGGTCGGCCGCTCGATGCGCGACATGCCCGTCCTGGCCACCGAGAAGGTCCGTTTCATCGGCGAGAAGGTGGCCGCGGTCGCGGCCGAGGACCCTGAGACCGCCGAAGAGGCGCTCGGGCTGATCGAGGTCGAGTACGAGGAGCTGCCTGCCGTCTTCGATCCGCTGGAGGCGATGCGGCCTGATGCGCCGCTCGTCCACGATCCGGCCGAGGTCCGAGCGCGTGCCACGCCCACGCAGGTCGTGCCGGACTATCCCAACGGCGTCTCCAATCCGGTCTGGGGCGCCAGGGAAGAGGAGATGGAGCGCGCCTTTGCGCGCGCCGAACACGTCTTCGAGCACGCCTTCCGCACCCCGCTCCAGCACCAGGGCTATATCGAGCCGCACGCGTGCCTCGTCGAGCTGGACGAGCGCGGGGTGGCCCACATCTGGGCCTCCAACAAGGCCCCGTTCCTGCTGCTCGACTACCTTCGCCTCGGGCTGGGTCTGAGCCGCGAGCAGGTCCAGATCCACATGTTGCCGTTGGGCGGCGACTTCGGCGGCAAGGGCTCGTTCATGGATGTGCCGCTGGCCTACTTCCTGGCCAAGGCGACGGGGCGGCCGGTCAAGATGGTGATGTCCTACGCCGAGGAGCTGATGGCCGGCAATCCGCGCCACTCTGCGGCGGTGACCGTGCGGAGCGGCTTCGATGCCAATGGCCGGCTGTTGGCCCGCTGGACGCGAGTCGTCTACAACAGCGGCGCCTACGCCGCTTTCAAGCCGAATCCGGGCGTGCATCTGCCCGGCGCCCGGGGAGGCAGTTTGGGCGCGTACGAGATCCCGACCTGGCGAGTCGAAGGCCACATGGTCTACACGAACACCGTCCCGTGTGGCCACATGCGCGCGCCCGGCGAGGCGCAGACGTTCCACGCCGTCGAGTGCCATACCGACCTGTGCGCTCGGGCGATGGGGATCGACCCCCTCGAGCTGCGACTGCGAAACGCGCCCAGCCATCCGCGGCAGACACCCTCGGGCGAGCCGGGCTCGCAGCCCCGGGCGCGGGAGGTGCTGGGGGCAGCAGCCGAGGCGATCGGCTGGGATGGACCGAAGTCTGACGGCATCGGGCGTGGGATCGCGCTAGTCGAGGTGGGCAACAGCCTGGGCGTGTACGAGGTCGAGCTAATCGTCGAGCGCGGCGGCCAGATCGTGCTGCGCACGCCGATCATCGAGAACGGGGCCGGAATGCTGACCGTCTTTCGGCAGCTCGTGGCCGAGGCCTTCGGCCTGCCGCTCGAGCAGGTCCGGATAGAGCAGACGATGGATGGGTTCGAGCACGATCGTGGCGTCGGCGGCAGCCGGATCACGCGCCTGATTGGGACGATGATCGGGATCACGACCCGCCGCCTCCAAAATCGCCTGGCCGAGCTGCTTGCCGCCGAGCTGGGGGTTCAGGCTGAACAGGTGGCCGTCGAGCCGGGTGGCATTCGCGCTCCGGACGGGCGCTTTCACAGCCTGGCCGAGGTGGCGGTCCTGGCTGAAGCGCCGCTCGTCGAGCCGCTCCGCTACGAGCCAGGTCGGTTCGACCAGGTGGAGGTCTATGCGGCTCAAGCGGCCGAAGTCCAGGTCGACCGCGAGACGGGCCAGCTACATGTCAGGCGCGTGGTCACCGCGCATGAGATCGGCAAGGTCGTCAACCCACTCCTGCACCAGGGCCAGATCGAGGGCGGCCTGATCCAGGGCTACGGCTACGCGCTGATGGAGGGAATCCGCCTCGAGGACGGTCGCGTGACCAACCCGAATCTGCACGAGTACAAGCTGCCCTGCGCGGCCGACGTTCCCCCCCTCGAGACCATCCTCCTCCCGCCCGACCCGAGCCTGGGCATCACCCCGATCGGCGAGGGCCCCAACTGTGGCATGCCTGCCTGCCTGGTCAATGCCGTCTTGGACGCCGTCGGCGGCGCGCAAATCGAGATCCCGATCTCGCCGGATGATTTACGGAGGCTGATTGACCGCCGCGACGCGAATAGCTCAGAGCGGTGACCGTCGTCGTAATCAGCCTGTCTTCCGCGCCGCCGAAATTTGGCCCAGCTTCTCGAGCACCCACATCCGCAGCAGCGTGCTGGGTCCGATGCCTAGCCGGCCAGCTTCCTGCCGCAGCGCCCGCCATGTTTCCGAGGACAGGCGTACCGGTATGACGGTATCCAGAGGTGGCTTCGCCTCGACCGGGACTACCTGGTCGGTCTCCTGCCAGGCCTCCCCGCCCCGGTCGATCCTGTCGATCTCGCGCTCCATCTCGTCCATCTCACGCTCCGTTTGCCTCTCGCAACATTTGACCCTTTTCAGGCTCGCGCTTGCCGCCGATAGAGGCGACGCTCTTGGAGCGTCATGTCTCGCGCCGTGACAACTCTCCAGACGACGCCGCCCGCCCAGGCAAGCACCACCAGAAGATGGCGGCCGGCTTCTATCTGACCGAAGACCTTGTACAGCCCCTCCCGACCGCGACGGACGTGACGGTGTTCCGAGTGGCACGCCTCCCCCAGCTCTTCGAAAGCCAACCCCGTGCCTGGATTGGATCTTGTCGAGGATGTGGTCATCGATCTCGAGGGCCTCGATACGAAACATCCGGACCCACTTCTAGCAGAATCGTATACGATTGCTATACGGGCGGCAAACCAATCGGAGCGCCGGTGCCGCCGAACTCGTGCGGAAGTGGACCTGGGAGAGTACCAGCTTTAGGTCAGGAAATCGGCCACCAGGCGGTTGAACCTGTCGGCCTGGTCCCACTGGACCCAGTGGCCGCACCGGTCGAAGACATGCAGCTCGGCGTTGGGAATCAGTTTGAAGAGGAGTAAGGCCCGCTCGACCGCCGCGCCGCGATCGTTGCTGCCCCAGAGGATCAGCGTCTTGGTTCTCAGATCGCGAAGTTGGTCGACGATCGGTCTGGGTGGAGGCGCATCTCGTCGCTTAAGTTGAGCTTCGAACCGCGGCCCGGAGCTCATGGCGAACCGTTCCTGGACCAGCTCCTCGCTGACCAGCTCCGTCTTGAACAGCGTCTTCATCGTCATCGCCCGGACGCGATCGCGGCTGGGCGTGAACTCCCGCAGCTCTTCGGAATGACTCGTGGCCATCGCGTTGGCGTCGGCCGAGCCCTTCGGCGCCAGGACGCTGCTCGAGACGAGGACGAGGCGGCCGACTCTGGGATCCTCCAGCCCCAAGCGGGCGGCGATGTAGGCGCCGACGGAGTTCCCGACCAGGTGGAAGCGCTCCAGCCCCAGCGAGTCGGCGAACGCCCTGGCGTGGGCTACGCGGTACTCCAGCGAGTAGTCGTCCGGATTGGCGGTGTGCCCGAAACCGGGTTGGTCGAACGCGTACACGCTGAGGCGGGCGGCCGCGAGTGGATCGATGTTGAGCTTCCAGTTAACCCGCGAGCACGCGCCGGGCGCGGCCCCATGGATCAGTAGGACTGGGTGCCCGTCGCCCGCATGCACATAGAAAGTCCGGATGCCGTCGACCTCGACGTAGCGTCCCTGCTCGAGCGCTGGCATGGGGGAGTGCTCAGGCCGGCGGGCGACGTTCCGCTCTGCCAGCTCGGCTTCAGTCAGATTCAGCTCCCAAGCCGGGATCACGATCAACTGGTTCCTGGCCTCGTCTCGGATGACACCCTTTGGATCGCGCCCTGCCCGGACCGCCCCGATCTCCTTGAGGTACAGGTCCCGCAGGGCGACGATGCCGAAGTCGCCAAACGGCAGCAGGTTCTCGTTCTCGCGGTCGACGATGGAGCCGAGGCTGTCGAGGAGGCTGGCGTCTTCCGAGGCGATCGCGCGCGCCATCGTATAGCCGAGGACTGGCTCCTCGTCGTCCTTCAGGTTGCGGTACTCTTTGTAGGGCTCGATCTGGAGCGGTCGCCAGGCCCGCGCGATCGGGTCATGTTTGAACTGCCCGGTGTTGCTGGCTGGCGGGCTTGTAGGTGCAGCGGATGATCAGGGTATGCGCGTCGTCGATCGGCACACTCCACCTGGCCGACATCGCCGGCGTGCCGCTCGGATTCTCCAGCACGCGCCCGGGACTGCCGCCACAACTTATGCCGGGCATGACCAGATGGTGCTCGCGGTAGTTGTAGATGCCAGCCTCTTTGCCCGGGCGGACCGCCTTGTGGACCAAGCCATGCTCGGTCTCCTCGAAGCCCATCTCGGGCTCGACCTCCAGGTCGGTCCAGACATCGCCGTGCAGGAAGCTGACGTGCAGCGGATCGATCCCATTCTCGACACACTGGAGCCAGTTGGAGTTGGAGATGCCAGTGATCTTGACGTACCGGTCGCCCTCCTCCGCGACGAAGTTGTACCTGGGCAGCAGCGGGGTGGGCTGGGGGCCGAGGTAGGCGAAGATGATCCCGCCCAGCTCCTGGACCGGGTACGCGAGGTGCGTGACGCTGTCCTTGAACGTGCTCTCCGGCGGCTCGCTGGGCGTGTGGAGGACCCTGCCATGCGTGTCATAGAGCCAGCCGTGATAGCGGCAGCGCAGCCCGTTCTGGGCGACGGTGCCAAGGCACAGGTTGGCGCGGCGATGCGAGCAGAGCGCGCCGAGCAGTCCGACTCTGCCACTACTGTCCCGGAAGAGGACGAGGTCCTCGCCCAGCACGCGGACGAAGGTCGGCTTGTCCTTCAGGTCGAGTGAGATGCCGACGGGGAGCCAGTAGTGTCGAAACAGTTCGCCCATCGGCGTGCCGGGACCGACTCGCGTGAGGACCTCGTTCTCCTCTCTCGTCGTCATGCCTCGACCTCTACGGGCGGAGGGCGCCGGCAAGGGCAACTGGGGCCGGATCCATCGCCGCGTCCCAGGCCCGAAGAAGCTTTAGCTCCTCGAGGGCCTGTTTGAGGAACTCGAAGTTGTAGTAGGTCGAGACAGGCTGGGCGGGCAGGTCCCACTCGCGCGTGTAGATGTCGACCTTGCGTTGGTAGGCGGCCATCTCCAGGACCGGCCCCCAATCGTGGTGGTCCTCTTCCCACGCCACGTCGGCCAGATCGCGGGTGATGTGGATGTTGTGGCGCAGGATGCAGTCGAGTGTCTCTTCCTTGTTGAGGCGGGCGAACTCGGCGCCGCGAAGGGTGGCCCGGACCATGGCGCGGACCAGGTCCGGCTTCTCGGCGATCACGACCGGCGTCGTCGAGAGCCCGGCTTCCGGGAGCGTGAACAGGTCGCGGCTCGAGGTGAGCCGGCGTCCGCCCATGCGAACGGCGATGTTCCAGTGCGGCGGATCGCAGCACACGGCGTCCAGCTCGCCCTTCTGGAACAGCTCCAGGCGGTAACGTTCGGTGTCCGGTGGCTGGCCGCGGCTGTCGACCCAGGTGAGGTCGTTGACTGGGTCGAGACCGAAGTGCCTGAGCGCGATCCTGGCGTCGATGCTGGAGCCACCCTTGGCGTCGGCGCCGAGCCGCTTGCCCCTCAGTTGAGACGGGTCCTCGATGTCGGCGCGGGCGACGAACACGTGCGCGGTGCGGTCGGCGATCGAGACGACGTTGACCTCGAAGTCGGTGGGGTCCCTGTTCTCGCGCATCGAGCGGAAGGGTGGCGAGCCGCCGGGTGAGCTGAAGACGACCTTGCCCTCCTTGCGCCACTGGAAGCGCGGATGCTGGCTGTCGGGAACGCCGAGCACCGCTGCCAGTTCGACGTCCAGCCCTTCCTCCCGAAAGACCCCCTTGTCATACGCGACCCAAAGAGGCGTGAGGTTCATCGGGTAGGCCGGTCCAAAAACTACCACCTTTTCGCCAAAAGCCGGCATCCTCCGACCCCCCTTGCAGACGACATCTTGCCCGCCTCGGCCGCGTCCTCGCCGAGCCTCGGAGCTCGGAACGGGAAATCGAGATAGACGCGAGCACGACCCCGCGGGCCCAGCCATTGTACACTTCGGCTGCGCCGCCCAAACATTCAGGAGCGCAGGCGCGACAACTGGGTGGGCCAGCGTAGAAGGGTGGACGCGTGGGCACGCTCGCGGCCGTCGTGGCGATGACCCATAATCCGCGGATCTTTTGGAACTACCAGGGGGCCGACAAAGAGTCGCGGCGAGCCGTGGAGGCCACCTTCGGCGAGTTGCGCCGCCGTTTGGCTGGCGCTCGGCCGGACCGCCTGATCGTCGTCAGTAACGACCATTTCGACAACTTCTTTCTGGACGCCATGCCCCAATTCTGTGTCGGGCTCGCTGCTCGGGCGGAGGGCCCGTTCTGGTACGAATCCGAGGTAATGAATATCCCTCGCTACCATGCGAGCATCGACGTTGATCTTGCCGAGCACCTGTTGGATCTGGGGGTCCGCCGCCGTTTCGATTTCAGCCAGAGCCACGAGTTCGGCCTCGATCACGCCTTCTGCGTGCCACTCTCAGTGGTCCGGCCTGAGGAGGATCTCCCGATCGTGCCGCTGTTCACGAATGTCTTCGCTTACCCGCTGCCGAGCGAGCGGCGCTTCTTCGAGCTAGGGCAGCTGATCAAACAGCTGGTCCGGGAGCGGCCGAAGGAGGAGCGAGTCGCCGTCGTCGCGACGTTCAATCTGTCGGTCGACGTGGGCGGGCCAAAGATGGGCAAGCGTGACGCCGACCTGGACGGCCTGGCGCTGGAGCTGATCCGGGCCGGGCGGGTCGAGGAGATCCTCACGCGGCTGCCCGTGGAGCGCCTGGCGGAGGCCGGCAACTCCACGACCGAGTTCCTGAACTACGACGCGGTGCTGGGCGTCGTCGAGGACCGCCCGCCGGACTTTTTCGAGTATCGGCTCGTGCCAGCCTGGGGCGGGGTGCCGACCGTCGCCTGGAGCCTGGCCTGATGCCGCACGTAGTGCGCGCTTCAGCGCGCTCAAGAGCGCTAAGGCGCCCACTACGAGCCGGGGCGGTTGCGGTGGCGGCCTGCTGGCTGGCGGCGTGCGCGAGCACTGCTCCTCCCGCCGCGCCTGGGCCGACCGCCCCGGGCGCCGCCCCCACCGTGGGCCAGCCCACCGCCACGTCCGTCGCCCAGCCGCCGACCGCACAGCCCACACCTAGACAGGTCTTGAGGTTTCGCCTCGGTCTCGCGTCGAGCGGCGTGCCAGCCCTGCCCAATTCCGTGCTCTGGTTGGCCAAGGACCTCGGCTTCTACGAAGCCGAGGGGCTGGACGTCACGCTCGTGGAGGTTCAGGGAACCCCGTCCGTCATCACAGCCATGCGGACGGGCGACGTGGACGCGGGCAACATCTCGACCCAGGACGTGGTAAAGCTCACGGCCAGCCAGACCCTCGACCTTCGGGCGATCCATTCGCCGGACGCGCGGCTCTACTTCCTGATCGCGGCGCGCGACGAGGTAGTCTCGCCGGCCGACCTCAAAGGCAGAACCTTCGGCGTGGCCCGGATCGGGAGTGTCGACCACTCGCTGACGAACCTGGTGCTCGGCGCGAAGGGGATCAACCCGGCCGACTTGAGGCTGCTTGCGATCGGGGCCCCGGCAGTGCGGGCGCAGACGCTGGTGGGCGGTCGAATCGACGCCACGACGATCTCGATCGCCACCTGGGTCTCGATTCGCAACGAGAAGGGCGTCAAGATCCTGGTCAACCTGGATGATTATTTCGCGGCCGCGCCGGTCGTGGACAAGGTCAACGCGGTGACGCTCAGAGCGCTCAACGAGAAGCCCGAGCAGTTGCGGCGATTCACCGCCGCGGTCATGAAGCTAAGCCGGCGGTTGGCCAACGACAAGCAAGCCTGGCTCGACGCGCTGGCCCAACGACGGCCCGACCTGGATCCTGCCGACGCTTCCGACCTGTGGGACGCGTTCAAGACCTCCTGGGCGGTCAATGGGCTGATGAACCTCTCCCAGTACCAGAAGACCGCCGACTTCCTCTATCAGACGGATGACTTCAAGGACGTTTCGCGAGTTCAAGTCCAGGACTGGGCCGACACGCGCTTCGCAGACGCCGTCCTCAAGGAGATTGGCGTGGACGCCCGGTTCGACGATCCCGGGCGCCCGATCCAGTAGGCGACGTGGCAGCGCCCAAGATCGAGGTCCGCGGGGTCCGGAAAACGTTTCGACGGCCTGGCAGCAAGCCGCCCGTGAGCGTCGAGGTCCTACGGGATGTGTCGTTTTCGGTCCAGCCCGGCGAGTTCGTCTGCCTGGTAGGGCCCTCCGGGTGCGGGAAAACCACGCTGCTGCGCTTGATCGACGGTCTGCTCGCGCCGGACCAGGGGGAGATCGCGATCGACGGCCTGGGGCCGCCGAAACCCGGTCCACAAGCCGGCTTCGTCTTCCAGTCGTTTCGCCTGCTGCCCTGGCGGACCGTGCTGGACAACGTCCAGTTTCCACTCCAGATTCAGGGTATGGACCGTCAGCGGCGGCTGGCGCGGGCGAGCGAGTTCGTGGCTCTGGTGGGGCTCGAGGGCTTCGAGCACAGCTTTCCGCATGAGTTGTCGGGGGGCATGCAGCAGCGGGTTGGCCTGGCGCGGGCGCTCGCTCTCGAGCCCGAGATCTTGCTCATGGACGAGCCTTTCGCGGCCCTCGATGCCCAGACGCGAGAGCTCATGCAGATCGAGCTGAGCCGCATCTGGGAGGCGAGGCGGGTGGCGGTCGTCTTCGTCACCCACAGTCTGGACGAGGCGCTGTTTCTGGCGGACCGGATCATTCTGCTCGGGCCCAGGCCGGCGACGGTGGACGAGGTGCTCGAGGTCCCCTTGCAACGGCCGCGTTGGGAGTATGATGTGCGGGCTCAGGTCCAGTACGTCGACATGCGCGCCCACCTTTGGGCCCGGATCCGCACGATGGTCGGCGGCCAGCCGGAGTTCATGCCCATCCTTCAGGGAGTAGGGGCTGGCGAGTAGGCACGGTGTACGGCCTGTGCAAGGCGCTCCACCAGATCTACATCGACCGTGAAGCCACGCTCGCCGCGCGGGCCGGTGACTTTCGGATGTTGGACGGCCTCGACCTCACGCCGCAAGAGCGAGCCGCGATCGAGACCAAGGACCTCGTCGCCCTGTACCGCCTCGGGGCGCATCCGATCTTGCTCTTCCACTTCTCGGCGGTGCTCAATCCGCGCGAGACGTACATCAGGGAGGTCGTCCCCAAGATTCAGGACGTGCCCAATGCTTTCTACGACTATTACCGCCGTCGGCGGCCGCGCGCTCAGGCGGAAGGCTGACTCGATGGCCGAAGGCTCGGCCGCAGTCCCGATATCGGAGCCGGTGAGCCCGAGCCGGCGAGGGCAGATCCGCCTGGTCGGCGTGAACAGCTGGCGACTGATCGCTCTGCTGGCGTTCCTGGCCGCCTGGCACGTCGCATCGATCCCGGCCGGCAAGCTGCTGCTGCCCTCGCCGCTCGATGTCCTGCCCGCGTTCGTGGAGCTGCTCCGCAGCGGCCAGCTCATGGCTGCGTTGGGCAGCAGCCTGGTGGTGTTCGGCGGCGGTTACGCGCTGGCCATCCTGACCGCCATCCCCATCGGCGTGCTGATGGGCGCGATCAGACCGTTCGGCGAGACACTGGACATCTACGTCAACGGCCTGAACTCCACCCCGCGGGTGGCGTTCATCCCTTTGATCATCCTCTGGTTCGGTCTGGAGACGCAGGCGAAGATCGTCATCGTGTGGTTCACCGCCGTCTTCCCGATCATCATCAACACCTATGCGGGCGTGTTGAACAGCGATCCCGAGTTGATCGAGGCCGCCCGCTCCTTTGGAGCCCGACCGGGCCAGATCTATCGGCAAATCATGCTGCCCTGCGCTGTCCCGTACATCATCGCCGGGTTGCGGATCGGCGCATCGCTGGCGATCATCGGGACGGTCGTCGCGGAGCTCTACACGGCGCTCTCAGGTCTTGGCCATCTGCTGGCCGAGTTTGGTAATACGTTCCAGACGGCGAAATACTTCGTGCCTGTCGCGGTCCTCGTCGCGCTCGGCACGCTGATCAGCCAATCGCTCAAGACGCTCGAGCGGCGCCTGGCGCGCTGGAAGACCAGCACGATCGAGATCTAGCTCGCGGGTCGGCGGGCCAACGTCCGAGGGAGGTGGGCCAAACGTGTACTCTC
>WNGA01009474.1_pt1 | contig 13116 bp, 13 predicted proteins | sample 5400061 | NCBI WGS metagenome assembly WNGA01 (sample SAMN13153366, study PRJNA577476) | soil metagenome | isolation source: 100 cm soil or saprolite under grassland replicate 2 | place: USA:California | collected 2016-06-15
AATTAGGTTAAATCTTGGTGTTCTTGACGAGTACTGGCATTTAGTGACCCAGTTCTTACTGCGATTTTAGCTAACTGAATCCCGAAAATAAAGTTATCACATACTTTTTCCTTGAAAAGCCCTTTGGAGACAGATTTAAGCTCACTTGAAGTGATAAATTTATCTGAAAGATAGGAAATTTTAAATTAGGTGATAATTTATAAGACGTCTAGTCGGGGAGAAAGCGCTTGACCAGAGTGATAAAACATGTCGAATCATTTTCTTAGACACTTCAAATGGTCCAACTATCCTATTATTGTGTTTCCCGGAAGCGATGGCACAGGGCCGTCGCATCCCGGTCAATTCCTGGCGAGCGCAATGCTAGGGCGCTTTCGCGATTTATACCCAACGAACTTACCTTGGACCATACTGAAAGAAAGTCCTTCCGATTACCCTGTGGCAAAACAGTTGCCGAATCCTGGGCCGCTTTACGAAAAGCGTGGCTTGGTTTCAAAATTGCGCTCAGCAATGGAAACACGGATTTAATGACCCACTATGCATCATTTATTACAAAAGTCCAAATGGAGATGGGCATAGAAGTTACTGACTTTGATTCAGTAATACTCGATGAAGAAGCTCTTAACGAATTGGGGGTCGATTGTTTTTACAAAAAGCAAGTAAGAAACGAGGTTACAACTGAAGAAAATGGCCTCAATTATGACTCAATGATGAACGATGCACGTGGAAAGACGAACGACGAATACTATCCAGTTTCTTCGCCTCGCCAGAATATTTTTGACAGGTCCGACTCGCCTTTTGAAAAGAAGGAGAAACTGCAGCCAAAAATCATAAGCCAGACAAGCCATGCTGCGCGGAGTTGCTGGTACAATCTTCCGGCGAAGGCGTCTAAATCACATTAAGAAGATCCATACTACTATAGGACTCCAAGCAGCGGCAATGAAGCTCAGTCCCAGGAGGAAGCTGAATTTCAGGAAGAAATTTCAGCTGAGGACAATGAAAAAAGAATGGTTGGAGCCCCACGTCATTCATGTTTTTACAAAAGCGACGGATAGTTGACTTGAACTAACCGTTGTGAGTGTTGGAGCCAGCAAAATTATTTGGAGTTGTTATGAATATTTTCTATTTACTCTAGACAATAAATTAAAGTCTTGCAGGGAATGAAACTAAGATTAGCAAAGTGGTAAAAGGGAAAAATAAATGCAATTAATAGTATTGCAACGAAAACCATCTCGATTTTATTTATGCGGGGCCTATCCATTTCGACCAGATATTTTACAGCGTAACTTTAGATACAATATCGTTACCTACCAGCGAGTTAGTATGAGTGTATTTGAATCCTATGTGCTTTTAACAGCTTAAAGCTTGCGAATGTTTCGGGACACTTTTCACATTTCCATTTATGCTTGAGAGCTTCGTTATATGACAAAAATCTACCATCCTTAGTCTTATACACTCTAGCCTTGTTATTATAAGATAATGAATCGAAGTTGAGGAGATTTTTCTTTGTCTTTCTCAATGTAGCACTAAGCATCGATAATTTCGCATTTATTTAATTATAGTAGTAGTTATCTATATAGAGAACATGGGTTTCTAGTTAAGCAGTTAATCAGAGTATTAAGTTAGGTTTGGTTTCTATGAAGGTAATATGAGAATTAAGTAACAGGCCATTATCAATAATTCTATCATGTTGGAAGCTTTAACTGACTGAATTAATTTGGCCAATTTGCGATCAACGGATGAAACAAGTTCGAATATAGTAAGCGCTCATACTAGAAGACTCCGGGTTTATTAATCAATTGGTTTTAATTAATATAAGTAGATCAACCTTTACCGGCTATGAAATATTTTTTATACAAGCTTGTTCCGCCTCGCCCTACATTTCATCAAGACATGACAGAAGTCGAAGGAAAAGTGATGCAAGAACATGGTGCATACTGGAGAGATTTGGCCGACAGAAGAATTGCAGTAGTAGTTGGCCCTGTTATTGATCCTAAAGGAGTATATGGTCTCGCGATAGTAGAAGTAGTGGATGAAATCGGTGTCCATGACATAGGCACTAAGGACCCTGCAATTAAGGCAGGTGGATTTAGATATGAAGTTTATTCAATGCCTGAACCTATCTTGCGAAAGTGAGATAAAGATTTCATTAAGATAGAAAGCATCGTTAAGAAAAACATAAGTTTCTCTGATCCGTCCTACAAAACCCATTCTTGCTCATTTTTATTAAGTATGATACTATATAGAGTAATTTAAACAACACTTAATTGGGATTTAGAATGGGGGACTAAACATGTGGCCAAAATTCGAATTTCATTATCATCATGTCCTAGATTGATGATTGGTTTGCTTCACAATTTTGGGAAATAATCGAGGCGGACTAGACGTCCTGCTCGACGCGGCTTCGAGTTAGATATTGCAAATATACATGCTAGGAAGACAAATTGGCCCCTACATAACAAGTTGACCTACGAAGTAATGATCTATCATTTAATTGCTGTTAATTGTCACTGCCACGCTTATACTTATGATGTACCTTAGCAGCTAGTATCAGAGCAGGAATCATGATGACAGGGAAAATGACCGCTACGTCAAAATTAAGGAATGAGAGTCCCGTAGATATGACGTAAAGAGATGGAATAATAGCCAAGTTAGTGAACATTTTTTTCTTAGTACAATTGTCGATTTCTTTAGTCTGTAAATTTTTTTTATTTCCTATAATCCACCATAATAACAATAACATCATCGAATTGAATATTTGTAATAATGACAAAACTGCTACTCCTTCCCAATTCCTATATCGTAATTCAGCTACGGTAGTAATTGGTGTTATAAGTATCAAAACAAAAAAGACTATCAAGATTAGCGTAATGATCTCAGTTGGATACTTTAGATAGTCAAAAAAATACATAGAAAAAACCCAAAAAACAGAAATCACTGCAAAACTGCTTATGAGCCCGTACAAATTATAAAAGAAATCCTTCATTTCATCTGGATTAACCTGACCATTAACAATTGTTGGAGGGACGAGATTGTATGCCAGTATCGTAATGGCGACAAGGAGCACCGAGTCACTAAAGCTCTTTAATCGTTCGGTAGTTAGGAGACTAGACAATAAATGACTACTGTTCTGTGCACTAGTTCGTGATAATAAGGTTATCCAATTCAGTTACAAATACCTAAAGGTCAAATTGTCATCAAGTTCTAGCAATAAAAGAAAGTATAAAAGATACTGTAAATTTGTGTGCCCTAATTCCAGTTAGAATGTAATCACATACTTTATCAATTAATGCCACATCGTACGACTGTGGTCTCTTAACTCAGCTTCTGTATTAAATGATAGGCCACAACGATTACAATTGTAGCATCTTAGACTATCCATCTTAGAATTCATTATCTATTATTGGTAATAAAGGTTGTATTAAAGAGGCTCTTTGTGTCGTCTGAGGTCTTCTAGTACTACTATTAATCCATTGATTCGTATTCTTATGTCTTGAAACAATTCTAAGACTTTTTCATCTATTTTGCTACCTTTGTTACTTCGATCCAATTTCATTAATGTAATATTTCATCAATGAATATGTGCGTTATAAATTTTGGAACGCATCAAATGAGAGTAATGAGTGTTTTCTGCAAAGACAATCGATTTATTGCTACATAGAATAAGATACATTAGTAGACATATCACAAAAGGAAGACTCTCATAGGCTCCTAATCCAGCCGATATCTAAAAAATTAGTGGCTATTATTTCCTATGGTATTTCCAGTTATTTGATCTTTACCTGCAAAAATTAAGGTCAGAAGTCTCGAACATCAGATGACCAGAACGTTGATGGTGCTAGTTAGAAAAGGCGATGAAGTTGGTATTGAAATTACTCCAGAATATTTTTCGACATGGGATTATGGCAAGATTACTTAGGTATTTTTCATCTTCTAATGTTATTTACGCCTGCTATATTTATTAAAGATAAACAATCCCACATAATGAATATTTATTAGTTTAGAGAGTGTTGCTGTATTTCTTCATCATAAACAGTATAGGACTTGCTACTATCAAGTTTCGTTTGTTACTACGAAGGTGATTATCTATTTTTGTTTTCAGATACTTTGGAGTACCAGATTAGATAAATAGCGTAATGTATTATTTGAAATACACAGAAAAGCAAGTCGACAGGGTACTTGAATAGACTTTTATGATTTGAAGAGATGATGCTTTAATAATACATGAAGACTAGAATTCCCACGAGAATAACTTATATGCTAATATCATGAGTTTATCTCATGCAACGGAATAACCCCACGGTAGATATTATTGACAACCTACCTGCCGATACTGCAAACCTTCAGTCACCAGAATTATTGGCCGGTGTCACTACAATGACAAGAGAAAATATAACTGAACTTTTCGGTCGCAGGAATCTTGCCTTTGTAGCTACATTATCAAAAGACGGTTCTCCTCACGTAACTCCAGTTTGGGCGGATATGGAAGGTGATCTGATTTTGATAAATACTTCTGAGGCTTCGGCAAAAGCTAAGCATCTATCAAAGGACCCTCGAGTTGGAATTTCTTTAGTTGAACAGTTTAATCCATATAATATGGTAACAATTAAGGGAAGGGTCGTTGAAATGACAAGTGAAGGAGCTGACGAGCACCTACATAAACTTGCCAAGAGATATCTTGGTATAGGAAAATATTATTATAGAAAACCAAAGGCCAAGAGGGTAATTATAAAAGTTAAACCCGAGAAGGTAATGGGACTATCAGGTCATCCTGCCTTCTATTTTCTGGCATATCTTCCTAAAGATGAAAAACAAGAATAAAACGAAGATCAACAGCCAAGTAGAAAAAATCAGTACTGCTTTATACATTCATGTATGGATCTTGTTGCAAATGGGCTGGTATCAGTGACTAGCAATACTTGGCCAGCTCTGCCATTGGCGGAGTGGAAAGAGACCTACGAGACGCTGCACATGTGGACCCAGATAGTAGGTAAAATCCGGCTTAAACTTACCCCACTTATCAATCACTGGTGGAATGTTACTTTGTATGTTACCGCTCGCGGACTCACAACGTCTGCGATGAATTATGACCATCGAATCTTGCAAATGAATTTCGATTTTATTGATCACCTTCTGCTCATAGAAACGAATGATGGTCATACTAAGTCAATTGCACTGCGCCCACGGTCAGTAACTGACTTTTATCAAGAAGTTATGGCCTCCTTAGTATCACTGGATATGCCTATAACTATTTGGAGCACTCCGGCTGAAGTACCAAATCCAGTTCCATTTGAGCAGGATCAAAAGCATGCTGCCTATGATAAAGAGTATGTAAAAAGAATTTGGCAGATTCTGGCACAAGCAAATCGGGTTTTTACCGAGTTCCGATCACGATTCCTTGGGAAAGCTAGTCCGGTACATTTTTTCTGGGGAGGATTTGATCTGGCTGTCACCCGGTTTTCAGGACGTCCAGCGCCTTTGCACCCCGGTACTCCATACGGAGCCCGCTTTGTGGATGTCGAAGCCTATTCTCGTGAAGTAAGTAGTTGCGGCTTTTGGCCAGGTGGCGGTCCCGTAGATGGACCAGTATTCTATGCTTATGCCTATCCCGAGCCTCAGGGCTTCAAGGACTATCCGATTCAACCACCAGAAGCGTTCTACAGTACCGGCATGGGTGAGTTCTTGTTACCGTACGATGTGGTCCGTACATCAAAATCACCTGATGATATCTTGCTATCTTTTCTTCAAAGTACCTATGAGGCCGCCGCGATATGTGGTAAATGGGACCGGAGCGTATTGGAACGCCAAGATGCGGTAAATGCGCTAAATACCAATCAGTCATAAAGACGTCTTGAAGATAGTAAACTCATAAACTCAGCGCTAAAATTATAACTACTTGTAGTTAATTCGTTTGAAATTTATTTCAAAAATGATCCAATATCTATGTCCCAATCTGTATGCTATGAACACAACTTTTGCACCGTTTCTGGGTACAGTATCATTAATTTTTTCCATTTGCTGGAAGTGAATAGAGGTTGTCACACTCTATGACTCTAAATTCGACACTAATGGTAAGGATTTCTTAACTTAATAAGTCTATTCTTGGTATATCAGAAAGGAATAACCGGTTAGTTCATAATTGCTACTGGTCTGTCTCTTTCCAAGCAAATACGCTAGCCTCGTCGAGTGCACTAAGTAGACTATCTAAATCCCAAGGGTCATCATAACGATCGTCATTGATAAAGAAAGTAGGAGTCTTCGTTACTCCGCTATTCTTACCGCTTTCAATATCCTCATCTATGTGGCTGCTATAAGTCCTTTCGAGAAATTCTTGATTGAACTTACTCAATTCTAAACCCAAGCTGGCTGCAGACTGTCTTAAATTCTCATCAGTATTAGCACGTCCATGTTTGAATAAATCATCATACATTTCCCAGAACTTATTTTGAGCTGCAGCAGTTTCTGCTGCTAACGCGACCTGATAAGCATGCGGGCGAACTTTAGTTATTGGAAAGTTCCGAAATACGAATCTAAGTTTAGGTCCCAAACGTTCTTGAACTTCTTTTATGATTATATACGCCTGAGCGCAATAAGGACATTCATAATCTCCGTATTCTACTAAAGTTACAGGTGCGGTTGTAGGACCTTGAGTATGGTCGCGGTCGCTTACGGCCAATGTCAGCTTTTTCGCTTCTCCGTTCCTTTTAGTCATGCAATCTTTCACAGATTCGCTTGAATTTAAGAATTTAGAATTACTTTTGTTTATTGCAATTTTTTACTATTCTTTCCATATAATAAAAGCAACGCTCACAGTCAGGCAGCGGCCAGAAATACCGGTCATTTCTGCAGGATTTTTCAATCGGAAAATTCAGGATCGGACTTGACTTGTGTGTAATTGACCTTGGATCTAATCCATCCAGCAGAATTCCTTGAACAAGTTATGAAGACTCCTTATGATAGAAGCAGTAGCTTTATCTGAATCAGCTAGAGATTAAAAATAATAAGTGGTATGGATGTGCCAGAAATAACCCCATCTTGAAGATAATGTCATGTCATTAGATAGGAGTTTGGAGTGCCAGTTCCATGATGGCCGCTAAATATCATTTTCTAAACAGTGATCTCATAGTCAAGCTGGAACCCCTATTTCTTTAATACCTCCATCTGATTTGACATACTTCTATTCAAAATGCTTGCAAATGTGATGGATGATACTGAAATCAAAGTAGCCGTAAAAAAGATTAGATTATACGACTGCGCAGATGGGAAGGATGCGGAAATATTGTTCGTTCCTGATTCTACAAATACCTGATTTGCTTGAATATATATGCCTGCAATTACAGGTCCAACTGAGGATCCGATAAAGAAAATTAGAAGATTAATTCCTAAAGATATTCCACTAAATTGTTTTGGAGTCGAAATCAGCACAATGTTCACCGAACCGATCTGCATTAATGCTAATCCAATAGCTACCAAGACAAGAATCGCGGCTATCGAAGCCTCTGTCGAATGAAATATGAAAAGTATAAAAAAGCCTATAGTAGCTATTATGGTTCCTACGGTGGTAGGTTTTAAGTTTCCAAATTTGGATACCAGGAAACCAGAGGCCACAGAAAATATCAATGATACTATCATATATGGAAGTTGAACATTTGCGATACTTGATGGGCCGCCGCCAAATCCCACAGGAGGTGGACTTCGTATTAGAATAGGAAGACTTTGATACACAACCATCATCGCAGTTAGCCCTACAGTCATATTAATTATATTTGCAGAAAGTATGATTTTATTTTTCAGCAACTTGAAATCAATTAATGGGAAGGGTACCTTATTCTCTACAACTATGAATAGAAACAATGAGATAAGTGTTAGGACTGAAAAAATGACAATCTCTAATATATTGTTTGGGCCCGCCCTTTCGAGAAGCTGAAGTGTAATAAGAAATGAGATTATTGCAACAGAAAGAGCTGCAGCACCTCTTATGTCTATGTTCTTGCTTAATTTCTGTTTGCTATCGATGCTGTCATAGCTAACGTTAGCATATGAGTTTGTATTTTCTGATAATAATATATCTGGTCTCACATGAATAAATCTACAGCAAAATTCAGCCCCTTTATTTGAGACCGCTTGTTGTTGCCCTACTTTTTTAACGTAAACAAATTTGGCGATTATCCCAAACAGTATTATTGCAATTGGCACCATCAACAAGAATGTAGCCCGCCACCCAAAGCTTTCAACTATACGTCCGCCTATTATCAAACCTATTACAGCACCACCAGAGAGGGTAGAGCTAAATATGCCTAGAGCTATTGCAAGCTTTTCTGGTGAGAATTTATCTCTAATAATACTGAAGGCTATGGGAATCATCGATATGCCAACCCCTTGTAATACTCTGGCAGTAACAAGGGACAGAAAGTTAGTTGACATTGATCCTAGTAAAAGACCTAATATGTAAATCGCTAAGATTATCAGAAGCACTTTCTTTTTACCATATATATCGGATAGTTTACCAGCAATTGGAGTCATAACAGCTCCCGTGACCAGTAATGCGGCCAGTATCCATGATGAAGCTTCATATGAGATATCAAGGTCAACTATGAAGTCGGGAATGGCTGGTAGTACCATAGTTTCAGCAGACACTGCGATGATGCCCAAGCTGCTTAGAATTGCAAGGGTTATCCACGGAGTGGAAGTGATGTGCTTTTCTGCTTTTTGCATATTTATCCTCTTATCATTATTTTATTTCCTCTGACTAATTAGTTTTAAAACTGGTGAATGCCCAAAAGGAATTTTAGCTTTCTGAAGGTTATGGAAATCACAATTGCTCATAGGTTCAAGAATTCTTTCTTCCGCCAGAGTCCGAAATGGGGGAATATTCCAATCTGTTGCTACCGCATAAAGGACATATGTGTATGTGCCTATCGCTGTTTATTGAATATGATGCACACCAATAACACGACTCGCATATTAAGAAATATATCGTGATTATTTGGTGATTATTATCTTGCCACTTTTCAGCGTTAATCAATTCAAAGATCACCCTGAATTTTCAACAATAGACGTACTATAATTTACCGCAAAATCAGGAAATTGATTTTGAACTCTATGGTCAGCGTGTGGCATCATGTCATTATTACCATTATGATTAAAACTGAAATTTTAGAATTTGTCAAATTAAATGCACAATAGGACAGGAAAGGGAGAGAAGAGCCTATACACTTACTTTGATACTATCTCCGTCCACTTTAACCTCGTAGGTCTCTTGGTCATATGTTTTAATGTATGACATCTCTTGTCCAACAGATTCCATATATTTTTGCCATGAGGACGGCAGAGGTTCCATTCCAGGCGGGATTTCTAATACGGGATCTCCTATTTTCTTTCCAGACGTAATATCAAACTTTGCTGCATGAAAAGGACAAGTTACTATATTTTGAGTGATATTTCCACGCGAGAGTCTTGCATTCATATGGCCACATCTTTCGGCAAAAGCATAGAACTTTCCATTAAGGTTGGCTATTACAATCTCTTTTCCGTTTATCTCTACATGCTTCATCTGTCCATTACTAATTTCACCAACCTTACATACTTCAACGTAATCTTGGTTTTGACTCATTGTTTTTGTTACGAATAGACTATATTTAACTTTGGTAGTAATTATTTACTAACTAAGTAAATGTGATAGGACTAATCAAAACTTTGGTGAATTCACATGCATCAGTCATATCCAATTCATTGCCCAGCGGAAGAGAATTTGTTAAGATATTAAGGGGCTCATTTACTGTCGTTAGTACTGTTTCCAAAGAATTCGAATAACTGGTCTATTATAAAAACTGGCTGCTCTGGATGTATTGGTAAACCAATATTCATTATGGGATACCTTAACAGATTCACTTACTCCCATTTTCACTATATAGCGAAAGTTTTGTTGTTTAAAGAAAAAAATACTGAAGGGATGTAAATGAGTTTGATTGTCCCTTCAGTTGGACTATGCAACAAGGTTACTGTAGGTTAATTAATGGAGATTCGATTTTTTAATTCCTTATCCATGTTTTCTATATACCTAAATGTGATATAAATGGCAATTATTATGCTGGCTTTACCAAGTTTTGGTAGCATATATTGTTTCTTTATTTGGTTTGATTTGATTTCTCTAAAGACATCGATTCTTGTACGATGGGTTTTCGTTCAACCTAATTTATATAGAAATGAAAACCTTTCCCTGATCCATGTTATCGATATCATTTAGGGATGTTGCTATTGATTGCGAGTTTGTAAGAAAAACAAATAGTGAAGGTGAGTTAATGATGTAACTTACTGACCATATTGTAAAAACGCATCGAACTAAGATTTGCAAATATAACAAAGCCAGAATTATGAGAACGAGTTAGGGTACATACAAGGAAAGTTAATTGATCTTTATCTTCGTTTTGAATATCTCTTCATCTGTTTGATATTTAGATTCGTATTCTAAACCACATGTCAAACATTTGATTGTCAGTTCCATTGTATATTTATCATGTGCAAAAAATTACTTAAGGATTAAAACTAGGGGACTGTCGTTTGTGAGTAGCTAGCTGCTATATAGAAAATGAAAGGAGGGCTATATGGAATATATGGAGAGCATACCCAAGAAGCATGTCCACTCTACAACGAACAAAATAGAAGGTGGCTATTATCAAATCTCCCAAATCAAGAGAAAAATGCGCAAAAGTATGGAGTAAAAATCCTACAACAGCATCATTCAGCCTTGGAACATACATTCCTGTGGGTTGTTGAATCAGAAAACGCACAGGTTGTAGAAGATTTGATGGCCAGAAGTACAGGAAGATTTAACACGGTAAGAATTGTACTGATTACCTTCCAAACAGTAATAGAAAGATGCAAAAAAATCGAAGATGGAACATTTTTCGAAAATTAGGAAAAGCAAAACTGGTGTCAATAGACCCAGCCTCCCACATTTTTTAATATAATTCAGAAGGAAGCATTCTCTATTGACTTTCCCATTCTACGAGAGGTCATTTAACAATATAAAGATAAGATTGATTTATGTGTTGTGCAAGTCAAGGTATAGTTTTGGTTTAAATTTTCTTACACCTGTCTGATTTTTATTGTGTAGGTATAAAAATCAGGTTTTCAGTGTCGATACTGTTGACATCTCCTATTCCTGGATTACTTTATGAACAAATGAGATCACAGTTGATCCCTCGCCCACAGCGGAGGCGACTCGCTTAATGCTGCCACCGCGTACATCACCAGCTGCGAAAACACCTGGCAAACTGGTTTCAAGCAAGTATGGTTGTCTTTTAAGAGACCAACCTGCGGCGCTCAGATTTTCAGACGACAAGTCCGGACCCGTATTAATGAAGCCTTTTGCGTCGAGCACAATACAACCATTAAGCCAACCGGTATTTGGATCGGCACCGGTCATGACGAATAAATGTCTGATGTTATGCTTCTCAGTCTGACCTGTTTGACTATTTCGCCAGCGAACGAATTCAAGGTGGTGGTTTCCTTCGAGAGCTACAATCTCTGTGTAGGGCCGGACTATAACATTAGGGCTTTCTTCTATCCTACGAATCAGATAGCGTGACATACTAGTGGCTAAACTAGCGGACCTTACTATAACGTGGACACGTTTTGTCGTCTGTGCCAAAAACACAGCAGCCTGACCAGCTGAGTTTCCTCCACCAACAACATTTACTTCCTCTCCTCCACACAATTGTCTTTCCACAAATGTTGCACCATAATAAACTCCAGCACCTTCAAATCGAGACAGGTTTTTCAATGGTAGCTTTCTATATTGAGCACCTGTGGCTATCAAGACGGTCCTGGCCGGAATTCGAGCGCCATTCTCGGCTTCTACTATGTACGGTCTCTGGTCGCAGACAATTCTTTTTGCCCTAGCAATTAACATCTTAGCCCCAAACTTCTGTGCTTGGATATACGCCCTCCCTGCTAGGTCCTGACCTGAGATCCCGGTAGGAAATCCCAAGTAATTTTCAATTTTTGAGCTTGAACCAGCCTGACCGCCAGGAGAACCCGTTTCCAGTACCACAACATCCAACCCTTCTGATGCACCGTATACTGCGGCGGCCAATCCTGAGGGACCGGCTCCGACTACTACGAGATCGCGCACCTGAGTTTGGTCGATAGACTCATTGAAGCCTAGGCAGTCTGCGATTTGCTGATTACCGGGATTCCGCAATACTACTTGACCTCGACAGATCAATACTGGTACATCACTGGCAGAAATTTGGAAACTATCCAATAGATTCTGTACGTCAGGATCTTGTTCTAAGTCTATGTAGGAGTACGGATGTCCGTTTCGGATTAGAAACTCTTTAATCCGCAAAGTATCGGCAGAATATACCGATCCAATAAGGATAAGATCTCCCACACCGGCAGCTATTAACTCTACTCTGCGTAGGATGAAAGCCCTCATTAGTATGTCGCTGAGATCAGCATCAGTCTGCACTAAACCGATTAAATCTTGGTGATCAAGTTCGATTACTTCGCTTGGCTTCGTAGCCCGCGCCCGAACTAAAGATCGGCGGCCAGAGAGCATGTTAACTTCTCCGGTGAATTCTCCATCACTATGGATGGTTATGAGAGTCTCATGGGTGCCGAAGGGGCGCACAATCTCTACTTCTCCTGTTATTACAACAAAGAACGGCACTGAAGTATCTCCTTGCTCAATTAGCACATCACCGGACTGTACTGAACGAGTACGTCCATGCGTCGCAATACGACCGATCTGAGCTGGTGTTAATTTCGGAAATATTTTCTCAATTCGAGAACTAGTTAGAGGGAGTCCTCTGCGTGCTTCACTCATGAATACCGTTCCTTACAGTTAAGACTGCTTAACTTATTTGTAGGCAAAGGCACCATTTTGAAGTGATGCTTGGACAGTTGGATCAAGCCATCCAGCGTTGGCCATGCTAAAGCAATGGGTCGACATGAATTCTGCTGTTCCCCCAAGTCTACTTTCCCATTTGGGTAACATAGCTTGTACACATTTTTCATTGACAGCATCTTTGCGTTCAACTTAGCTATCAAAGAATCCCCAATTATTTAAGTTGAGGGGGTCTAGATGCGAGTACAGGTAATTCTTGTCTATTT
>WNGA01022469.1_pt1 | contig 13115 bp, 10 predicted proteins | sample 5400061 | NCBI WGS metagenome assembly WNGA01 (sample SAMN13153366, study PRJNA577476) | soil metagenome | isolation source: 100 cm soil or saprolite under grassland replicate 2 | place: USA:California | collected 2016-06-15
ACGTCACGAAGTTGACGCTCTCCTCTGGCTCGCGGTGCTTGTGGCCGTACAGCGACGGGCTACCGAGCAGGCGGTCGGCAAACCGCTCGACCGTACCGTCCTCGCCGCGCAAGAAGCTTCGGACGTCGTCGCGGAACCGCCCGTTCCATTCCTTCCAGCTGTCGCCGACGAAGGCGCCCACCTGGTAGAGGCCGGCAGCATCCCACGCCTCCGCGATCAGCTTCGTCCCCGCCAACGCCGGATCCGACTCGATGTCCCACAGCACCGGCGGGTTCGGCATCACGTCGCCCGATTCGTCCCGCTCCAGGATCGACGCCAGGTCGAACCGGAAGCCATCTACGTGCATCGTGTCGACCCAGTAGCGGAGGCTATCCAGGATCATCCGCCGGACGACGGGATGATTGGCGTTGAGCGTGTTGCCGGTGCCGCTGTAGTTCGCGTAGCGCGAGCGATCTGCTTCGAGGATGTAATACGTCGGGTTGTCCAGCCCGCGCAGGCTCAGCGTCGGCCCGCGATGGTCGCCTTCGGCGGTGTGGTTGAACACGACGTCGAGAATGACCTCGAGGCCCACTCGGTGCAGGGCCTTGACCATGTCGCGAAACTCGTCGACGGCGCCGAGCGGGTCCCGACGCGAGCTATAGCCCTGATGCGGCGCGAAGAACGACACGGGAGCATAGCCCCAGTAGTTCACCAGGCCGGGGGGACAGTCCTCGGGATCGAACTGGAACACCGGGAGCAGCTCCACGGCGGTGATGCCCAGGCGCTGGAGATAGGGAATCTTCTCGATGAGGCCGGCAAACGTGCCGCGTGTCTTTTCCGGGAGGCCAGAGCTCGGATGACGGGTGAAGCCGCCGACGTGCATCTCGTACACGATCGTCCGCGACGACGGCTGCCGCAGCGGCGCATCGCCCTGCCAGTCGTAGGCGGAGACGTCGACCACCACGCTCTTCATGGCCGTCCCGGCGTTGTCGCCCGGGCCCCGCGCGGCCTCACGATCGTAGGCCGGCGGAGCCACGACGGACCGCCCGTAGGGATCCAGGAGCACCTTGGTGGGATCGAAGCGCAGGCCGCTCGGCGGATCGAGCGGGCCCTCGACCCGATAGGCGTACAGCTGGCCGGGTCGTACGTCGGGCACGAAGACGTGCCAGTAGTGGTACGTGCGGTTGACCGATGGATCGAGACGAACCACGCGCGCCGGCTTCGTGTCGTCGACGTCGTCGAACAGCAGCAGCTCGACTCCGGTCGCGTGTCGCGAGAAGACGCTGAAGTTGACGCCGTCCGGCGACGGCGTTGCCCCCAGAGGCGCGCTGCTGCCTTCGTCGCCGCCGTCACTCACTGCTTGCCCAGGAGCTCCTTGGCAGACGCCACGACACGCTCCGGCTCGAAGCCGAACTTCTCCTGAAGCGCCTTGAGGGGCGCGGAGGCCCCGAAGGTGTGCATGCCGATGACACGGCCCGAGCTGCCGACGTATCGCTCCCAGCCGAACGTCGAGGCCTGCTCGACCGCCACCCGCGCCTTCACCTGGGGTGGCAGGACGCTGTCGCGATATTCCTGCGTCTGCCGATCGAAGATCTCCCACGACGGCATCGACACGACGCGCGCGCGGATGCCCTCGGCAACCAGCTTGCCGTAGGCCTCCACGGCCAGACAGAGCTCACTGCCCGAAGCGATGAGGATCACTTCGGGATTCCCGCCGGGAGCGTCGGCCAGCACGTACGCGCCGCGCGCGACCCCCGTGGCGGGGGCGTACACGGATCGATCGAGCGTCGGCAACGGCTGCCGCGAGAGTGCCAGCACGGCCGGCTGGTGGCGGAGCTGCAGCACGTAGCGATACGCCTCCACGACCTCGTTGCCGTCGCCAGGCCGCAGCGTCACGAGCCCGGGCATCGCGCGCAGCGACGCCAGATGCTCGACCGGCTGGTGGGTCGGGCCGTCCTCACCGTCGCCCATGGCGTCGTGCGTGAACACGAAGATGGTCGGCAGCTCCATCAGCGCCGACAGCCGGATGGCGGGCCGCGCGTAGTCGCAGAAGATGAAGAACGTCGCGCCGAACGCCCGCAGCTTCGAGAGCGACAGGCCGTTGACGATCGCCGCCATCGCGTGCTCACGGATCCCGAAGTGCAGGTTCTTGCCCCCCGGCGTCCCCGCCTGGAAGCTTCCCGCGCCCTCGTACGTCAGGGTGGTCTTGTTCGACGGCCCGAGGTCCGCCGACCCCCCGAGGAACCACGGGATTCTCTGCGCGAGCACGTTGAGCACCTTGCCCGAAGCGTCGCGGCCGGCCATGCCCTTGGCATCCGCCGGAAAGACCGGGAGATCGCGATCCCACCCGGCCGGCAAATCTCGACGTTGCATCTGATCGATCTCGGTCGCGAGATCGGGGTACTTGGCCCGGTATGCCGCGAAGAGCTCCGTCCATCGGCTACGCGCCTCGGCGCCGCGCGCGCCGACGCCGGCCGCGAAGTGCTCGCGCACGCCGTCGGGGACGAGGAACTTCGCGTCCTCGGGCCACCCGTAAAAGCGCTTACTGAGGCGGACCTCCTCGTCACCGAGCGGCTCGCCGTGGGCCGCGGAGGTGTCCTGCTTGTGCGGCGAGCCGTACCCGATGTGACTGTCGAGGACGATGAATGTCGGCCGGCCCTTCGTCGCGCGGAAGACCGAGAGCGCGTGCTCGATGCGTTCGATGTCATTGGCGTCGCCCACTCGCAGAACGTTCCACCCGTATGCGAGGAACCGGGCGGCCACGTCCTCCGTGAAGGCGAGGCTCGTCTGCCCTTCGATCGTGATGTGGTTGTTGTCGTAAACCCAGCAGAGATTGTCCAGACCCAGGTGACCGGCGAGCGAGGCCGCTTCGGAGGCCACGCCCTCCATCAGACAGCCGTCTCCGCACACGACGTAGATGTTGTAGTCGAAGACCGCGAGGCCCGGTCGGTTGTACCGGTCGGCGAGCCACTTCTGGGCGATGGCCATCCCCACGCTCGTCGCGACGCCCTGCCCGAGCGGCCCCGTCGTGGTTTCCACGCCCGAGACCCAGTGATACTCGGGGTGCCCGGGCGACTTGCTGCCGATCTGACGAAAGCGGCGGATATCGTCCAGGGATACCGCGGGCTGCCCCAACCGTTCGTAGTCCGCATTCACCGCCCGCGTCCCGATCAGATGCAGCACCGACCAGAGCAGCATCGAGGCGTGACCGTTGGACAGCACGAACCGATCGCGGTTGGGCCAGATCGGGTCCTCCGGATCGAAGCGCATCACGCGGTTCCAGATCGTGTAGACGAGCGGCGCCAGCGCCATCGGTGTGCCGGGGTGCCCCGACTTGGCCTGCTGGACCGCATCGATCGAGAGCGTGCGGATGGTGTCGATCGACAACCGGTCAAGGTCGATGTCCGTCATCGGTTCAGCGACGTTCGTGACGCTCATTGGTGTGTCCTCGTCGGTTGGAGTTCCAGGTGTGCGACTTTGCTCAGGCGGCGCAGGTGTCGCGGCGCCTGACTGAACTCGGCGGCCAGGAAGGTCTGCACGAGGTCCCAGGCCACGCTCGGCCCCGTCGTGCGGCCACCGATGCAGATGACGTTCATGTGGTCGTCCTCGACGCCCTGCGCCGCGGAGAAATGGTCATGGATCAGCCCCGCCCGGACACCCGGCATCTTGTTCGCGCAGATCGAGGCCCCCACACCGCTGCCGCAGACCGCCACGCCGCGCTCCACCGTGCCTGCCGCTACGGCCTGAGCGAGCGGGATGACGAAGTCCGGATAGTCGTCATCCGGGCTCAGCTTGTCGGCGCCGAAATCGACGACGTCGTGTCCGGCGGCACGGAGCTGCGCCAGCAGGTCTTCTTTCAGCTCGAACCCCCCGTGATCGGTGGCGATTCCCACGCGCATGGTGTCTTCTCCGCGATATGGCGTCAGGGTCGTGACGGCTCACGTTCGAGCCGCGCGACGGCTTCGTGGTCGGCCAGCACGACGGCCTGGTGTTGAGGGACTCGCCCGGCCGGAATCGATCCATCGGCCGCACACAGACGCGCGAGCATCTCCGCCTTCTCGCGTCCCGTGACCAGCCAGACGATACGCCGGGACCGATCGAGCATCGGATAGGTCAGGGTCATCCGGCGACGACCTTGGTAGAATCCCGTGAGCGCGACGTCGGCGTCGGTCACGTCGAGCACCGGATCGCCGGGCACCAGCGAGGCCGTATGGCCGTCGAGCCCGAGTCCCAGGTGGGCCAGATCGAGCACGGCGGGAGCGCCGGCGATCTGCTGGAGTGTCGCGGCGTACCGGCCGCTCGCCCATTGAAGATCGGTCGCCTCCACCGGCATGGCGTAAACCTGCTCGGGGCGCAGCGGACAATGCGCGAGCAAGCTCGCGCGGAGGTGCGTGAGGTTCCGGTCCTGGTGTCCCGCCGGCGCCACGCGCTCATCCACCTGGACGATGTGCACGTCGGCCCAGGGCAGCTGCTGATCGGCCAGCGCACGCAACATCTTCCAGGGGGTGTTGCCCCCGCTGACGGCCATGACGAACCGACCCCGCGCGGCGACGGCCGCCCGTGCCTCCTCGGCGGTGAAGACGGCACCCGCCCGCGCCACCGCATCGGCGTCGGCCAGAGCCTCGATCCTCACGACGACTTCACCGTCGGGTTATGCCAGCCGCCGGGGGGCCAGATTTCCGAGTCGACCTCCTTCGGTCCCCAGGTGCCCGGCTCGTATTCGTGGACCGGCGTGCCGGCTGTCAGCACGGGATCGACGATTCGCCACGCCTCTTCGACGTAGTCCTCCCGCGCGAACAGCGTGGTATCGCCGTGCATGGCGTCTCCCAGAACCCGCTCGTACGCGTCCATCTCGTCGGCGCGCGGGAGCCGGGTCCCTACCATCTCCGCGCTCTGGCTGCGTGTCTCGCTTCCGGGCGCGATGACGTTCGCACCGATGGCGATCGTGATGTCGGGGCTGATCCGGAAGCGGCAATAGTTCGACTCGAGGTGGAAGCCGTGGAACATCGTGGGCGGCTGGCGAAGTCGGACGAGGACCTCTGTGCACGTCACGGGCAGGCACTTACCGGCCCTGATGTAAAAGGGCACGCCCTGCCAGCGCCAGGAGTCGATCGCGAGTCGCAACGCGACGAACGTCTCCACCGCGGAGTCCGGGGCGACACCCTTTTCCGATCGGTAGCCGCGAAACTGTCCACGCACGATGCTGTCCGTGGTGAGCGCCGGGATCGCTTTGAGGACCTTCACCTTCTCGTCCCGAATCGATTCGCTGTCGGTCCTGACCGGAGGCTCCATGGCCAGGTTGCTCAGGACCTGGAAGAGATGGTTCTGGACGACGTCGCGTACGGTGCCCGTCTCGTCGTAGAACGCGCCCCGGCCCTGGACTCCGAAGTCTTCGGCCATGGTGATCTGCACGCTCTCGACGTGTTCCCGATTCCAGAACGGCTCCAGGAAGCCGTTGGCGAAGCGGAAGAACAGCATGTGATGCACCGGCCGCTTGCCGAGGTAATGGTCGATGCGAAAGATCGTCTTCTCGTTGAAGCAGCCGAGCAGCGTGCGGTTGAGGACCTGCGCCGACAGGAGGTCACGGCCGAAGGGCTTCTCGACGATGACGCGAGCGCCGCTGGAGCAGCCGGATTGGGCCAGCTGTTCCACGACGAGCCCGAACAGCGTCGGCGGGATGGCGAGGTAGTACGCCGGCCGCTCGGCCGAGCCGAGCGCTTTGCGGATGGCCTGGAACGTCGCTGGGTCCTTGTAGTCGCCGTCGACGTAGCGCAGCAGGCGGCACAGCGTGCCGAACGCCGCGGGATCGATCCCTCCGTGCTTGTCGAGGCTGTCCTTGGCACGGGCCTGGAATTGTTCGAGGTTCCAGCCGGCCTTCGCCACGCCGATGACCGGCACGTCGAGGTTGCCACGCTTCACCATCGCCTGCAGCGCGGGAAAGATCTTCTTGTACGCGAGGTCGCCCGTCGCGCCGAAGAATACGAAGGCATCCGATTGGACGTTGCTCATCGTGCGCTCCCGTCACGCCGCGGGCTTTTCGAGATGACCGCCGAACTGGTAGCGCATGGCGGAGAGCAGCTTGTCGCCGAAGTCCGCCTCGCCGCGCGAGCTGAACCGCTCGTAGAGCGCGGAGGAGAGAACGGGAGTCGGCACCGCCTCGTCGATGGCCGCCCGGATCGTCCACCGGCCCTCGCCGGAATCGGACACGCGCCCCTGGAAATTCTTGAGCTGCGGGTCCTTGATGAGTGCCGCGGCCGACAGGTCGAGCAGCCAGGAGGCCACGACGCTGCCCCGTCGCCACACCTCGGCGATGTCGGGCAGATTGAAGTCGTACTGGTAGTGCTCGGGATCGCGCAGCGGTGTCGTCTCGGCGTCGACGGCATGGCCCTGCTTGCCGACGTTGGCAGAGTGCAGGATGCCCAGCCCCTCAGCATACGCGGCCATGATCCCGTACTCGATCCCGTTGTGGACCATCTTGACGAAGTGCCCGGCGCCGTTCGGCCCGCAGTGGAGATACCCCTGCTCCGCGGTGCCCCCGATGGCTTCCCGCCCCGGAGTGCGGGCGATGTCGCCGGCGCCGGGGGCCAGCTGCGCGAAGATCGGGTCGAGGTGCTTCACCACCGCCGTCTCGCCGCCGATCATGAGGCAGTATCCCCGCTCCCGTCCCCAGACGCCGCCGCTGGTCCCGACGTCCAGGTAGTGGATGCCCTTCGGCGCGAGCGCCTTGGCGCGGCGGATGTCGTCGACGTAATAGGAGTTGCCGCCGTCGATGACGATGTCCCCCGGCGTGAGATGCGGCAGGAGGTCGTCGATGGTCGCGTCCACCGCCGCGGCCGGCACCATGAGCCAGACGGCTCGCGGCGTCTCCAGCTTCTTCACGAGGTCCACGATCGACGAGGCCGCGACGGCGCCGGCCAGCGCCATCTCCTCGACCGCCTTCGGCGACCGGTCGAACACCACGCACTCGTGGCGCCCGGCGAGAAGCCGCAGGACCATGTTGGCGCCCATGCGACCGAGTCCGATCATCCCGATTTGCATTGCTGACTCCTTTCAGCGCGCCGATCGTCCAGCGAGCTGGGCTTCATCCTCGACGTGGCTCACGGCCGTCCGCAGGCGTTGCATCGCGCCGGCAATGCCGTCGCGGTCGCCGAAGATCGCCGAACCCGCCACCAGCACGGTGGCGCCTGCGCGAACGACCAGCGGCGCTGTCGCGGCGTCGATGCCGCCATCCACTTCCACCTCGCATCCGGGCTTGAGCCGCTCGATCAGCTCGCGTACCCGTCGGATCTTCGGCAGGGTCGTCCCGATGAACTGTTGATGGCCGAACCCGGGGTTGACGGTCATGACGAGCACCTGGTCCACGTCCGACGAGCACCTGGTCCACGTCCTGGACGATCTCCTCGAGCACCGCCGCCGGCGTGGCCGGGTTGATCACCACCCCGGCCCGCTTGCCCAGCGTCCGGATCCGCTGCACCGTCCGGTGCAGATTGGCGTTGCCCTCCCAGTGGACGAGAAGCGAATCGGAGCCCGCCGCGGCGAACTCGTCCAGAAACAGATCCGGGTCGGTCACCATCAGATGCGTTTCGAGGGGCAGGTCCGTCACCCGCCGAAGCGACTGGACGATCGCCGGGCCCATCGAGAGATTCGGCACGAAGTGCCCGTCCATCACGTCGACGTGGATGCGATCGGCGCCGGCCTGCGCCGCCTCCGCCACCTGCTGGCCCAGGCGTGCGAAATCGGCGGCGAGAATCGAAGGGGCAAGCTTCACGTCGCTCACGTGTTGGACGCCTCGAAGATGCTCTGAATCGATGCATCCAGCAGGGCGTTGTACTCGGCATCGGATTGCCGGGCTGACAGCCCCTCGACCAGCGCCCGTGAAAAGCTCGCCACGACGCCGTGATTCCGCCGCAAGCGCCGGTTGCCTTCTTCCCGTGTATACCCGCCAGAGAGCGCCACCACCCGAACGACCTTGGGATGGTTGACGAGCTCGGCGTAGTGGTCGTCCTTCTCCGGCAAGGTGAGCTTCAGCATGACGACGTCATCGGTTGGCAGAGCGTCAAGCTCCGCCACGATGGCCGATTTGAGCAACTCCTCGGCCTCAGCTTTTTGCGGGCAGTGAATATCCACTTCCGGCTCGACGATCGGTACGAGGCCCGCCGCGGTGATCTGCCGGGCCACTTCGAACTGCTGGGTCACGATGTCCTTGATACCCGCTCCGTTGGCTTGCTTGATGAACGAGCGCATCTTGGTTCCACAAATGCGCCTTGCCGTGGCCTTGTCGAGCAGCGCGGCAAGCTCGGGCATCGGCTTCATCAGCTGGACACCGCCGCTCTCCGCCGCCAGGCCCTTGTCCACTTTCAGAAATGGCACGACCTGTTTCACGTTCCACAGATAGTCGGCGGTCAACCGTCCGTCGATGTACCGGTCGACGGTGTTTTCGAACAGGATGGCGCCAAGAATCCGCTCTCCGGTGAAGACAGGGCTGGTGATGATGCGCGTTCGCATCTGATGCACGATCGCGAACATCTCGTCCTCGTTGGACCACGCATCCTCCTTGATGCCATACGCGCGCAGCGCGCCGGGCGTGCTCCCGCCGCTCTGATCCAGCGCCGCGATGAACCCGGGATGGGTCCGCATCTTCTTCAGCTGTCGTTTGAAGTCGTCCCTCTCGATCCTCATCGCACGCCGTCCTTTCGCATCCGGTAACGTCGGATGAGTGTGTTCGTCGAGCTGTCATGGTCGAGCTTCGGGTCGGTTCGGCTCTCGAGCTCCGGGATGATCCGCTGGGCCAGCACCTTGCCGAGCTCGACACCCCACTGGTCGAACGAGTCGACGTCCCAGATCGCGCCCTGGGTGAACACGCTGTGCTCGTACAGCGCGACCAGCTTGCCGAGCGTTTCCGGCGTGAGCCGCTCCGCGAGAATCGTGTTCGAGGGACGATTGCCGTGAAAGACCCGATGGGGAACGAGGCGATCGGGGGTGCCCTCCGCCTTGACCTGCTCGGGCGTCTTGCCGAAGGCCAGCGCTTCGGTCTGCGCGAACACGTTCGCCAGCAGGATGTCGTGGTGCCGACCGAGCGGGTTCAGGCCGTGCTCGAACGCGATGAAGTCACAGGGAATGAGCCGGGTTCCCTGATGGATCAGCTGGTAGAAGGAATGCTGCCCGTTGGTTCCCGGCTCCCCCCAGTAGATGGGCCCGGTCGGGTAACCGATCTCCACGCCCTCGCGCGTGACGTGCTTGCCGTTGCTCTCCATGGTCAGCTGCTGCAGGTACGCGGGAAACCGCTTCAGGTATTGCTCGTAGGGCAGGACCGCCACCGTCTCCGCGCCGAAGAAATCCGTGTACCAGACGGTCAGCAGACCCAGCAGCACGGGCAGGTTGCGCTCGAAGGGAGCCGTCCGGAAGTGCTCGTCCATCTGGTGGAAGCCGTCCAGCAGGGCGCGGAAGTTGTCGGGACCGACGGCGAGCATCGTCGACAGGCCGATGGCGGAGTCCATGGAGTAGCGCCCGCCCACCCAGTCCCAGAAGCCGAACATGTTCGCGGTATCGATCCCGAACTCCGACACCTTTGCGGCGTTGGTGGACACGGCCACGAAATGCTTGGCCACCGCCTTGACGTCGCCGCCGACGCCCCCGAGCAGCCACCGGCGCGCGCTCTCGGCGTTCGTCATCGTCTCCAGCGTCGTGAAGGTCTTCGACGAGGCGATGAAGAGCGTTTCCGTCGGGTCGAGATCGCGGGTCGCCTCCACGAGATCGGTCCCGTCGACGTTCGACACGAAGCGAAAGGTCAACGCGCGATCGCTGTAGTGTCGGAGCGCCTCGTAGGCCATCACGGGACCGAGGTCGGAGCCGCCGATGCCGATGTTGATGACGTTCCGGATGCGCTTGCCGGTGTGCCCCTTCCATTCGCCGGTGCGCACCCGGTTCGAGAAGTTCGCCATGGCGTCGAGGACCGCATGGACCTCGGGTCCGACGTCCTTGCCGTCCACCATGACGGCGCGCCCCCGCGGAGCGCGCAGGGCCACGTGCAGGACGGCCCGGTTCTCGGTCAGGTTGATCTTGTCCCCCCGGAACATGGCGTCGATGCGCCCGCGCAGGCCACACTCTTCGGCCAGTCGACAGAGCAACCCGAGGGTCTCGTCCGTGATGCGGTTCTTGGAGTAATCGAGATAGATGCCGACCGCCTCCGCGGTCAGGCGCTCGCCGCGCGTCGGGTCGTCGGCGAAGAGCCTCCGGAGGTGTAGAGGGCGGATCTTGTCCTGATGGGCCTGGAGTGCCTTCCACGATTCGCGCGCCGTCAAGGGCAACATGTCCGTCACTGGCTCCTTCCTTCTTTCAGACGCGGCCGCCCCCTCGCGGGGTTGCTCCCACAGGCGAAAACCCCCGAGGAAGGCGTTGGCGTTGTCGCCGGTCCGGCAGCCTGGCGGCAACCTGTCGAGCTGGTGGATGTTGCCGCCCCCGAGGACGACGTCCTCCGGCTCGAGCGCGGCGATGAGACGACTGACGACGTCCTCGACGTCGCGCCGCCATTGCGTGAGGCCGTGTGCCTGCAGCGCGGGCACTCCCACGTACCCCTCGAAGGTTGCGTCCCGGTACGGCAGGTGGCCGAGCTCCATCGGCTCCACGATGCCGTCGACGATCATGGTGGAGCCCAGACCGGTGCCGAGCCCGAGAAACAGCATCTTGCCGCCCTGATAGCTGCCCAGCGCTTGCATCGCGGCATCGTTCACCACCTGGACCGGGCATCCGAACGCCTTCCGGTAGTCGAATCCGACCCAGCCCGGGCCGAGGTGACGCGGCTCGGCAACCGGACGACCGTGAAGCACCGGGCCGGGAAAGCCGATCGAGACCGCGTCGTACGTCCAGTCCGCGGCGACGGTCTTGGCTCCGGCGACCATCTGCTCCGCCGTCAGCGTCGGCCCGGAGGGAAACTCCCGAGGCGTCTGCTGTCCGGTGGAGAGTACCTTCACATGCGTCCCACCGATGTCGACGACGAGCACGCGCATGCTCGGCCCTCAGCTCGCCTTGGCGAGGTCGGCGCTCTTGGCGGCGATGACCTCCATGAGCTCGTGCCAGGAATTGACGAACGCCTTCGCGCCTTCGTCCTGCAGCTGACCGGCGAGCGCGTCCACGTCGACGCCTGCGCTGGCGAACCGTGCCAGCGTTTCCTCGCCGTCGCCACCGTCCGCCGTCAGGATCCCGCCGAGGGCTCCGTGATCGGCCAGGGCCTTCAAGGTGCCCTCGGGCATCGTGTTCACCGTGAACGGTGCGGCGAGCGCCTTGACATAGAGGATGTCCGATGCAGCGGGATCCTTGGTGCCCGTGCTGGCCCACAGCAGGCGTTGAGGGCTGGCGCCTTCGTTGAAGACGCGCTGGCAGCGCGGAGAGTCGAGCAGCGCACGGTACGCCGTGTACGTCCGCTTGGCGATCGCGATCCCGAGCTGGTTGCGTAGCGCCTCCGGGACCCGGTCCTTGACCGCCGCGTCCCACCGGCTGATGAACACCGAGGCCACGGAGCCGACGTCGGGCGGAAGCCCGGCGGCCACGCGGCGCTCACTGCCACGCAGGAAGGCGTCGGCCGCCGCCAGGTACTGCTCGCGCGAGAAGAGCAGCGTCACGTTGATCGGGATGCCGGCGAAGATCGCCTCCTCGATGGCCGGTAGCCCTTCCGGGGTGCCGGGGATCTTGATGAGGAGGTTCGGTCGTCCGGCCCGGGTGTGCAGAGCCTTGGCGGCGGCCAGGGTGCTGCCCGTGTCGTGCGCCAGCAGCGGCGACACTTCCAGCGACACCCACCCGTCGACGCCGCGCGTGCGCTCCCAGATCGGGCGGAACAGATCCGCGGCCCGGGTCAGATCCTCGAGCGCCAGCTCGAAGAACAGGTCTTCACCCGACTTGCCTTCTCCGACCTTCTTCCGGATCGCCGCGTCGTAGCTTCGACTGTTCTTGATGGCGTGGTCGAAGATCGTCGGGTTCGACGTCAGCCCGGTCACGGACAGCTCGGCGATGTAGCGCGCGAGCGTGCCGGTCTCGAGCAAGTCGCGGGTGATGTTGTCGAGCCAGAGACTCTGGCCTCGATCGTGGAGCGTCTCGGTAGCTTTCATCGTGTCACCTCCGGTGACCGGAGCTCGGCGAAGTCATGCGTCAGCAGGTCGGCGATGCGTTCAACCGTCACGTCAGCTGAACGATAGGCATTCGCGTCGAGCGCGTACTGACCCTGGCGGGGAAAGATCGTGGTGACGCGGTCGCCCCAGGTCTCCTTGACCGCGGCCAGGATTCGAGGTTTGTCGTCCACCAGGACGTAGTGCTGCGCCGGATAGCGTCGCTCGACGTCATCCAGTGCCTCTTCCTTGTGGATGTAGATCAACACGTGGCCGTCCACGGCCTGCCAGATGCCGGAGCGCTGAACCTTGCGGGGCTGGAACACCACGTCGCCGTCGGACAGGATCACCGTCGGGCCGCACCCACGCAGCCGTTTGAGGACGTCGAGCGCCCCCGGATAGAGGCGACTGGCGAACGGGTAATCGACCAGGTAGGACGACATGGTCATGAGGTGCACGTCCTGAGGGTGCTCGACCCGGTAGCGCTGGAGCGCGCCCAGGTAGTCGCGATATCCGAGCTCGACGAATCGCGCCTCGAGGATCGCCCAGTACCGGTCGCGAGAGGCGGCGCCGAACTCACGCTCGAGATGACGTCGGAGGTCGTCCTGGACGCGATCGTTGTCGAGCAGCGTGTTGTCCACGTCGACGAGGAAGACGACGGGAGCAGCGGTCATGACGCGGCCGCCATCGTGGTGCCGGTTCGAGCCGAGGCCAGGCTCAAGTCCCGCAGCGACTGGAAGGCCGACGCGGACAGCATCTCGTCGGTGAGCCGCCAGCGCCAGTTACCCTGAGCGCTTCCGGGCTGGTTCATTCGCGCCTCCTTACCCAGGTTGAGGACGTCCTGCAACGGAGCGATCGCGAGCGCGGCGGCCGACGACCACGCCAGACCCAGCAAGGCGGGAGCCGCCTCCTCGCTGGTGCCCGCCCCGCGCCCGAGATAGCTCCACAGATTGCATCGCTCGGCGTCGGGCAGATCCTCGTACCATCCACGCGTCGTCGGATTGTCGTGCGTGCCCGTGTACACGACCGTGTTGGGGA
>WNGA01020103.1_pt1 | contig 13111 bp, 11 predicted proteins | sample 5400061 | NCBI WGS metagenome assembly WNGA01 (sample SAMN13153366, study PRJNA577476) | soil metagenome | isolation source: 100 cm soil or saprolite under grassland replicate 2 | place: USA:California | collected 2016-06-15
GGTGAGAGATCGAGCACCCACAGATCGGGTTCCGTATATGAGTTGATCGGCTGGTTGGTCGCGGCGATGAATGCGACCTGTTTGCCGTCAGGACTGAGGGACAACGCGCCTCCGCCCGGGCCGAACTGCGTGTTCAGATCGATTGTTGTGATCTTGATAGGTTTACCGCCGGCGGCCGGCACGGAGTAAAGATCTGTTCTCGGCAGTTCGTAATACGGTTCGTCGATCCGGCTCGAGGTGAAATAAATTTGCGAGCCGTCCTTCGACCAAATCGCATTGTCTTCATCGAAGCGGCCTGTAGTGAGCTGGCGCGGTTTAACTTTCTCTTCGGCGCTCGGTGCTGCGGTAACGAGCCAGATATGAGTCGGATGCTTTGGATCGATGTAACCTTCGTTGTCTTGTCGATACACTGCGCGCGTGATCACGCGCACGTCGCTCTCGTGCTCATCTGTAGCCGAGGGCGGCTTGTCCGCCGTAGCCTTGGCAGAGGCGGATGACCCTGACTTTTGCTGCGATTTTTTCTTTTCCTGTTTGGCAAGGTCCTCCGCGTTCGTATCGCTTGTGAACGCAATGTTTTTTCCGTCTGGCGCCCAGACCGGACTGCCAGCGCCTCTCCGCAAGTCGGTAAAAACAAAGGAATCGCCGCCGGCCATCGGCAGCATTGCGAGCTGTGGCGGTTCAGGCTTGCCGTCTTTTTCGGTCGAGCGCAGGAACAGCAGGAATTTTCCGTCGGGTGACCAGCGCGGCGTGGTATCGTGATCGCCTTTTGTCAGTTGACGCGGCGCTTCGCTGCCTGCCACCGGCACCGACCAAATGGAAGTGTTATATCCTTCTTTCTTCTCGTTGACGGTGACGCGCACAAATGCAACGCGCGCGCCATCCGGCGACACCTGCGGATCACCGATCCAGACAAAATCCCAAAGATCTTTTTCGGTGATGGGCCGCTTTTGCGCGAAGGCAGTGGCGACGGCAGTTACGAAGAGAACAAAAATGACGAATAGCTTCGCCGCGTTGAATCGTTGGATCGCTGAATCGTTAAATCGTGAGTACGATGTAACGATGTAACGATGTAACCAATTACTGTGGTTCCTCATTCCTTCGACATTCGGATTTCGTCATTTCGCGGCCGCGCCGCGGCCGCGGTCACATATGCTCGATCACGTTATCCCCGAACTGCGAGCACTTGATCTCGGTCGCGCCGTCCATCAAACGAGCGAAATCATACGTGACGCGCTTACTTTCGATCGCGCCGCTCAATCCTTTGAGAATCAGGTCGGCGGCTTCCGTCCAGCCCATGTAACGGAACATCATTTCACCGGACAGAATTACCGAGCCGGGATTCACCTTGTCCTGGTTCGCGTATTTCGGCGCGGTGCCATGCGTAGCTTCGAAAACTGCGTGGCCTGTGATGTAATTGATATTTCCTCCGGGCGCGATGCCGATCCCGCCCACCTGTGCAGCCAGCGCGTCGCTCAGGTAATCGCCATTCAAATTTAGCGTGGCGATGACATCGAAATCTTCGGGCCGCGTCAATACCTGCTGGAGTGTGATGTCGGCAATGGCGTCCTTGATCACAATTCCCGCACCCGGTTTGCCCATCGGAATTCTGCACCAGGGCCCGCCGTCGAATTCTTCCGCGCCAAAATATTTTTTTGCGATTTCAAAACCCCAATCGCGGAATGCGCCCTCGGTAAATTTCATGATGTTCCCCTTATGAACCAGCGTCACACTCTTGCGCCGGTTTTGAATCGCGTACGAAATCGCGCTGTGAATCAGTCGCACACTGCCTGAATAACTGACCGGTTTGATCCCGATTCCTACACACACGTCATCGCTCTCTTGTGCGCCGACCATCTTCCAAAAAGTCTTCGCTTTTTCTTTCGTGCCGAAACGAACCTTCTCGAACTGTTTCGGAAATTCCTTTTGCAGAAAATCGAGAACTTTTTGCGCCTCAGACGTGCCGGCGGCGTATTCGATTCCGGCATAAATATCTTCCGTGTTTTCGCGGAAGATCACCATGTTCACTTTCTCCGGATGTTTGACGGGAGAGGGGACGCCTTTGAAGTACTGAATTGGCCGGAGGCAAACGAAAAGATCCAGCAACTGCCGCAGGGCAACGTTAAGCGAGCGAATGCCGCCACCGACCGGAGTGGTCAGCGGTCCTTTGATACCGATCAAGTACTCGCGGAATGCTTCTACCGTATCGTCCGGCAGCCATTCATCGAATTTGTCCTTCGCTGTTTGACCGGCGAAAACTTCGAACCAGGCGATTTTCTTCCTGCCGCCATATGCCTTTTCCACTGCCGCATCGAACACGCGCACACTCGCCGCCCAAATATCCGGCCCTGTTCCATCTCCGCGAATGAATGGAATGATCGGTTGATCCGGCACATTCAATCTGTCGGTTCTGGTAATTTTTTCGCCCGCGGGCGGAGCAACGTCTTTGTACGGCATAGGCGCAAAGTGTAGAGGCGGGTGTCTCAAGTCGCAACCAAACCTGCCGATGATCGGCAGTCAGCCAGCACCTAACGGCTAAACTAGAAACCGATGTCCCAAACTCGAAGCTCAGTCTTGCACGAATCTTTTCAACGAAATGGCGACCTCTGGAAATTCGTGCAGGGCCTGGCGATCAACCGTCAACAACCGAACTCCGTTGGCATGCGCCAGCGCGACGTGTTCTTCAAGGTAATCGTCGCAATTATGGAACCGTAACCGTTCCATTTTGGTTGTCACCGCAACGACAATACTGGCGTTCGATGACTGACTGCTCTCGGTTATCCGCCGCTTCTAGTCGACGTTATCGTTTGGCGGTTGTTCAGGCGAGTTCACTTGTGGCGTGAGCGGAGTGATTATGTACGGCGGCAGGATTTGATTTACCGGGCACGGCTCTACAATTTCCTTGCCTTTATACTCTTTATAATCTTTTCCGTCTTTCCCGTAGTAGCCCCGCGCTGGCTGCACCCCCCTGGCCACAGCTGCGATCCTGTCTGCAAGATCAGGACGGGCTCTCATCGCTCCGGCTACAAGCATGCGACGCTGGCTCGGAGGGTAACGAACAAGGAGCGAACTCAATGCTGCCATAAATTGGTCCGGTGTGGCGGTCTCGATGCTGGCCGCTCCGGCTGCTCTGACCGCGCGGTCCAAATCGCCATTCTGGGCCACAACTTGATGTTGACCTTGAATTTCCTCCTCAATCAGTCCCGCACTGGGCAATCGCCGAAAGTCTCGAACAAGAGGAGAAGAGAGTTGGTCTTGAAGATCAACATACACCGGGTCCTCCAATCTCATGTAGACCGGATCGTAAACTACCCTTTGACCTGCCAGGACCTGCACACTTTGGCCCACGCGGTCCAGGTGCATGCACGCCGATCCTTCGAGCACCGTAAATTCGACAATTCCGCTCGGATAGACGTGGCCCAATACCGTTGTGCCTGTAATTGCTGCCGTGACCGGACCCATCTTGATCTGTGCGCCGCCGGCTTTCTTTGGCACATACAGCAAGAATTGTCCGCTTCCCAGCTCGATCGTTCGCCCGCCTCCTATGTTGTAAATAGTCTTCTCGCCCAAACGCGTGATCGTTTCATCTCTAAACGTCAGCTCGCTGCGGGATTGAGTCCCGGTTTGCACGGCGTTGCCCTGGCGAACAGTCTCGTTCACCGCCGCCGGGCGCGCCGCTGCGCCGGATGGTACCACTTTAACGTCCTGTATCACTTGAGTAACCTTTGCTTCCTGGAGATCCTCAGCAGAAAGGTCATTTGGCAGCCAATTTACCAGAGCACAAGCGACTGGGGCGACGAATAAAATATAGCGGCGATCCATATTCATAGGCGGATTTATAGTGTGTTGTGTGGCAATTGTGAAGTCTTTTCTTCAGGCTTTTTCGCCCTGGCCTGAGACCAGGGATTAGACGGATTTCGCGGCTGGCGCACCGCGGCCGGCGCGATTTGCGGATCTGCCGGCTTCTGATCTTTTTGCGCGCTTCGGCTTGCACCTGGGGCGCTCGACATTCAGCAGTTGCGACGCATCCATTTTCTGACTACAATTCGTCCCCAAGATGTTCGGCCCCAGCATCTCCTGCCGCGCGCGTCCGAACGCGCAGCGTGCGCCGGCTTCAACGCTTCAACGCTTCAACCCTTCAACGGTTCAACGCTTCAGCGGCTTCACCCTTTTGGAGCTCTTAATCGTCGTCGGGATCATCGGGCTGTTGATGGTTTTGATGGCTCCGGCATTCACATACATGAAAAGCGGGACTGATTTCACGAGTGCGGTATATGGGATTCAAGGAACCCTCGAAAGTGCACGAACCTACGCGAAAGCGAACCATACCTATGTATTCGTTGGTTTTACTGAGGTGGATTCTTCACTCGATGCCTCAGCTAATCCCCAAGTTGCAGGAGTTGGCAGAGTCGCGGTCGCGGTCGTTGCTTCCAAAGATGGCACTCGGCAATGTCAGTACAAAACGAGCGATCAGGGGAACGATTGGACAACTAATTATTCCAACGGCGCTCACTTGGTCGCAATTGGGAAATTACAACGGTACGAGAATTTGCATTTCAATACTCTCAATTTTCCCTCATGGCCGCCATCGACTCATCAGGGCTCGAACATGGCAAGGTACCAGCCGGGAACGTCCTATACTTTGGGTATTTCGCCCAATTCAGTGACACCGTTCGCTTGGCCTTTGGGTAAGGCACAAAATGCAGGTCAGTACCAGTTCAACAAGGTGATCAACTTCGATCCCACCGGCGTTGCGCGGATCGCGTACGCCACCAATGCCGACGAAATTGTCAGTGTTATGGAAATCGATTTTCTCACAACGCATGGCACTGCTCCGTCGCCCACGCCAAACCCATTTATTCAAGACGTCGGGAATCATGCGGCAATACAGATTGCTCCAATGAGCGGCGAGATCCGGGTTTATCGGCCATGAGGCGTCTGAATTTTGATATCTACGCGTTTTCACTCATCGAGGTAACGCTCGCCTTAGGCGTCGCGGCATTTTGCTTGATCGCAGTATTCGGTTTGATGCCCATCGGCGTGCAGACAAATCGTAACGCGACTTCTCAAACGGCGGCCGCTAGCATCATCCGCACGGTTGTCGCCGATTTGCGGGGCACGCCGCGATGCGCAGCGACATCAGCGCAATATCAAATTATCTTGGGCACTGGGCCGGTATGCGGGTCAGTCACATCTCCCAGCCCAAAAACATTGTATTTCGATAGTACCGGCCAGTTCTCGATATTGCCAGGCACAAACTCTCGTTATCAACTGAACGTAACATGGAACGTAACAGGCGGTTGTTCGGCCGCACTGCCTTGTGCCGATATTAAGGTTACCTGGCCCGCCGCTGCCAGCCCCGCAAATGCGAGTGGCTCAGTGGAAATGTGCGGAACTAGCGCCATGCGTTGGAAGAATATAACCAAACCTCCTGTAGAGGCAGCCGTGACGGCTGCATTTCGCAACCATCCGCAGGCGGCACGCCTGCCACTACAACGCGCCTATGCAGCTGCTTTCACCTTGGCGGAGCTTGTCGTCACCGTCGGCGTCCTCGTGCTGCTTGTTTTCCTTTTTACCCAGCTTCTGAACAGCGCCGCCACGGTCACGACACTCGGTCACAAGCGAATGGATGTGGATTCACAGGCCCGGGAAGTTTTGGATCGGATGGCAATCGACTTCTCACAAATGTTAAAGCGTTCGGATGTCGATTACTATCTAAAGTCACCAGGAAATCCGCAAACCGGCAATGACCAGATGGCTTTCTACGCTGCACTGCCTGGATATTTCGGTACAACTCCTGCGCCGGCGCCGGGCTCCACGAGCAAAAGTCCCGTCTCGCTGGTTGCCTATCGCATCGACCCGAATAGCACTTGGTCTGCGTATAACAGAATGGAACGTCTTGGGCATGGCCTGGCTTGGAATGCGTTCTCTGCAAGTTGGCCTCCGGTCATGTTCCTGCCGCAGACCATCAGCGCGACTTGGAACTCCGTGCTCTCTCCAACCAGCGAAGCTACCTCGGAGTATGAGACCATCGGTCCGCAGGTTTTCCGGTTCGAATATTATTATCTAGTGAGGGGGCAATTTGAACCCGGAGCTATACCAAACCCGACCCCGATTCCTTCGGCGACTCCGCCATTCCTAACGACCATACCTTGGGATACCACCTGTGCGTGCCCAAGTCCGACCCCAACCGTAGCCCCTTCGGCGACCCCGACTCCGATTGCAACGCCCACTCCGACCCCGGTTCCAACCCCGCTCCCACCAGCAGTGTGCTGCCACCTTTCTCCGCAAGGTATGCAAGATGTAGTAGCGATTGTGGTTGATATTGCAGTAATTGATCCCAAAAGCCGAGGGTTAGTTACTAATGTGCAGCTTGCAAGACTCAATGGCGCGGATGGCGTGGCGCCTATACTAGTCGATTACGCTCCGGGTATGGCGCCGGGTCAGCTTTTGACGCAATGGCGGGCAGCTCTCGATGCGAATGCAATTGGCTTGCCGCAACCGGTGATTTCCGGTATTCGCTTGTACGAACGCTATCTTTATCTGTCGCCGCCCACGCTGAATACCCCATGAAAAGTTTCGTACACTCTGGCGGTGTTTCGCGCTTACAACGCGTTGAGGACAACGCGTTCCACCTTCGTGCGCGCATCCAAGTGGATCGGCTTGGCCTCAAGCCGATGGCACGCGAAACCGCCGCCGGCGCAAGAAAATTTGGCGGCAACGCCGCATCTGTTCATCGACGCGTTGAGCGTAAAGCTCCGTGGGAGCCACGCTCCTTTACGGAGGACAACGCATTCCACCTCACTCTATGAAAAAGTTCTCCTATTGTCGTGATGCTGCGTCTAAAGGCGCGGCTTTAATGCTTGTTCTCGCCTTCGTTGTGCTCTTGACAGGCATGGCTTTGGCTTATTTCTCACGCACCACTGCCGACCGGCAGCTTGCTCACTCGAGTTACAGCGATACGTCTTCTGACCTGCTGGCCCGCAGTGCGCTCGACATTATCGTTAGCGATTTTAAGCAGGAACTTCTCCCCCCAAATCCAAATCCACCAACTGCGCCGCAAGTTACTCGATCCAACATCCAGCCACAAAGGTCAGGCGATGACGCCTCCATTCCAAATCTAATCCGGAGAAGCGTCTACCCCGACACTATAGGTTCACGCGGCGGCGTCTCAAGTTTGGCCTCTGCGATCAGCTCTGGACCAGCTGATCCCAACAACCCTCAGCGCGGTGAAATTAAATCCGCTCGCTGGAATAGTCATTACTTGATTCCGCGATCCACCACGAGCGACAGCATTGTCGACTCAACGCCAATATCAAACTTCACCCCTCCTGACTGGGTGCTGGTAACCCGCAATGGCCCGGTGGCCTTCTCTGGATGGAACAACAACCTAAAGGACCCTTCGTCAGCCAACTACGTCGTGGGGCGCTATGCCTTTGCAGTCTATGACGAGGGCGGCTTGCTCCCCATGAACTTGGCGGGCTATCCCAGTTGGTCGAATAGCCTGCCTTGTTTCGCTAACCCAGCTCCGACTCCGTGGCTGGTGAATGTTGGCCGCAAAGGAACAGTGGCTTTCGCTGACCTTACTGCTTTGGGATCGTCCGCACCGTCGCCAACAGTAATCGACAACCTCGTAGGCTGGCGGAATTATGCTATGACGAAGCGGACATTTACCAACTTCCCCACCGGGATCCCAGGTTTTGCAACAGACGACTGCACGAAGGCGGATTTCTATGGCAGTTACCTGCTTTATTTTGGCGATCCGCCATTCGCCATTGAGAGCCTCGCCGACAACTTGGCTGCCTCAATTTATCCGTTCACTTCGGCAGCGGCCAACGTTTGGAATGGCCGCACGGACCAGGCGTTCGTGAGCCGGCAGCAACTGTTGAAGCTGCGTAGCAGTCTGGGTCTCAGCCAGAACGTGCTTCAATACATGGGCACTTTTTCCCGGGAACGAAATCGACCGGCGGCTGACTGGTCGCCGGATTTGGCAGGCAGTCTAAGCGAAGGTCGCTTCAACCTGAACAACCTAGCCTTGGTCGTACCGAATCCAGCTGATTGCGTACTCCCGCACGGCAAAAAGAGAGGCTGGCTGACTGGCAAGAACCGGAACCATCTTTGCGGAACCCCAGAGGAGATCATCGAGTTATTCGGACTATTTTGGGTAACAGCCGAAACGTTAGATAACACCTACCACATCCCGGGTCACTGGACGTACATCCAAAATACCGGGCCAAATCCGCCCGGGAACCCTGATCCAAATCCGCAAAGCATTATTTGCTTCAGAGGAAGGAATCAACAAAACGATTTCTTTCAGATCCTGCACTATGCGTTGAATGTCGGGCGACCTGGTGGAGCAGATCGGTGCGCCGGTTCGGGTTCGAAAGACAGGACCTTTGCAATTGGAGCGTCACTCATTGATCAATACGATTCCGGCGCGGATTGTGATAATTATCTTCCAGCTAACTGGAGCGAAACGGGCTGTGACCTTGACTCGCACGTGGTCACCCATAATGGCGGGAACAGAAAGTACGCGACACATACGACAGTTATTAGGTACGGACAGGGGAGCACCGGCAGCTCGTTCGGCTATGGCATGGAGCCGAACAACCGAAATCCTGATCCTTGCCCGCCGTGCGACTCGATCAATGGCGATAGGCTCTACGAGGCGAATCCTTCTGGCAATGACCCGCACCGGCCCCAGGATGCTCCCGTTCCAATAGCAACTACCCAAGTGATCAGCCATGCTTTCAGCAACGTAGGCGAACTTGGCTACGGCATCGATACATTGGCTGCGGGTCGGCCGACACTGGATTTTAGCTCACCAGACTTTCCAGATGCGCCAGTGCTCGATTTCTTTAGCTATAATCCTATCAGCAGCGCCTATCCGCGCGCGGGCATCGTTAATCTCTACACCAGAAATGCGCCTGTTCTCGCTGCGATGCTGTCGCAGACATTGCAAACTGATGCAGCAGCCAATGTCAACCCTCCGTCGCCGGTCCTTTCACAGTCGCAAGCCATGACCGCGGCGACCGCGATCGTTCAAGAGACTCAAAGCATCCTTTCAGGAAGCACCAGTCACACTGACTTGACACGCGCTGTCGCAGCGCGGCTTGCCGCACGGGGTGGCAGCGCGCTCGGGTGGTCGTACACCACGGAGAGGGACAAAATGGAGTCGGTCGCGCGCGCGTTGGCGGAGATGGGACAAACGCGAACTTGGAATCTGATGATCGACGTGATCGCGCAAACCGGCCACTACGCTCCAAATTCGCAAGGCCTAACTGATTTCATCTCCGAAGGCGAAAAACGATACTGGCTCCACATTGCCCTCGGCCGCGATCTTATTCATCCCGATGGAACCCCCTGCGTAGCTGGCGACACCGGATGCCAGGTGGATGTGCTTGGCAGCCAGCTTGAAGAAGTGGTTGACTAGCAAAGCCGATCCGCCTCCGCTGCGGCCACGCTATCGCATTCCAGCACGGTCCGGAAGTGTGTCGGGATGCTTAAGATGCGTGTTCATCATGGAGTCGAGCAGGATTACTCGGTGCAGGTTACGATCGAGGTCGTAAACAATAGCGCCGTCTGCTCCGCGCTACGCGAGTATCAGAAGAACTGGCTACCGGGCTACGTCAGTAGCTACGCCGCCGCCGGACCTTGTCCTTTGTTGGCGTCCGTCTAGTAACGCTTTACGGAGGGATCCTGGTGCTTTTGTAAGTTCCCCCCGAGGCTGTCGAATGTATGGTTTATTTTTCCGTACGCCTGGGCCGTCCAATCTTTGAAAGGTGTGTTCCAGCCAAGGAAAATCAGGGCACCAATAATCACGAGTTCAGCCAACAGTCGCATAAGCTTTGAGACTGGCAGGATGTCCCAGTCGAGGTCAATTTAATTCTAATTTTTACACGTGCGCAATCTAAGAACACTGGGCGCGACAAATCTTCGCTGATGAACTTGATGGAACCCATGGCCCCGCGCCTGTGGGGCAAAGGCGGCGCGATTGGTTTTTTCTGCCTCATTCTGGCGGGGTTACATGAGGCTTTCAACAAGCGCTTGTTCTTCGGTCCGCCAGGGCAAATCAATTCGGTGGCGGATAAGAGGTCAGCGTCAGGAGAAAATCCAACATCCAACTTGCTGAAGGCGGAATGGTTTCAAAAGTGTCTGAGAGTCAGTCGCAGAAGATAAAATGCACGAAGCATCGAAAATGGGCTTTCGCGTAACGCGGAAACACGAAAAGGGATGACATCGTATATTCGTTATTTTCTTAAACACGCGCACTACCAAGCAGCAGCTTCTTTGGCGATGAACGCATTAAGCTGGCCGGAAAGTGAATCGCACTTTCAGCACTGGTGGTTTGGACTTCACGAGTGTATCAGCAGATTCTCGGTGTCCATTTTTCAACCTCGGCGCGGCATCGCCGTTACTGCGGTCCAGTATTCGCTCGAGGTGACGCGACGTTTTTGAGCAAGAGCTCCCACTGGTTACATCGCTCAACTCGCTGGCGCTCCCACGTCCGAGCAGCCGAATCCAGATTAGCAGAGGTCTGCGGAGTCTGGTATAACGCTGCGATCCAAGCCACGATCTCCGGAACCTGCTCGGGCTCGAAGCACGCCGTGTCGGGACGATCCCTGAGGCAATTTGCAATCGCACCGTCGGTCGGACCGATCCAGATCAGCGGCTTCGGCATCGGGATGATGCGGGCGAGCTTGCTCGGCCAGAGCAAACCGCGCGTTTCACGCCGCTGAGTAGCGATGAGAACACTGCTGGCCAGGACGGTCTGCAGCGACTGCGCTTCGTCGGTATAATCGCACCAGCGGCAGTTTTTGAGCTTCAGTTCGCCCGCGAAACGCTGCGCCTCCATCCACATTGCACCGCCACCCTCGAAGAGCAGTTGAATTGGCAACGCCCGATCTTCGAGCTCGCGTTGTGCAAGAAGAATCGGGCGCCACTCGTGCGCGCGGCCGAGGTTGCCGGAATACAGCCACGTCCAGCTCTGCGCTGCGAGCTTCGCGCCAGTACCCTGCGTCGGCGGAGGAATCACTTCCGTTGTGAGATCAGCTGCAGCCCATGGCGAAATGATCTTTGTTTCGACTCCGTACACTTTTTTAAGATGCGCTGCCATGTCGTCATCGAGCGCAACGATGATGGCACAACGGTGATACGCCCAGCGCATGAGCCTCCGGAATATCCCGGAAGCACCAGTTGGGCGCAGCTCGCCTAGCGCAATTGCCAGATCGGGATACAAGTCCATGGCCCAATGCGCGAGAACAATGCGTCGGGTCCATGCGACTGATGCGGTAGCGACGAGCAGGCATGGCGGCGATGAAAGCGCGAGGATGACATCCGGACGCGGCTTAGACAAAAGCGCTCCCCACGTAATCACAGCCAGCGCTTTAAGTTCTCTCAAAAGGCGGCTTCCCGTGCGAGCATGATGGCCTCGGTATTCCGCTTGTTCCGAAACAATCCGGACAGTGTGTCCTTGATGCACAAAAAATGCACGCAGCTCATCCACCAATCGCGACGTGGGCGCCCGCGCGGGCGGTGCGTATTGATTGAGAATAAGCAGTTTCAAAACTCGAATCTAAATGACAAATGCGGTAATCAGAATCAAAGAACGAACAAAGGCCGCGAGAATGGAAAATTACCTTAAGGAAATGCTTGTGACTCTGGCGGATGCCGGCGTCGAGTTTGTAGTCGGCGGTGGAGTCGCCTGCGTTCTGCACGGCGTTGAGCGCGTTACTCTCGATCTCGACATTGCAGTGCAAATGAATTCGCCAAATCTGGACCGCTTGATTTGTGCAGTAGAGCAACTCAATTTGCAACCGCGGGTGCCAGTGTCGCTGGCCGATATTGGTGACCCGGATTTCGTTCGTTCGATGGTTACGGAGAAAGGAGCTCTTGTCTTCAGTTTGGCAGATTTCAATAACCCGCTTCGGCATCTTGATATTTTTTTAAGCCCGGCCTTGTCCTTCGAACGATTAATCAAAGGAGCGAAGTGGTTCGACATCGGCGACACCAAAGTGCGCGTTGCATCAAAAGAATTGCTCATACAAATTAAAAACGAGATTACGCCCCTTCGGCCAAAGGATGTTCTAGACGTGCAAGAACTTTCGAGATTGATTGAGGAAGAGTCGCGATGAATCTGCGCAAGAAATCAACGCGCGAAGAATTCGAGCGTGCACTTGCCCAGTGTAAACCGGAGGATTTCGACGGCCATACCGAATTCCATCGATTGACGCCCGAGCAGCGGCTGGAATGGCTGTGCCAGGCGGCGACGTTCGTTTACGAATTCAAAGGCAAAGCAAATCCTGGCGCTGGGAACTGAACACTCGTCGATTGCTGGACGGGCAACCTACTTTTCGAGAACAATTGAAATGGCTGGAGGAAGCCGAAACGCTATCGCTGCATCTCCGCGCGAATCGCGAATCGCAATCGAATGACAACTATCGCCGACGCGGCGAGAAGTGAGTGACCCGTGATCGCTGCGGAATGAATCTGTGTCAATCTGTGTTCATCTGTGGCTGAATGGAAGTGATGGCACCTATTTTCCTGGCGTTTCTTGCTGCGACCGTTTTCGCGGATACGAGCCTGGTGAAGACGGAGTTACAGCAGAATCGAACCCCGACCCCGGCGGTTCTTCAATCGCCTGCTTCCAAACAAGGCTTGAATTTCGTCGTGGGCGCTCACGGCCTCGATTCACTCTCGTTCAATGGACAATCGCTTCTCGTTTCGCCTGAAAGCGGGAAGTTGCAGCCGCAGAAATCTGTTTTTCGTGCTGTGCTCGACGCACTTGTTCCGCGGTCTTCACCGCGAGTCGTGACCCCAGGCAAAAAAGCCGACACAGTCGATCTAAGTTATCCCTGGGGACGCCTCTCCTGCGCGTACGGCAAACAAGACGACAGACTCACAATGAGACTTGAGGTTTCGAATACCAGCTCAGAGCCACTTAACGAATTCTCCCTTCGCTTGATGGAACTGAAGTTTCCGCGTGTTCCGAATGGCGGCACGCTCGAGGCGGGGATGTTCGGGTTCGGCTTCAAAGGACCGGAATGGCCCCTGGATCGTTGGCCTGCTTCGATTCCTTCAATTGCCGATCCACTGTTTAGCGTTCCAATTGTTC
>WNGA01014509.1_pt1 | contig 13109 bp, 14 predicted proteins | sample 5400061 | NCBI WGS metagenome assembly WNGA01 (sample SAMN13153366, study PRJNA577476) | soil metagenome | isolation source: 100 cm soil or saprolite under grassland replicate 2 | place: USA:California | collected 2016-06-15
GACGATGTCCCGGCGTTCCACCCGCGCGACGATATCAGTCGCCGTCTCGCTGGCAGACGCCTCCAGGGGCCTCTCTCGACCTTTGCGCTCGCGCGTCTCCCAGATGTTGTTCGGCATTGCCGGAGTGATCGCCTGGACCGGTCGGGGCGTGCTCCGGGACGTCTCCCTGGATCGCTTCTATGCGGCCATCCCCGGTGGTCTCTTCCCGGGCTCGCCGTCATCGAGGCGGAGGGACGCCTCGGCGACCGCCGCGTCGGTCAGCACTTGCCCCCTTCGGCGCCTTCGGACCAGCCCTGAATGTGAGGTCGAGCGACGCGAACGCGCGTACTTTGGTCGGCGAGGATGCGGTCATGCGTGTCCTCCATGCCCCCGGCCGGTCGTGTGGTGCGGGGGCGTTTCTTGTCGGTGTAGCGAGCGTGAAGGCGGCACGTCCATCTCGAAACGCTAGGGAGGCCTAGGAACACTACGCGCGCGGGCACATTCGACCTTCTTTCGACGGGCACGTCGAAAAACCCCAGGGGGGCCGTCATGTCAACACGCTGACATCAGACGCGTTCCGACAGTTCAGGCGGGGGGCTAGGTACGTTGGCTAGTTCGTAGTGGAGCGCTTTGTTGCCGTACCAGAGCTTGCTCTGGAACGAGAACGACTCCCATTGGAACTCCCGTAGCTCCGCTGGCACGCGCTCGCGCACGAGCGGACGCACGCGCCGCAGGCACTCGGCTGGCTGCATCAGGGGATCCGCGTGCGCAGCACGAGGTCGACGATACCGGTCAGGGCCGGCATGACGATGCCCGCGAGAGTCGCAAGCTTGATCACACCGGCGCGGGTCGGCACCGCGACGACGATCCAGATCGCGTCAGCGACCAGAGAGCCGACGATGAAGAGTGCGGCACCGACGAGCGGCCGACCCGGAGTGCCGTGCCAGATCGCCGCGGTGGTGAATGCGAAGCCCACACCGGCCAGGAACCAGACCGCGGGACTTCCTCGCCGATTCCCTCCGATCGCGATGATGACCGCGGGGATCAGGTACGGGATGAGTGTGGTCGTCCAACTCAGTAGCGCTGCAAGACCGATCATCACCCAGCGGCGCGTGTGAAGTGATGCAGCAGGGCGAGCATCATCCCGGCCGACAGTGAGATGAGCGGGACGAAGAGCGGGTTGGAGCGATCGATGCCGGCCGCGAGATAGATGCGCGTGGTGTGCTGGAACGCGGGTTCACTCGCGAGCACGGGGATACGGGAGATGTACTGGATGACCTCGGGCGAGAGGTTCGTCGCGAGTGGCCCGGCGAAGCGTTCGGCTGCGGTCGCGGCGATCAGAAAGCCGAACACCAGCGCGCTTGGCCAACCGATAGGCCGCCGGATGCGAGGCTGCGTGCCGCGCGCGGCCGGCTCGGGCCGCGCGAGCGCGACGCGGCAAGAGGTGATGCCGAGGAAGGCGATGAAGAGGCCCCAGCCCGAACATCGAGTGGGGGAACGACCAGTTCGTTTCATCCAGGCCGAACGTCGTGTGCCAGATCGCGTCGAACACCCCGGCGAGCGCCACGACACCGAAGCCCGCCGCGGCAAGGCCGATCGCGCCCGGGATAGGGAAGGGGACGATCGGGAGGCGGAACGTCGGACCGAACCATCGGCGCAGATCCGGCGTGAAGGCGATATGCGCGAGCGTGATGGTGGCGCACAGGTGCATCGAGTAGATGAAGAGGTGTGGCAGAGAGAAGAAGTCTTCGAACGCGTGCGTCGCGTGCCAGCGGCGGTCCCAGTCGAAGCCGATGCCGAATGCGAGGAGATCCAAGACGACGGCAAGCCACAGAAGTCGGTACGCGGTCGCGAGGCTGGCGTTTTCGCGGACCGGTTCGACCGCGCCGATCACAGTCGCGCTCACGTCGTCGATACGCTAGAGGCGCGGCCAATGCTTAGCCTCACTCGCTGTTCGCGCCTGTCTCGATAGCCTAGAATCGCGCGAGCGTTACTCCCTGGTAGCTCAGTGGTAGAGCGAGCGGCTCGTGGTCAAGGGCAGCCCCTTGGCGAAAGTCAGGGGTGTTACTGGGTGAATTGCGGGAAACCTTCGGCGTGTTGTCGCCATGGCAATCCGCAGCCAAGCCCGGACGAAGGTCCGGGAAGGTTCAGAGACTATGCGCCCGGCGCCTAAGGCCTGCAGGGCTATGGCGAAGAGATAGTCCACGCCCGCGGGAAACCGCGGGGTTCTGTGTAACCGCCAGGTCGGAGGTTCGAATCCTCCCCAGGGAGCAGGCGGATCACGCGGCCGATGCTTGACATGAGTGGCCATTAGAACTAATGTTCTAAGATGCTATTGGTCTGCGAAACATGCGGAAAATCGTTCTCAGATCGTCCGACCATCCTCGGAAAACAACGCCATCTCAACGGTCGGAAGCAGTGTCTCGATTGTTTGCCGTTCCGACCGCGTCGCAGCCCGAGCTTCGTGGCACATCGCCCGGCAAAAGAGCTTCGCTGCGAGGCTTGCGGAAGGCTCTTCGCGGCCAAACAGACGATCGACGGCCAGGTCCGATCTCTCTATCGGCGACGGTTCTGCCTCTCTTGCTCGCCGTTCGGGATCCACAACACATCGAAGCGACCACCGGGGGATCTCACCGCCGATGAGCTGGTTTCTCACCGACGGAAACGTCGCAACGCGAAGACGTACAGGTACCTGAAGAAGCGTCGTCGCGAGTTGAAGGCGCAGCTCGTTGCGATGCGTGGAGGTCGATGCTGCTCGTGCGCGTATATCGGTCCCGCGGCGGCCTTCGATTTCCATCACCGCATTCCGTCGTCCAAGCGGTTTGCAGTCGGCACGTTCAGCGGCCCATGGAACGAGCTGCTGGCTGAGGCCGAAAAGTGCGACATGCTCTGCGCGAACTGTCATCGGCTCCACCATGCCGCGCAGGACGTGAACAGTAAGGGCGGCGCGGTGGTGGACTTCCGGCGCCGATTGAAGGTCCGCGCCGTTGACTACATGGGAGGTCGCTGCTTCGACTGCGAGCGGACTGGCCCGCCCGGGCTCTTCGACTTTCATCACATAGACGCGAAGGACAAGGGATTCGGGATCGGTCAAGACGGCATCCCGCGACGATGGGAGAGAGTCGTCGCCGAGCTTGAGAAATGCGTGATGCTCTGCGCCAACTGCCACCGTGAGGTGCATGCTGGCATACGCACGATCCGCCCGACGCTCCTCGGTCTCGCGGAGGACGTCCTGCCCTACGTCGCGTAGCGCTGCGCCCATCGTGGCACTATCGCCACCGTGGACGGCCCCTTCTTCGAAGATTTCACGGTCGGCGCGACGTTCCGCTCGTCGATCGGTCGCACGATCACCCAGACCGACAACATCCAGTTCTCGCTGCTGACGAACAACACCAACGAGATCCACATCAACACGCACTACGCGGCGCAGACCGAGTTCAAACATCCGCTGGTGAACAGCTTCCTCACGCTGGCGACGGTCGCGGGCATGATGGTCCCGGAGACGAGCCGCTGGGGATTCGCGCCGCGCGAATAGCGGTGGACTTCGCTCGGACCGACGAGCAGGAGTCGATCCGCTCGGCGGTGCGTTCGCTCTGCGCGCAGTTCCCCAGCGACTACTGGCGCGAGCTGGACCGCGCGAGCGAATACCCCGAGCGGTTCGTACGCGCGCTCACCGACGCCGGCTGGCTCGGGGCGCTCATCCCGACCGAATACGGCGGTGCTGGGCTCGGCTTCGCAGAGGCCGGACTCATCATCGAGGAGATCAACGCGTCCGGTGGGAACGCGGCGGCCGCGCACGCTCAGATGTACACGATGGGCACGCTGCTGCGACATGGCAGCGACGAACAGAAGCGACGCTACCTACCACGCCTCGCGACGGGCGAGCTGCGCTTGCAGGCATTCGGTGTCACCGAGCCGGAGGCGGGCTCGGACACGACGCGCATCAAGACGACAGCGACGAAGCGCGGTGATCGCTACATCATCAAGGGAAGGAAGATCTTCATCTCGCGCGCGGAGCATTCCGATCTGCTCCTGTTGCTCGCTCGTACGACGCCGTACCCGGAACTCGAAGACAAGACGAAAGGCCTCTCGGTGTTCATCGTCGATCTCCGCGCCGCCGTGGCCAGCGGTCGGATCGTGGTCCGACCGATCGAGACGATGTTCAACCACCACACCACCGAGCTCTTCATCGACGATGTCGAGGTCCCGGTAACGGATCTGGTCGGCAAAGAAGGCCAGGGGTTCCGGCACATCATCGACAGCTGGAACGCCGAGCGGATCCTCATCGCCTCCGAGTCGCTCGGGGATGGCCGCTGGTTCGTGACCCGCGCCGCCGCGTACGCGTCGCAGCGCATCGTTTTCGGCCGGCCGATCGGAGCGAATCAGGGCGTGCAGTTCCCGCTCGCGCAGGCGCACGCGCGTCTGGAGGCCGCGACGCTGCTCCGTGACAAGGCGGCGTGGCTGTTCGACCACGATCGCAAGTGCGGCGCGGAAGCGAACATGGCCAAGCTCCTTGCATCGCAGGCGGCGTGGGATGCCGCTAACGCCGCCCTCGATGCCTACGGCGGCTACGGTTTCGCTCGGGAGTACGACGTCGAGCGCAAGTTCCGCGAGACGCGTCTTCTGCTCGTCGCGCCGATCAGCAACAACCTCGTGCTCGCCTACATCGGCCAGCACGTCCTCGGGATGCCCCGGTCGTATTGATGGACGGGCTTCCGCCGATGCGCTCGCTGATGTTCGTGCCCGCGCATCGCGAGCGGATGGTCCAGCGCGCTCTCGGGCTCGGCGAGTTCGGCGCCAGCGAGCTAGACGTTGCGATCCTCGATCTCGAGGACGGGGTGCCACCGGCATCGAAGGACGAGGCCCGCCGCCTCATCGCCGATGTGCTCGGGCGTGATCCGGGAGGCGCCGCTGTTCCCCTCCGGTTCGTCCGCATCCGGCGCGCGCTCAGCGACGACGGCGCAGCCGACCTGGACGCGGTGGTCCGTCCTGGCCTGGCGGGGATCATGGCCCCGAAGGTCCGCCGCCAGGATGAGGTCGAATGGATGGCCGACAGACTCGATGCGCTGGAGCGCGACGCGAAGATCGCTCACGGGACCGTGCGGATCATCCCGTCGATCGAGAGTGCCGCCGCGCTCCTGGAGGCGCCGCGCATCGCGAAGGCCTCGGACCGCGTCGTGGGCCTCGCGTTCGGGTCGGAGGACTTCGCGCTGGACCTCGGGCTTCCGACGAAACGCGAGGGCGAGGCGGCGGACCTCCTGTATGCGCGCTCGGCGACCGTCGTCGCCGCCGTGTCGGCGGGAAAGTTTTCGTTCGACGGCATCTGGTCGGACATCGAGGACGCCGCGGGCCTTCGCGCCGATACGCTCCGCGCGCGCCGCCTCGGCTTCAGCGGCAAGACGCTCATCCATCCGGATCAGATCGCCCTCGTCAACGAGATCTTCAGCCCGACCGCGGCGGAGGTCGAAGAGGCGAGGCGGGTCGTGCGCGCGTTCGACGAAGCACTGGCGCGCGGCGAGGGCGCGGTCGCGCTCGACGGGCAGATGTTGGATGCGCCGGTCGTCGATCGCGCGCGGCGCGTCCTGCGCAGGGTCGAGCGAAACTCCTAGTCTGGTCCGCATGAGACTCCTCACGTTCGTGTCGGAAGATGGTCCGCGCGCCGGCACATTCGTCTCGGACGGCACGATCATGGCGATCCGCGCTCTGGTCCCCGGGGCACCGATCGACATGTTGCGCGTCATCGAACAGTTCGACGGGATCCGTGAGGACATCCGCGAGGCCGCGACGCGAGCCCATGGGGGACTCGAGGCGAAGCGGGCGAAGCTACTCGCACCGATACCCGTGCCGCGCCGGAACATCTTCTGCGTCGGCTGGAACTACGCCGAGCACTTCCAGGAGGGCGCGAAGATGAGAGCCGCGCAGGGCGCGCCGGGCCAGCAGGAGGTCCCCGAATATCCCGCGCTCTTTTCAAAGAATCCCGCGACGGTGACAGGACCGGACGCGACCGTGCTGTTCCCGGCGCCGCATTCGGAGCAGCTCGACTGGGAGGTCGAGCTCGCGGTCATCGTCGGTCGCCCCGGGCACGACATCACAGAGGCGAACGCGATGCAGCACGTCTTCGGCTACACCTGCGCGAACGACGTGTCCGTGCGCGACGTGCAGCGGCGGCACGGCGGCCAGTGGTTCAAAGGGAAGAACTTCGATACGCACCTGCCGATGGGACCGTGGATCGTCACGGCCGACGAGCTCGACGCGTCCGCGGTCCGCGTGCAGACGCGCGTGAACGGCACGACGAAGCAGGATTCGAACACGCGCTTCATGGTGTTCAAGATCCCTCGCCTGATCAGCGAGTTCTCGGCAGGCTGCCGACTCCAGGCCGGTGACATCATGATCACGGGGACACCCGAGGGCGTCGGCTTCGCGCGCAAGCCACCCGAATTCATGAAAATCGGCGACGTCGTCGAAGTCGAGATCGAGGGAATAGGCGTCCTACGCAATCGTGTTCAAAGGAGAACGTAGATGCCCGGTCAAATGGTGAAGTTCCCGGCGAACGGGGGCACCGCGGACGCTTACCTCGCGCTGCCGTCTTCGGGCAAGGGGCCGGGCGTGATCGTCATCCAGGAGTGGTGGGGACTCACCGACCAGATCAAGGGCCTGGCCGATATGTTCGCCCGCGAAGGGTTCGTCGCGCTCGCGCCGGACTTCTATCACGGCAAGGGCGCCAAGATCGGTGAGCCCGACCAGGCGCAGAAGCTGATGATGGAGTTCTTTCAGGCGAACACCGCCGCGAAGGATGCGAAGGGCGCGGCCGAATACCTTGCCACGCATCCTGCGGTGACGAGCAAGAAGGTCGGCGCGATCGGTTTCTGCATGGGCGGCTTCCTCGCGCTCCTCGTCGGGAGCGTCGCGCCGAACCGGGTCGCCGCGGTGGTCGATTGCTATGGGGTCGGGCAACGTATGCCGGACCTGAAGACGCTGCGCGACATCCCGGTCCTCGGCATCTTCGGCGGCAAGGACCACTCCGCGGCCGAGTTCGCAGCGCTCGAGAAGGCCGCGAAGGAGAACGGGGTGCCATTCACGAAGTACACGTACCCCGAGGCCGACCACGCGTTCCTGAACGAGCAGCGCAAGGATGTTTATCGGGCCGACGACGCGAAGGATGCCTGGAGCAAGATCCTTCCGTTCCTGAAGAGCAACGTGCGCTGATGAGCACCACGCTGTCGCCGATCATGAGCGTGAACCCGGCCACCGAGGAGGTCCTTGCGCGGTTCGACCCGTTCACGCCCGAAGAGGTCGACCGCGCGCTCGACGATGCGCACGATGCCTTCATCGCTTGGCGCGAGCGCAGCATCGCGGAGCGTGCTATCCCGATGCGCCGGCTTGCGGGTCTGCTGCGCGAGCGCGCCGATCGCTACGGACGGCTCATCACCATCGAGATGGGAAAGCCGATCGCGGAGGCCAAGGCCGAGCTCGAGAAGTGTGCTTGGGGCGCCGAGCACTACGCCGACAGCGCCGCGCGCTATCTCGCCGACGAGGTCATCGAGACCACCGCCCAGCGCAGCATCGTGGCCTTCGAGCCGCTGGGGATCGTGCTCGCGGTGATGCCGTGGAACTTCCCGTTCTGGCAGGTGATCCGGTTCGCCGCGCCGGCGCTGATGGCGGGCAACGCGGCGGTCCTGAAGCACGCCTCGAACGTCCCCCAGTGCGCGCTCGCGATCGAAGAGGCGATCAGCGACGCGGGCTTCCCCGAGGGCCTGCTGCGCACGCTGCTCGTCGCGGGCTCTGTGGTCGAGCCGGTCATCGCCGATCCGCGCATCCGCGCGGTCACGCTTACGGGCAGTTCTGACACCGGCTCGCGCATCGCCGAGCTGGCCGGACGAGCGCTGAAGAAGTGCGTGCTCGAGCTCGGCGGCTCTGATCCGTACATCGTTCTCGCCGACGCCGACCTCGACGCCGCGGCGAAGATCGGTGCTCGCGCGCGAAACCAGAACAACGGGCAGTCGTGCATCGCCGCAAAGCGCTTCATCGCCGTCGAGCCCGTCGCGAACGACTTCGAGCGGCGTTTCGCCGCCGATGTGGAGGCGCTGCGCGTGGGCGATCCACTCGATCCCAAGACGCAGATCGGTCCACTTGCGCGAGCAGACCTGCGCGAGACGCTTGAGCGTCAGGTGCGCGAGTCGGTACGCATGGGGGCACGAGTGCTCACCGGCGGCGAGCGCGGGTCAGGCAAGGGTTGGTACTACCAGCCGACCGTTCTCGCCGATGTGACCGAGGACATGCCGGTATTCACAGAGGAGACCTTCGGACCCGTCGCCGCGGTGCTTCGCGTTCGTGACGCGGATGACGCTGTGCGCGTTGCCAACGATTCCGCCTATGGACTCGGCGCGAGCATATGGACGCGTGACCTGAGGCTCGGCGAGGCGCTCGCGCGGAGGATCGAATCCGGCTCGGTCTTCGTGAACGGCATGGTCGCCTCCGATCCGCGACTCCCGTTCGGTGGCATCAAGCGCAGCGGTTACGGCCGTGAGCTGTCCTCGTACGGGATCAAGGAATTCGCGAACATCCAGACGATCTGGATCGGCGCTGGAACGGAGAAGCCCACGGGACCACAGTCGGAATAGTCAGACGTTCGGCGTCGCTGGCAGGCGTTCACGAAAGTGATCCTCCACGAGCGCCAGGCTGTCGTCGAGGTCCAGCGATCCATCGACGCGCTCGCAGCGAAGACCGAGCTCCGCGCACGACGAGACGATTCGCGCGTCCAGCAGCGCGTCGCGCGCGCGAATGTTGGTGAGCGCCCGCTCGCGCTGCACGATGCCCGGGAAGCGCTCGAGCTGACCGACGCCCCAGCGACGTGAGGCGACGATGTCACGCCGTTCTCGCGTCGGCACGAGAAAGATCGCCTGCCGTGCCGAGCTGAGCAAGGGCGCCACGCACCACGGAAAGGCTCCTGGCCCTTCGGCGACGATCGTGCGCGAATCAGGCAGCGCGAGCAGATCGTCGAGGACGAGTGTGAATCCGTCCTGCCATATCGTGACCGAACGCTCAAGGAGCTGGTCCGCGCTCGGGACGGCCCACCGCTCGTCCATCGACAGGCGCTGGAACGCCGCGACGGCGGTGCCGGGACGTCCCGCATGCTCACGCACAGCGTGCCAGTCGAGGTTATAGATCTTCAGATCCCACTTGCCGGCGAGCAGACGCGACAACGTCGTCTTCCCCGTTTGAGGACCCCCTCCGATCCAGAGCACGTGAGCCAGCCTTGCGCGCATGTTCTCCACGAGCCGCGCATGATGCGCCCACCGCGCATGCGAAAAACAGTCTTCCGCAAACGCGACCGGCGGCGCAGAATAAAGGGGTCCCCGGGATGAACGCCGCGCAGCTGCTCGTTCGCTGCCTCGAGAGCGAGGGCGTGCGCTACGTGTTCGGGATCCCGGGCGAAGAGACGCTCGATCTCAACGCCGCGCTCGAGGACAGCGAAAAGATCACGTTCGTGCTCACACGTCACGAGCAGGCCGCCGCGTTCATGGCTGACGTATACGGACGGCTCTCGTCTTTCCCCGGCGTGTGCCTCGCGACGCTGGGTCCAGGCGCGACCAACCTCCTCACGGGCGTGGCGGATGCGCAGCTGGACCGCGCGCCGCTGGTGGCCGTCACCGGGCAGGCCGGGCTCGAGCGCGTGCACCTCGAGTCGCATCAGTACATCGACGTCGTCCAGATGTTCACGCCGGTCACGAAGTGGAGCACCCGCATCTCCGTGCCGGAGTCCGTTCCCGAGGTCGTGCGGAAGGCGTTCCGGCTCGCGCGCATCGAGAAGCCGGGGGCAACGCACATCGAGCTGCCGGAGGACGTGGCGAAGGAAGCCGTCCGCTCGGCGCCGCTCGAGGTGCGTCGGACCTCTTATCCGAAGGCGCAGCAGGAGGCGATCGATCGCGCCGCGGAGCTCATCAACGCGGCCAAGACGCCGGTGATCCTTGCGGGGAACGGAGTCACGCGCCGCCAGGCCGTCGGCAATCCCACCGTCGACGCGCTGCGACGCTTCGTTCAGCGCAGCCGCATCTGGGCGACGCACACATATATGGCCAAAGGCGTCCTCGATCCTCTCGGGCAGCACTCATTGCCGCCGGTCGGTCTTCAGCGGCCAGGCGCGGATCTCGCGAACCTGAAAGTGCTCGCCGACGCGGACGTCGTGATCGCCGTCGGCTACGACCTCGTCGAGTGGGCGCCGGTCCTGTGGAACCCGAAGCGGGACAAGACCGTCGTTCACATCGACAGCACCGCCGCAGAGCTCGATGGTCACTACCAGCCGTCCATCGAGGTCATCGGAGAGCTGGATGAATCGCTGATGGCGCTGGCCGAAGCGGTCAAGCCACGGGACGATCGGTCGTGGGTGATGGGTGCCACTGGGTCCAAGCTCGTTAGGGACATCCCCGTGCCGCTTCCGCCTGGCGCGGTCGTCGCCGATCTGCGTGAAGCTCTTGGTCCGGAGGACATCGTCGTCAGCGACGTCGGCGCGCACAAGGTGTGGCTGGCACGTCTGTTCCCCACGGAGCGCCCCAACACCGTCGTTATTTCCAACGGGCTCGCGTCAATGGGCATCGCTTTGCCAGGCGCCATCGCTGCGAAGCTCGTGCACTCCGATCGCAAGGTGGTGGCGTTCAGCGGCGACGGCGGCTTTCTGATGAACGTCCAGGAGCTCGAAACGGCCAAGCGTCTGGGCGCGGCGATCGTCGTCGTTGTGCTGGTCGATGGGCGTCTCGGCGTCATCGAAGTGAACGAAAAGCGTCAGTTCCGCCGCACGTTCGCGACCGAGTTCGGCAATCCCGACTTCGTCCAGCTCGCGCGGGCGTTCGGTATCGCCGGCTATGCGGTCGAAAGCGCCAAAGACCTTCTTCCAACGCTCCGCCATGCTCTCGATCTCGGCGGACCAGCCGTGGTCGCTGTGCCCTGGGACCACAGCGAAAACGAACGTATCGCTGACGCGTTGACGTACGGCCATCAGCCGGTCGTGCCCGCCTAGCGGACTTGCTCCTCGGCGTAGCCTGAGCGTCGCCATGGACGTCATGACCGTCGCGCGCAGCCTCTCCGATTGCCTGCCGGTGAATGAGCTCACCGACGCGCAACTCTCCGAGCTGCTCGCACAGGCGAAGCTGCGGCGCTTCGAGCGGGACGAGGTCATCTACCACCGCGGCGATCCGGCGCGCGATCTCCACATCGTCGTCGAGGGCAGGATCAAGCACGTACGCGAGGACATCGAAGGCCGAGAGGTATTGCTGTGGGTCCTCGAGCGCGGTGGCGTGCTCGGCCAGCAGGCGATCTTCGGGCGAAGCCGACCGACGACCGCGATCGCGACGACCGATGCCGTCACGATCCAGCTGCTCGGCGAGACCTGCGCGCGCATGCTCGAACGGAACCCGCGGATCCTATACCGAGCCTTCGAGATGTTCGAGGCGCGTCTCGAGAAGCTCACTCAGGCGCTCGAGGACGTGATGCTCCTTGACGTTCCGAGCCGCCTCGCGAAATACATACTCGACTCCGGCGAGGGACAGCCGGACCCACATGCGCTCGCGCTCACTCAGGACGAGATCGCTGCCGCAGTTGGCTCGACACGCGTGACGGTGAACAAGGTGCTCGCCGACTTCGAGCACCGCGGGTTGATCCGCGTCGCTCGGCGCCACATCGACGTGCTCGAGCCCGATCGGCTGCGCAAAGAGATCCACGGCTAGGATCCCAGCAAGCCGGGCCCCCATCGGCCGCCGGATGGCACATCCGATATCGGGCGCCGAGCGTATAGTTCGATAGAAACAATCGATTTCCGCCGGGGGTGAACGGTTGGCGGCTAGGCGAGTCACGATCACGGACGTCGCGCGGGCCGCGAACGTCCACGCCTCGACCGTCTCGCGTGTACTCAACGGACGGGCTGAGCTCAGCCTGCTGCCGGAGACACGAGAGCGGGTCATCGCCGCCGCCACGCGCCTCGGCTATCGACCGTCCGCGCTAGCGCGAGGTCTGCGGCTCCGGCGGACATTCACCCTCGGCATGCTCGTGCCCGACATCACCAACCCGGTCTTCCCGCCGATCATTAAGGGCGTCGAGGGAGCGGCGCATGCCCGCGGCTATCACCTGATCCTCTGCAACACCGACGATTCATTCGAGCGGGAAGCCAGCTACCTGCGCGTCCTACGCGAGTGGCGCGTCGACGGGATCCTCATCGCCTCCAGCTCCACGGCCGACTCGACGCTCGGCGAGCTGCGCCGCGAAAAGGTCCCCTTTGTGCTCCTCAACAGTGCCTCGCGCGCGAGCGACGACCTTGCGGTGGTGCCAGACAACCGCCAGGGCGTGACAGCCGCGCTCGACCACCTGATCAAGCTCGGCCATCGCCGGATCGGCTTGATCGCCGCGCCGCAGACGACCATGACGGGCCAGGAGCGACTCCTCGCGGCGCGCACCACCCTTCGCCGTCATCACCTCGCGCAGGAGGACGCGCTCGTCGCGGTGGCCGACTCGTTCTCCGAGGCCTCGGGCTATCGCGCCGCGCGGCGCCTGCTGCTCGACGGAGAGCCCCCGACCGCCATCTTCGGCGCGAACGATCTCATCGCGCTCGGCGCGATCCGCCTCGCGCGCGAGATCGGGGTGAACGTGCCGCGTGATCTATCGGTCGTCGGTTTCAACGACATCCCGCAGTCCGAGCTATTCGACCCGCCGCTCACGACCGTTCATGTGCCGCAGGAGGACATGGGCGTGCTCGCCGCGGCACTGCTCATCGACCACTTGGAGGGAAGGCACATCGCGCGACGGCAGGTCGTGCTCGAAACGCAGCTCGAGGTCCGCGGCTCGACCGCGACGCCGGCCGCGGCAACGACCAGCGCGATGAAGACCGCTTAGGCCAGCGCCCGCCGGAGCGCGGTGCCCATGTCGTCGATCGCGGTGCGTCCCATCGGGATCGCCATCGCCATTCCGGTGAAGCCGTGCACCATCCCCGGATATTCGACGTAGGTCGTCGCGACGCCGGTCTCGAGCAGTCGCGTCGCGTACGCCTTGCCCTCGTCACGAAGGGGATCGAATTCCGCCGTCACGACGTGTGCGGGGGGAAGGCCCGAAAGATCCTTCGCGCGCAGCGGCGACGCGGACGGCTC